>OHWK01000199.1_pt1 | contig 39076 bp, 34 predicted proteins | sample 1579761 | NCBI WGS metagenome assembly OHWK01 (sample SAMEA3882516, study PRJEB24775) | human gut metagenome | biome: human-associated habitat; feature: intestine environment; material: feces | place: Netherlands | collected 2009/2010 | reverse complement strand
GGGCTACTCGCCCACACCTCGGCAGCATTTTTGAAAAACTGCTGCACCGAAAAACTTTTTAATTGCCTGCGGCTCGTATCCTGCAACCAACCACAAACCATCCCCACCGAAAGGAGTTGATTCCATGGCAGCTTTTTCTGTCAGTACCGCCTTACTGGATGCTGTGGTGCTCGCCTGCGTTGCACAGGGCGACACCTACGGCTATGAACTCACCCACCAAATTCAAAGCGTGTTCTCAATCTCAGAGTCCACACTCTATCCCGTTTTGCGGCGACTGCAAAAAAACGAATACCTACAAACCTATGACCAGCCCTATCAAGGGCGAAACCGCCGGTATTACCACATCACCGATGCCGGACGGACGGCTCTGGAAGCCTACTGCTCCGAGTGGCAGCAGTACAAACAACAAGTTGACCAATTTTTAACCAAAAAGGAGGATGCGTGATGACTGAACAAGAATATCTCTCCCGTCTGGAACGTGCCCTGAAAGATGCACCCGAGGACGACCGCAACGAAGCGTTGGCATTTTATCACGGCTATTTTGAAGATGGCGGCATTCCCACCGATTCCCCCGAAGAAGCAGCTGACCGCCTGCTCCACGATGGAAAGCCCACCGTTCCGGGAAAAAAGAAAACCACTTTCGGCTGGAAATTAACCGTGATCATTCTGACCTTTCCGTTTTGGATTGGCATTCTGGCGGCATGGTTCGCCCTGCTCGTCACCGCTTGGGTCGTGCTGGCAGTGTTCCCAATTGCCTTGGCAGCCGGCAGCATTGGTTCGCTGATTGGCGGCATCAGCTATTTCTCCATCTATTATCCCATCGGATTACAGGGAATTGGCTGGGCACTCGCTGGCGGTGGTTTAACCATGCTTTGTTGGAAGCCCTGCCTGCTCGCCATCATTGGACTTTGGAACGTACACAAATTATTGTGGCAGAAATTCCGCCGCTGGATGAAGAAGGAGGTTGCTTATGAAACCGTTCAGTAAATGTTATTATCTCAACGCCTGTGGGCTGTTGCTTGCTGGGCTGATTGTAACAGGAATCAGCGTGGGGGCTGGTGCTTGGAACGCTGAAAAATACGGCGAAGCCCTAAACCTCAAAGACCGTTATTTTGAAGTGACCGAACCATTCACCAGTATGCAGCTGATTTCCAACACTGCAAATGTAGTTGTAAAGGCAACTGACACAGACACCTGCACCGTAACCGCTACCAATATGCCGGAAAACACCATCAAGGTTACAGTCGAAGACGGCAAGCTCTGCATCAACGCTGTTCCAGAACATCGCAAATGGTATCAGTATTTTCAAATGGGTGTCAATCCTCCCACTTCCACCATTACGCTTTCCCTGCCGATGAATGTCTATGAACAAGTGGAACTGCAAAACGACATCGGAAACCTGACTTTGCAGAATGTTCACGCTGACCGCATCTCTTTAAAAAGTGACACCGGAGATATGGATTTACAATCCATCACCGGAAAGAGCTGCTCCATCACAAACAATATTGGCAGCCTCTCACTTCAGGAAGTACAGATACGGGAACAAACCGATATTCAGCAGGATACCGGTGACTTGGAACTGACTGACTGCACATTCCACGGCAGCAGTGCTATTTCCACGCAGATTGGCAGTATGCACCTGTCTGACAGTGAATTTTCTGCGGCTACGATTGAAAGCAATACGGGCGACATCCGTCTGAAAGACTGCACGTTCTATCAAGTTTGCACCATCAAAAGTGATGTTGGCGATGTCAAAGGCTCACTCCTTGCCGATGTCAACAACACTTCCATTGATGCAGATACAGATGTTGGCTCGGTTTCGATTGACGGCAAAAAGAACGGCTATCAAGTCCCCAATGCCCTGAATACGCTCACTATTCGGGTCGATACGGGCGATATTCGTCTTACTACCCAGCAACCGACTGCTTAAACAGCAAACACAGATAATAGAAAATTTCCCCCTCTCAGTCCCCCATTTTTTAAAAGTCCGCTGCGGATGCTGTGCCATTGTGCAATGTGACGGAAAATCATACTGAAATTTCTGCATCTATTTTTCAAAAAGCGGTTGCCATTTTATGAATCTTATGATATAATAAAACGGAACGGGCGTTTTGAGTCGGTAGATTGCCGGACGCTCCCGTCTGATTACGAATCATAGAAAGGAATCTGTTATGAAATTTGGACACTTCGACGACGTGAATAAGGAATACGTCATCCAGAATCCGAAGACCCCGTACCCGTGGATCAACTACCTCGGCACACAGGCGTTCTTCTCCCTCATCTCCAACACCGCCGGCGGCTATCACTTCTATAAAGATGCTCGTCTCCGCAGAATCACCAGATACCGTTACAACAACGTTCCGGTTGATATGGGCGGACGTTACTTCTACATCAAGGACAATGATACCATCTGGTCCCCAGGCTGGGCTCCGGTAAAAACCGAACTGGACAGCTATGAATGCCGTCACGGTATGGGTTATACCGTCATCACTGGTAAGAAAAACGGTCTGTCCGCAGAAGTTACATTCTTCGTTCCGCAGGATTACAACGGCGAAATCCAGAGCGTTGTTCTCAAGAACGAAAGCAACGAAGCAAAGACCTTCAAGCTGTTCTCTTTCGTAGAATGGTGTCTGTGGAATGCACAGGATGACTCCACCAACTTCCAGCGGAACTTCAACACTGGTGAAGTTGAAATTGTGGATTCTACCATCTTCCACAAGACCGAATACAAGGAAAGAAGAAACCACTTTGCTTTCTACACCGTAAATGATACCATTGACGGTTATGATACCGACAGAGAATCCTTCCTGGGTCTGTACAACGGCTTTGAAAATCCGCAGGTTGTTGCAGCTGGTAAGGCTTCCAACTCTGTTGCAGACGGCTGGTCTCCGATTGCTTCCCACTACAAGGAAATCACCTTGCAGCCGGGCGAATCCAAGCAGCTGGTCTTCATCCTGGGTTATGTTGAAAATCCAGTAGAAGAAAAGTTCAATGCAGATGGTTCTATGAACAAGTCCAGAGCATATGCAATGATGGAACAGTACAACACACCGGAAAAGGTGGCTGCTGGTCTGGCTGCTCTGAAGGAAATGTGGAACAACCTGCTGTCTAAGTACACTGTAAAGACTCCGGATGACAAGATGAACCGTATGGTAAACATCTGGAACCAGTATCAGTGCATGGTTACCTTTAACATGTCCCGTTCTGCTTCTTACTTCGAAAGCGGTATCGGTCGTGGTATGGGCTTCCGTGACTCCAACCAGGACTTGCTGGGCTTCGTTCACCAGATTCCGGATCGTGCAAGAGAACGTCTGATCGACCTCGCTTCTACCCAGTTTGAAGATGGCGGATGCTATCACCAGTATCAGCCGCTCACCAAGAAGGGCAACAACGAAATCGGCGGCGACTTCTCCGATGACCCGCTGTGGATGATCCTGTCTGTTGCAGCTTACATCAAGGAATCCGGCGACTACAGCATTCTGGATGCAAAGGTTCCGTATGACAACGATGAAAACAAGGCAAAGACCATGATGGATCACCTCGAAAAGAGCTTCTATCATGTATTTGAAAATGTTGGCCCGCACGGCCTGCCGCTGGCAATGCGTGCAGACTGGAACGACTGCATCAACCTGTCCTGCTTCTCTTCTGAACCGGGCGAATCCTTCCAGACTTCTACTTCTCCGAAGTACGGCGAAGACAAGTATTCCAAGATTGCAGAATCCGTTATGGTTGCTGCTCTGTTCACCTATGCAGGTCCGGAATACGTTGCAATGTGCCGTCTGAAGGGCGACGATGCAGCTGCTGACAAGGCTCAGGCTGCTGTTGACAAGATGAAGGACAACATCATGAAGTACGGCTGGGACGGCGAATGGTTCCTGCGTGCATATGATGACTTCGGCAAGAAGATGGGCTCTCACGAATGTGAAGAAGGCAAGATCTTCATCGAACCGCAGGGCTTCGCTGTTATGGGCGGCTGCGGCAAGGAAACTGGTGCAGACCTGAAGGCTCTGGAAAGCGTTGACAAGTGGCTGAACTCTGAACACGGTCTGAGCCTGAATCAGCCAGCATTCACCAAGTATTACATTGAATACGGTGAAATTTCTACTTATCCGGCAGGCTACAAGGAAAATGCTGGTATCTTCTGCCACAACAATGCATGGATTATCTGTGCAGAAGCATTTGTTGGCCACGGCGACAAGGCATTTGAATACTACAGCAAGATTGCTCCGGCTTACAGAGAAGAAAAGTACTCTGACCTGCACAGAACCGAACCGTATGTATACGCACAGATGATTGCTGGTAAGGATGCAAAGCGGCACGGTGAAGCAAAGAACAGCTGGCTGACTGGTACAGCAGCATGGAACTTTGTTGCAGTTTCTCAGTACATTCTGGGTATTATTCCGGATTGGAACGGTCTGAAGGTTGACCCGTCCATTCCGCACGAATGGGATGGTTTCACTGTTTCCAGACAGTTCCGTGGCAACACTTACGAAATCACTGTAAAGAACCCGAAGCACATCTGCAAGGGTATTCAGTCTGTTACCGTTGATGGTAAGCAGATTGAAGGCAACGTTCTGCCGGTATTTGATGGCGGCGTTCACACTGTTGAAGTGGTTATGGGCTAAGCATTTGATGCGAATTTCCGATTGATAAAAAGAAGAACCCGATTCATCCGCACTGGAATGGTGTGGGTGAGTCGGGTTTTTATATTGGTTGCAAGAACCGAGCCGCAGGCAACTGCGGTCAAGCTGGCTCAGCTTGGCGAGGGGTGCAGGGGACAGCTGTCCCCTGCAAAGAACAGAACGATAAGAGATATTGGAATCTAAAAAGAATTGGTAAAAATGCTGTTCGCCATTTTAAAAGCAAAAGTACTTCATAGAAACTGTAATCGAAGAGAGATGCAAAACCAATTCGGACAACGCAACCACCGGCGAACAGCACAGAGGCAGACAGCAAAGCGATTCTGCCGAACCATACGCAAGTGGTTTTCCTAAGAGCAACTTCTCTTAGAGAAACCACCTCAATCCGGTTCGGCAAGGCTGGGGCACATCCCCAGCTTGCCTTGGGAATCGCAATTGCCCCTGAAACCTTGTCCCATATTTACAACTTTCTCATTTTCAAGGCAATTGCGATTCTTTCGATTCTCTCTTAGATTTTTGTTGCATTTCATTGTGCAGTTTTGTTATTTGCTTCGCAAATGTGGGCTGCTCGCCCACACCTCGCCAACATTTTTGAAAAATTGTTGGATCAAAAAACTTTTTATTTTGCCTGCGGCTCGTATTTTGCAACCACTTCCAGCTTCACCGAAAAACTTTCCTTTCTGTGCTTTCCTGCCGCTTTCCGCCTTTCCTCCGCATTTCTTGTTCCCATCGCACGCTTCCTGCACCTTTTCGTCAAATGCTTCCGCTCTCTACCCACTTTTCATCGCAAAATATCTGATAAATCCCCTGCGTTTTTCCTCGAAATTGCTCCTTTCCAAGCGAATTTTTGCGACATTTCAGAGGCAATCATGATTTTTGCTGAAATATTAAGAAAATATTTTGTTGAGATTTCGAAAGAATCATGCTATAATGAAGACAATCAAAAGGAATCAAGAATGACCCATGAAAGGAAAGGAACTTCATGATGACAGGATTTTTAACCTCAACAAAAGAAAGACGGCAACGTCCCATTCTTGCCGTCCGCATCAGTGACATCCTCTGTCAACCAGACAATCAGCAAGACCCAAAAACATTACAGGCTCTTGCAAACCGCATTACACAGACTGGCATTCTCCAGCCGTTCCCCGTTCGGAAAAACGCAGACCAACGGTATGAACTGGTATCCGGCAGCGAACAGTTTCAAGCTGCAAAATTAGCAGGCTTGCAAATTGTTCCCTGTATTCTCTCGGACAATCATTCCCGCAATGCGGAAATTTTAGCACTGGTTGAACAAATCCAGCAACAAAACCTCTCGTTCTTCGAGGAAGCAAGTGCCATTGAACGGCTAATTTCCCACTACGGTATGACACAGGAAGATGCTGCTGCAAAGCTGGGCAAGGCACAAAGCACTATTGCAAATAAACTGCGGCTGCTCCGCCTGACAGAAACCGAACGGGACATCATCCTGCAATATAACCTGACGGAACGTCATGCTCGGGCTTTACTCCGCCTGCGAGCACCGGAAGAACGCCTTCAGATTCTCGATAAAGTGATTAAGCAGAACCTGAACGTGGAAAAAACAGAGGCTGCGGTCGAAGAAAAAATTGGACAGCATCCCTCCAGAGAACCATATCGGAAACGGAACACCGTCTTTCAAAATGTTCGGGCATTCGCCCACACCATTCATCAGGCAGTCGAAACCATGCAGGCTGCTGGCATCTCTGCTGATGCACAAAAATTGCAATCTGATACACACATTGAATACCGGATTCGGATTCCTGTTCCGCAGCAGAATGTACATAGCGAACAACCGCCACGCAATCGGCTGCCGCTCTCTTAATTTTATTTTGCTAAATTCAACATGATTCCACGACTGCAATCTATCAACACGGGGCGATTCCCCTGACAAGAAAAGAGACAATCCTGCAAAACGAGTTTTTCCTTTCTCCGGCAAAAAAGAAAGAAATCGCCGGAATTCAGACACCCTCCTCCATTTTCTATCTTATGAAAAACCGACCGCTTCCTGCTGCGTGGAAACGGTCGGTTTTCTTATGATGATTGATTTTTCCAACTATTTTTATGGCTTCTTTTCCAGCAAATCATACACCGTGTAGACTGGTGCAGTTGTTCGCTTCCGGCAAGCCGCTGCAATGGTATCCGGTGACATAACATCTGCCACCAAAACTGCATCTGTTTCCGGATATTGTTCTGCGGAACGAGAAAGCAATGTAAATGGCTGCGGAAAATCTTTCATTTTTTCCTGTTCGCTCTTCGGCAAGTTCTCTACGATAAACCGCACATGAATGCCAGCTTCTTCCAAAATTGGACGCAGATACAAGGTAATGCGATTCTGGGCATACAAGCCAATCGTTCGGATTTGCTTTTTATAGCAGAACCGCACAACATCCGCATGCTGTTCCAGATATAGGCGGAAAAAGTCTGCATACTTCAAAAAGCGATCTCGTTCTGCTTGCAGTTGATTTTTCTTCACATCCACCGCCGCAAACGATTCTTCAATATATCCTGCATAGGTTTCTGTATACTGCATCGTGCAGGCATCACAAAGTGCCTGAATCTGTTGCTGTTCGGTTTCCCGTGGGAGTCCCTTCCGAATCGTTTCAACTGCTTGAAAACAATACTCGTAATATTCCCGTGTATAATGCAATCCGCTTACACCCAACCGATGCTCAGTTTCTGCCAGCACTTGCTTCGGGAACGGAATTAGATGTGCCTGTGGCAATAACTCCCGTAAAATTCCAAACACTTTCTGCATTCTCCGGTTTCCATCCCGATAAATCTTCTGCGAAGTCGATGAAAAGGATTTCACATGATTCGCATGGTCAATCTGCAAAAAGACATGCCGGGTTTCTACCAAAATGATTCGTTCTTCCGGGCAGAGCGTTTTGAGCTGATTTGCATAGACCTGCAACCGATGATGCAGTTCTTCTTCTGACAGCGATTCAAACGAAAATACTTCTGCATCCAGCTGCGGAAGAATGCCCTGTTTTGCCATTGCTTCCAATGCAGGACGATGTTCTCCATGACAGATTAACTTCTGCCCGTTTACCTGCATCTGATAGGGCTGAAACCGAAACATGACCGTATCTACCAGCAAAAAATCCGCTGGGTCATTCAGATACTCCATAAAGCTGCGTTCGCAGTCTAGCCGCCGACAGCGGCGAAAGAAATTTGTCAGTCCGAATGGCTTTAAATCAAATGCTTCATAGGCTGCCCGGTCATAAATCGGAATGGGCGGTTGTTCCAATGCCAGCGGAGAGAAGAAGTTCACATACCGATTGATGCGGTAACCGCCATCTTTTTCTTTGCCGTATACGCCCTGATAATAGAACGTATCTCGCAAAATACAAGAGCCGCAGATATTCACAACGGGCTGCTGTTTGTTTTCCATAAAAAAATCCTTTCTCATTGTTTCACGGGAAACAAATCTTCATCATTCCCCTTTTTCTGTCCCTTATTTCTGCTTTGGGCGGATGCAATCGGTAAACATATATCGCTGAAGCGGTTCCGGAATCCGGATGCTGCCGTCTGGGTTCAGGTTGTTTTCCAAGAAAGCAATCAGCATTCTCGGCGGTGCAACAACGGTATTATTCAAGGTGTGTGCAAAGTACTTGCTGCCGTCTGCTGCCTTGACTCGAATGCCCAGCCGTCTTGCCTGAGCATCGCCCAGATTGGAGCAGCTGCCGACTTCAAAATACTTCTTCTGTCTTGGCGACCATGCTTCTACGTCAATGCTCTTCACCTTGAGGTCTGCCAAGTCGCCAGAGCAGCATTCCAGTGTCCGAACCGGAATATCCATGCTGCGGAACAGTTCTACCGTGTAGCTGTACAGCTTGTGGAACCAGTCCATGCTTTCTTCCGGCTTGCAGACAACAATCATTTCCTGCTTTTCAAACTGGTGAATCCGGTAAACGCCCCGTTCTTCCAGACCGTGTGCACCCACTTCCTTCCGGAAGCACGGAGAATAGCTAGTCAGGGTCTGCGGCAGGTCGCCTTCCGGCAAAATCGTATCAATAAATTTCCCAATCATGGAGTGTTCGCTTGTACCGATCAGATAGAGGTCTTCACCTTCAATCTTGTACATCATGCCTTCCATTTCTGCAAAGCTCATAACGCCAGTAACAACGCTGCTCCGAATCATGAACGGCGGAATGTAATAGGTAAAGCCCTTGTTGATCATGAAATCCCGTGCATAGTTCAGAATGCAGGAATGCAGGCGGGCAATATCGCCGCACAGATAATAGAAACCATTACCGCTGGTCTTTCTAGCAGAATCAATGTCAATTCCGTTCAGGTTTTCCATGATGTCAACGTGATAAGGAATCGGGAAATCCGGAACAACCGGTTCGCCAAAGCGTTCTACTTCCACATTTTCGCTGTCGTCCTTGCCAATCGGAACGCTTTCATCAATGATGTTCGGGATAACGAGCATTCTCTTCCGAATTTCTGCTTCCAGTTCGGTTTCTTTCTGTTCGAGTTCGTCCAGCTTTGCACCGATGGCAGCCACTTCCTGCTTCACAGATTCTGCTTCGTCCTTTTTGCCCTGTCCCATCAATGCACCGATTTTCTTGCTGATGGTCTTTCTCTGGTTCCGGAGGTCGTCACAAGTCATCTTGGTTTCCCGGAACTGCTTGTCCAAATCCAGTACTTCATCTACCAGCGGCAGTTTTTCGTCCTGAAACTTCTTGCGGATGTTTTCCTTTACCAGTTCCGGATTTGTCCGGATTAATTTCATGTCAATCATGAGAATGTTCCTTTCTGTTTTTGAAAAAATAAGATTCTGTTTTCCCGGAAATCGGCAAAACAGAATGCATGGGTTTAATTTTGTGCTGTAACATCTTCCAGCACGATTTGCAGCGTACCTTCTCGCTGAAAACCTTCAAAGGTGAGAATCAAGGATTCTGTCAACCGATAATCGATTTCAAATCCCGCTCCGTCCTCGTCTTCATAGAAATCAGCGAACGCTTCGGAAAACGGTGCAACCGTTGTTTTCTGAAACCGCAGCACCCGTTCGATTTCGCCCTGTAATTCTTCCATTGGGAGGTCGGAACGGGAAAGCAAGGTGGGAATCGCTGCATAATGATTCTGTGCAATGGCTGTTACCACTGCCTGAATGGTTTGCAGGGCAGTTTGTTTTTCATCAGCTGCAAGCATCTGTCATTCTCCTTTGCTCAGAATTCCTGTTCTGCCAGCTCTGTGAGCTGTTTTGCCAGTGATGCAAGGTCTTCTTTGTTGTAAAATTCCAGCATCAGCGTGCCTTTTTTTCTGCCATAGGTGACAGAAACTTTTCGCTGTAGTCGGTCGGTCAGTTCCAGTTCCATTTCTTTATAGTACTGGTCAGTCGTCTTGCGTTTTTTCGCAGGCTTTTCTGCTTTTGCTGCCTGTTCGGCTGCCAGCTTTTCCACTGCCCGTACGGTCATGCCGTCCTCGGCACAGCGTCTTGCTGTTTCCAGCTGCAAATCTGGGTCAGAAATTGCCAGCAATGCCCGTGCATGTCCGGCAGTAATTTTTCCGCACTCCAGCAGTTCTTGCAGTGGTTGCGGCAGCTGCAACAGCCGCAGAGCGTTTGCAACCGCACTCCGGGAACGACCGATGGATTTGGAAACGGCTTCCTGTGTCATATCAAACTGATCCATCAAATCACGGAAACCGGCTGCTTCTTCGAGCGGTGTCAAGTCCTCTCGTACTAGGTTTTCAATCAATGCAATCTGCATGGTTTCCTTGTCGGAAAATTCCTTGATGATGACTGGCACTTCTTCCAATCCCAGCAGATTTGCAGCTCGCCAACGCCGTTCTCCGGCAACAATCTGATAGGTCATCCCGTATGGACGAACCAGAATCGGCTGCAACATCCCATACTGTCGGATGGAATCCGCCAAAGCTGAGATGGCTTCTTCGCTGAATGTTTTTCTGGGCTGTTCTCGGTTCGGCTCAATTTCAGAGAGCCGCAGGGTTCGTTTTACTGGTACTTCTGCGGTGTTTTCATCAAATAAAAAATCCAGACCGCTGCCCAGTCCGCCAATTGCCATAGATACCCGCCCCCTTTCTATGTAAATGATTTTGTGTGATGTTTCATGTGAAACAGTGTGTGAATTGCTCTTAGAGATGCCATATTCCTAGGAAAAACGGTCTTTCTCGTCCGGCAAAAGGGGGTTCCACCCCTGCTTTTGCCTGCCTGCGTGCTGCAATTGCCCCGTTGCCTTGTCTGAATTTGCAACTTGCCTCATAAAACTAATCAAATTGCGAATGGGACAGTTTTCATAAATGCAATTGCAGCAGGAACAACAATTCTCAAAAACAAATTTGCTTCGCAAATGTGGGCTGCTCGCCCACACCTCGGCAGCATTTTTGAAAAACTGCTGCACCGAAAAACTTTCAGTTGCCTGCGGCTCGGATTTTATGACATATTCTGATTTTTATTTTATATTGCAGAAAGGAGGAAATCGTATGAGCGAAAAATTTGAAAAGTTACGCTTTCGGGTCGCCAAAACCGGAAGAGCAAAATATATTTCCCATCTGGATTTTGTCCGCTGTGTGCAACGTGCCATTCGGCGTTCCGGGCTGCCCGTACACTACACCAACGGCTTTCATCCGCACATGGAAGCAGTTTTTGCTACAGCCCTGCCGCTGGGCATGGAAAGCATTGGAGAAGTCTTAGAAATTCGCTTTGCAGAGCCAGTTGAACCAGAAGCAGCCAGAACTTGCTTACAAGCAGCCCTGCCAGAGGGCATGGAACTCCTGAAAGTTTACCAGCCCGTGCATAAAATGGGAGAACTGGCATATGTTCGCTATCGGGTGACCATTCCGAGCGAACAGCCGGAACAGCTTTTCGAGCAGTGGCATGCGTTCTTGCAGCAGCCAGAAGTTCTGGTGGAAAAGAAGTCAAAACGTGGAATGCGGACGGTGGACTTGCTGCCGCAGATTGACTGTCAGGCGGAGCAGGTGATTGCAGGGGCGTTGGTGCTGGAGTGGATGCTGTCGGTCGGACAGCCGGAGAGCGTCAATCCGAACTTGATTGTAACAGCGTTTACATCGTTTGCAGGCATGTCAGCGGAACAGGTACAGATTTGCCGAACGCAGCTATGTACAGCAGAACAAACGGAATTTTTATGAGATAGGCTGCAAATTTCGAGCCGCAGGCAATTGCAGCAGGAAAACCAGACTACAAAATTAAATTTGCTTCGCAAATGTGGGCTGCTCGCCCACGCCTCGCCAGCATTTTTAAAAAATTGCTGGATCAAAAAACTTTTAGTTGCCTGCGGCTCGTAATTGGAAACAAAATCTCGAATAGATGGCTCATTTTTTGCAGCCAACAGCGTTTCCAGATGCAAAAATAGAAAAAATCATGCGATTGGAAAAAAATTTTGCAAAAACCCTTGCATTTTTCAAAAAAGTGTGGTATGATAGACAAGCATGAAAAAAATCCGCCTGTCTGTTCCGGAAGTGACAGGCGAGGTGAATGCCAAAAAAACGACATTCAATCGGACAGTCCGCTGACGGGAACGGTTTCCGGACACTTTTTTATTTTTTACCCGTTCAGTCTGCCGCAATACCGACAGGCACCGTTATGAATGTCTGAAAAAATAGGAGGAACCATCATGGACGCATTAAAAATGATCAGCAATGCCAGCTTGAAGCAGGAAGTTCCGGCTTTTAGTGTCGGCGACACCGTAAAGGTACACGTTAGAATTAAGGAAGGCGACAAGAGCCGTATCCAGGTTTTTGAAGGAACCGTTATCGCAAAGAAGCACGGCGGCATCCACGAAACCTTTACTGTAAGAAGAGTTGCTTATGGCTGCGGTATGGAACGTGTCTTCCCGCTGCACTCTCCAGTTGTAGACAAGGTTGAAGTCATCCGGAGAGGTAAAGTTCGCAGAGCGAAGCTGTACTATCTGCGTGACCGTGTCGGCAAGGCTGCAAAGGTTAAGGAACAGATCGGCTAAAAAACCAGTGAGCAGGCGAAACCAGACAGGGACGGCTTTTCCCGTTTTTGTCTGCCTGTTTCCTGCACAAAGAAAAAGGGGACGTATGTGCCCTTTTTTTATTATGTGCAGGTAGATGAAACTGCAAATACTTGCAAACGATACTTGCACCAGAAACGCAAGCAACGGAAATGAGGGCGGAAAAATGGAACCAAACACAGAAGAAACAACCAAAAAAGAGGAAAAAGGAACGTTCTGGAAAGATGCCGCAGACATGCTCGAAGCCGTTTTGATTTCCATCTTTTGCGTCATTATGCTGTTTGCCTATGTATTAAGACCCGTTACCGTAGAAGGACATTCCATGGAATCGACCCTGCAAGACCAGGACAAGTTGTTTATGACCGATTTGTTCTATACGCCGGAACGGGGCGATATTGTCATCATTGACAACGATGCCTCTCATACATTCGATGAAAACGGCAATTTGGTTGAGGGACAGGGACTTTCCACAGTCACCACAGAAAAGCGTTTGATTAAGCGAATCATTGCCGTGGGCGGCGAAACGCTCGACATCAATTTTGATGATGGTACAGTTACCATTGACGGCACAGTTTTAGATGAACCGTATATCAACAATCTGACGCTCAACGACGAAGGTGCGTTTTCCTATCCGATTACCATTCCGGACGGCTATTATTTCGTCATGGGGGACAATCGGCAGCACTCTTCGGACAGCCGTTACCCGATGGTCGGTCTGGTTGCAAAAGACCAGATTATGGGAAAAGCAATCCTGCGGTTTGCACCGATTTCCAAATTTGGCGGGATTTATGACTGAGAACAGGAGGCAGTATGTCTGAAATTCAGATGGGAACGATTCAATGGTTTCCCGGACATATGACAAAAACACGCCGGATGATTGCGGCGAATCTGTCTTTGGTGGATGCCGTGGTGGAAATTCTGGATGCCAGAATTCCCAGCAGCAGCCAGAATCCGGAAATGCAGCGTTTGGTGAAGGAAAAACCTCGCATGCTGCTCCTGAACAAGGCAGATATGGCAGACCCGAACGCCACAGCTCGTTGGGTGCAGTACTACCAGAAGCAAAATCTGCTTGCCCTGCCGCTGGACTGCAAGACCGGAAAGGGCATCAAGCAATTTATCCCGATGGTACGCAACCAGCTGCTGAAACCGCTGATGGAAAAACGGGCAAAAGCCGGCATTGTCGGTGCACCGATTCGCCTGATGATTGTCGGGATTCCAAACGTGGGAAAATCTTCATTCATCAATCGCATGGCACAGTCCAAAAAGGCAAAAGTGGAAGACCGTCCGGGTGTCACCCGTACGAAACAATGGGTGAAAATCGGCGACCAGATGGAATTGCTGGATATGCCAGGGGTTCTCTGGCCGAAGTTCGATGACCAGGAAGTTGCAAAGCGGCTTGCCTTTACCGGTGCGATTAAAGATGATATTATGGACTTGGAAAGTCTGGCAATGCTCTTGCTGGAATTTTTGGCGGAGCGATACCCGAAAGCACTGGAAGCTCGTTATAAAATGCAGGTTTCCGATGCGGACAGCGGGTTACAGCTGCTGGAACAGCTCGGCAGAAAACGGGGGATGCTGATTTCTGGCGGCGAAGTCAACTATGAACGGGCAGCTATTACCGTTTTAGATGAATTCCGCAGCGGTACGTTGGGACGGCTCACGCTGGAATTACCGGAGGCGTGACAATGGCTCGAACAGCAGTACCACAGTTTGATTTATACGGCTATGATGCCGAAAAACGGCAGCAATTTCCATTGCTCTGCGGCGTGGACGAAGCCGGAAGAGGCCCACTCGCTGGGGATGTCTATGCAGCAGCGGTCATTCTCTCGCCGGAACACCTGCCGGAGGGGCTGAACGACAGCAAGAAACTCTCAGAGAAAAAACGGGAATTGTTATTTCCACAGATTCAGGAGCAGGCAATTGCCTATTGCATTGCTACCGCAAGCGTGGCAGAAATCGAAGCCTATAACATCTTAGGGGCAACGATGCTTGCCATGCAGCGTGCGGTTGCTGGCTTGTCGGTACAGCCGAATCATGTCTTGATTGACGGGAATCGGATGCCGGAGCTTTCTGTTTCCGCAGAAACCGTGGTGAAAGGCGATGCCCATTCTGCAACGATTGCAGCCGCTTCCATTCTGGCAAAGGTGGCGAGAGATCACTATTTGTTGGAACTCGACCGGCAGTATCCGCAGTATGGCTTTGCCCAGCACAAAGGCTATGGGACAAAGGCACACTGTGCGGCAATTTTGCAGTACGGAGCTTCTCCCGTACACCGGAAGGCATTCCTGAGAAAGCTGTTGCAAGGCCATGACACCAAGTGAAGCCGGACGGCGTGGGGAAACTGCCGTCTGCCAGTATTTGCTTCAGCGTGGCTACACGATTCGGAAACGTAATTACCGGATACGGGGCGGAGAAATTGACATCATTGCACAAAAGGACGAAATTCTTGCCTTTGTGGAAGTCAAAAGCCGCAGGCAGAGTGAAGGCTTCCCATTGGAGTATCTCTCTCCGCAGCAGCAACTTCGCATTGTGAAAGCCTCTTTGCAATACTGTGCAGTAGAGAATCCAGACTGGGCATTGCAGCCTCGCTATGATGCCGCAGCCGTAGTGACAGAACGGGGACAGATTGTTTCCATAGAATACGTAGAAAACGCATTCGATGCCAGTGGGCTGGATGCGATAAGATAGGAAAAGGGTGGTTGTTATGTATTATAAAAGTACAAGAGATAGCAGCGTACGGGTAGAAAGTGCCGTTGCGATTTCGCAGGGGATTTCTGCTGATGGCGGTCTGTTCGTACCAGAACAGATTCCGTCGATTACCAAGGAAGAACTGGCTGCTCTGGCAGACAAGACCTATGCACAGCGGGCAGCATTTGTATTTTCCCGTTATCTGACCGATTTCACCGAAGCAGAATTGGTTTACTGCACCGAAAGTGCTTATAACACCAAGCGGTTTGAAACAGAAAATATCGCAGAAATTGCACACCTCTTTGAAGGCACTTACATGCTCGAACTGTGGCATGGCCCAACTTGTGCATTCAAGGATATGGCATTGCAGATTCTGCCGTATTTCCTGACCACAGCCATGAAGAAGCTGCAACTGAAAGAAAAAATTGTCATTCTGGTTGCAACTTCCGGCGACACTGGCAAGGCTGCTCTCGAAGGCTTCAAGGATGTAGAAGGCACAGAAATCATGGTCTTCTATCCGGAAGATGGCGTGAGCGATATGCAGAAGCGGCAGATGGTAACACAGGAAGGTAGCAATGTCAACGTGTGTGCCGTAAAGGGCAATTTTGACGACTGCCAGAGCGGTGTTAAGAAAATCTTCACCGACAAGACCGTCAAGGAAGAACTGGCTGCCGGAAATATGCGGTTCTCCAGTGCCAATTCCATCAACTGGGGACGGCTCGTTCCGCAGATTGTTTACTATGTGTCCTCTTATGTGACACTGGTACAGCAGGGCGAATTGAAAATGGGCGAAACCCTGAACGTCGTTGTTCCGACTGGTAACTTCGGCAACATCCTCGCTGCTTACTATGCAAAGCAAATGGGCGTGCCGCTCGGCAAGCTGATTTGTGCATCCAACATCAACAAGGTTCTGACCGATTTCATCAACACCGGCGTTTACAACCGGAATCGGGAATTCTATGCAACTTGCTCGCCGTCTATGGATATTCTGATTTCCAGCAATCTGGAACGGCTGCTGTACCTGCTGACCGGCGAAGACGATGCACAGATTCGGGAATGGTTCACCGCACTGTCTGAAACCGGCACTTATGAAGTGACCGATGCTGTTAAGACTGCCCTCCAGAAGGACTTCTTCGGCGGATTCTGCGATGATGCTGCTACCAAGGCAACCATTCATCAGGTTTATGAAACCTATGGTTATACCTGCGATACCCATACTGCTGTTGCAGTTAAGGTTTATCAGGATTACCGCAAGGCAACTGGCGACACCACAAAGACCTTGATTGCATCCACTGCAAGCCCGTATAAGTTCAGCCCGAGCGTGCTTGAAGCCATCGCAAAAGAACCGGTTTCCGGCGATGAATATGCAATGGTTGACCAGCTGCACGAACTGTCGAACCTGCCGATTCCGGCAGCACTGGCAGACCTTAAGAACAAGGAACGCCGCTTCACCAGCTGCATTGACAAGAACGACCTGCAGAGCTTCGTTTTGCAGCAGCTGCACTTAGGATAAGCCATGCAGTTATACGGAATCGGTGACCTGCATCTGTCGCTGGGCGTGCCGGAAAAGCCGATGGACATCTTTCACGGCTGGGAAAACTATATGCAGCTGCTGGAACAACACTGGCGGGCAATGGTTCAGCCGGAAGATACGGTAGTGCTGGCAGGCGACCTCTCTTGGGGCATGACGCTGCCGCAGGCAAAAGCCGATTTCGCTTTTCTCGAAACCCTGCCGGGACAGAAAATCATCTTAAAGGGCAACCATGATTACTGGTGGAATTCCATGAAGAAAATGCAGCAGTTTTTTGCGGACAACGGCTTTGAAAGCCTGCACATTCTGCACAACAATCACTATGCATTTCAGCAATATGGAATCTGCGGAACAAGAGGCTGGGTCAGCATCAACGGCGAAACCGCTGACGCAAAAGTACTGGCTCGGGAAGTGCAGCGGCTGGAAGTTTCCATTCAGTCTGCATTGAAAGAACAGCTCACACCCATTGTGTTCCTGCACTATCCGCCGATTTATGGAAATTCCTATAACTATGAGATTTTAGAAGTGCTGCACCGCTACGCCATTACAGAGTGCTATTATGGGCATATCCACGGAAAAGCCCATCAATACGCCTTTGAAGGGGTGTATGAGGAAACCAAAATGCACTTAATCTCTGGTGATTATATACAATTTAAGCCTGTAAAAATCGTTTGATTTGTGCAAAAAAGAGAAGTGGAAAATTTCTATAGCCAAAAAAAACGGAATATGGTATAATGAATAAGCGTGCATAAAACGAAAACATTCGCACATGGCTCGTTTTCAGTGTGCGTGGTGAAATAGAAATATGGAGGACGAACAATCATGATTTTGAAATCATCTGAAAAAACAGATGTCAACATGACCGAACTGGTCGCTACTGTTGATGCAGAAACTTTTGAAAAGGCAATTGAAGCCGTTTATCAGCAGCAGAAGAAGAACATTTCTCTGCCGGGTTTCCGGAAGGGCAAAGTTCCGAGAAGACTGTGTGAAAGAACATATGGCGAAGGCGTTTTCTTTGAAGATGCTCTGAACCTGATTCTGAATATGGAAATGCCGGGTGTCATTGCAGAAGCTGCTCTGAATCTGGTCGATGCTCCGAAGGTAGAAGTGACTTCTGTTAGCAAGGAAGACGGTGCAACTGTAAAGATTATTTGCGTGACCAAGCCGGAAATCCACATCGCTGACTACAAGGGCATGACTGCTCCGAAGGAAGACAAGGAAATCACAGATGAAGATGTTGCAAAGCAGGCTGAAAACGTTTGCAAGAGAAATGCAAAGATGGTTTCTGTGGACGACCGTGCAGCAGAAATGGGCGACGAAGTGACCCTCGACTTTGAAGGCTTCTTTGGCGATACGCCGTTTGAAGGCGGCAAGGGCGAAGACTTCCAGCTGAAGCTGGGCAGCGGTCAGTTCATCCCGGGCTTTGAAGAACAGGTTGCAGGTCACAAGATTGACGAAGATTTCGATGTAACTGTTACATTCCCAGAAGATTACCAGATGACCGATTATGCGGGCAAGGAAGCAGTCTTCAAGTGCAAGATTCACTCCATCAGCAAGGAAGAAATTCCGGAACTGACAGACGATTTCGTCAAGGAAATTTCTGATTTCGATACCGTTGACGAATGGAAGGCTGACGCTAAGAAGAAGCTGGAAGAAAATGCAGAACAGACCGCAAAGGTTGGCTTTGAAAATGCACTCGTTGCAAAGCTGATTGACAAGGTTCAGGATCCGATCCCGCACTGCATGTTTGAACAGCGTGCAGATGGCATGATGGATGCATTCGCAAATCAGCTGAAGGGTCAGAATGTAGACCTCGACCTGTACTTGCAGTACACGGGTATGACCAAGGATCAGCTGAAGGAAACTTATCTGGAACGGGCTGAAAACGAAGTAAAGCTCCGTCTGGCTCTGGAAAAGATTGCAGAACTGGAAGGTCTGGAAGTTGCAGACGAAGAACTGGATGCAGAACTGACCAAGCTGGCTGAACAGTATAACATGACACTGGATGATGTTAAGGCTCGGATTCCGGTTGCAGAATACAAGCTGGATATGCTGGTAACCAAGGCTCTGGATCTGGTCAAGGATTCTGCTGTTGTAGATAACAGCGAACCGGCTGAAGCAGAAGCTGAAGAAGCTCCGGCAGAAGACAAGGATGCTGAATAATTTGTGCGTTTTTTGAACGCCAACAGATAGACACAACGGGCGAACCATTTTTAGTTCGCCCACTGTGCTATCCGGGAAAAAACAGGTTTTTTGTCGTTTTTTAGACATGTAACAAAACCCAACAAGTTAGAAAGAGAGGAATCAGAGATGAGTAATTTAGTCCCTTACGTTGTAGAACAGACCAGCCGTGGAGAACGGTCTTATGATATTTTTTCCCGTCTGCTGAACGACCGTATTATTATGCTGTGCGACCAGGTCAACGATGCCACCGCCAGCTTAGTTGTTGCACAGCTGCTGTATCTGGAAAGTCAGGATTCCGAAAAGGATATTTCTCTGTATATCAACAGCCCGGGCGGTTCGATTACCGCTGGTATGGCAATCTATGATACCATGCAGTATATCAAGTGTGACGTTTCCACCATCTGCATCGGCATGGCAGCTTCCATGGGAGCATTCCTGCTTTCTTCCGGTGCAAAGGGCAAGCGGATTTCCCTGCCGAACAGCGAAATCATGATTCACCAGCCGCTGATTTCCGGCGGCCTGTCTGGACAGTGCACCGACATCAAGATTCAGTCTGACCACTTGGTACGGATTCGGCAGAGAATGAATGAAATCTTAGCTGCCAACACCGGAAAGCCGATTGAAACGATTGAACGGGATACCGAACGGGATAACTATATGTATGCACAGGAAGCACTGGAATATGGTTTGATTGATAAAGTGATGACAAACCGGTAAGGAGTATACCTATATGTCAGAAAGAAAAGAAACCTGCTGCAACTTCTGCGGAAAGCCGGAAAGTCTGGTAGACAGCATGCTGTCCGCTGGCGATGTGCATATTTGTAACGAGTGCGTTTGCTATTGTTACGAAATGCTCTATGGTCCAACGCCGCAGAGCCGTGCAAAGAGCGGGAAAAAGTCCAAATCTTCTGCAAAACAGATTCAGCTGAAAAAACCGGCAGATATGAAGAAGATTCTGGATGAATATGTCATTGGACAGGATGCCGCCAAAATTTCGCTCAGCGTAGCCGTGTATAATCATTACAAGCGGATTCTGAGTCAGGATGACGGCGAAGATGTTGAACTGCAAAAGAGCAATGTTCTGCTGCTGGGGCCGACAGGTGTCGGAAAGACCTTCTTAGCACAGACTCTCGCACGGATTTTGGACGTGCCGTTTGCGATTGCAGATGCGACCACCATTACCGAAGCCGGATACGTTGGCGAAGACGTGGAAAACGTCCTGCTGCGGCTAATTCAAGCGGCAGATTTTGACGTGGAAGCTGCGGAACGGGGCATTATTTACATCGATGAAATTGACAAGATTTCCAGAAAGTCGGAGAATACTTCTCTGACCAGAGATGTCAGCGGCGAAGGCGTTCAGCAGGCATTGCTGAAAATCATCGAAGGAACGGTTTCCAACGTACCGCCGCAGGGCGGACGGAAACATCCGAATCAGGAATTTATCCGCATCAATACCAAGAATATTCTGTTCATCTGCGGTGGTGCATTTGACGGGCTGGAAAAGCTGATTCAGAAGCGAATGACCCCGTCTTCTGTTGGATTCGGTGCACCGATTTCTAACAAGAAAGCAGAGATGACGAATATCTTCCGGCAGGCAATTCCACAGGATTTGGTCAAGTTCGGATTAGTACCGGAATTGGTCGGCAGACTGCCGGTTATCACCACACTGGACGATTTGGACGAACCAGCATTGGTACGGATTTTGACCGAGCCGAAAAATGCACTGGTGAAGCAGTATCAGAAGCTGTTCGGATACGACCACATGGAATTGGAAATCACACCGGAAGCCCTGACAGAAATTGCTGCAAAGGCAATTCAGCGGAAAACGGGTGCAAGAGGTCTGCGTTCTATCATGGAAGGCATTCTGGTACAAACCATGTACGACGTGCCGTCTTTGGAGCAGGCGAAAAAAGTCGTTGTGACCAAGGAATGTGTGACAGATGGTAAGCAGCCGGAAATTTTAGATGCAGAGGGCAAGCCAATTGCCGTGCAGACAGAATCTGCAAAGTAAAGCCCAAACAAATTAAAACAGATACGGGCAGTTCCTGCAAGCATTCGCAGGAGTTGCCCGCTTTTGATTGTTGTATGGTGGTTTAGCAGATTGCGAGGTAGTCGGCATTGCTGTATCCCGTCAGCCCCCGGTAAGAAGTGACATACCAGTTTCCCGTCTTGCCGTAGAGCGGAATTTTTGTGCCATTGGGAATGCTGGCAAGGATTCGTCCCTTTGTGGATGGGAATGCCCGTAGATTCAAGCCGCTGCCGTCCGTCTGAACCGTTCCGGACAGCACAGGCCCAGCAGAGATAAAGGGAATGCCGAAGTACTCACACAGCCCCTGCACGAGCGTGATTGCAATGCGGTTCAGGTTGTTGCGAATCCAGTTTGCATCCTGTTCGTTGTCGTGATAGCCCAGTTCACAGAGGACTGCCACGGCTTTGGTCTTTATGACTTCTCCGAGCGTTGTGGTTGGTCGTGCACGGCATTGGTCGGGAATCGGATAGATGGTTTTCAGGCGGTCAGCAAGAATGTTTGCAAGAATCTGGCTGAAGCGACTGCCGGGGGCATAGTAAATATCAATCCCACGCAGCTTTCCGGATAGGCTTTCGGGTGCAGCATTGCTGTGTAAGGCAAGATGCACGTCATAGCTGCCAGCGTTGGAATCTGCAATCGCTCCGGCTGCATTGCGGTTTGGGTCGTTTCGGGTGTAGGAAATGCCGCTGGAACGCAAATAAGGTTCCATGCGGTCAGCGATTTGGTTCATATAAAATTCTTCACTGCCGCCGTTGACATAGGGATTCCACTCTTGCGTGGATGGGCTGAGAAAAACATTTGGCATAATTACGTTCCTCCTGTATGATTTTTGGAAATCGGTTCTATTTATTCTATGCAGCAGACAAGAAAAACGAAACGCAGAATTTACAGGTACTTTTCTTTTTTCTATTAGAATCGCTGCATTTTTTGCTTTTTTCGGTGTAATTCGGTAAAATTCGCTTAGAATCAAAAAAATACTTAAAAAAGAAAAAAGTGAAAAAATATGATTGACAAGTGGGGAAAGTTGTGCTATAATTAATCATGTTGCAGCGGTAATGCAGCAAACGAAATACAAAAATGCGGATATGGCGGAATCGGCAGACGCGCTAGCTTCAGGTGCTAGTCCTCGCAAGGGGGTGGAGGTTCAAGTCCTCTTATCCGCACCAAAAAGAACTCTCGAGTGTTCGGGAGTTCTTTTTTTGTCTTTTTACGGGAAAACAGGAAAGGAGTTGCAAATGCAGGCATTACCAGAAACAAAACGTCTGTTCCTGCGAGAATGGACGATGCAAGACTTGGATGCATGGGCTGCGATTTTATCGGATGCGGAAGTGATGCGGTACTATCCGAAACCATTTGACCGCCAGAAAGTACAGGATTGGATTGCGTGGAATCTGGAAAATTACCGAACGGATGGATTCGGCTTGTGGGCAGTGCACCTGCGGGCAACAGGGGAATTACTGGGCGATTGCGGAATCACCATGCAGCAGATTCACGGGCAGCGGCTACCGGAGATTGGGTTTCATATGAAGAAATCCGTCTGGGGGCAGGGATACGCCACAGAGGCAGCAAAAGCCTGCTTGGCGTGGGGGATGCAGCAGACGGATTTTCCAGCGTTCTATTGCTACCAGAAGAGCACGAATTTGCCCTCACAGCGAGTTGCAGAGAAACTGGGAATGACCTTGCAGGAAACTTATGCAGACCCTGTGAATACGGTTACTAGCGTGTATGCAATCACAAGAGCGGAATTTTTCGCAAATACACAAAACGCCATACGATAATTAACATAACAGCGAGAGCCTATTTCGCATGGAAATGCAGCAAACGGATTTCCAGCATTCCATTGCTACCAGAAGAGCACGAATTTGCCATCACAAGAACGAAATTTTTCGCAAGAGCACAAAACGCCCTGCGATAATTAACATAACAGCGAGAGACTATTTCATATGGGAATGCAGCAGACGGATTTTCCGGCATTCTATTGTTATCAAAAGAGCACGAACTTGCCCTCATGGCGAGTTGTGGAGAAACTGGGAATGACCTTGCAAGAAACATATGTAAACCCTATGCATACACTCACCAGCGTGTATGCAATCACAAGAGCAGAATTTTTCGCAGAAACATAAAACGCCCTGCTGTAATTACACAGCAGGGCGTTGCTTGACGAATGATACAATTGCTTATAGGAAAATATATTTCAATAAGAACAGCATTGCCAGCACATACAGCAGCGGTTTTACTTCCTTGCCCTTACCGCAAACGAGATGCAGCAGAACGAAGGAAATAATACCGATGGAAATGCCTTCGGAAATGCTATAGAATAATGGCATTGCCAGCACGCACAGATAAGCCGGAATCGCATGCAGATAATTGGTGTTCTTGAACGAAATCTCTGTGATGGAACTGAACATCAGAAATCCAACAATTACCAGAGCCGGAGCGGTTGCGAAAGATGGAATTGCAATGAAAATCGGAGCGAAGAACATCGAAATCAAGAACAGAATCGCTGTTACGACAGCACTGAACCCTGTTCTTCCGCCAGCAGCCACACCAGCAGAGGATTCTACAAAAGTAGTAGTGGTAGAAGTACCTAAAACTGCACCGGCTGTGGTTGCGATGGAGTCCGCCAGCAGAGCCGGCTTGATTTTCGGCAGCTTGCCGTCCTTGTCCAGCATGTTTGCCTTGTTGCAAACACCAATCAGTGTGCCCAGTGTGTCGAAGATGTCCACGAATAAGAACGAGAAGATAACAACAATAAAGTTTACAATGCTGATACCGTCAAAATCTGCATGGAAACACTGTCCGAATGTGTCGCCAAGGGTTGAGAAGTCGGTCATGGAAAGGGTCGGAATCAGGCTATTGTAGCCAGCTTCTGCGTCAACGGTATACAGTCCGGTCAGCTGGCAGAGGATGCCTAGTACCCATGTTCCCAAGATACCAATCAGAATCGAACCCTTGATACCCTTGATATACAGAACGGCAGTCAGGAAGATTCCAATGATTGCTAGCAATGCACAGATGCCAGAGGTGTGGAAGTCATCCGTAAAGGAAACAAGTGAAACCAGCGTGGAATCATTGTTGACGACAACACCAGCATTTTGCAGCCCGATAAAGGCAATATAAACGCCAATACCCACAGAAACCGCCTGCTTTAACGACATTGGAATGACATTGAACAGGGCTTCTCGGACGTTTGTCAGCGAGAGCACTAAAAAGACAAGCCCCTCAATAAAGACTGCCAGAAGAGCAACCTGCCATGGGTAACCCATGTTGCCAACAACGGTATAGGCGAAGAATGCATTCAATCCCATGCCGGCAGAGAGGGCGAACGGCAGATTTGCCATCAGACCCATACACATTGTTCCGAGGAACGATGCCAGACAGGTTGCCAGCAGAACAGCGGTTGGATTCATGCCCGCTGCACTTAAAATGTTCGGGTTGACTGCAAGAATATATGCCATTGTCATAAAGGTGGTAACACCAGCAATGCATTCTGTTTTGATGTTGGTGTTGTTTTCTTTGAGGTGGAAAAGCTTTTCAATCATTCTGCTTGCCCCTCCTCGTCATATTCGGCGATATAGGGAAGGTTGCGATAGAGTTCTCCGCAGTCCAGCCCGTAGCCGATAACAAACAAATCCGGAATAGTAAATAGAGAGAGGTCGGCTTTGAGGTCGACCAAACGGCGGTCTGGCTTGTCCAGCAGCGTGATGATTTTCAGGGAGAGTGGATTTCTTGCCAGCAACATTTTCTTGACATCATTCAAGGTGCGTCCGGTGTCAATGATGTCTTCAGCAATAATCACATGATAGTTACTGATGTCCTGCTGTAAGTCCATCGTGATTTTTACAACGCCTGTGGAAACCGTGCCACTGTAATAGCTTTTGGCACACATAAAGGCAGTTTCACAGGGAATGGTGATGGCACGGCAAAGGTCTGCCATAAAGACAAATGCACCATTCAGGATGCTGACTAGCAGCAGAGGTTTTCCGTCGTATTCCTTGCTGATTTGTGCACCGACTTCTTTGATTTTTGCTTGTAAGTCGGCTTCGGGGATGAGAATTTGTTTGATGTTTTTGCGAAATGTTTCGCTGTTCATGGGTAGTTCCTCCTTCTTGGTTTCTCGATAAAAGTAGTTGAGATGAGAAAACACTTTCTACATTGTACGAAATATTTTATGGAAAGTCAATAGCAAGAATGTAAATAGCGGAGAAAAGCGAATTTTTGGAGGAGACTGCAAGATACGAGCCGCAGGCAACTGCGGTCGAGCTGGCTCAGCTCGGCGAGGGGTGCAGGGGGCAAGCTGACCCCTGCAGAGAGTGGATAATTAGCAGTAATAAAAATCTAAGAGAAGCAAAGAAACTGCTGTTCGCCATTCTGAAAGCATAAAAAATTCAGAAAAACTGCAATCTAAGAAACATTCATAAGCAATTCGGACAACGCAACCACCGGCGAACAGCACAAAGGCAGACAGCGAAGCGATTCTGCCGAACCGGATTCAGGTGGTTTTCCTAAGAGTAGATTTTTCTGTAAGGGATTTCCGTTGCAACTGTTCCCCCGGAACAGTTGCAAGATATTTGTTTTCAGTTTAGGTTTCACAAAGCGGGGCGGTCTTGTTCGCCCCGCCTCGAAAAGCTGTCGCTTTTCTCACCACCCCCTCCGTGTGCCAAAAGCATGGCACAGGAATTTCGCTGCCTGCGGGCAGCGATCAGGGCTACTCGCCCTGAACCTCGCCAACATTTTTGAAAAATTGCTGGATCAAAAAACTTTTTATTTGCCTGCGGCTTGGAATTGGAAACTTTTTATTTTCAGCAGCGTTTTCCGCCAACTCTTTACAAAATCCAGAATCTGTGCTAAAATGAAAACAATTGAAAAAAATCGGAGGCAAAAAACATGAAGATTTTAATTGTAGGGATGGGGCTCATCGGCGGTTCTGTCTGCAAAGCCTTGAAAAACAAAACGCAATATGAAGTATACGGCTGCGACGTCGATGAATCCGTTTTACAGCAAGCATTACAAGACCATGCCATTGACGGTACCGGAAAAATGGAAGATGGGATTTATGATGTTTGCATTGTCTGCCTGCATCACCGGATTGCTCAGCCTTGCATCAAGCAGGCTTTGCCGTTCCTGAAAAAAGGCTCGATTCTCATGGATATGTGCGGCTTAAAGGGACAAATGGTATTGGAATTTACAAACGCTTGCCGGATGGCAGGGCTGTATTATGTCGGAACACACCCCATGGCAGGTAGAGAAAAAAGCGGTTACTATGCCAGCATTCCAAATCTGTTCGATGGAGCAAATTTCATCATTACGCCAACCTATGGCACGAGCAACGAGGCAGTGGAACGGGTTTCCGCTCTGGCAAAGGAAATTGGATTCGGAAAACTGGTTCTGACCACACCGCATCGGCATGATGATATGATTGCCTACACCTCACAGCTTGCCCATATCGTATCGAGTGCCTATGTCAAAGATGACTGCATGGATGATGCAGTGTCATTTTCCGGCGGTAGCTTTCAGGATATGACCCGTGTTGCAACGATGGACGAAAAAATGTGGGCATCCTTGTTTATGGATAACCGGTTGCTGTTGCTGCATCACTTGGAACTGCTGATTGCTCATCTGTCTGAATACCGGACAGCATTGGAATTGCAGGATGAATCTGCGTTGCAGCTGTTGATTGCAGACGGCAGAAGAGTACAGGAAGAGAATGTACGGAAGCGGAAACGAGCACTCGAAGAGCGTGCACAGCTGTTAAACGAAGCAGCAAAAGAAGAAACCAAAAAGGAGCAAAACGCATGAACTGGACACAAGTAGATATTTATACCACCACGGACGGCATTGATTTGCTGTGCAGTGATTTGATGGATTTGGGCATTCGGGGCTTTTCCATTCAGGATGCCGAAGATTTCAACGAATTTTTGCAGAATAAAGATGGCAAGTGGGATTACATTGACGAAGATTTAATGGGATTGTCGCACTGCGAAAGCTGCGTGACCATCTATCTGCCGGAGGATGCACAGGGTGCAGAAACGCTGCAAATGGTACAGGAACTGTTAAAGCGGAAAAAGGCAGCCGATACCGAAGGCAAATTTGGCAGACTGGAAGCCGTTCTGACGGGCGTCAAGGAAGAAGACTGGGCGAACAACTGGAAACAGTATTTCAAGCCGTTTCCGGTCGGCGAAAAGTTGTATATCCGTCCAAGCTGGGAGCATGACGAACCAGAAGCAGGCAGAACCGTGCTGGAAATCGACCCGGAAAGCAGCTTTGGAACGGGACAGCATCATACTACCCGTCTGTGTCTGGAACTGATGGAATCGGAAGCAGCTGGCAGCAAGATGCTGGATATGGGTTGCGGCAGTGGCATTCTGTTCATCGGCGGAATGCTGCTCGGTGCAAAGGAAGTATTTGCTGTGGACATCGAAGAAAACGCTGTCCGGATTGCAAAGAAAAATGCAGCGGAAAACCACCTGCCGGAAGAAAAGTACACAGTACGTTGCGGAAACGTACTCTCAGATGAAGCGTTGCGGGCAGAAATCGGCAGCGGTTATGACTTGATTACTGCTAACATTGTTGCAGATGTCTTGAAAGCGATGGCACCGCTGTTCCCGCAGTTCCTGAAAAAGACAGGTACACTGATTATTTCCGGCATTATCGTAGAACGAAAAGACGAAGTCATTGCAGCAATGGAAGCACAGGGCTTTGTGGTAACCGACTGTCGGGAAAAAGAAGGCTGGGCAGCTGTCAAGCTGAAACAGGCAGAATAAACCGTTCGTCGGAACTGGAAGAACAAAAAAGGAGCGTCCGATTTGGCAAAGAAAAGAACAACTACCCCAAAAATCAAACCAATTCCCAACGCCTATATCGAAAAGGCTGGAATTGTAGAAGAAGAACGGATTACCGATACCCTCGAAAAAAACTATATGCCCTATGCAATGAGCGTCATCATCAGCCGTGCTCTGCCGGAGATTGACGGATTTAAACCCTCTCACCGGAAGCTGTTGTATACGATGTATAAAATGGGCTTGCTGAACGGCGGACGTACCAAATCCGCAAACGTGGTCGGGCAGACCATGCGGCTGAATCCGCACGGCGATAGTGCGATTTATGACACCATGGTGCGGCTGGCACGGGGCAATGAATCGCTGTTGTATCCCTATGTGGATTCCAAGGGAAACTTCGGCAAGGCGTATTCCAGAGATATGGCATACGCTGCCAGCCGATACACGGAAGTCAAGTTAGAGCCGATTTGCAACGAGCTATTTCGGGATATTGACAAGGATACCGTGGATTTTGTCCCGAACTATGACAATACCATGATGGAACCAACCTTGTTCCCGACGACATTCCCATCGGTTCTGGTGAATGCCAACGTGGGCATAGCGGTTTCCATGGCAAGCAATGTCTGTCCGTTTAATCTGACGGAAGTCTGTGATACGACGATTGCTCTGCTGAAAAATCCAGAAGCAGATGTCACCGAAACGCTGCTTGGCCCAGACTTTCCGGGCGGCGGATTCCTGCTGAAAGATACAGACGAGTTCCGGAAAATCTGCGAAACCGGACGGGGCAGCGTCAAAGTACGGGCAAAGTGGAATTATGACAAAGCTGGCGGCTGTATTGAAGTCACAGAAATTCCGTACAGCACTACGATTGAAGCCATTATGGATAAAATCGTAGACGGCATTAAACAGGGAAAATTGCGGGAAATCTCCTATGTGCGGGATGAAACCGACCTTTCCGGTCTGAAGATTGCCATTGACTTGAAGCGAGGGGCAGACCCGGAAAAAGTCATGCAGAAACTGTTCCGCATGACACCACTACAAGATAGCTATTCCTGCAACTTCAACATTCTGATTCACGGGCAGCCTCGTGTTATGGGCGTGAAAGAAATCCTGACCGAATGGATTGCATTTCGGGAGGAATGCGTTCGGCGGCGAATCGTCTATGACCTGCAGCGGAAACGGGAAAAGCTGCATCTTTTGGAGGGCTTAGAACGGATTCTGCTGGATATTGACGAGGCAATCCGCATTGTTCGGGAAACAAAAGAAGAATCCGAAGTTGTTCCGAACCTCATGCAGGGCTTTTCCATGGATGAAATTCAGGCGGAATATGTGGCAGAAATCAAGCTGCGGCATTTGAATCGGGAGTATATCCTCCGCCGGACACAGGAAATGGAGCAGCTGCGGACGGATATTGACAGCTTACAGCAGACCCTCGAAAGCCCGAAGAAGATTCGGGCAGTGATTGCCAAGGAACTGAAAGAAACTGCAAAGAAATACGGACAGCCGAGAAAAACCCAGTTCTGCGAGGTGGATTTGCAGGCAGAATCTGACCCGACTATGGACATTCCAGATTATCCGGTACATTTGTTCCTGTCTGAGAGCGGATATTTCAAGAAGATTTCTCCGGCATCGCTGCGAATGAATGCAGAACAGAAGCTGAAAGAGGATGACCGCATCATCGCTCACTGGGAAACTACCAACCGGATAGAACTGCTGTTTTTCACGAATCAGCAGCAGGTTTATAAGACGAAAGCGAGTGCGTTCGAGGACAGCAAAGCCAGCCTGTTGGGCGACTATATTCCGGCGAAGCTGGGCTTTGATGAAGGGGAGTTTGTCGTTTCTGTGATTCTCACGAATGACTACAGCGGCATGCTGCTGTTCGTCTATGAGAACGGGAAAGTGGCGAAAGTACCGCTGCAATCCTATGCAACCAAGACTAACCGGAAAAAGCTGGCGAATGCATACAGTGATAAGTCACCGCTTGTGACAGCGTTGCCGCTGCTGGAGGAACAGAATGTGTTGTTGCGTTCGAGCGGCAATCGGGCATTGCTGTTCCAGACGGAAGAGCTGCTGCCGAAAACCGCCCGTAATACGCAGGGCGTTCAGGTGATGACGCTCAAGGGCAAGCAAGTGGTTCTCTCTGCGGAATTGCTGACTGCGGAGCAGGCAGAAGAACGAAAGCGGTATCAGGCGAAAACCTTGCCAGCACTCGGAGCACTGGCAAAGGATTTGCCGGATGTCGGGCAGATGACGTTGGCGTAAAAATTCTGCATATTCACTAAAAAAGCAGGGGAAAAGCTGTGCATTTTGTGGAAAACGGAATGTAAAACTTGCTTTTACAGCAAAAATATGTTATCATGGTGGTAAGTTTTATGGGAACGCCTGTTCAAGAAAACAGGCATGGATATTTAGATGGGAGGAACACAAGATGCATACATGGGCAAGAAAAGGAATCGCACTGGCAGTCAGTGGCGTTCTGACTGTTGGCATGGCAGCTTCTCTGCCGTTTGGCAGCTTAGCAGATGCAGCCGATGAGGACATCATTTTTCAGGCAGAAGGCGAAGATTTGGACGGTGCAACCACTTGGACGGATATTTATGGGCAGCAATTTCCGGGGTATTCCGGCAGCGGTTTCTGCTACCTGACCGGTGAAACATTGACTTTTGAGGTGGAAGCACCGGAAGATGGAATGTATGAATTCACCACTCGTTCTGCACAGATTTTGGACAAAAATGGACGGGAACAGACCATCTCCATCAATGGTTCGGAATTCATGATGAAGATGCCGTATTCTGACACTTGGACGGATTTCAGCTTTGGCATTCACCGTCTGAAAAAAGGCACAAATAAAATTCAGCTTTTGCCAAAGTACGGTTATGGTGCTTATGATACGATTACCGTAAAGAAAGCAGACCTGCCGGAACTGAGCGTTTCCCCGACGCTGAGCGACTCGAAGGCAACTTCTGAAACACAGGGCTTGATGAATTATCTCTGTGATGTTTACGGAAAGCATATGCTCTCTGGTCAGCAGGAAATCTATGGCGGCGGTCACACCGAAAGCAGCCCGAACGGCTACAGCGGTGCAGATTTGCAGGGCTATGAAACCGAATTTGAATACATCAAGAAGAATTTCGGCGATTATCCGGCAATCCGTGGCTTTGACTATATGAACTATAACCCGCTCTATGGCTGGGATGACCAGACAACCGAACGAATCATTGAATGGGGTACGGAACGGAACGGCATTCCGACGGTTTGCTGGCACATCAATGTTCCGAAGAATTTTGCAAATTACGAACTGGGCGATGCAGTCGACTGGAAGGAATGCACTTATAAGCCGGATGAAACCAATTTCGATACCTCCAAGGCAATTGTAGAGGGTACAAAGGAATATGAATATGTCATGCTGACCATTAAGACCTTGGCAGCAGAACTGAAAAAGGTACAGGATGCTGGCGTACCGATTATTTTCCGTCCGTATCACGAAGCAGAGGGCAACACCAATACCGATGGTTCTGCTTCTTGGTTCTGGTGGGGCAAGAGCGGTGCAGAAGTTTACAAGAAGCTCTGGAAGCAGCTGTATACGACCCTGACGGAAGAATACGGTATTCACAATTTGATTTGGGAATACAACAGCTATGACTACTCGACTTCTCCGCAGTGGTATCCGGGCGATGACTGCGTGGATATTGTCGGCTATGACAAGTACAACTGCGTTTATAACCGTCACGATGGAAAGACCAGTGGCCCGAATGAAGATGCCATCTCCAGTACGTTCTATACACTCGTAAACCTGACCAACGGCAAAAAGCTGGTTTCCATGCCGGAAAACGACACTGTTCCGAATCTGGAAAATATCGAGATTGAAAAGGCAAACTGGCTGTATTTCTGCATCTGGTATGACAACGGTTCGGATAACTTCCTGTCTGGCACAGACAAGAACAATCCGGAAACGCTGAAAGAAATGTATCAGAGTGATTATTGCATCACCTTGAGCGAATTGCCGGATTGGAAGAACTATAAGAACGGCGGAGATACCCCGACCACCACAACTGCAACGACCGATACTGGTTCTGAAACCACTACCACAACCACCGGAACAACAGAAGTTGTGATTGGCGATGTCAATGGTGATGGCGTGATCAATGTTGTCGATGCAATGCTGTTAAAGCGGTATCTTTTGGCTAAAAATGCAGAAGATGCAACTTATAACACCGTTTGGGACTGGAATCAGGATGAAACCTGCGATGTTCTCGATGTAGTAGGACTGACGAAGTTCCTGCTGCGGAAAGACTGATTCTTTTTAAAACAATTGTAACAAAGAAACAACCGCCCTGTGATGCGAATTGGCACACAGGGCGGTTTTTATGAGAATCCATCTGAAATTTTCTGAACATTCTCCACAAGGGCTTGTAAAACAGATGCAATCCGTGTATAATGAATTTTGTCGAATAGCTGCGAGCGAGAGCAGCCATTTTTATTTGATTTTGGGCGGGTTCTTTTTTCCGCCATTTTGGAGGTTGACATTTTTTATGAAGCATACCATTGGTTTGATGCTCAGCGGACTGGCAGCAACGATTTTATTTTGTGCCTGCACAGCCTCGCCGGAATCTGTTGCCGTGAAAATTAGTCAGGACGAATCCGAAGAACTTTCCATTTTAGCGGAAACAACCGTGACCACGACCCAGCAGATCACCCAAACAACCACCACCACAGAACGCAAGCCGGATTTGGTCGAAGAAGTACCAGCAGAACACGTTTTAGATGTCGATGTCATTTACCAGCGTCCGGAGTTGCCGACCGGCTGCGAGATTACTTCTCTGACGGCTCTGCTGCAATATCTGGGATTCGATGTGGACAAGACCACCATGGCGGAAGATTTTCTGCCGTGCAGTTATGACACTGCCAAGAATACATTGGATGATGCCTACATTGGCTTGCCGCAGGCGAGCGATGGATTCGGCTGTTATGCTCCGGTTCTGGTCAAGACGGCGGATGCTTATTTAAAGACACAGGATAGCGAGAAGCAAGGTCTGGACTTGACGGGCAGCAGCGAAGAAACCATTTGCCGTTACATTGCAAGCGGTTATCCCGTTGTGATGTGGATTACAATTGGTCTATATGATGTATATGAGGAAGAGGGCTGGACGACGGAGGACGGCAGAACCGTCATGTGGTGCGATTTGGAGCACTGCGTTTTGTTGCATGGATATGATAAGGAAAATGATTTGGTTTATGTGTGCGACCCGTTGAACGGCGATGTGACCTATTCCATGGAACGATATTTTCAGATTTACGAAGATATGCACAAGCGAGCAATGACAATTTATTGAGATGATGGAAATTTAGGAATGCGATGCCCTTTTTCTGCGGAGAGATGGAACGAGCAACAGCAGCACACCGCAAATGGCAAGGGCAAGGCTGATCCATTCAGACGTTGCCAAGCCAAAATAAATGCCCCGTTCGGAATCATAGCGGAATCGCTCCGTGAAAAGACGAATGCCTGCATAGCCGATGCAATAGAACGGGATGACATCGGTCTTTCGGGTTCGTTTCCGGAAGCAAAGCTGTAACAATCCAGCAAGGAGAAAATCCAGTCCGCTTTCCAGTAGCTGCACCGGAAAAAGCGGAATGTCTGTCGGGGCTGTCCCGATGGCATTTTTCAGGCAGATGCCAATCGGCGGGTCATAGGGGATACCATAGCAGCAGCCTGCAAAGAAACAGCCGATTCGCCCGAATGCATGGGCAAGCGGAACGGCAGGCGTGATGCTGCTGAGATAGACCCCATAGGGCAGCTGAAAATGATGCAGATAGAGCAGCAAGGCAGCCAGTCCGCCGAGCAATCCGCCATAGAATACAAATCCGCCCTCTAACAGGGAGGAAATTGTGTCCCAGTTAAAACCGGAAGTTTGGAACATCTCCACGATGTCGGAGAACGAAACCAGAAGATAGAGCAGTTTTGCTCCCAGAAATCCGCCAATGAGTGCCCAGACACAAGCCTCCAGCATGGCGAACCGGTCTTGCTGAAAGCGTTTTCCGTTGCGAATGGCAAGCCAGATGGCAAGTGCTCCGCCAATCACGCAGCAAATCCCATATGTACCAAGAGAAAGCCCGAAGAGAGAAATAATCGGATACATGTCAACTCCTTTTTGGTCGAAAAAAACGCAGTTCCCGAAAATTCTGCAAGGCATGCAGACGGTGGACTGCGTTTTTTGAATGTTTCAAATCTGTGCTTAAAGGGTGGAATCATCAAAGTAGGAATAATCGGGATACGAACTGGAAAATTCGTCGATAAATTCCTGTAGACCACCATCTGAGAGAAATACAACCATGTAAATCAGGTATACTGCATTTAACAGGATGCCGATAATGCCCAGAATGATGCCAGCGGTTGCAATGCCGTTGGCATTTTTCTTATTCTGGAGAATGCCCAGAATCAAGCCGATGATGGCTGGAATCGCACCAACACCATAGCAGCAGCAAATGGCAATGGAACAGATGCCCAGAATCAAAGAGGCGATCCCCATACTATTGTTGTTGTTGGTCAATGGTGTATTCGGGGTCGAGTAGGGATCATTGTAGGTGTAAGGGGATGGATTTGTGTTTGTCTGCTGGTAAGACTGCCCCGAAAAATTCGGTTGCTGCTGGTTTGTAGGGTTTGGATTTTGCGTGTTGTTGTGGATATTATAGGCAGAAAAATCCGGTGCAGCGTTGGTTTCCGCCGTTGTATTCTGTGTGGCGGAAGTGTTTGGCTGCGGAACTTCTCTCGGAATATCGTTCGCAACGGGAGTATCTGCTTGAGCGTTGTTCTGATAAGCAGCGACATGGTCATAATTATCCGGTTGCGAAACTTCTCTTGGAATCTCAGGGGCAACCGCAGTATCTGCCGGTTGAGCGGTAGCGTTGGAATTGCTCTGTTCCGGATGGAGATTTGGTTCTGTTGGGGTGTCTGGAGTTTGGATCGTCGGTTCTTGATTGATAGAATCCGGCTTTGGAATGGCATTTGGTCGAATTTCGCCGCAGTTCGGGCAAGTAAGGTCAGTATCCGATAACGGATGACCGCAGTTTCCACAAAAAGGCATGGGAAAAGCTCCTTTCAAAAATAAACAGTCCTACTTGTTATTGTAGCATATCTTTCCGGAAATGTCAAATAATGTGCATGGTTTTTATTGAGAGAGTGCATTCAGCATGGTGCGTGCGATGTTGTTGGTATTGACGGTGTCCACATCTTGATTCCAGTTTTCGATTTCAATACAAAAGGCAATTGGGAGGTTGCTGTCATCGCAGAAACCAACCAGCAGAGAATTGTCCGTACCATCGCCCTGTTCAGCTGTTCCAGTCTTTAAGCCAACGGGATAATTGATGGTACTATAACGAGCCAAATCACCATTTTCCCGCATGATTGCCCGTACCTGCTGGGCAGTTTCCGCAGAGAAAATTTCATTGGAATAGGTGGTTTTGGCTTTGTCCCTGACCGTTCCGAATAAATCTTGCCGATAGGAAATCAAGTATGGCTGGGTGACTTGTCCCGTGCCGTTGGCAATGGCACTTTCCCACATCATCAGTTGAAGTGGGCTGATGACCGTTTCGCCTTGTCCAATGCAGCCCCATTGGGTGATGCTGTCGTTGGTATCCTCTAAGGTTGTGGAGGCGGTGAAAACAGAAATGCCATCTAAATCCATTTGTGTACTACCTTCGCCATTGACTTGGTAGCCCATTTTACGGAATGCAGTCTGTAAACCGTCAAGGGGTAAATCCTCTACCAGCTGAGCAAACCATGGGTTGCAGCTGTGCTGAAACGCTTGCGAGATATTCTGCCAGCCGTGCACACTGCCGTGATAACAGCGAATCGGAGAGCCATAGTTGTTGTAATAAGTGCCCTGACAGTCATAGCTTTTCTGCATGAGAGCGTCATAGCCGATGGTTTCAATGGCAGCGGCAGTGGTGCAGACTTTCTGGGTAGAACCGGGGATGGTCTGGTAAAATGCCTTACAGAGCAGGCTGCCTGTTTCCAGCGTGCTGACATCGACATCACTTAAAATGTTGACACTGGGCTTGCTGACACAGACAAGAATTTCTCCGGTCTGGTAGTTGTAGGCGATGGCAGTTCCGTTTTTATTGCCGAATTCCTGATAAACCTGTTGGTTTGCATCGTGGTCGAGCGTAGTATAAATCGCACTTTTTCCGTTCTGGACTGCACCAAAGAGCAGGTTATAATTTTGCAAGTCCTTCAGATTTTCGGAAACCAGTGTGTTCGTCATGCGTCCGCTGTTGTCGCCGATGAGGTTGCCAACATCCAGAAAATAATCTGCTCCATATTTTTCCGCAGTTGCGTTTTCATCAAACAGAACTGCTCCGTTTCGGTCGTAGATATAGCCGAGTTTCACGTTGTGAGAATGGGACATATAGAAAGTTGCCTGTGATACAATTCTTGCGACCAAAAGCACCATGCCCAACAGAAAGAGGACAATCAGCAGAATGGTGAGCCGTTCTCCACGTTTAATACTTTTCATTGTGTGACCCTCCTTGTTCGCTGTTGTTTCGGTACATTCTGGTCTGTTCATTCTGGCTGCTGCCGGAACGCTGGATGGTATTCGGGCGAGCATATGGGTTGTTGGAGCGGTTCGGCGGAGCAGTTCTGTTTACCGGCTGCCCGTATGGGTTCGGCTGCGTGGGTCGTGCTTGCTGCCGAGGTGTGCCATTGGTGGGAATGGTACGGGTTTGATTCAGTGGCTGCCCGTATGGGTTCGGCTGCGTGGGTCGAGCCTGCTGCCGAGGTGTGCCATTGGTCGGAATGGTACGGGTTTGACTGATTGGCTGCCCGTATGGGTTCGGCTGCGTGGGTCGTGCTTGCTGCCGAAGTGTGCCGTTGGTCGGAATGGTACGGGTTTGACTCACTGGCTGCCCGTATGGGTTCGGCTGCGTGGGTCGTGCTTGCTGCCGGGGAGCACCGCCCTGCATCGGAGTGGTGCGATTCTGGCTGGCAGGCTGCTGCGGTGTTCGAGTAGTGGAACGCTGCGGAGCTTGCGGTTTGTTTGCGTTCGGAGCAGGGGCATGTTTCGACAACAGTTCGCCTGCTTCTTTCTCCTTGCGGAACGGCAGCTTGAACGAAAGCGTATTTTCCGAAACAACATTCGGTTTTCGGAACGTCGGCGACTGCCCTGCTTTGAGCATACCGGCAAGCAGTCCGCAGGTAATCATAGACGTACCACCCTGTGAAATGAATGGAATCGTAACACCAGTAAATGGAATCAGGTTGCAAGAACCGAAGATGTTCAAGCCCATCTGTACGACAAAGACCGCTGCAACGCCTAAAATCATGGTTGTGTGGTAGTAGCTTCTCGGCTTGTTAATCATTGGCAATATTAACAGACTTGCAATGAAGAAGATGACCAGCAGGGCAACCAAAAAGCCCCATTCTTCACAGATGGTGGAGAATACAATGTCTGTATCTGCGGCAGCGATTTCAATGAGGTTGCCATATCCAGGACCTTTTCCGAATAAGCCGCCCTCTGCAATTGCCATCAGTGCACGGCACTGCTGATAGCCGTTTCCGTACATATCATTCCAGATGTCCACAGAAAGACGGTCTTGTACATAGCCCGGTGCAAATTTCGCAGCGGCAATGACCACCAGCACGCCAACTGCACACAGGAAAATCAAGGTCGTTTTCGAGAATTTTGCCTTTGGGTAACAGATCCGGCAGATGACTGCACAGCCATAGGCTGCGGCGAAAGTTGGCAGGCTGCCCAAGTCCCGACACCACCATTGCAGCACAAAGATGGCAAGGAATGAGCCGGTTAAAAACAGAGCCTCTTTAGAAACATAAAAGAAAAGTACCTTGGTCTTTTCGTGCTGTTCCATGATGGAGGTGGCACAGAGCAGAACAAATACAGGCTTCATAAATTCAGAGGGCTGCAAGCTGATTGGTCCAATCTGAATCCACATGCTCCGGCTGCCTGTCAGGAGCAGGATTGCCAGCATAATCACGCCCAGCACGATATACAGATATTTTTTGATTGCCATCAGGCGGATGTGGTTGCGGGTGAGCAGGAACATGATTTGACAGCAGATTAACGCCATGATACAGGTGATATAATGCTTGGCAGCAAATCCAATGCCCCCAAAACAGGATTGAAAAATCACGCTGATGTTGAGAATCAGAAGCAGTAGAAAGTCTGTGGTGTAGGTCATCTGCTTATAGAAGAACCGCAGCACGATGATATAGACCACATCCAGCCCTAAGACGGCAATGGTCAACGGGGCTAAATCTTGAATCGTTTTGTAGTTTCCCCGAAACAGCACCGCCAGCAGCATGACAATATGCGTGAACAGAACCAGTGCTGCAATGCGTCCGTAGCGTAAGCCATTATGATACATTTGCATCTCTCCTTTGCTGTAGGATGACGGCTTGCGTGCCGAATCGGATTTCATCCATGGGTTTTAGAATGGCTTGGTGGTCGATTTTCGTGCCGTTGACGAACGTGCCAGATTTGGAATGCAAGTCCACGACACGCCAGACCCCGTTGGAAACATAGAGCACCGCATGATAACGGGAAATACTCATATCCGGCAGGCGAATATCCGCCGAGCCATGCCGCCCGACCAGAATTTCATCGGCTTCTAAGGGAATCCATTCATTGGTCTGAACATCTCGCAGCATCATGTGATTGCTGACTTTGTTCCACCGCAGCTGTTCAATGCGTTTTTCTCGCTTTGCAAAGGAAAAGATGACAAAGACACAGAGAAACACCACAAAGATGACCACGGCACTGACAATGATGGAAAAGGGAGTAAAGTCCCGCAGGGTTTTAAGAAGTTCCTCGTACATTTCAGACTGCCTCCTAACAAATGAAAAGATTGGACGGGGCGAAATCGCATACCCCGAACATGGTTACAGATTGGTAGAAAAGAAGATATTCCTATTATAATACAAGCCTGTGAAAAAATCAAGCAAATGATAGGGGGCTTTCACAGAAATTCGGGTTTTCTTTTGTTTTTTGCAATCTGTACAAAATCACACGGCAGCTTTTATTTAAGTTGCATGAAGAAGAAAAAAATTACAGAAAAATTACTTGCAATTTGCCGGAAACTATGGTATAATAAACAAAATCAACCGTGAAATCATCCATCATTTTTGGATGGTTTGCAATTTCATTTCCAAAATTTATAAAAATAGAAAGTAGGCGTATGACACAACATGAAAGAACGTGTTTCCCTCAGACGAATGACCGCATTTTTTACCA
>OHWK01000157.1_pt1 | contig 44438 bp, 38 predicted proteins | sample 1579761 | NCBI WGS metagenome assembly OHWK01 (sample SAMEA3882516, study PRJEB24775) | human gut metagenome | biome: human-associated habitat; feature: intestine environment; material: feces | place: Netherlands | collected 2009/2010 | reverse complement strand
TTATAAAAATATCAGAGTAGAGCAGGCAGAACAGAAACTGTTCGATATTAAGGTTTTGCTTTGCAAATATACGGAACAGCTTGCCAAAGGAGAGATTAATGATATCTATTTTGATAATATCCAGGTGCTGAACGGAGATATCCCGGTTTCCGTGATCCGGGGGTACCAGACACCGACAGAAGAAGTACGTGTTCATGATGTCCATTTTGATAACATTACTTTTATGGGGAACAAGTGTGAAACCTGGCAGGATATGCGGCTAGTCATAGAACTGGCAAATGATATTTACGTCAACGGTGTCAGAACATGCAGACAGATGAAATTCTGAGAATATTACCATATAGGGAAGATTCAACAAATAATGGCAAGGATTCTCCCACCTCGATAGGTGGTGAGATGAATTGCAAATAAGAAAATTAACGGCAGTGGAGGGCGGAGAGAAATCGGTATCCCTACTGACATGAGGCAAACCACAGTCAGCATTCTGCTGACAAGTCAGACTCTGTGAAATTACCGACTGTGGATTGAAACAACTTCTTAAATGAATATAGTTTTTTCAATTATATTGACAAAGCAGAAAAACAGTTCAGGTGCAGAAATGCACTTGAACTGTTTTGACGTTAGGCGTATCAATGACTAATCCAGCCGACCTGAATGGATCAAGGAAAATTTTACACTTGTTGATTTACCGTTCTTTCTTCATCTCAAACACCAGCGCAATCGGTGCGGAGCCTCGTCTGTATCCTGCCGGGACAGTTATGCAAAGGCCGCCTTCGACTTCTTTGAATGCAACCTTTTCTCCGTTTTCCACCATACAGATCTCCGAAATCTTCGTCTCGGTATACGGTACGAAAATTTCTGCCTCTACCGATTCCTGTACCGTCGGATATAACCGGAATACATAGACAGAATCACCTTTCTGTGTGAACGAAAGGGTTCCGCTCTGGTACGGCGCGCAGACGCGGGTTCCGTAGATAGCATCGCCGAAGGTTTTCATCCACTGGCCAAAACCGTTCAGGCTGTCCCAGGCATCGACCGGGATGCGGCCGTCTGGCTGTGGGCTGACGTTCAGTGCCATGTTGCCGCCTTTGGCAACGATGTTGACAAGCATGCCGACAAGCTCACGCGGAGATTTATAATGATCGCCGTATTCGTACGTAAAGTCAACGCCGAGGGTAAGGCAGCTTTCCCATGGAACGTTCAGCGGTTCTTCCGGAATGCAGAGCTCCGGTGTCACGTAGTTTTCGTAAGCGCCGCCGATTGTACGGTCAACGGAGAGAATCCACGGCTGAATCTTACGTGCTTCCTCAACGATCTCTCCAAGCTCAATATCCTGGCCGTTGCTCTCAGAGACCCAGCCCGCGTCGAACCAGAGAATATCCAGCTTACCGTAATTCTCACAGAGCTCCAGAACCTGATTTTTTGTATATTCTTTAAAACGGTTCCACACGTTGGGATATTCCTTCGGATCGTAGGAAGGTCCGCGGGATGTCAGACCATCTTTTCTCAGATCTTCATTCCAGTAGTCCGGGCAGTGCCAGTCGGCTTTGGAAAAATAAGCACCGATGCCGATGCCTTTTGCACGGAATGCATCAAACATGGATTTTACGATATCCGCATTTTTATGTTCATGGAACGGGCAGTCCTCTGCAGTTGTTTTATAATCTGTATATTTGGTGTCCCAGAGGCAGAATCCGTCGTGATGCTTTGTGGTCAGAAGAAGATAACGGAATCCGCAGTCCTCTGCCATCTGCGCCCATTCCTCCGGCTGAAAGCGGACCGGATTAAACGAACGATTCAGGCCGAAATACTGTTTTTTAAAGGTTTCGCCGTCCGTCCAGTTTACCTGGTGGCGGGACCAGTCTGAATCCTTGTCGCTTAATGCCCAGGAGGCAACCATGCCGGGCTGGCAGTACAATCCAAAATGCATCATCAGCGCAAGCTTCTGATCCCGGAACCATTCGAGCTGCTGCAGAACAGCCGGATCGGTCGGACACACATACGTTTCAGCGGCGCTGTAGTTGTGGACACCCTGGGAAATAATTTCCTGTTCTGGATCAGAGGGCGCTTCATTGCCCAGGATATCGATGATCGGTTCCGTTGTTCTGTTTTGATCTTCGTGTTCTAAGTTCTCTGTGCTCATAAGAGAGTCTCCTTCTCGTCAAGATGAAATTCACACCAATACTCGAAAATACAGCCAGAACCCGTTAAAGAGCCGGTTTTGGCACTAAAATAAGAAAGAATCCTGCCCGGAGGGCTTTTTTCTGTAGAAAAAACCGCGGCGACCCGATGACGTGCAGGCGGCCGCGGATCGGACAGGAATCCTGTCCTCGAGATAGTGTGTGTACGGACTCCCGACACCGGGATATCCGTCTGTGTTGTCTATAGAATACCATATAAATGTTAAAAAGTCACCCTTTAAATTTAAACAAAATGTTCATAAAAAATCGGTAAAAGTGAACAAAAAGGAGGAGAATATTATGCATATGGCTGATGCGTTGGTTGCGCCTGCAGTGGCTGCAACAATGTATGTCTGTTCCGGCGGAGCAGCTGGTTTTTCTGTAAAAAAAGTACGCCTGGAGAGCGACCCGAAAAAGATCCCAGTGATGGGAGTGATGGGTGCGTTTGTCTTTGCGGCGCAGATGATTAACTTTACAATTCCGGGCACAGGCTCGAGTGGTCATCTCTGCGGCGGTATGATGCTGACCGCGTTGCTCGGACCGTATGCCGCGTTTTTAACAATGATCGGTGTGCTGCTGATCCAGTGTCTGCTGTTTGCGGACGGCGGTCTTCTGGCGCTTGGGTGCAACATCTGGAATATGGCGTTTTATGGGTGCTTTCTCGGCTATTTCCTGTTCTGGCGTCCGATGATGAAAAAGGGAATGTCGCGCGGAAAGATTGTAGGTGCTTCCATCCTTGGGTGCGTGGTGACGCTGCAGCTTGGTGCTTTTAGTGTGGCGCTGGAAACACTTGCATCCGGTATTACGGATCTGCCGTTTTCGGTATTTGTGGCAACAATGCAGCCGATTCATCTCGCGATTGGGCTTGTAGAAGGCCTGATTACAGCGGCCGTTCTGCTGTTCGTCTATGAAGCGCGCCCGGAGATGCTTTCGTGCAGCGAAGAAAGAACAAAGAGCCGCTTTTCTTTCAAGAAGACAATTGCGATCTTAGGAATCGCAGCACTGGTGATCGGCGGAGCCGTTTCTCTTGCGGCATCCTCCAATCCGGATGGACTTGAGTGGTCTATGGAGCGTCTGACCGGTTCGACGGAACTGGAAAACGACGGAACCGGCGCACATGCAGCGGCGGAAGAAATTCAGGAAAAAACGGCACTTCTGCCGGACTATGGATTTAAAAATTCCGATTCCACGTTTGGAACCAGCTTTTCCGGAATTGCGGGATCCGCAGTCGTTCTTATTGTCTGTGTCGGTGCATGCTATGCATTCCGCTTCTTTAAAAAGAAAAAGTCATAAGCTGCACGGAACAGGAGAAAAATGAATAAACTTGGCAATGCATTATATGAAATTCATCATATGGACATGCTTGCGGCGAAAGACCAGTGGGTGAACAAAATTCATCCACTGGTTAAACTCGTTTTGACGATTGTTTTTCTGACCGTAACGATGTCCTTTCCAAAGTACGATCTGACCGGCCTGCTGCGCATGGGAATTTATCCGATTGTGCTCTTTATTGTCGGCGAAATTTCGTTAAGCGACAGCATCCGGCGGCTTCGGATTGTTCTGCCGCTCGTCTGTTTTGTGGGGCTGTTCAATCCGATCTTTGACCGTCAGGTAATCGGGCATATTGGTACTGCTCCGCTGACAGCAGGGATGCTTTCCATGGTGACGCTGATGATCAAAGGTATTTACAGCGTACTGGCGGCGTATCTTCTGATTGCGACAACATCCATCGAGAAAATCTGTTATGCACTGCGTCTGGTTCATATCCCTGCCATTCTGGTGACACAGGTGCTGCTGACGTACCGCTATGTCACGGTGCTTCTTGAAGAGGCAAACCGTATGACCCAGGCGTACAGTCTGCGCGCGCCGAATCAGAAGGGTGTTCATTTCAAGGTATGGGGAACACTGGCCGGCCAGCTGCTTCTGCGCAGCATGGACCGCGCAAATGAGGTGTATGAAAGCATGACTTTGCGTGGCTATCAGGGAGAATTTTACTATACAGCGAAGGAGCCGTGCAAAGCGAAGGACTGGCTGTATATGGGTGTGTGGCTTGTACTTTTTGCCGTACTGAAAGTAACGGGATGAAGCGCTGCGTGGGAAGACATCTATTTGCAACAAGTCGGAAGAAGTAGAAAAGCAACCTGGTGCAGTTGCCTGCACGCGGGAAGAGAAAAGAATTGTCGGGAGATATCAAAAATGAGCCATATTCACATCAATTTTGAACATGTTAATTATTCTTACGAAAAATCAGTCCCGATTCTGCAGGACATCACGTTTACTGCACACGAAAATGACAGCATCGGACTGATCGGCGCGAACGGTGTTGGAAAATCGACGCTGCTGAGACTTCTGGTGGGACTGAATCTGGACTACGAAGGCAGCATCCGTGTGGAGGAAATGCCGGTTGTAAAAGAGATGCTTCCCAAAGTGCGCGAAAAAATCGGCTATGTCTTCCAGGATTCCGACAGTCAGCTTTTCATGTCGACGGTATTTGAGGATGTTGTATTTGCTCCGCGAAATTACGGGCTGCCGGAGGAAGAGGTGGAAAAACGTGTAAACCATGCACTGAAACAGATTCACATCGAGCATCTGCGGGACAAACAAATTTACAAAATGTCGGGCGGAGAAAAAAAGATGGCATCGATCGCGACGATTCTCGCTATGACACCGGATATTATCCTGATGGACGAGCCATCGATTGCACTCGATCCCAGAAACCGCAGATCACTGATCCACATTCTGAACGATTTTGAACATCTGAAAATCATCGCATCGCACGATCTCGACATGATTCTGGAAACGTGCAGTCGCGTGATTCTGATGTCCGGCGGGTGCATTGTCTGCGATGGAGATGCAAAAGAAATTTTGACGAACCAGGAACTTCTCGAGGAAAATGGACTGGAACTGCCGTTCTGCCTGCAGAAGCCGGTGTGGTAGAAAAGGCCGAAAAAAACAAAAGAAAACAACAACCGGGGATATCTGAAATCAAAAAATCAGATATTCCCGGTTGTTGTTTTTAAAAAGAATCCGAAGGTCGAATCGGGATTCGGATTTCTGTTACAAATTTTTCTGGATCGCTTGTCATTCCGTTGTCAATTAAGGTGATTTCCTGCGATCGTCTGTCATAAAGATATCTCCAAAGAAAATTTATACAGCAGTACGAATCGGTTTCTTCTTTAAGTACCGAAACACCAGCAGGCAGATGATAATAGAGGTCAGAGATCCACATGCCGTTGTAATGCCCATCGGGAACAGCGTGTCCGGGAACCAGATGGAAGTCAGATACACACCGGGGATTCTAACAAGCAGAATGGCAATGATATTGTGCAGGAAGGAAAATTCCGACCGTCCGCAGGCACAGAAATAGCCGCTGAAGGTGAAGTGGACTCCAGCAAAAATGCAGTCCCAGATATAACCGCGGATATACTGACCGCCGAGGCGTGCAACCTCCGCATCTGTTGTGAAAAGACCGACCACAGGAACGGAAATAAACTGAATCGTAATAGCGACGATCAGTCCGAAAACGACAGCAATCAGTGCAGCACACCACATGGTCTGTTCGGCACGCTTCTGCTTTCCAGCACCGATGTTCTGCGCGCCGAGCGCCGAAACAGTGGAAAGCATGGAAGATGGAATCAGGAACAGGAAGCTGATGATTTTCTCTACAATACCGACTGCAGCCGCTGCTTCCAGACCGCGCCGGTTAGCGATGATGGTAATGATGATAAAGGCGATCTGAATAAAACCATCCTGCAGGGCGATCGGAACACCGATTTTAAGAATCTGTCCCATCACAGCTGTCTGAGGGGAGAGATCCGACCGGGTAAGACGGATGCCGGTATCACGTTTGCGGATCGCAATCAGTGCCAGAATGACGCTGAGTGTCTGGGAAAGCGTGGTTCCAAGCGCGGCACCGGATGGACCAAGATGCAGGGCGCCCATAAAGAGATAGTCGAGTGCGATATTGGCCGCACATGCGACTGCGATGAAGTACATCGGGCTTTTCGAATCACCAAGTCCACGGAAGATGGAACTGATGATATTATACGCGGTGATGAATGGAATACCAATGAAACAGATCGTCAGATAAGCGACGGTGCCGGAAACGGCTTCGGATGGTGTGGACATCACAAGTACGATCGGCTTTACCAGAAGAAGCAGGATTACCATCAGCACGACGGAAACACCGAGAAATAAAGTGATGGTATTTCCTGTGCAGCGTGATGCCTGCTTTTTATCTTTTGCGCCGACGGCCTGCGCGATGCTGACAGTCGTTCCCATGGCAAGTCCCACGATGATAACGGTAATCATATGCATAACCTGACTGCCGATGGAAACGGCTGTTGTACCGGCCGCACCGTCAAACTGACCGATGATGAAAAGATCTGCCATGCCGTAGAGCGTCTGCAGAAAATACGATAAGAGATAAGGCAGCGAAAAATAGAAAATATTTTTCCAGATACTGCCGGTTGTTAAGTTTCGTTCCATGATAGGGAAACCTCCTGTTGTAGAATGTTACGATTATAGTAAACCCTACAATAATTATAGAGTCAAGAATATAATTTTCTGCATTTTATAAAAATACTTTAGATTTATAAGTTCGAACGTTTTCCGTGTGCACTCCTTGACAAATGTTCAAAAAAGAACTATTATACAAAAAAGTTCAAAATAGAACAAATAAGAATATCAAGTTAAAAAAGAAGGTGAAAAAGTATGTTTGATGAACAATGGCAATTTGCAGTGGAGGTAGAACGAAAATACAACCAGTACCGAAAAAAGGTCATGGTGCGTTATGATCTGTCAGCTGCGGAAGTGGATGTTCTGCTGTTTCTTGCGAATAACAGCCAGTTTGATCTTGCAGTGGATATTGTGCGTGTGCGGAAAATGCAGAAATCGCATGTTTCACTGGCAGTGAACAAGCTGTGTGAAAAAGGATACATTCAAAAAGAAACAGATGCGGCGGATCGCAAGAAAGTGCATTTGAAGCTAGAAGAAAGTGCATCAGAAATTATCCGCTTTGGACAGGATTGCCAGAGAGCGTTTGGAGAATCGTTGTTTTCCGGAATTTCCAGAGAAGACAGGGAAGAATTTCTCAGATTATGCGAGCTGATTCGGAGGAACGTGACGGAAAAATAAAAACGCTGAAAGCCAGAGAGAAGAACATAATAGAAAAATAAGACAAAACAAAAACAGAAAGAGGAGGAAAACAGTCATCTGCCCCTAAATGGCAAAGTACAGGAAAAGTGCAACGGATCTAAGCGGATGACAGAAAAACTATGACAATAACACAACTTATCGTATGTATTGTGGCTGGTCTTGGCGCCGGCCTTGGCACGGGACTTGCGGGACTCTCCGCAGCGGCCGTTGTTTCACCGATGCTGATTACCTTTTTACACATGCCGGCTTATCAGGCGATTGGCATTGCGCTGGCATCGGATGTGTTGGCATCAGGAGTAAGTGCCTGGACTTATAAAAAGAATAAAAACATTGATATCCGCCATGGCGTGATTATGCTGATATCTGTTCTGATTTTTACACTGGTCGGCAGCTTCGTATCTTCGCTTGTGCCAAATGGAACCATGGGCGGATTTTCGAAAGTGATGACACTGTTTGTCGGACTGAAATTTATCATCCGTCCGATCATGACGACGAAAGAAGTACAGGCAAATAAATCAGAAAAACAGAAAATCCAGCAGTCGATTCTCTGCGGTGTTGTGATTGGATTTATCTGTGGATTTGTCGGAGCAGGCGGTGGCATGATGCTGCTTCTGGTGCTGACCAGCGTGCTCGGATATGAACTGAAAACAGCAGTTGGAACGAGCGTCTTTATTATGACCTTTACAGCTCTGACCGGTGCGATCTCCCATTTTTATATCGGCGGCGCGCCGGACATTCCAATTCTGATTGCCTGTGTCATCAGTACCCTGGTCTTTGCACAGATTGGAGCGAAATGGGCCAACGGGGCAAATGTGAAAATGTTGAACCGCGTGACGGGAATTTTGCTTTGTGCGCTGGGAGTGGTGATGTTGTTTTTCTAACTACGTCAGAAAGTGTTTGATAAGAACAGCGTGTATCTCCCCACAAAAAAGATAGGTAAGAACAATCCCAAGGCTGCCGAAATCGAAGCAGATAACACCGCAAGGCAGGAACGGAACAGAACAGCGGATTTGGCTCTCATATCGGGCATTGAAGAAGCAAAGATACTGGAAATCAAGCAGACCGAAATCCACGACAAAGCCGGTCAGTCCATCCGTGAAAACGGTTGGCTTCCAAACCTGTTCCGAGGTATCGTAGGCAAGGCAAAGGAATTTCTGCAAGCCATCATCCGTGAAAAGGATATGCCACCCAAGCCAGTCCTCAATATGGATATGGACGAGTTCCGCACAATGCAGACCCTTATGCTAAAGGTACAGAAACAGGCGAAAGCAATCAAGAAGATACAGGAGGTCACACTCCCGAATCTGCGACAGCAGCTTGCGGAAACAACGGGTATTTTCAAGGGTAAGGAACGAAAAGCTCTGGAAAAACAGATACAGCAGATCGAAGCCGAACTTGATGAAAAACTGGATAAACTCCCCGATATTCTGACCGATGACGGTTATCCTGATGTACAGGCATTTATGAAAACTTACCGCAAAGCAGAGGCTATTGTGACACAGTATAACCAAGACCTTGCAGAATGGGAGCAGGCAGTTAAGAACGGACAGAAACCTGCCGAGAAACAGCACAGACCGCCCGAAAGACAAAGTGTGCGAAACAGGCTCAGACAGCTTCAGGAAGAGGGGAAACAGAACTCTCAGCCGAAGCAGAGAAAGAAATCCCAAGACAGGGACAGATAATCACGACATAGGAAACATCACCGCAGGGCGACCTGCCTTGCGGTCTTACATATATTTTGACAGTAGAACACCCTGCAAGATTTTTACATTTTGCAGGGTGTTTGATAAATACATATAAAAGTTTTCAATAAACACGTATTACTATATCAATATTTTTTGGATAATGTGTAGGTATAGTAGGTGTCAATAATCAAAAGAATTGCTACGATGCCCATTGTCCACCAGAAACAAGAAAAGCCTTTCGTTAAAAAGCATACTATGATTATAATAACCCCGCCTACAATAAATGAAATACCGCCAAAGCGTTGGCTTTTTTTCCACGTTGTTTCATTTTTCATACTCCATACTGTTCTCAGTCCTGCGATTGAGTTCATTCGTAGTTTTGGCATAATATTGCCTAATATAATCATTGCAACACCAAGCAGTCCAAATAAAAGTTGATTAATATCAAGTGCAATTGAAGAAAGATTTTCAATCGAATTGAAATCAGCATACAAGAAATAACCTATCATAGCGTTAAAAAGTGTAAGAGATACAATTCCTGCCACAATACATACATTTTCGTTGTTACTCCCATTTTCTTCTTGTTTTGAAGAGAATTTAGCCATACCAAGCATAAAGTAGCCAAATAAAACTGTGATCACAGGGAAAATTAATGTTTCGTATTTACTGCCCCAACGTGTTACTTGATTATTAAAATCATAATGAGCTGGAATTCGCTCTGGTAAGAAATGTAAGGCAATCAAAACAACTATCAATGGCAAAAACATAAGACTATAAAAAATGATTTTTTTCTTTTTCATTGTTGACCTCCACGTAATTTACTTATCCACATAATTGTTTCATCAAGGATAGATAAATTTAATTCATAGTAAATAAAATTTTTATATCGAGTTTCGTAAATCAAGTCTGCCTTTTTTAGCTTTGATAAATGATAGGACAATGCCTGTGGTGTCATATCCAATGCGATAGCTAAATCGCCTGAGCTTATTTTTCCTTCCTGTAACTTTAGCAGAATTTTTCGACGAGTATCGTCTGCTAAAGCAGCTAACACTTCATTTATAGCCAATCTTCCACGCCCTAATCTATTTCAAATAATTTTTAAATAGATTATATCAGTTTAGCATTCGTTTTTCAATGGCTATTTCAAAATATTTTTAAATAGCAAAACAAGAAATACCATCAATAGTCTTGATGAACAGTGCAAACACTGCCATTGACGGTATTTCTTTATTTTGCTTATGAGCAGACAAGGGCAGTAAGCCAAAAGCTGGCTTACCGCCCTAATTCTTACTATGCGTAGATAATCTCGTTGTAAATGATTTCTCTAACTCTGGACTGAATTTCATTCATTTTCTGCACCCACAACATAGCATTGTCGGCTTTCAGTTGTTCGGTAACATTTTCCTGCTCTGCAATTTGCTTTGTCAGCAGGAGCAAGCGTTCCTGTGCCTGTTTGTCAATGTCGGCAAGGTAAGAGTTCAATGTACCCTCAATAAGCATTGTAGTGTAAAGGAGGTGTTTATGTTCCTTTAGGTACTGCTTGTGGCGTTGTCCCCACAGTCCGATAGGCTGCGTTTCTTCTTCGGAAAGTATCAGACAAGGGATATAATAATCGTCCTGCAATTCATACCATTGACTTTGAACCGGAACCACGCCCCAATCAGGGTGGAACGATTGGGATTGATGTTGGAATCAAAACATTCTATTCTGACAGTAACGGAAATACCGTATCGAATCCAAAATATCTGGAACGCGCGATGCAAAAGCTTGTAAGAGAACAGCGCAGACTTTCCCGAAAACAGAAAGGTTCCCATAACCGCAATAGGCAGCGGATCCGGGTTGCCCGGGTACATGAGAAAGTAACGAATCAAAGGAATGATTTCCTGCAGAAGCAGTCAACGATGCTGGTGCGTGAAAACCAAACCATCTGCATCGAAGACCTGCATGTGAAGGGAATGATCCGGAATCATAAACTGGCAAAATCCATAGCCAGTGTTTCGTGGGCAAAGTTTTTTGAAATGCTGGAGTACAAAGCTGTCTGGTATGGCAATGAACTCCGCAGGGTGCCAACCATGTATCCAAGCAGCCAGACCTGCAGTGCATGCGGATATCAGAATCCGCTGGTGAAAAATCTGCGCATTCGTATCTGGGAGTGTCCAATCTGTCATGCAGTTCATAACCGGGATACGAATGCAGGCATCAATATTCTAAAGAAAGGACTGCAGATGCAGTCTGCATGAAGATAAAAAACTGTACCGCAGGGCATGCGGGAACAGGATAAATATAGCTTGTGGACACTGTGTAAGACATTGCAGTACCGTAAGGTATTTGCCAATGCAGTAGTGGAAGAAACAAGAATCCCCCTGCTTTAGCTGTGGGAAGTGTCAAAAAACTATAGATTTTACGCAGATAACCCCAAAATCAGAAAATGGTGTACAACTGGATGAAAAATAAATCAGGATCTCATCGCCCCATCCACGGAAAGAATTTCTCCGGTTACATACGAAGCCATATCGCTTGCCAGGAAGAGGAATGCGTTTGCAATGTCTTCTGCCTCACCAATTCTTCGAAGAGGAATGCGGTTGATGAGTGGATCAATCATTTCTTTTGGAAGTGCGGCAACCATATCGGTACGGGTGATGCCAGGTGCAACCGCGTTTACACGGATATGGAAAGGACCAAGTTCCCGTGCGAGGGACCAGGTCAGACCGTTGACCGCATATTTACTGGATGGATAGGCAACGCCGCCCGGCTGGCCGCAGATGCTGACCATTGAGCTGGTATTTAAAATACAGCCGCCGCCCTGTTCTTTCATAATAGCAACGGTTGGAAGGATGCCGTTCATCATGGCGTTGACATTTAGATCCATGACACTGGCAAAGCGCTCTGCGGTATACTTGTCAATTGGCGTACTGTCTGAGACACCGGCGTTGTTCACAAGAATATCGATTTTGCCGTATTTTTCTTTGACTTTGTTGATCTCATCTACCATGGCAGCTGCATCGGTCAGCTTTGGCCATGCACCGGAAACTTCCCAGTCCGGGTTTTCTTCTTTTAAAGATGCAACCGCTTTTGCAACGGTCTCTTCCCGGGATCCGAACAGGACGACTTTCGCGCCGTTCTGCAGAAATTTGTGCACAATGGCATAGCCGATTCCTCTGGTTCCGCCGGTAACAATTGCAACTTTATCTTTTAACATCATACCATTCACCCGATCCCGTTTTTTTATATCAATGAAAACTGATTATGCAGGCTGTAGTTTTTATTTTTTTAACGATTCGGAGAAAAATGAATTTTGCATGAAAAATCATTTGACTCTGAATGACGATTCGTTTTGGAGAATACAAAAAACGGGATATTTCCTTTCTCTTAAATTTTGTTGCAAATCTTTTCCTTTATTATACGGGATATCGTTGGTGGACAGTCAATGCAAATTTTTTCAGAAATAAACAGCATTCTTTTCTCAAAAGCAGAAGATTTCTATGGAAAAAGAGAATTGTTACGTGGCTTTTTGAGGGAAAACAGGATATAATAGGAAACAAAAGTATACACCAGGTGTATGCTTTTATAAAATCAAAACGAAAAAAGCGGAAAAACAGAAAGAAAAAGAGTGAAAAAAAAGAGAAACAGTCAGAATGCGGGGGAATGACTGGACAAAAGGAAAAACGGGGTGCAACGATGAGAATTCAGGAAGTAATCAAAAAAACAGGATTGTCCAGGAGGACGGTTTATTATTATATCGATCAGAAGATGATCTCGCCCGTTGTTGATGAACATAACGGTTACCATGATTTTTCAGAAGCAGATATTCAAAAACTTTTTATCATCCGCAAGCTGCGCGAGGCAGGACTTTCACTGGCGGATATCCGCGCGATTCTTCACAAGCCGCGCACAACACCATTTTATCTGCATAAACAGCTGAATGCACTCCAGTCGCAGATGCTTACCATTCAGCAGACGATCAGCGAAATGGATCGTCTGAGCGGACAGCTTCCTGTGTGCCAGTCGCTTGACCAGCTTGCGGGGATGCTTGCAGATACCGATTTTTGCCCGGAAGATCCTACCCGGAATCAGATGGAATCCCGGGATGCCCGGCTGCTGGCACAGTATTTGTGGATGGCATATCTGGATACGCCGGTTACGGAATATCAGCAGTTTTTGTGGCAGAAAATCACACAGCATACGATTGAGCACGCAGGTACGGATTTGAAAATGATGTCCCGTTATTTACAGTACATTTCTCCGGAGCAGATTGATGCGACGAATATCAACCAGTATCTGCGCAATCAGAAAATTATCTCTCTGACGGAGGAAGATTATCCGGGTTTTGTGGAAGAGCTGAAAGTTTCTTTGCTTGCATTTGCGGCAGATCCGGTACAGCAGGAAAAATGGCGTCTTTTTTATCAGCCGGTGATCCATCCGACGGCGTTGTTCTGTGTATCCGTGAGCGGATGGATGCGGGAATTTCATCCGGCATACCGCCGCTATTATGAAAACACGCACACCTGCTGCCGGATGCTGAAAGATTTTATGGACAGTGATGAGGGAGCAGCGCTGAATGCGACACTGCGGGAGGCATTCCAGGGAAATTGTGATGTGCGTACAGGATATTACGGAGAACTGGAAGTGGCGGCAACATTCCATAAAAGTATTTATGCATTGCTGCCGCCAGAGAAGATCCGAAAATTTCTGGAAGAAAATTCAGATGAAAAATGATCTGGTTTTAGGATTCTGTTTTTATCATTCGAAGCGAGGATGCCCGGGGAACAAGTGTCACCGGCAGTACAATTTTTTCCGGTTCCGCCGCAGGGTTTTCCAGTGCGGAAAGGAGAATCCGGCTGGCTTCCCGTCCGATGCTTTCAAAGTCCTGATGAATAGAGGTAATTTCAAGACTTCGGCTGAGACTCGTGTCATCAAAACCACAGAGGCAGAGATCTTCCGGAATCCTAAGGCCAATGGTACGGCAGGCGAGAAAGATGAGTTCGGCAACCTGGTCATTTTCTGCGAGAAGTGCAGTAATTCCATTTTGCCGCAGGATAAGGAGCTGCTGTTGAAAAGGTGTGATTTCTGTTGAAAGGGCATCTTCTGTAGAAAGTGCATGTGGCCAGGTGATAAGCTGCCGGGAATCGGGCATGATTCCGGCGGCTTTTGTTTCGTGCAAAAATCCGCCGAAACGATCACGGACCGACGAGGTTTCGGAAAGGGGAGCTGTTGTGAAAAAGGCGATGTTGCGATGCCCTTGTTCCAGGAGGTGACGGGTGAGCTGCCGTCCGCCATCGTAATTGTCGCAGACAACATTGTTTAAATACGGACAGTCGGTCTGCTTGTCGATGATGACAACCGGGCGGTTTGCAAACAGGAAATCGTTTAACTGTTCCAGGTGGATATTGTCACGCTTGGGATAGTAGACAAGTCCGGCGATATTCTGAGAACGGAGCAGTTCCAGTGTGGCACGTTCCTTCGGAGAGGAAGAGCCGGTGATATGAATGCTTAAAAAGTATCCTTTTTCCGCCAGTGCGGCACTTAAGGAACCAATCGTTTCCGAAATGTTTCCCTGTGTTGTGGCAAAGGGAAGCAGCAGGGAAACCATTTTTGATTTGCTGTCGGTTTCTGATGCGGAGGAGGAAACCGGTGGGATTTTCTGCGAGACAAAGCTTCCGACGCCGCGTTTTCGATACAGGATTCCCTGCTGTTCCAGATCTTCAATCGCCCGCTTTGCTGTGATGCGGCTTACCTCATATTGCTCCGAGAGCATTTTTTCCGTGCAGAACACGGCATCGGAAGAAAACTGTCCGGTGCGGATGCGCTCTAAAAGAGCTTCTTTGATGATTTCATATTTGGGTTTCGTTATTCTTTTATTTCTATCCATGTCTGTAAAATTCCTCAAATAGTATGATTGGTGACAACTGTATTTGTAAAAGTGTGATATCGACTTGCTTTGTATTATAATCTCGGGAAAAAGATAAGTCAAACTAAAAATGATATATCAAATAAAAAGAAAATGATATAAAATCATGGAAAAACGTAGAAATACTTGACAGAAGCATTGCGTTTTTTTATGATATGATATATCAAATCAACACGGCAATACAGGAACAAGACTTAAATAGAAAGAGTTTTAAGTTTGAAAATCATTTTTATAACAGGAGGAAACACATCATGAAAACAACTGTTCATATTATTTCCCATTCCCACTGGGACAGAGAGTGGTATCAGTCTTTTGAAAAACACAGAATGAAACTGATTGAGCTGGTAGACAATATTTTGGAAAAAGCAGAGAACGATCCGGAATTTGGCGGATTTTTCCTGGATGGACAGACGATTGCCCTGGACGATTACCTGGAAGTGCGCCCGGAAAAACGCGAGCAGGTGGAAAAATGCGTCCGTGAAGGAAAAATCCAGACTGGCCCGTGGTACATTCTGCAGGATGAGTTTCTGACCAGCGGTGAGGCATGTGTCCGCAATCTTCAGGTTGGCATGCAGGAAGCAGCGCGTTACGGAGCGATCGGAAATGTCGGTTATTTCCCGGATGCATTCGGAAATGCGGGACAGATGCCGCAGGTGCTGAAGCAGGCGGGCATGGATGCGGTTGTGTTCGGACGCGGTGTAAAACCGATCGGACCGAATAATGAGGTAACCGGAGGACAGTATGAGTCCACGTATTCCGAAATGATGTGGGCATCCCCGGACGGAACGAAACTGCCGGGTATTCTGTTTGCAAACTGGTATAACAACGGAGTGGAGGTTCCGGTGGATGAGGCAGAAGCAAAAGTTTACTGGGACAAAAAACTGGCCGATGCGAGAAAATTTGCGGCAACACATCAGCTTCTGATGATGAACGGATGCGACCATCAGCCATTGCAGAAGGACATTACCGAGGCAATCCGTGTCGCACGGAAACTGTACCCGGACATTGAATTTATTCATTCGGATTTCAAAACCTATGTAAAGGCAATGGAAAAAGAAATTTCCGAGAATTTCTCTACGGTAAAAGGCGAGCTGACAAGCCAGGAAACAGACGGAAGATGGACACTGGCAAACACCGCTTCCTCCTGGATGGGACTGAAAGTGGACAACCGTGCCGGCGAAACAGCGCTGGAGCGGAAAGCAGAACCGGCGGCAGCCATGGCAGAGGTGCTTGGCAAAGCATACCCGGAAGACCAGATGATTTACAGCTGGAAAAAGCTGATGCAGAATCATCCGCATGACAGCATCTGCGGCTGCAGCGTCGATGAAGTAAATGAAGAAATGAAAACCCGCTTTGCGAAGAGCAGACAGGTGGCAGATGCGATTTACGATGAGAGTGTAGAATACCTGACCGATCAGGTGAATACCGCGGCACTTCCTGGAAACAGTGAAAAGATTCCGTTCGTTGTATGGAATACTTCTGGCACCGCGAAAAAACAGGTCATTGCAAAAGAACTGCATCTGTTCCGCGATTACAATCTGTTTGTATGGGATGGTTATGAGGCGGCCGAGGCGGTAGAAATGCCAAATCTGGTGCTTCGCGATGCAAACGGAAATGCAGTTCCGGCAAAAATCGAAAATGCAGGAATTTCCTTCGGGTACGATCTGCCGGATGACCGGTTCCGTCAGCCATATATGGCAAAGAAGGTGCTGGTAACGTTTGAGGCAGAAGTTCCGGCGATGGGATATGCAACATATTATCTGGAGCAGGCAGAGCCGGATCAGAACCAGGAAACCTCTGCAGATTTTGCGAATGAGCGCGTTCTGGAAAATGAAAACCTGAAAGTTACGGTCAATGAGGACGGTTCCTACCAGATTCTGAATAAGGAAACCGGAAGAACGTATGAAAATCTGGGACTCTATGAAGATACCGGAGATATGGGAAATGAATATATTTATATTCAGGACTCTGGAAAACAGACAATCACAACGAAAGGCATGAAAGCTGAGATTCGCTGTGTGGAGAAAAATGCATTCCGCACGGTAGTTGAGATCTGTCACGAAATGATGATTCCGTCCGGTATGGGAGAGGAACTGCAGAGACAGCGTGAGATGTGTATTGACCCATATACGCGTGTGGCAAACCGTTCGAAGGAACTGGTTCCGATGGAAGTAAAGACGGTTCTGACACTGGAAAAATCGGGAAAAGGCCTGCACGTTGCAACGACAATCTGCAATCAGGCAAAGGATCACAGAGTCCGCGTTGTAATGCCGACGGGTCTGAATACGTCTACGCATCTGGCAGATTCTGCCTTTGAGGTTGTAAAGAGAAATAACCGTCATAATGATACCTGGACGAATCCCTGCGGATGTGAAAGACAGCAGTGTTTTGCAGCAATGGAAGATGAGACAAATGGTCTTCTTGTGGCAAACCGCGGATTGTATGAATATGAGGTTCTGGCGGATGAGGAGAATGCGATTGCGGTAACGCTGCTTCGCTCCGTTGCGGAGATGGGTGACTGGGGTTATTTCCCGACGCCAAAGGCGCAGCAGATCGGAACGTTTACCCTGGAGTTTGAAGTTGTGCCGTATGCAGCCGGTAAGACGGGCGAGGCATTTACCGAGGGTTACGCATTCCAGCAGGATCTGACAGCAGCACAGGCCGGTCTTTCGAAAGCATGGCTCAGAAAGCCGGGTCAGGTAAAACCGGAACTCGTATCGGGCGAGATGCCGCTGGAAATGAGCTTCCTCCGCTTTGAAGGGGAAGGAATTCATCTGACGGCGTTTAAGAAGGGACTTGCAAAGGACGATCTGTTTGTGCGGTTTGTGAACAATATGCCGCAGGATGAGGTGTTTTCCTTCCGAAAGGAGAGCTGGATGAAAGAGGTTTACCGCAGTAATGTAGTGGAAGAGAAGGGTGAGGTACTTTGCCCGGATGAGAACGGGGTGTATCATGTGACACTCCGGGAGTTTGAGATTGCGACATTTGGGGTTGTGAAATAACGGCTGGCGCGTGAGATAGGAGTGAGAACGGGAGGAAAGTCTGGATCCGCCTGAAGGGCGGATCGGCGCAAGATGGTTGAAAAGAATAGGATGGAAAAAGCAAGAATGTGCTGGACTTTAGAGGGGACAAGTTATATGCTGGAAATATGAGAAAAATTTCCAAAGGAGGGTTTTTAAGATGCAGAAATGGACGAGCAGGATTGAGACCCCGATCAAGGCAGAGCTGATTTGTTATGATGTGAATGGAATTCATATTGTGTTTGGGGTGACGGAAGAGAATCAGCTGAAGCTGTTTCATTTTTCACATGCACCGTTTGACGCGCAGAATCTTTGCCGGAAGCCGGATGGAGTGTGGATGATGGAGGGAATGCGGGAAGCTCAGATTAAGGAGAGCTTCCAGCTGGTGCAGGTGAATTTTTCGGGGTATAACCGGCCGTATGAGAAGCATGGAAATAAGTATATTGTGACGGCTCCGGGCTTTATGCTGAAGTTTGATTCGATTTCGGAGGAGAGAAATGAGAACGGGGATCTGCTTCGGATTGTGCAGTCGGATGATGTGACGGGCGCGAAGGTGGAGTCTGTGATGCAGTTTTTTGATGGGATTCCGGTTGCGAGAATGTACAATACAGTGACGAACGAAGGAAAGGAAGACCAGACACTGGAGTACATTTCGAGTTTTAGTTACTGGGGTATTGAGAAGGAACAGAAAGAGGGAATTCCAGAGCTTGTCAGCTCGGATGACAAGATGTCGATGGTTGTGGTTCACAATGGATGGCAGAAGGAGCTGACGGTGAAGAAGTACCGGTTTGCAGATCTTGGCATGGCGCAGACGCAGCCGCATAATTATCAGAGAACTTCGAAGACGATTGAGATTACGAATACGGGCAACTGGTCGGCGAAGGAATATGTGCCGATGGGATATATTGGAAACAGTGCGGCAGATTCGAGTCTGTTTTTTGAGATTGACCACAGTGGTTCCTGGCATTATGAGATCGGAGATCAGAACTGCCATTTTTATCTGGCGGTGAGCGGTCCGACAGAGATTCAGTCACACTGGTCGAAGAACCTGAAGCCGGGAGATTCCTTTACAACGGTTCCGGTGGCTGTCGGCGTAGGTCATGATGATTTCGAGGAAGCGATTGGTACTTTGACGAAGTACCGCAGAAAGATCCGACGTCCGAACAAAGATAATGAAAATCTGCCGGTTATTTTCAATGATTATATGAATTGTCTGTTTGGAGATCCGACCACAGAAAAAGAGTTCCCGCTGGTGGATGCGGCAGAGAAGGCCGGATGTGAGTATTTTGTCATTGATGCCGGCTGGTATGCGGACGGCAACTGGTGGGACAGTGTCGGTGAGTGGCAGGAGAGTAAAAAGCGCTTTCCGAATGGAGTGCGTGAGGTGACGGATTATATTCGTTCGAAGGGCATGATTCCTGGTGTCTGGCTGGAGCTGGAGGTTATGGGTATCAACTGTAAGAAGGCTTCCATTCTGCCGGATGAGTGCTTCTTCCTGCGCCACGGCAAGCGTGTGTATGACAGAAGCCGTTATCAGCTGGATTTCCGTCATCCGCTTGTGATTGAGCATGTGACCGAAGTCATCGACCGTGTGGTACGGGACTACGGTGTCGGCTATATCAAGATGGACTACAATATTGAGCCTGGTATTGGTACGGAAGTGGATGCAGACAGTTTTGGAGACGGTCTTCTGGAGCATGAGAGAGCGTATCTGGCATGGCTGGATGGCATCTACAAAAAGTATCCGGATCTTGTCATTGAGAACTGCTCGAGCGGCGGTCTTCGGATGGACTATGCGATGCTGGCGCGAAACAGCATTCAGTCGACGAGCGATCAGGAGGATTACCGCAATTATGCGACGATTTCGGCGAATGCAGCCATCGGCGTGACGCCGGAGCAGGCGGCGATCTGGTCATATCCGCTGCGGGACGGCACAAAAGAGGAAGTTATTTTCAATATGGTCAATGCGCTGCTGCTTCGTATTCACCAAAGCGGCCATCTCGCAGAAATTTCGCCGGAGCGGTTTGAACTTGTAAAAGAGGGAATTGACTGCTACAAAGAGATCCGCAGCGGCATCAAGGACGGCGTTCCGTTCTGGCCGATGGGATGGGCAGACAATGAAGAAAAACACCTCGCAGCCGGAATCCGTGTGCCGGGAGATGTAATTTATCTTGGTGTGTGGAGACGCGGCGGAGAGGCCGGTTTTGAGGTTCCGCTTGACCGTGCATTCCCGGGAAAAGAGCTGGAAGTAAGCTGCATTTACCCGAAGGCCTGCGGTGATGTGTTCCATTACGATGACTACAGCAAGACGCTGCAGATTCACTTCCCGGAGACGTATATGGCGCGTCTGTTTCAGATTAAAGTGAAATAAAATTACATAAATCCCCGCCCGCGGAATAAATTGTATCGGAGTGTATCTGATAGGATTTTTCCGGGGAGGGGATTTTTTTGCGTATTCTTTCGGCACTTTCGGATCTGATGGTTCCCGTGCTGATTTTTTATGTGGTCGGACTGGGGCTTTTGATGAAACAGGATGTGTTCGGCGATTTTCTGAACGGGGCGAAGGACGGCATGCGGACGGTGATCGGAATTGTGCCGACCTTAATCGGGCTGATGGCGGCGGTCGGTGTGCTGCGGTCATCGGGATTTCTGGAGGATTTTGGAAAACTGTTCGGAACGGTGCTGGAACCGGCGGGGATTCCATCTGCCCTGGTGCCGCTCGGGGTTGTGCGTCTCTTTTCCAACAGTGCGGCGGTGAGTTTGCTGCTGGATCTCTACAAAGAGGCGGGGTGTGATTCCTTCGCCGGACGGGCAGCTTCGATTATGATGTCGTGTACGGAGACGGTTTTTTATACGATGGCGGTCTATTTCGGAGCGGTCCACATCAAAAAAACGCGGTACACACTGGCGGGTGCATTGCTTTCTTCCCTAGTCGGAATGGCGGTCAGTATTGCGCTTGCAGGTCTGCTCTAACCATCTTTTCTGATCATATCAGTGAAATGTGTTGACATTTTAAAACGATTGGAATAAGATGGAAACAACTTAAAACATACAAACTCAATAGGAAATAGGGAAATAGAGAAAAAGCGAGCAAAAGTAAGGAGGAAATCAACGATGGCAAAGGTATATGACAGCATTCTGGATCTTGTAGGAAAAACTCCGCTGGTAGAACTGAAACGAATTGAAGAAAAAGAAGGACTGCAGGCGAAACTGATCGCAAAAGTAGAATCCTTCAATCCGGCAGGAAGCGTCAAAGACCGTATCGCAAAAGCGATGATCGAGGATGCTGAGGCAAAGGGCCTCTTAAAAGAAGGTTCCGTTATCATCGAGCCGACTTCCGGAAACACCGGAATCGGACTGGCAGCGGCAGCTACCGTAAAAGGGTATCGTATGATCCTTACGATGCCGGAAACCATGAGCGTAGAGCGCCGCAACATTGTAAAAGCATACGGCGCAGAGGTTGTTCTGACCGATGGAACAAAGGGTATGAAGGGTGCGATCGAGAAAGCCGATGAGCTTGCAAAAGAGATCCCTAACAGCTTCATCGCAGGCCAGTTCGTGAACCCGGCAAACCCGGCAACCCACAAAAAGACAACAGGTCCGGAGATCTGGGAAGATACCGACGGAGAGGTTGACATCTTCGTTGCAGGTGTCGGCACCGGCGGAACGATCACCGGAACGGGTGAGTATTTAAAAGAGAAAAAACCGGAAGTAAAAATTGTAGCAGTAGAGCCGGCATCCTCACCGGTACTGTCTGAGGGTGTTTCCGGACCGCATAAAATCCAGGGAATCGGCGCAGGTTTCGTGCCGGAGACTCTGAATACCAGCATTTACGATGAAATCATCAAGGTAGAAAATGAGGATGCTTTCGAGACCGGAAAATATCTGGCAGCCGAGGAAGCGATTCTCGCAGGAATTTCCTCCGGAGCAGCTCTGTATGCGGCAATTCAGCTGGCAAAACGCGAAGAGAACAAGGGAAAAACCATTGTTGTGCTTCTGCCGGACAATGGAGACAGATACTATTCTACCCCTCTGTTTGCAAAATAAAGATTGAGAGCGGTATGCTCTGAATCGAGACATCATGCATAAATGTGTAAACTGCCATCCGCGGAACTCTCCCCTCCGCGAATGGCAGTTTCGTATATCAAATTATACCAGAAAGGGAACTTTACTTATGACACTACAACAGCTTCGCTACGTAATCCAGGCCGCGGATTCCAGATCGATGAATGAGGCGGCGAAGGCACTCTATATTTCACAGCCAAGCCTCTCGGGCGCGATTAAGGAGCTGGAAAAGGAGATTGGAATTGAACTGTTCAAGCGCAGCAGCCACGGAACGGTGCTGACCCCGGAGGGCGAGGAGTTTTTAGGCTACGCGCGCCAGGTTACCGATCAGTATCAGCTTCTCGAAAACCGCTATGTTTACCGCACGAAAGGCAAGAAAAAATTCAGTGTGTCGATGCAGCATTACAGCTTTGCCGTGAAGGCATTCGTGGAGCTGGTGAAACAGTTCGGCATGGATGAATACGAGTTTGCCGTTTACGAGACGAGAACGTACGATGTGCTGATGGATGTGAAGAACTTCAAGAGTGAACTCGGCATCCTGTATCGGAATGATTTCAATGCGAAAGTGCTGAACAAGCTGATGAAGGATAATAACCTGGAATTCCACGATCTGTTTTCCTGCGGAACATACGTCTACATCTGGAAGGATCATCCGCTGGCGGACAAGACTGAGATCACCATGGAGGAACTGAAGGAATATCCGTGTCTGTCGTTTGACCAGGGAAGCAATAACTCGTTTTTCCTGGCGGAGGAAGTGCTTTCTACGTATGAATACAAACGAATTATCAAGGCAAACGACCGTGCGACGATGCTGAACCTGATGGTCGGCCTGAACGGGTATACACTCTGTTCCGGAATCATCTGCGAGGAGCTGAACGGCAGCGATTACCGTGCGGTGCCGCTTCACGCGGATGAAAATATGATGATCGGCTACGTTTCCAGAAAAGGAATGTCGATCAGTGCGATGGGACTGCAGTATCTGGAGGAGATCCGGAAGTATAAAGAGTTTGTACTATAAAAATTGATTTGCGTTTGCAAACCGGGTATAGGAAATTCAAAAGAAAGTGCAATGGCAGTAAAGATATGATATAGGAAAAACCTATAACCAGCCATTATTTTTCTGTATTAGACAAAACAGAAGACAGCCGCTATAATATCCCTTGTAAACAGATAGGAAATATCACAAAAGCGAGAGGAAGCGAAGTCAATGAGAGCAGTTTTCGCAGAGAATCGAATCGTGATCTATGATGTCATGTGTTGCAGCGTAAGCAGATAAATCCAGAATCAAAACGGAGCCGCTTCGCAGCAGGGGACAGACAGAATGACGACCGGTTCCGACAAATAATAGAAAAACGAAAATAAAAAAGACAATAGAACAGGAGAATAAAATCATGAGCAAAAAAACAAGAGCAGAAAGAAATCTTAAATTTGAAACCTTACAGCTTCACGTAGGACAGGAAAATCCAGATCCGGCAACCGGAGCAAGAGCAGTGCCGATTTATCAGACATCTTCTTTCGTATTCAATAACTCCGATCACGCAGCAGCAAGATTCGGACTCCAGGATGCAGGAAACATCTACGGCCGTCTGACCAACCCGACCGAGGACGTTTTCGAGCAGAGAATGGCAGCACTGGAAGGCGGCGTTGCAGCACTTGCAGTAGCTTCCGGAGCAGCAGCCATCAACTACACCATCATTAACCTGGCGCAGAAGGGTGACCACATCGTATCTGCAAAGAACATCTACGGCGGTTCCTACAACCTGCTGGCACACACACTTCCGCAGTACGGAATCAGCACCACATTTGTTGATGTATTCGATCTGGATGAGGTCCGCGCAGCCGTTCAGGAGAACACAAAAGCCATCTACATCGAGACCCTCGGAAATCCGAACTCTGATGTTGTCGATATCGAAGCACTTGCAAAAATTGCACATGAGAACAAGATTCCGCTGGTTGTCGATAATACTTTCGCAACTCCATACCTCGTTCGTCCGATCGAGTACGGCGCAGACATCGTTGTTCATTCCGCAACCAAATTCATCGGCGGCCATGGAACTACTCTTGGCGGTGTGATCGTAGACAGCGGTAAATTCGACTGGGAGGGATCCGGAAAATTCGCATCCCTGACCGAGCCAAACCCGAGCTACCACGGCATCAGCTTCACAAAAGCAGTTGGACCGGCTGCATTCGTTACAAAAGTACGTGCGATCCTTCTTCGTGATACCGGAGCTACGCTCTCACCGTTCAACTCTTTCCTGCTTCTGCAGGGATTGGAAACTCTGTCTCTCCGTGTAGAGCGTCACGTTGAGAATGCGCTGAAGGTTGTAAAATATCTGGAGAGCCAGCCGCAGGTTGAGAAAGTACATCATCCGTCTGTATCCGATGATCCAAAGCAGCAGGCACTGTACGCAAAATACTTCCCGAACGGCGGCGGTTCCATCTTCACCTTCGAAATCAAAGGCGATGCACAGAAAGCAAAAGATTTCATCGACAATCTGGAGCTGTTCTCCCTGTTGGCTAACGTTGCCGACGTAAAATCTCTGGTAATCCATCCGGCAACCACCACGCACAGCCAGTGCACCGAGGAAGAACTGCTGGATCAGGGAATCAAACCAAACACCATCCGTCTTTCCATCGGTACCGAGAATATCGACGATATCATCGAGGATCTGGATGAGGCATTTAAGGCAGTTCAGTAAGAAGTAAGAAACAGGTTATAGTAAAATAAAACGTACGCCTCTGGCACAAGGTTTCGTGTCAGAGGCATATTTTTTCAATTACAGGAAACTTCGTTGAAATTTCCTATTTCCTATTGATTATGTAGAGAATGTGGGATACAATAAATCATAGGATAAAGATTCGGAGGAAATGTGAATGAGAGTTTCAACAAGAGGACGATATGCGCTGCGCTTAATGCTGGATCTGGCGATGAACAACACCGGAGAGCCGGTGCGCCTGAAGGATGTGGCAAAGCGGCAGGAGATTTCCGAGAAGTATCTCGAGCAGATCATCTCGATTTTAAATAAGGCCGGTTTTGTAAAAAGCGTCCGCGGCCCGGCAGGCGGCTACTCCCTGAAACGGAAGCCGGAGGAGTACACCGTAGGCATGATCCTTCGGCTGACCGAAGGCAGCCTTGCCCCGGTCGACTGCGTCGAAGACGGCACCGACTGCGGCCGCGCCGACCAGTGCGTCACCGTTCTGCTCTGGAAGAAACTGAACGACGCCATCAACGGCGTCGTGGACAACATCACCCTGGCAGACCTCGTGGACTGGCAGATGCAGAAGGCGAATGAATATGTGATCTGAGATTCAGAGTAAAAGAGAAGGATGTATTGCGGTAACGATTAAAAATATTACTGCAGTACATCCTTTTTGCGTGGTTTATATTTTTTTCATTGCGGCTTCAAATGCACTTTCTGTCATATTCGCCCGAAAAGCTGCATCCTTTATGCTCAGAACTCCATCCCGAACAAGCCCGGTAAGTGCAAACAGAATACCTTCTGTTCTGCCCTCTGCTTTACCTTCCTCTCTGCTGTCCTGCATCATGTCATCAATTGCTTTACACATGTCTACTTCCTCCACTTCTTCTGAAAGATCTAAGGTTATGTTTGTGATTGCCTGAATTACTCTGGCGGCGTTTATTTCTAACATCATTCTTGTATTATTTCGGATAAAGGAAGACAGTTTTTCTTTATCCTTTGAATACTTAATACAGCCGAGCACTTCCCGCAGACTGGTTGAAAATTTTTCGAGTTCGTCTGGTTCAAGCGCTGCCGGATCGATGAGATGAATTTTGTAGTCCTGAATGAATGTCCGCATTTCTTCCAGCGGAAAATCCATCATTTCATGCAGGGAAGTAGCGCCATCCCATGGATCCGCTCCAAAATGAAGCACAAGAGTGATGACTGGCCGGAGTTTGTCTGCTTTGTAGAAGCCTGACAGAAATTCTGCGCGTGTCGGTGCTTTCTTTTCTTTTACATTTTGTGCTGCAATTGCTGCAACCTGATTTCCATATTGCAGAGCATCATAAATCATATTTCGGACAGGCATTGCATAATGTATCTCCGTCTGGTTTTCGATTCCAAGCAGAAGATAATCCGCATTCTCATCCTCCATAATAACAGTAGCCTTTAAAATGTCCCGGTATTTCTGAACGGACTCGTTTTTGTTGTTTTTCCCTTTTGCGATCAGCTGCACCAGTTCCGTTGTGTCAAGCTCCTGCAGCTGTTCCGGCTGAATCACCTTTTTTCCATTGAAAATCAGGTAATTAAAAGCGTCCGCAAACACAGTGTTTTCACGCATGAATGCTTTTGTAACAGTGTCTTTTTTACTCATTTGTTCCTTACCTTGTCCTTTCCGCTTATCCACTCTTCCGGGAATTTTTAAGGTAAGAATCCTTCTGAAACCTATTCGATTTTGTTCTAATACTATATCATATTTGTATTATGTTTGCCACAATGTTTTTCTGAATTTTTTCTAAAACAGGTCTTTGGAAAGCAAAGGCTGGGAAATCGCGGGATCCGGCATTTACAAGTGAAAAAAATTTTGTTATGATAAAAAACAGCGCCGGAAGCACATTTTTGCGGCGCCGAGAATATGAAAAGTGAGGAGTTTTTCCGGATGAAGAAACAGCAGGAAAGTCTCAAAAACATGGTATACCAGGCCATTTTGAACGGCATTTTTACTGATGAATATAAACCGAACCAGATCATCAACGAGCAGGAACTCGTGCAGAAATTCGGCTGCAGCAAGACACCGATCCGTGAAGCGCTGGTAACGCTCTGCAACGAGGGAATTCTCCGCAGCTTCCCACGCTTCGGCTATCAGGTCGTCAGCGTATCCCGCGAGGAGGCACAGAATATCCTGGATTTCCGTCTCGTTCTTGAAGGCGGATACCTTCGCCAGTCGATCGGAAACATCACCGAAGAAAACCTGGCGGAGCTCGCCGAAATCGACGAGAGATGCAAGCAGAGCACCGACAGCGTCTGGGATCACTGGGAGGCAAACACAGCATTCCATCTGAAGCTGATTTCCTTCTCCGGCAACGCTTACGCATATCAGGAGCTTGAACGCACCATGAATGTTTTAAAACGCGCTTACGCCCAGTTTTACTGGCAGACCTGGTCCAACGTAAACCCGGCACTGGACATTGCGCATCATAACGATATTATGCAGAGTATCCGGGAGAAAGATCTGGAGAAGACGCAGAATTATCTGAAAGAGGATCTGGCGGATTTTTGTGGGTAAGAAATGAAACAGAGTGCATGGGAACGAAAAATCCCAATACACTCTGTTTTTTTTGCGCGCTGGAGACCTTTTTCAGGCACGCTCCAGTGCTCGTGATTATCCATGAAAATGCCTCTCCCGATACTGCTGCGGTGTCACCCCGCTGCTTTTCTTGAACTGCCGATAAAAGTAGGAAACGTTTGCGATTCCGATCTGGTCACAGATTTGCTGGGGGGAGAAGCCGGTAGTGGCAAGGAGGCGTTTGGCGGCAGCCATGCGTTCGTCCATGATGTAGCTGCTGAGCGATGCTTCTGCCTTCGTGCTGAAAATGTGGGACAGGTAGTCCGGGTTCATGTGGATTTTCTCGGCGATGGAAGTACGTCCCAGATCCGGATCGGAAAGATGCGAACGGATATAGTCCTTGATGACGCTGATCGGGTCTGAGGTGTCGGTGGAGAGGTGCTCTTCCATATTCAGCCGCTCTTTCTCATACCATGCATTTTTCTTCACCTCCTGCACAGCCGCCGCCAGCTTTTCGCAATGGAAGCAGGGGACTTGCTTGATTCGGTTAAAAGCGTCTGCAAATACAGTGTTTTCGCGCATAAACGCTTTTGTTACGGTGGCTTTTTTGCTCATATATTCTGTATCTTATCCTTTCCACTTATCCACTCTTCCGGGAATGTTAAAGATACGAATATCTTGGTATACTGATCTTGTTTCGTGCGAATACTATATCATATTTGTAGTATGTTTGCTACGCCGATTTTCTGAATCTTTTATAAAGAGTCCCTGACTTCTGCAAGCGTCGGAATAGATGTGCTGGCGCCCTTTTTCCCTACCGCAATCGCAGATGCCATGGCGGCAGTCTTGAGTGCTTCTTCCGGTGTTTTTCCGTTTATGATTTCACCGACAAAGTATCCGGTAAAGGTATCGCCTGCCGCTGTGGTATCAACGGTTTTTACCGGGAAAATGCCCTGTGCGCAGCGTTTGGTGTGATAGCCGTACATGGAACCTTCTTTGCCGAGGGTGAGCACAATTTTGCTATCCGGAAATTTGTGAACCAGTCCGTTCAGCAGAGCAGTGCCATCCGCGTTTTCAGCAAGGGCAGCACCCGTTTCTTTTAAAATTGCAGCGGCCTCAATTTCGTTCAGAATCAGATATTCGGCCTTTTCGAGCGGCATCTGGAAAATCTTTTTATTGACGGGTGAGGGGTTCAGCACAATGTGCATGCCTTTTTCGTACGCGCAGTCCATCAGATAAGGGATCTCACTGATTTCATTCTGCAGAACCAGATAATCGCCAGATTCCACGAAAGTTAAGACATGATCTACATCTTTCTTTGTGATTTCCTGATTTGCACCGCCGAAGAGGATAATACAGTTTTCACCTTCCGGTGTATTCTGAATGATCGTGTGTCCCGATGATCCTTCTTTTTTCAGAACAAGATCCGTGTGAACACCAGCATCTTTCAGCGTTTCCAGCAGCGGAGCAGAATCCTCCGCCCCAACAGCGCCGGCATGCCACGTTTCCAGACCATATTTTGCAAAAGCAATCGCCTGGTTCAGCCCTTTTCCGCCGCTGAAGATCTGCCGGTCATCCGCCGAAAGCGTTTCACCTGGCCGGACAAAATGATTGACGGAGTAGACGTAATCGATATTTAAAGAACCGAAGACTAATACTTTCATAGATACTCTCTTTCTGCTTCCTGTTTATTTTACAGAATCCGTCACAAGGAAGACACCATAGCTTTTCGGAAGCGGTAAAGCCAGTACATAGATTCCTTGTAATTCATCATAATGCAGAACCTCCGATTTTTCAAATCAAAATCAGAGCCTGTTTGAAAAAGTCTGTTAAAAAAGGTTTTCCGCAAAATGTGTGTCACAATTTACGGGAGATTTTGCCCGGATGAGGGCATCGTAGCGGTTTTCAGGGTGGATAGAAAGAACAACATAAAAACAGCCATCTGTGCAAGTCTGCCCAGATGGCTGTCAAGCGTAATACTTTTGTTATTTACAAACTTCGTCAATATCCACACGGTCGATCATAATATTCAGGATCTCCGTATCGGTATCTTTCATGCCGACTCTTCCGATGTATCCCATACTCTTGATCGTATCCTCGACATCTTCCCGCACGATACCTTCTCCCGGCTGGAAGCTTCTGTGGTGCTGGCCCATGTAATGAGCCAGAATTGCGGCATCAACAGCGGATGCGATTTTTGCTGCACAGGAGGATTTTGCTCCGTCGCAGACGATACCGCCGACGTTTCCGATGGTGTTGACGATGGTCAGGCTGACATCTTCATACGATCCGCCGGAAAGATAGGTGATGGCAGCTCCTGCGCCACAGCCTGCGCTGACGGCACCGCAGTAAGCGGAAAGGCTACCAATATATTTTTTCTGATGAACGGCGATCAGATTGCTGACAACGAGTGCGCGGTACAGTTTATCCTGAGAAACATTCCATTCTTTTGCAAATTCAATAACAGGAAGAGAAACGGTCATACCCTGGTTTCCGCTGCCGGAATTGATGACAACCGGAAGGGAACAGCCGCTCATACGTGCATCGGAACCGGCAGCTGCGCGGGCACGGGCACGGATTTTAACGTCATTGCCATAATCATTCAGAAGGGTGCGGCCTACCTGTGCTCCGTACGGATGATTCAGGCCTTCATCGGAAATCGCAGAGTTCATGGTGATCTGACGGTCAAGAATGTCTTTGACATCTTCGATTCTTACTGTATCGGCAAATTCGAGAATGTCTTTGACATTCAGCACGCTTTTATCTACGTATTCCGGAGAGTCCTCATGTGCGGCAATCTGGTAGAGTACTTCACCGTCTTTTACAATGCGTGAAATCAGTGTATGGCGGTTGACAATGGTAACCTCCGCACTATGTTCCCCGGCAATGACTTTTGCAACGATATAGAGATTTTCTACACCTTCCTTTAACGTACAGGTGCAGAATCCCTGCTGTACCAGCTCTTTTGTCTTTTCGATGTCTGCTTCGGTTACGTCCTCAAGAACCTCAAGCTCACGATCTGCCCGTCCGCCGACAACACCGAGCGTTGCCGCAACATCAATTCCCTTCAGTCCGTTGGAATTTGGAACCTTAACGCCTTTTACATTTTTGATAATATTTCCGCTGCAGCAAAGTTCAATCTTCTCCGGCATCTGTCCAAGTACCTCGTGTGCTTTCGCAGCCGCATAGGCAATCGCAATCGGTTCGGTACATCCGAGGGCCGGAACAAGTTCGTTCTTTAAAATCTTTACATAACTGTTGTATAATTTCTGATCCATTGAAGTTCTCCTGTGTGTTTTTTATCCGGATAAACAATAAGTTTTGCATACTATCTGGTTATACTAATGATATATCACTGATAATATCAGATGTCAAGCATAGAATTGCATCTTCCCAGGCTACAAGACTGAATTTGCGGAATGCTTGTTCTTCTTCGGCTGTTATAGCCCGCGTGAACAGTTCTCGTCGCAGGTTTTGTTTCGGAAATTCTTTTCAGACACACGTTGGGATTTTCCGGCAACACGTTGTATTTTTTTTCGACATGTCCTATACTGAAATATATAGCAAAGACCCAAAATAATACGCAAAAGGCAGTATTGCAGAGCGCGAATTACAAGGAGCCGATGGGAAGGCGTACCAGAGTATGATAAAAATCTGTGACGCAGTAATTCGCGCTTTGTGGTGCTGAATTTCTTACAGGGGAGGAAGTCTGTATGCAAAAAATTACGTTTCGAAAATTAATCGGAGAGAACTATATTTACCCGGAGCTGCAGGGACACTTTATAGAATTTCTTGGTTCTTGTATTTACGATGGCATCTGGGTCGGTGAGGATTCGGAGATTCCGAATTATCATGGAATCCGCAAAGATCTTGTGGATGCGTTTCAAAAGCTGCATCCGCCGGTGATCCGCTGGCCGGGCGGATGCTATGCGGATGTTTACCACTGGAGAAACGGTATCGGACCAAGAGAGAACAGGCCGGTTACTTATAATGAAAATTTTGGTACATTTGAAACCGATCCGAATCAGTTCGGTACGCACGAGATGATGGAATTCTGTGAAATGATCGGCGCAAAGCCATGGTTTAATATCAACATGATGACAGGTTCTCCGGCAGAGATGCGTGAATGGATGGAATACTGCAACAGGCGAGAATCTACAACACTTACCAGAGAGCGGAAGGTAAACGGACACGAAGCGCCGTTTCAGGTAGAATACTGGGGTATTGGAAATGAAGTCTGGGATGGCGGCGGAAAAATGACGCCACAGATGTATGCGGATGAATATCGGAAATTTACATCGTCCTGTCCATCCTTTGGATCGGGCGATCAGGCATTTCCGCCAAAATGCATTGCCAGCGGTCCGGATGGCAACAAGCCAAAAGAGCGTGTTGCGTGGACGAAAGACTTTTTCAAGGAGATGGGAAAATACCGTATGCCATCGCTTTACGGCTATGATCTCCATTTTTACAACTGGAATCTGAAACAGCTTCAGACAGAGAAAAAGTTTGATGAAAAACAGTGGTATGATGTGATCAATGGATGCAAAGAGCTGGAAAATGTCATTCACGAGCAGCGCCGCCTGATAGACGCTGGTCTTGAGGCACTTCCGAAACCGGAGGGTCCGTTCCAGGCGGCACCGAGAAAATGTGAACTGATTGTCGGTGAGTGGGGCAACTGGCACAGCAGTGCATTTAATGCGCGCCCGGCGCTGTATCAGCAGTGTACGATGCGCGATGCCGTTACAACTGCACTGACGCTCGACATCTTCCACCGCAATACCGGGGATGTGCGCATGGCATGTGTGGCACAGTCTGTCAATGTCCTGAATTCCCTGTTCCTGACGGATGGTGAGCATTGTATTCTGACACCAAACTACGATGTGTTCGATATGTATCAGGTGCATCAGGGTGCGTATACGCTTGGCTTTGAGGAAAAGAACAAAGATCCTGAGGTCTGCATCTTTGCTTCGATCAAAAATGATGATATCTACGTCAACCTCGTAAATACAAGCTACAGCGAATCAAAGAAAATCGAATTGAAATTCAAACAGTGTCCGGAATTTGTTGAGGCCAAAACACTGTACTCCAAAGATCCGCAGAACTACAACGATGCGAAACATCCGAACCGAGTCCGCTGCAAAGAAGGAAAAGCACCTGCACGGGAAAAAGACTCCTTCCAGATTGCACTGCCGGCGGCTTCGGTCAGCGTTTATCATTTCAGAAAAACAGAAACAGAAAAGTAATACATACAAAACGGGCCGCCCCGGGGAAAAGGATTGTTCCCACAGGGCGGCTCATTTCTATTACAAAAACAATTCAATCACAAATACCACGGCACAGCATGCCACCGAAACCTGAAACAGGCTTGCACCGAACCATGCGGCTGCGATGCCGACGACAAGTGCGAGTGCGCCGGAAACAGGGCTCTGTGTTGCATGGACAATCGCCGGGAAGGTCATGACGGACAGCGTCACGTATGGAACGTAGTACAGAAACGACTGAATAAACTGATTTTTAATCGGCTTCCGAATCAGCGTCAGCGGCAGAATCCGGATTGTGTAGGAAACCAGAGCCATGACGGCGATATAGATATAATTATTGTACATCAGCATTTTCCTCCTCTGTCTTTACCGGGAACAGGATAGCTCCGGCGCAGGAAATCAGAACGGTGAGCAGAATCGTTCTGGTTCCGTCGGAGAGAGTGGAGATGCCCGGGAGATAGCTGCAGATAAAGCTTAAGAAAAAGCTGACGGCAACAAGACCCGCTACCACACGGCTCTTTCGCGCCGGGGGAATGATGATTGCAAGGAACATGCCGTACAGCGCCACGCTTAAGGCACTGACAGCGCGCAGCGGCAGCAGATTTCCGGCAATAATACCAAGAGCCGTGCCGATCGACCACGCGGGAGCAGCGACGAGAATGGCACCGTATGTATAATACGGATTCAGCCAGCCCGGGCGCGCGATTGTGATGCCAAACAGTTCATCCGTTACATCGTAACCAATGAGAAAACGGTGGAAAAACGGCGTGTCCGGCGAAAAGCGCTGGGCAAGCGCACAGCTCATCAGAAGATACCGCGCATTGGCGATGAGCGTAATGATAGCGACCTGCAGATAGCCTGCGTTGGCGGCAATCAGTGTAAAGGCGGCGTATTCTCCGGCGGAAGCATTGTTAAAAAGACTGGCGAGAAAACCCTGAAAAGGACTAAGACCTGCCTTACGCGCCGCAATGCCGAGCGAAAACGAGACCGCAAAATAGCCAAGCCCGATCGGAATGCCATCGCGGATTCCGTTGACCAGAACCTGGCGGGAAAATGAATAAGATCTTTGTGAACTCATAAAAAGCTACTTCCTTTTCTTTCGCAGAAGCTAGAGCATGTCTGAAAAAATCATTTCCGTAATCTGAGATTCGCAGCTTACGAAAAGGTTTTTTCAGACATGCTCTGGCATCTGGCAAAAATGTTGGGGTCAAGAGATCAAAAATCCTCTTGCAAGCGAGCTTGCACCGGCTTTTTGATCTTTTGCCCTGATATCTGATGAAAATTATAGCAAGTTTCGACAGGTTCGTAAACTCTTATTTTGTTCTTGTTCGTTTCACGCAGCCACTGCTTACGCCTGCGTTTCTAAGTCTGTTGAACTGAATTGTATAAAATTATGTACAAAAACAGAAGATAACGCTTGAAAATAGAAGAAAAATCCATTAATATCTATGTATACAAAAAACATTACCGAAGGTGGTGCTTACGATGAAACTGCGTGCGCTTGCAAAAATAAATCTTGGTCTTGATGTGACCGGAAAAAGAGAGGATGGTTACCATGAAGTCCGCATGGTAATGCAGACGATCCAGATGTACGATCAGCTGGAAATAAAGGAGAGCAAAGAACCCGGAATAAGGCTTACAACCAATCTGCCGTTCCTTCCGTGTAATGACGGAAATCTCGTATACAAAGCGGCAAAGATTCTGATGGATGAATTCGATATCCGTCAGGGTGTCGATATGAACCTGACAAAATTTATCCCGGTAGCGGCCGGCATGGCGGGCGGAAGCTCGGATGCGGCAGCAGCACTGGTAGGAATTAACCGCATGTTTCAGCTTGGTCTGACAAAACGCCAGCTGATGGAGCGGGGTGTGCAGATCGGAGCGGATGTTCCGTACTGTGTGATGCGCGGTACAGCGCTGGCAGAAGGAATCGGCGAAAAGCTGACATCCCTTCCCGGCGTACCGATGTGCTACGTGCTGATCGGAAAACCGGGTATCAATGTTTCGACGAAATTTGTCTATGGAAACCTGCATCTTGACGAGGTGACGGAGCATCCGGATATCGACGGCATGGTAGAGGCGATCCGAAATCATGACCTGTACGGCATCACGGACCGCATGGGAAATGTGCTGGAATCCGTGACGTGTCCGGCGTATCCGGTGATCGATGAGATCAAGGCACAGATGATGAAAAACGGTGCGGTCAATGCGATGATGAGCGGCAGCGGCCCGACCGTATTCGGCATTTTCGACGATCCGGACAAGGCAGAATTTGCCCGCGCTCAGTTAAAAATAAGCGGACTGTCGAAACAGACATTCCTGACTACAGTATCAAAACCGGGAGGTACAAAGTATGGTAAAAAATGAGTTAGACCTGCAGATGGAGGATTATCAGTACCTTCCGCTCCGTGATGTCGTGTTCCGCACGCTGCGCCAGGCGATTCTGCGCGGGGAGTTAAAGCCGGGAGAGCGGCTTATGGAAATCCGGCTGGCAAATCAGCTTGGCGTTTCACGTACGCCGATCCGTGAAGCGATTCGCATGCTGGAACTGGATGGCCTTGTAATCATGGTGCCGCGCAAGGGTGCACAGGTGGCGCAGATCACGGAAAAAGATCTGAACGATGTGCTGGAGGTGCGGCTTGGACTGGAGGAGCTGGCGGTAAAACTGGCGTGTCAGCGGATTACAGAGAGCGAACTGCAGAAGCTTTATCAGGCATCGCGCAGCTTTGAACAAATGCTGGAGACAACAGAGACGGATGATCTGCAGAAGCTTGCACAGGCAGATGTGGTATTCCATGATGTGATTTATCAGGCGACGAACAACGAGCGCCTGATTCAGCTGCTGAACAATCTGCGGGAGCAAATGTACCGTTACCGGATTGAATATTTAAAGGATGTAAAATCCCGACGTTCCCTGGTCGAGGAGCACGATGCCCTCTATGAACGTATGAAAAATCGGGATCTTGCAGGCGCACAGAAGATGATCCGCGAGCATATCGAGCGACAGCAGGAGAGTATTATGCAGACCGTACATCACCAGAGCATGACGGGTGTAGAAGAAAAATAAAAGCGTATAAAATTTCGAAAAAGGAACATTCTGTTACAGAGTAAAAAAATCGTGACAGAATGTTTTTTTATGGAATTTTGCAGAGTATATTTCTCCAGATGGTTTTTCGGAAGCTTTCAAAAGGAGGAGAAGGAGGGACGCAGGCATGGAAAAAGAGAAGACGCAGATTTCACTCACACTGGCGGAAAATGAAAGCGTGATCCGTACATGGTGTGAAAATTGCGATGATATTCAGATCCGCCCGATGAAACTCGGCAAAACGGGCGGAACCGGTGCGCTGCTGATCTACGTAGAAGTGGCGGTGAGCTGCGTTATGTTGAAGGATTCCGTGATCGGGAAGCTGTTGAACCGTCTGATGGAGGTTCCCGAGGCAGATATCCCGGGGGTTCTCTCGGAAAATCAGCTCGGAATTTCGGACGCACTGGAATTTGACACTATGGAAGCTGCGTTCGCTTCCATGCTTGCGGGAAATGCAATTCTTTTTGTGGATCATTATGACCGTGCAGTCAAGATCGGATCGAAGGGTTATCCAAATTTAGGAGTGCAAAAAGCGGAGTCCGAAAAAGTGCTGCGCGGCTCTAACGAAGGTTTTTCCGACTCTGTCAAAACCAACACGGCACTCGTCCGCAAGCGTCTGCGGACCACCGATCTGAAAGTGGAGGAGATACATTTTGGTGCGCGTTCTGATACGGTTCTGGCTCTGGTGTATGAGAAAGAGCTGATTTATCCGAAATTTCTGGAAGAGGTAAAACAGCAGATTGCCGGCTGGGAGGTGGACGGCGTTTTTGACAGCGGCATGGTCGAGCAGCTCTGCGAACCGCAGTGGAAATCGCCGTTCCCGCGCTTCGAGACGACCGAACGGCCGGACCGCGCGGCGATGGAGATTCTGGACGGAAGAATCCTGCTTTTATGTGATAATTCCCCGGTCGGGATTCTCTTCCCGGCATCATTTGACAGCTTTTTAAAGGTCAGTGAGGACCGGTATCATCATTTTCTGATCGTCTCATTTGAGCGGCTGCTGCGGTATGCGGCGGTCTTTCTCGCCCTGTGGATTTCGGGCGGATACCTGGCTGTCACGGGCTTTCACACGCAGGTGCTTCCGACCAAACTCCTGCTGGCGTTCGCCGAAGCGCGGAAAGGCGTTCCGTTCCCCGGCATTCTGGAAATTCTTCTGATGGAATTTGCTTTTGAACTGATCCGCGAGGCCGGTGTGCGCATGCCGGGGCCGCTTGGCGGGACGATCGGAATTGTGGGCGGGCTGATCATCGGAGATGCAGCGGTTTCCGCCAATCTGGTAAGCCCGATGACCGTCGTTGTGGTTGCGGTTTCGGCGCTCTGTTCGCTGGCGATTCCGAACGAAGAGTTCGGTGCGCCGTTCCGGCTGCTGAAATTCGGCTTCATTTTGCTCGGCGGATGGCTCGGCATTTTCGGCATGGCGCTCGGCACGTTTCTTCTCGCGGGTCATCTCGCCGGGCTTACGAGTTTTGGCATTCCCTATCTGATGCCGTTCGTCGGGAAAGGACTTGCGGGCTACCATGCGCCGAAGGATTCCGTATGGCGGCCGCCGCTGCATCAGATGCGGGAGCGGCCGGTCTTTACAAAGCGCAATCAGAGAGTGCGGCTGCGGAAAAACAGAAAAGCTGCGGAGCCGGAAGAAAAACAGGAAAGGGGAGAGTGACGCATGTTTTCGGAAAATGACAGAATTTCACAGCGCCAGATGAAACGCCAGATCGTGCTCGTTCTGCTCTGCCCGGCATTCTGGCAGCTCGCAGCGTACGGCGCATCGGACGGCCTGCCCGGTATGGCAGGGATTTTCGTTGGATATGGGCTGCTGGCGGTGTGGTGCATTTATCTCGTGCGCCTTGGCGGGCTTTACTGCCGCCTGGAAAGCGTGATGGGAAAGGCTGGGAAACTCCTTCTGGCAGTGATGTATCTGTGTTATCTGCTTTTCCTCGGCGGAACACTGCTTCGCAGAATGGCGGAGCTTGCCGCCGCGTATCTGACAGCAGGTGTACCGCAGGAGCTCTGCGGACTGTTTCTGCTCGCGGCGGCCGGGTTTGGTGTCGGCAGTGAAGTACAGAAAAGAGGACGGCTGGCGGAAGCACTCTATCCGTGGATTGTGGGCGGGATTTTGATTCTGCTTCTGCTGACGGTTCCGCAGATGCATGTTTCCTCGTTTGAGGATGCCTGGAAGACAGAAAAGTCTGTTGAAATTGTGGATAACGGAATACTTTTTGGGCGGAATGTGTGGAGAACACTGGAAAATGGAACACCGATTGCGCTGCTGCCGTTTTTACTGGGGCATGTGCAGAAAGAGCACAGGGGTGTCATTCTTCCGGTGACGCAGAGTATCTGGAAAACGGGGCTTCTTGTAATTGCAGGAAGCATGGCGCTGCTTGGCGTTTTCGGCCGGTGCGGCACGGCTGCGGCGCAGGACCCGCTCTTACTGTTAATGGCAGGAACGAGCCTGCCGGGTGGATTTCTGGAGCGATTTGATATTCTGTGGATGGCATTTCTTTTGATGGGACTGCTGTTCACACTGGGAAGTCTGCTGTTTTACGTATCGCTGATCGGAGAGAAGACGGGACTGTGGAAACCGCAGAATCTCTATGTACGGATCGGTACAGTGCTTTTTATATGGCTGCTGTCATGCGCGGAAAGCGGCTGGTCGGTCCGGTACGGTTACTTTCCGTTTTTCCTTGCCATCACGGTGCTGCTCGGCTTCTGCCAGAAGCATATGAAAAAACTGCGGCTTGTGTGTCTGGCGCTGGGCAGTATGATTTTCCTGTCATCCTGCGGGGCAGTAGAGCCGGAAAAGCGGCTGTATCCACTGGCGGTTGCCTTTGATTATGTGTCGGAAGAGGCGACTGCGCCGGAAAACAGTGAAACTGGGGAAGAAACCGGGACGGTGGTCAGTGAGAGCGGCGGAGAAAAGGAGACGGCTGGCGGTAAATGGCGCGTCTGGTATGCGCCTGCGAATCTTGCGGTGGTGACTGGCCAGGGAAAGGATGAGCAGGAGGAGGGAACCGACGAGGACCCCGCATCGCTGTTCTTTGAAGCGGAGACGTTTGAGGAGATTGCGCAGCAATATGACAGCACAGAGGAATATGATCTCGACACCGGACACGTCCAGGCGATTGTATTTTCCGATGCACTGCTCAGTGACCGGGGACGGATGGAAGAACTGTTGAAGTACCTGGAACAGGACCGTGCGCTTGGGCACAGTGCCTATCTGTTTCACGCAGAAAAACCAGAAGATATCATGGAGCAGAACGGAAAACAGGTGGAGTCCGTCGGTGAGTACCTGTGCGGAATTTATGACAACCGGGTGAAAAGAAAAGAGGCGGTGACACTGGCGGACTTGTGCTATGCGTGGGAAAACGAAAGGAGCATTCCGTGGATTCCGAAAGCGCCGTAAAAGGTTTAAAGTGTATGGAATATCGGAGCGGATAGTGAGTGTCTGTGTATAAAAGTTTTGCAATCCGGCAAAACTGGAAAAAACAGGAGGCAGCATATGAATGAGAAAAAAGTACAGAGCCGGAAACGGAATCAAAATCAGACACAGAAGAAATCCAGGGACAGGCAGGCGCAGCCCCGAAATACATTTGGGAACCAGCATAGAAGTCAATTCCAGGCGGCATTTCAAATTTTCTGCCGCCGCTGGCTCCCCGTCTGCATTGCAGCGCTGATCCTTTCTGGAACCGCCAATCTTCTCCGCGAGTCCCGTCTGCAGCAGGAGGTCGCTGCAAAGATCGTGCGCTTTCACGTAAGAGCCAACAGCGACTGCGCCTCCGACCAGCAGATCAAGCTTCAGGTACGCGATGCCGTTGCCGAAGAACTACAGACGATCCTGCACGGAGCCGAAACAAAAGCAGAAACCGAAGAAATCCTGCGTGAAAACGAGCCCTCCATCCGTGCCGCCGCCCTTCAGACGCTGCGCGCAGGAGGCAGTACTGACGATATCACCGTAACGTACGGAAAAGCCAGTTTTGAGGAAAAAGAAACGGGCAATTATATTCTCCCCGCCGGAACGTACGACGCTCTTCAGATCAACATCGGCAGAGCCAAAGGGCACAACTGGTGGTGCATGCTGTACCCGTCCATCTGCTTTTCGGATGCCCTGCGTCCCGTAAACGAGGACGGCGAAAGTGCAGAAAAAGTCGAAAAAAGCCGGATTCCGCTGCAGAATCTGTTGAGTGACGCCGCCTACCGCGAAATCCTGAAAAGTGACCGGATTTCGTTCCGGTTTTTCTGGCGTTAAGCGGATTTTTCGAAAGACTTTCAAGAGAAATGATTGCAATATTCCTCCATTCGGGTTAAAATAATGTATCAGCGACCTATTTTAACCAGGGTCGTGAAATGAAAAAAGAAATGTAAAAATTCAGATATATTAAATATAGAAATGAACCCCATTCGGCATGACAAAAAAGTAATGCCGGATGAAAAATGGAGGAAAGTATGAAAGCAGACAGACAGGCGCCGATCGGCGTCTTTGATTCCGGTGTCGGCGGACTGACCGTAGTGCGTGAGATTATGCGAAACCTGCCCGACGAACGAATCGTATATTTTGGAGATACCGCGCGTGTGCCGTACGGTTCCAAATCGAAAAATACCGTCATCCGTTATTCCCGCCAGATCGTACACTTTCTGGAAACCCAGCAGGTCAAGGCAATCGTCATCGCCTGCAACACCGCGAGCGCGCTGGCACTCGATACGATCGAAAAAGAGATCGATCTCCCGATCATCGGTGTGGTAAAACCGGGTGCACAGATGGCCGTCGAGACGACGCAGAACAAGCGCGTCGGCGTCATCGCAACCGAGAGCACTATTCAGAGCGGCCTCTACCAGCAGCTTATTACCGAGGCAGATCCGGCGATCACCGTTTACGGAAAACCGTGTCCGCTGTTCGTGCCGCTCGTGGAAGAGGGCTGGACAAAAGATCCGATCACCGAGGAAGTGGCGCGCCGCTATCTGGCAGAGATTCTGGATAAAGACATCGACACGCTGATTATGGGATGCACCCACTATCCGCTGCTGCGTTCTCTGCTGCGGAAAGTAGTCGGAGAAAAAGTAACACTCGTCAACCCGGCATACGAAACCTCACAGGCACTGCGCAGACTGCTGCGGGAGCTGGATCTGGAGAATCCGGGAAACGATGAGCTGGGCCGTCAGAAATACCAGTTCTTCGCAAGCGACGGCGTGGAGCGGTTCAATGCCTTCGCACATTCCGTTCTGCCGGAGCAGATCAGCGATACGAAACAGGTACAGATTGAAAACTATTAAAAACGACATACAGAAAAGAGAGAGGAACATCAGAAAAGGATGGAAAAAGACGTACTCATCAGCATCCGCGGACTGCAGTATCTGATGGATGAGGAATCCGGCGAACAAGAACCGGTGGAGGTTATGACGACGGGTTCGTACTACAAGAAAAACGGCCATCACTTTCTGATCTATGACGAGGCAACCGAAGGCTTTGACATGATGACGCACAACATGATCAAATTTACGGAAAATGCCCTCGAGGTGCGCAAGCGCGGCCTCATTGATGTCCATATGATTTTTGAGGAGGATAAAAAGAACATTTCGTTTTATCACACGCCATATGGCATGATCAACATGGGAGTTGCGGCGACGAAGGTCAGAATGAAAGAGACGCCGGATCAGATTTTACTGAAGGCAGAATACGCGCTCGACATCAACGACAGCTACGTGGGGGACTGCGTAATCGATATCGAGGTAAGACCGCGGGAAGGCGGAAAACTGAATTTATAAAAAAATACCCGGGAAGAATGAAAATCATTCAACTCGGGTATTTTCGCGAGCAACGAGCCAAAGTCCGGGCTTGCACGAGACCTTGGCGACTGCCGCGAAAGCAAAAAGAAACACGCAAAGCGTGTTTCTTTTTGTTTCAGATGAAATTTTATTTCTCCTCGCCGCGTGCCTTGCGGAGCATTTTCTGCCAGAAGCCGTTTTTCTTTTCCGGCTGCTCTAAAGAACCGCGGATGCCGCGAACGCCGGTGATGTAGATACCGCTTACGGTAGCCTTGACTTCTTTTTTCACCGGGATCTGATCGAAGATAGCAGCGTCGCAGATCAGGGTCATGATTCTCGGACCGACTTTTGCTTTGACGATCGGCAGTTTTGCGCGACGCATCATTTTCGGTGTCTGGTCAATGACCATCTGTGGGAGTCCGGAATCTTTCATGCGAAGCTTTTTCTTATCTATGATCAACATGGAGACAGTCTGTTTCATGGCCTCCATTTGTTCCTGCTGTGCGGCCTGTTTTGTCTGTGCTTTTTTACCGAAGTAATACAGCAGACCAAGGATGACAGCGATGACAGCTAATACGATTAATACGATAATCCAGGGTTTCATCCCTCTATTCCTCCTCTGCAAAAAATAATGTGGGCATCGGAACATACAATGCCAGTCTATGAACATTCTAACATTGATTTCGGCAAAACGCAAACACATTTTAGCGCAATCCAGGCGATTTTACGGTCGAAAATCATAAGAATTTCTAAAATCGGAGCCCCAGCCTTTTTTTTACCAGACAAGTATGGTAAAATGAGATTTACAACGCGCCGGGAACGGCGTAGTATGGAGGAAAATTCAAGAATGAAAAGAAAAGCAGCAGTCATGCTTCTGCTCATGACACTGGGAGCAGCCAGTGTGAGCGGATGTGGAAAAAACAATACAACAAGCAGCAGTTCCGTATCAAGCGCAAGCAGCACAAGCGCTTCCTCAGCATCCGATGCGTCGAGCGCAGGCAGCACATCGTCCGACAGCACAGCTTCTGAGGAATACGCTTCCCCGAGTGATGTAGACGGGATTCCGGTTGTCGATGAGGAAGTTGATCCTGCAGAGTGTGTAACTCTTGGAGATTACAAAAAGCTCACACTGGAAAAGAAAGTAGAGCAGGTAACGGATGATGACGTACAGACGGCCATTATGGCAGAGACAGCTGTCACCATGGACGATCCGGATGCCACCGTACAAAAAGGCGACACCGCCGATATTGCCTATGTTGGCAAAGTTGATGGCAAGGAGTTTGACGGCGGAAGCAGCGATTCCTACAATTTGGTGATCGGATCCGGTACCTTCATCGATGGATTTGAGGATGGTGTCATTGGAATGAAAACAGGGGAGACAAAGGATCTGAACCTGAAATTCCCTGACAGCTATCAGAGTACCGATCTGGCAGGAAAAGATGTTGTGTTTACCGTTACGGTAAATGCGTTTACCCGCCCGGCAGAAAACATTGACGGATGGGAGCTCGATGATGCATGGGTAGCAAAAAATACAGATTACAGTACTGTGGAGGAATACCGTGCCGGAAAACGCGCAGAGCTGGAGGCTGCAAATGAGACGACAGCGGAAAATAATTTGCAGGACGATGCGATGAAGCAGGTAGCAGACGGCTGTACCTTCACAAAAATCCCGAAATCCTACGTCACTCTCGGCGAGGAGGATTACGATAAACGGTATACCAGCTATCTGCAGAATTACGGCATTTCCCTGGACGACTATCTGGAGCAGTATGCGGACAGAGCGACCTACAATCAGGAGAAAGCAACGTATGCAGGAACGATGGCAAAAAGTGCCCTTCTTCTGGATGCCGTAAAAGAGGCAGAAGGCTGGACAACAGATGACCAGGATTACCAGCAGATCTTAAACGATGAGGCAGCCAATGCCAATATGTCGCAGGAAGATTTCCTGAAAGCAGCCAATGACTATTACGGGGAAGATACGGTAGTGCGCAACATCATGATGGAGCGCATGATCAATATGGTTCTCGACAATGCAACAGTCAATACCGTGACTGTGGATGCAGACGGAAATACAGTAAAATAAAAAGAAAAATCACCCCGGAAAACAGGATGAAAACTTCTGTTTTCCGGGGTGATTTAACCGAATCAAGTAAGTCCCCTGCTTCCATTGCGAAAAGCAATAAGCAGTGGGTGGGGACTTGCTTGTATCAGGAGGAGTGCAAGCTCCTCCTGATAAACTGCGGAGCAGTTATTTGGTTATGAGCAAGTAGCGAAGCGGATTGCGAATATCCGCTTGACTACAATATCAGACTTTGACAAAAGAGAGGATGCAGTCATGGGTGTTTACAGACGTAAGGCGCAGTATCATGAGACGGATCAGATGGGGATCATCCATCATTCCAATTATGTGAAATGGATGGAGGAGGCCCGTATTGATTTTATGAAGGAGATGGGGTTCGATTATGGTGAGGTGGAGAAGCGGGGGATCGTTTCTCCGGTTGCCGGGGTTTCGGTTTCTTATAAGAAGCCGGTGCTTTTTGATGATGTGGTGGAGATTTCGGTTTCGGTGAAGAAGTACAGTGGTGTGGTTCTGGAGCTGGCTTATGAGTTTTTTAATGTGACCAGGGATGAGGTTTGTACGGTGGCTTCTTCGAAGCATTGTTTTACCAGGAATGGGGAGCTGGTTTCTCTGAAAAAAGAGATTCCAGAACTGGATGTGCTGTTCAGAAGCTGTGTGAAGGGGGATCGAGTCTGATGGAAGTTGTGGAGATGCTTGATAATCTGAAGGAAAAGGCCCGCAGGGACCCGGCGCTTCGGGAGGTTTTGCTTGCTACCCGTAAGGAGAAAGAGCCGCTGGCTGCTTTCTGTAAGAAGTGCCGGGAACTTGGGGTTCCGGTTTATGAGATGGATCTGATCGCGGCAGGGGAAGAGTTTTATGCAGCTATGAAGCGGAGCACCAATGGTGGTGGAGAGAATTCTCCGATGCTTGAGGGTGAAGATGATTTTTATGAGCTGTTTTTTGCGGGGCTGGAGTAAAGAGTTATAATTTTGGCCCAGGGATTCGGTTAAAATT
>OHWK01000151.1_pt1 | contig 45729 bp, 39 predicted proteins | sample 1579761 | NCBI WGS metagenome assembly OHWK01 (sample SAMEA3882516, study PRJEB24775) | human gut metagenome | biome: human-associated habitat; feature: intestine environment; material: feces | place: Netherlands | collected 2009/2010 | reverse complement strand
GGGGTAATCCGTGAACATCACCTCATACATGGCCTGCAGCTCAGTCTTTGTCACCGAAACCACCTCCTCCGTCGTCGCGCATAAAGCTGTTGAGCCTTCTTTCGACCATGTGAAGCACATAATGGACCTCGCTTTGGCTCAGATTAAAGGACAATACATGTCCTTCTTCGTCAGTGAGATTGATGGTCATTCGTTCGTTGCTGACATCAATATCAGCGTAGTATTTCTTTAGGAATCTGTCGAAGAGGATATCCACCATTTCACAGCCGTCTTTGGAAAACACGTCAATCATATCATCCAGATAGTCCATTCTTCCTTCGTCCAAATCGAATTCAATGATTTCTTTTATGATTTCTTTCATTGTAAAATCTCCTTTCACCGGGCGTCCCGGTCTTTGCGCTGCCGCGCCAAGTGTTTGTTATAAAAGTCCATGGCCTTGACAAGTGTCTCGGTCATCTGCTTCACGGAGGTGTCCGGACGGAAAAAGCTGCGGAGCTTGTCTACCGGCACCTTCACATATTCCACCTGATTGCCCTTAACCTCGGACAGAAGCTGCAGCACCGCGTCATCCGTGAGAGTCTGCGCCTCGCTCATGCGCCGCAGCCGCCGGGCCTGAGACAAGGACGGCGTTACCTCATCGCTGTCCATCACAGAAAAGAGCATCTCCTGCTCGGACGGCTGCAAATAGGACAACTCCACCGCCGGAGTCAGTGCAATCTTGCCCTCGTCCACCAGCTTCAGGATGTCGGGGATCAGGTGGGTGAGTCGGATGTATCTGTGAATCTGTCGCTCACTATCAGTTCCGGCTTCGCTGATTTGAGAAACACTCCACCTCTCGCCAACTTGGCGAGAAGTTTTACCTTGATGGCTGAGCGCTTCCATTTTCATCTTGTACGCAAATGCTTTTTCCGACGGCAGAATATGCTCCCTTTGCAGGTTGCTGTCCACCATGGTGATAACAGCCTCCTCGTCTGTCAGGTCACGGATAATCACCGGCATGGCGTCCATCCCCAGCGCCTTGCACGCTGCCAGCCGCCGGTGGCCGGAGATCAGCTCATAGCCGCCGTCAGGCAGCGGCCTTGCCAGCGCCGGAGAGAGCACGCCGGCATCGGCAATGCTCCGCATGAGCTGCGCCATTTCCTCGTCCTCCTTCACCTTAAAGGGGTGATTTCGAAAGGGTGTGAGGTCAGCCAACGGGATTGCCTCTACCTTTGGCTTTTTCGCATCGAGCCGTTCCTCCGTGCTCATAAAAAGCTCCTCGTACCCGGTCAGCCCCAAATCAATCAATCGGTCGTTCTTCATCGATTCCTTCCTTTCATCGTATAATCGTCTTGTCCTCTTGGGACGGCTGCTGATTTCGCAGCACCTGCTTCTCCCGCAGGGATAGGTATGGGTCGTTTTCCACCCACGCATCCAATTCACACGCCAAGAGGGCTTTCAGCTTTGGGTTATCCTCAATCATGTTATAGGCGGTTTGCTTTTGCTTCCGAAGCCGGGAAAGCTCTGCGGTGCAGGCGGCGCAGGACTTTTTCAGCTCGACCCTCTCCGCAGGATCGGCGCAGCCTCGCTGCTTATTGCGGATTTTGCTGCGTGCAGCGGATATTGCATCCATCTCCCTGTCCATTCGTGCAAGAAACCTCTGCACATCCTCCGGCGTGTCCAAATGCTCCCGACACACCAGCGTTATCTCGGCGGTGAAGCGATCCAGCCTGCGGCAAGCCTCCCGGCACTCCGCCGACAGGGGCTGCCGATACTCCTTCTCGTACAGCGGCGCAACGCCCAGCACGATTGCCACACAACGGAAGAAGCTCAAATACCCGGTGACACGGGGCAAATGCAGATAGAAATCCCGTTGCCGGCAATATTCTTCCGTTGGCGGATTTTTCCTGGCATATTCCCGTGTGTAGGGCCTCATGAATTCAAAATAACGCCGGGTCACACGGATGTCCCACTGGTTCTCTATCAGCCTGTCCTGCAGCGCCTCCTTGTCATATTCGGCTCCCAGCCGAAAGGTACGCATACACTTTTTAGCGCTTAGAGAGCGGATGGTGGCGTACCTGCGGTAGGGATCGCACACGAACACATAGCCCTTCTTCCGCAGCACGGCGCTCAGCTCCGTCCAACTGCTCGATATCGTCAGCGCCTCGTCCAGCGCCCGCCGCATAAGGTTGTAGCGGGTAGGCTCGCCGTTCTTTTCGGCAAAGTAGACCGACCGCGCCGTTTTGTGCCGCTGGGGATTTTTCACCACCGACAGGCCATGCTCCTTGCAGATACGGTCGGACATATCCCGCAGCTTGTAGTAGACCTCGTATTTTGCCTCCAGCTTTTTGCCCGTCCACATATTCACCGGATTCACAACAAAGTGGTTGTGATAAGTGCCGGTATTGAAATGGGTGGCAACAAGCACCTGCCGGTCGTTCCCCCAAAGCCGCCGCGCCGTCTCCACGCCGATGCGATGGCATTCCTCCGCCGTGACCTCACCGGTCTTGAAGGACTGGTAGGCGTGGTAGGCCACATTGCCGCCGGCTTTGCCGAAGCGCCTCTGCACGGCAGCCATCTCCCTTGCGGCAGACTCCGCCCTGCAGCCAATTCCGGTGACGGCGTATTGCTGCTCCCCCTCATCCAGGGTTTTTCCTTTGTCGGCAGCATACAGCAGCACCTGCTCCAGGTCGCTCAGCTTGGTCTTACTGGGATTGGTGCAGTAGTCCACCACACGGCTGACGCTGTCATGAATCGCCCAGATCTTCGTCACCGCCATCGCCATCCTCCTTCCCGTGATAGGCGCGCAGAAGCAGACTCTCGATCTCGGTCAGTGCCACGCCGAAGTCCCTCATGGCAAGCTCGTAGCGGACGGTATCGTGGAGCGTTGTCAGCTTCCGATACGCCAGCATCAGCTCCCAGCGCGGAGCCTCTCTCACCGCTGCGCCGGTTCCCAAGGTCCGGAGATATTCCGACATATTCATGCCGCATTTCTTTGCCTTTCTGCGAATGGTATTCTTCTCGGTTTTATAGACCCGCACATTGATTTCCTCTGTTCGAGTCCGCATAGATATCACATCCTTTCAGCGGGGTTACAGGGGCGCGCCCCTTTCGTATCGGCAGATACGGGGGAATTGGGTGCCGCATGGCTACACAAATCCCATGCTCGTTATCCTTACGGATAAAAAAGCGGTGTATAGCCCCGCACCCCTTAAAACGGCAATTCCTCATCGTCCTCCGCCTCCTCCCATGACGCAGATGACGCTTGTGACGATGCTTGGGGAAGCCGGAAGTTTCCGTCATTCTGTTTCCGCAGTGACGCAAGTCTCTCGCTCCCGGAGGAACCGTCATGACCGTCAGCACCGTCATGCAGCTCCAAAAGCACCAGCCGGGCAGCCGCCGTTTTACGGTACTCATAGGTGATTCCCAAGGGCATCAGGACATCGCTGTAATGACGGGTCAGATGCTTGCTGGCGAGGTTGGGTTTCAGCTCCGTATTGCCTACGGCGGCAAGCAGTTGAGACACCGTGCCCCGAAACTGCCTGTGCGCCAAAAGGAAATCCGCCACCTGAAAAACAAAGTCCGGGATGCGTTCCTTTCGCAAATCGTCGGTCGCCCTCCACCCGGAGGGCGTGGATAGAAATACGATTACACGGACCCCGCCACCGGAAAGCGAATGTCGCCCTCCACCCGGAGGGCGTGGATAGAAATATTTTACAGCCGCCCGCGTGAACGAAGACGGAGAGCTGTCGCCCTCCACCCGGAGGGCGTGGATAGAAATTTACCTGCGGGAGCCAATGGCGCCCCGCGTATGCGGTCGCCCTCCACCCGGAGGGCGTGGATAGAGATTTATGGATTTTTCGACAATCAATTTAGACGCGCTGTCGCCCTCCACCCGGAGGGCGTGGATAGAAATGATTTGAATTTTGTAGTTGTTGAATACTGTGCCATGTCGCCCTCCACCCGGAGGGCGTGGATAGAAATGGATTGTCCTTTACTGGTCCGGAAAGCCGTCGCCGTCGTCGCCCTCCACCCGGAGGGCGTGGATAGAAATTCTATCCGTTGCCACGATCTGCGCACCGCCATACAGCGTCGCCCTCCACCCGGAGGGCGTGGATAGAAATCGGATGCATTTTGTTGTGGCACGCCTCACACAAACGTCGCCCTCCACCCGGAGGGCGTGGATAGAAATACCGCAACCGGCGCACAGCCCATCCCCGCGCTTGGTCGCCCTCCACCCGGAGGGCGTGGATAGAAATCAAGCGTGAGACTGAGCTTGAGACAGCTATTAACGAAGGTCGCCCTCCACCCGGAGGGCGTGGATAGAAATTTCTACCTGCACAGGTATCCGCCACCCGCCCGAAGTCGCCCTCCACCCGGAGGGCGTGGATAGAAATCTTTTGGCGTTCGGCCGGCGTTTGCAATCATCGGGTCGCCCTCCACCCGGAGGGCGTGGATAGAAATCTACGGAATACCGATGCGGCGCGCGCGTGGCTCCTAGTCGCCCTCCACCCGGAGGGCGTGGATAGAAATTCAAAGTCATAGCCGCGGCAGGTACATGGGTTTTAAGTCGCCCTCCACCCGGAGGGCGTGGATAGAAATCGCAGATCAACGAAGCTTCCCTTGCGTTTTCGCAGTCGCCCTCCACCCGGAGGGCGTGGATAGAAATGTACATTTTGGATTATTTGTTGAAGCGCGAAGAGTCGCCCTCCACCCGGAGGGCGTGGATAGAAATCGCGACCTCGAAAATGTGCAGGGGCTCTATTGGAACCAGTCGCCCTCCACCCGGAGGGCGTGGATAGAAATGGACTGTCCCGCATTGGTGGCCGCTGTCTGCGCCGTCGCCCTCCACCCGGAGGGCGTGGATAGAAATCGTCCTTGTCCGTATAGTTGCGTGTCTGGAGCTCGTCGCCCTCCACCCGGAGGGCGTGGATAGAAATCGAGCTGACAACGGCAGAGATTTTGCAGCTCGATGTCGCCCTCCACCCGGAGGGCGTGGATAGAAATAATTACGAGGGCGGCCTTGTCGCGCAGTTTCCGGGTCGCCCTCCACCCGGAGGGCGTGGATAGAAATATCATCACCCGGGCATTTTGCATTGATCGTGCAAGCGTCGCCCTCCACCCGGAGGGCGTGGATAGAAATCGCGTGGGAGGCCCGTATCATAGCAATAGCAGCACACGTCGCCCTCCACCCGGAGGGCGTGGATAGAAATACTCGTCGATTTCTCGCAAATCCTCCGCCCGAATGTCGCCCTCCACCCGGAGGGCGTGGATAGAAATCGTTGGTGTCGGTTTTGCAGCGGCCTCTCGCTTGTCGCCCTCCACCCGGAGGGCGTGGATAGAAATATTTAAAACTCTTTTTTGATCTCATCGTAAGCAGTCGCCCTCCACCCGGAGGGCGTGGATAGAAATAGGGCTTCCAGCTTGTCCGGCGGTAGCGTTTCCACGGTCGCCCTCCACCCGGAGGGCGTGGATAGAAATACACCTCCTTAAAAATTCCGGGCAGATGTAATGCGTCGCCCTCCACCCGGAGGGCGTGGATAGAAATTTTAACGAGTCTAGCTTTTGCTTTGTCTGTTCCACGTCGCCCTCCACCCGGAGGGCGTGGATAGAAATCGTCTGGCACAGCCCACTGAGCGCCGCCCGCGTAGTCGCCCTCCACCCGGAGGGCGTGGATAGAAATCGCTTGTTTCCGTCCTTGTCCGTATAGTTGCGTGGTCGCCCTCCACCCGGAGGGCGTGGATAGAAATCCCACCCTCCGCGCTGCATGATATAGAGATCTGGCAGTCGCCCTCCACCCGGAGGGCGTGGATAGAAATTTGCTGCCGTCAAGTATGATATTGTTTCGCCGCCGCGTCGCCCTCCACCCGGAGGGCGTGGATAGAAATACAGGCAATTGGGAACAGGCTTGGAGCGGTGTGCGTCGCCCTCCACCCGGAGGGCGTGGATAGAAATGCTGCGCGTAGATGAGCGTGGACTTTGGGGCAGCGTCGCCCTCCACCCGGAGGGCGTGGATAGAAATAGGTATATCCCAATAGCGTCTGTATCCTGTTGCGGTCGCCCTCCACCCGGAGGGCGTGGATAGAAATAGGAGGATTTGTCCGTTTTCGAGCGCCTGCACCCGTCGCCCTCCACCCGGAGGGCGTGGATAGAAATATGACGTGGAACGCGGACTGCACGTCGGGAATTTCGCGGTCGCCCTCCACCCGGAGGGCGTGGATAGAAATAGACCAAAGCTGTGACGCAAAGTGTGCCGCAAGCCAGTCGCCCTCCACCCGGAGGGCGTGGATAGAAATAAATTATGAGGAATATATTAACTTTTTGAAGGTGGTCGCCCTCCACCCGGAGGGCGTGGATAGAAATGTCAATCTCCGCGCAGATGTCGGGGTATTGCTCCGTCGCCCTCCACCCGGAGGGCGTGGATAGAAATACTTTGTTACCGAGACCGTATAGACGCGCACTGCGTCGCCCTCCACCCGGAGGGCGTGGATAGAAATGGAAAACGAGCGGATCAAATACCTTAAGAAAAATAGTCGCCCTCCACCCGGAGGGCGTGGATAGAAATACAAAGAAAACATAGTTGTTTCTATCCAACGCCGGTCGCCCTCCACCCGGAGGGCGTGGATAGAAATCATTCCTGCGAGGCTCCGTTTGATGTGCTGCGGCATGTCGCCCTCCACCCGGAGGGCGTGGATAGAAATATCCGGACGAATACTCACGCCGTAGGCCGGGTTTGCCATGTCGCCCTCCACCCGGAGGGCGTGGATAGAAATTAATAACGGGTACGAGGGCGACCTCGAAATGGCGCGTCGCCCTCCACCCGGAGGGCGTGGATAGAAATATCTGTAATCAAGCGCTCTTTTTTCTGCAAGGACGGTCGCCCTCCACCCGGAGGGCGTGGATAGAAATGGTTATCGTAGTCACAATCGGGAGCACGACTTCGGCGGTCGCCCTCCACCCGGAGGGCGTGGATAGAAATCTAAGACGGGGCCGAAGATTTCGGTCCAATCCGGTCGCCCTCCACCCGGAGGGCGTGGATAGAAATCGTAGATAAATCAGGCGCTCCGCCTGACAAGCTCACAGTCGCCCTCCACCCGGAGGGCGTGGATAGAAATGCCTTGAGGTATGCTGTCCACAGCTCGGCGATCAACGTCGCCCTCCACCCGGAGGGCGTGGATAGAAATACGTCGTGCTGATAAACAGTTTTTCGCAGCTTGCTAGTCGCCCTCCACCCGGAGGGCGTGGATAGAAATTGATAGGGCAGAGGCTAATTTGCAGACCGTCTCAAAGTCGCCCTCCACCCGGAGGGCGTGGATAGAAATTTTAGCCCGCAGACTTTGTTACCGAGACCGTATAGAGTCGCCCTCCACCCGGAGGGCGTGGATAGAAATCTCGCGCCGGCGGCGGTACAGGTAAGCGGCATACGTCGCCCTCCACCCGGAGGGCGTGGATAGAAATTCAATGGCTTTTCGCACGTCTCGGTGGAAGCCTAGTCGCCCTCCACCCGGAGGGCGTGGATAGAAATCGGCTGCGACAGCCAGCGCAGACCAGAAAGTGATCGTCGCCCTCCACCCGGAGGGCGTGGATAGAAATTTTAAGACAGACATTTTCCCCTTCCTGCGCCCCTATCGCCCTCCACCCGGAGGGCGTGGATAGAAATTTGATTTTTTTCGCGAGCTAAGGTATACTATAAATGTCGCCCTCCACCCGGAGGGCGTGGATAGAAATAACCGGCAAATCCGCGGCGCTGTCAAAGCTGTCTAGTCGCCCTCCACCCGGAGGGCGTGGATAGAAATGCGGCTGCGGCCGCGTATCACGGTAAAAAGCTGCGTCGCCCTCCACCCGGAGGGCGTGGATAGAAATATTTTATTCTTGACCCTGCGGCAACCGATAAAACAGCGTCGCCCTCCACCCGGAGGGCGTGGATAGAAATTACAACGCATATTGCGAAAAGCATTATGCGAAGTACGTCGCCCTCCACCCGGAGGGCGTGGATAGAAATCTCCCTGCTTGGGGCTACTACTCAAAACTGCCTAGTCGCCCTCCACCCGGAGGGCGTGGATAGAAATCTCGGTTGCCGGGACGGTCGCATACAGCGCGCCGGCGTCGCCCTCCACCCGGAGGGCGTGGATAGAAATGAGCTCCTCCGGGCTGTACTCGTAGTAGTTTGCGGTCGCCCTCCACCCGGAGGGCGTGGATAGAAATCTTTGTCGATACCCCGAGCGGGCGCGGAAAGTATGGTCGCCCTCCACCCGGAGGGCGTGGATAGAAATCTGATACACGATTACTTTTTTGCGAAATCCCTTGATGTCGCCCTCCATCCGGAGGGCGTGGGTAGAACGCAAATCGTAACACTTGACTTTTGGACGTGACATGCCCCCAAGTCTGCGAATAAGGCCAAAGATGCGCCGGGCATCAAAACGGCGGAACAGCTCGAAAAGCGCTTTCATCGGCTGCGAAAAGCGGCGGATGAGGGCGTTCTTTTGCCGTTAAAACCGGACATTGCAGGACAGTATAGGACATCGGCGGACAACTTTCGCAAAACCTCTTTACAGAACAAACGTTTTTAGCTATAATGAGATACAGAAAGGGGGCGGCAGCATGACGGAGAACAGGCCGCGCATGGCGATCTGCTACGATTTTGACAAAACACTTTCCCCGGACGACATGCAGACGTTCACGCTCATCCCGTCTTTTGGCATTGACAAAGACAAATTCTGGGCGGAAACGGACGCATTCGCGCGGGAAAACAGCATGGAAAGCAACCTTTCGTGGATGTTCATGCTTGTTCGCTATTCACGCTTTCTCGGAAAATCCTTAAAACGCGAGTATTTTCGGGCCATCGGTGCGCAGGTGGAGCTGTACCGCGGCGTTACGGATTGGTTCGCGCGCACGACAGCGTATGCTGCGCAGCACGGCATTGAGCTTGAACACTACATCATTTCTTCGGGTCTTAAAGAAATCATCGAGGGCAGCGTCATCGCGAAGAATTTCAAACGCATTTATGCCTCCTCCTACCTCTATACCACGGACGGCGTAGCGGAGTGGCCCGCGCAGGCCATCAATTACACGAACAAGACGCAGTTCATTTTCCGCATTGCAAAAGGCTTTTTGGAGGAGTACGACGAACGCGTAAACGACAGCATGCCCGAGGAAAACCTGCGCATTCCGTATGAGAACATCGTCTATATCGGCGACAGCGCCACGGACATTCCGTGCATGCGGCTCGTGAAAAGCAAAGGCGGCTACTCCGTCGGCGTATACGACCCGGAGAAAAATAACCGCGCCAAAGTATACAAGCTGTATAACGACAACCGATTAAACTTCTATGCGCCCGCCGATTATACAGAACGGAGCAACTTATACCGCTACATGCAGCAGATCATCGACGAAGTCGCCGCGCGGGAACAGATTAAAAGCGAGCGCGAAATTCTGCGTCAGCCTGCCGAAGCCTACAAAATGCGCTCCATGCTCGAAAAGCTCGAGACCGGCTACCCGGAAAAGCTGACCCCGCAAGAGATTACCGAGCTGCAAAAGCTGGAAGCGATGATCAAATCGCGCACTCCGGGGGAGATCGATTGATGGATGACGTAAAGTACTTTCTGTACGGCGAAAAAGAGCTCGCTTATTTACGGAAAAAGGACAAGAAGCTCTCGGCGGTCATCGACCGCGTGGGGCACATTGAGCGCGCCGTGGACGACGACCTTTTTTCCGCCGTGGTACACCACATCGTGGGGCAACAGATTTCCACAAAGGCGCAGGCAACCGTTTGGGCGCGCGTGCAGAACGCCCTCGGCACGGTCGATGCCGAACACGTTTTGGGCTATGGCGAAGCAAATTTGCAGTCACTCGGCATTTCGTTCCGCAAGGCGGAATACATCACGGACTTCGCGAAAAAGGTGCATACGGGCGAATTTGATTTAATCAGCATCGGCGAAAAGCCGGATGAAGAGGTCATCCTCGAGCTCAGCGCGCTCAAGGGCATCGGCGTGTGGACAGCGGAAATGCTGCTTTTATTCTGCCTGCAGCGCCCGAATGTGTTCAGCTACGGCGACCTCGCCATTTTGCGCGGCATGCGCATGGTCTACCGCCACAAGGAGATCGACCGCGCACGGTTCGAGCGGTACCGCAAACGTTTTTCGCCGTATTGCAGCATCGCAAGTTTATATTTCTGGGCGGTCTCCGGCGGCGCGCTCCCCGAACTCACCGACCCCGCCGCGCCGAAACCGAAGAAATAAACGTACATTTTCGCACGAATAGAAAAAGATAGTCTTCCAAAGCGTTTGTTTTGCTTAGAAAGACTATCTTTTTTATATCGTTTTTATCATAACAAAATTCGTGAGCCAGACGCCGTAACGCTCTACTTGCTGTTCTTTAATGGCCGCATAGCCGCGTTTTTTGAAAAAGCCTTTTGCAGTCAAAGATGCGTGCGTTGTGACGGTTTTTGCAGCGACAAACTCAGTCCTTTGGGACTTTGACCCAGATGCCGGGGGTCTTTTCGGCTTCCATAAGGGCGCCCCAGGCGCTGATGATGGAGAGCGTCTCGCTGTGCGGGGCAGGGATGGTGCCGTTTTTGAAGAACTCGACGAGCGCCTCAATGAAGTGACGGAAGTAATCGGAGCGAATTTCCAGTACGGAATTTTCCGTGGAGCGCGCAATGTTCATCATGAACGGCGAGCCCTTTGCGTAGCCGGAAAGCGTTGCGGTGCGACCGTCCGCAAAGCGCAGAACGCCGGTGTACACCTCATCGTTTGTCAGGTGCATGACTTCCGTCGCGGGAGCCTGCATCATCATGAAGATCGGCTCCAGCTGGTGGATGGCGTAATCCTCAAAACCGTTCGGACCCCATGCATTGACACCCTTGATGTTCGTTTTATCCGCTGCCTGATACTCCTCCGCAAAACGCAGCGCGGAGGACGACCAGCACGGCGTGCCGCTCTGCTCGGCAAGATCGAGCATACGCTTTGCAGCGAAGTGATCCGGCGCGAAGGTTTTATCCACATAGCAGCGCTTGCCGGAGCGCAGCGCGAGGTTTGCGAGTTCTTCGTGCTTTTTCGGGTCGCGCGGGGCGAGCACGAGCAGAACGTCACTCTTTTCGATGAGCTCCTCCTGCGTCATCATGCGGGTGAGACCGTATTTTTCGCACCATGCGTCCGTTGTGAGGCCGCCCTCGGGGCTGTCGATTTCAGCCCAGGCGTACACGGCTTCTACCTCGCCGTTTGAGTAATCGTGCAGCATGTGAACGTAGTTATTGGCGTGCCACTCGTCTAAATAGTAATCGATAAAACCGACTTTGATCATGCTTTTGACTCCTTTAAACTGAATTTCAATACAACTTTCCGGCGTACTTTTCCGCTGGTATTCGCGTTCATTATAGCACATTCCGCCGTTTTGTACCGCAGTTTTTTCGAAATTTCGAAAGTTCATGAAAAAAGCAAACCCTTTGTGTGAAATATGCAAAAAGCGCCCCGAATGCTCGGAACGCTTTTTGCATATTTGGAAATTCGGTGTGGTTTTGCCGCCTTATCTCGCGTTTTTCTTGACGCGCAGGCGGTTGATGGCGCGGGCAAGGTTTGCCTGCGCGGTGCGGTATTCGCGCACGCTGCGCTTTTGAAGGATGGCCTCCTTCGCCTCATCGGCGGCGCGCTGTGCACGTTTGGCATCGATCTCTTCCGGGTACTCGGCGGAGTCTACGAGCACGAGGACATCGTTGCCCTCGACCTTCACCATGCCCTCGGAAACGGCAGCGGTGCGCCACTCCTTACCCGGTGCGCGGTAAGAGAGCACGCCCGGCACGACGGCGGAGATCATATTGCTGTGACCCGCCAGAATGCCGTACTGGCCGACCGTTGTGGGCACGACAAGCGACTCGCACTCGCCCTCGAAAAAGACCTTATCGGCTTCAAGCAGGTGCATCTGAAATGTACGCATCAGATCGCCTCCGCCTCTAACTGCTTCGCTTTCGCGATGACGTCCTCGAGCGTACCTACGTTATAGAACGCCGCCTCGGGGTACTGGTCCATTTCGCCATCTACGATGGCCTTGAAGCCGCGCAGCGTCTCTTTGAGCGGGACGTAAACGCCCGGCACGCTGGAGAACTTTTCTGCGACGTGCATCGGCTGCGAGAGAAAACGCTGGATCTTTCTCGCGCGCTGCACGGTGAGCTGGTCTTCGTCGCTAAGCTCGTCCATACCGAGGATGGCGATGATGTCCTGCAGCTCGCTGTACTTCTGGAGGGTCTCCTGCACTTCACGTGCGATGCGGTAGTGCTCCTCGCCGACAACGTCGGCTTCGAGGATACGGGAGGTGGACTCCAGCGGATCAACGGCGGGGTAAATACCCTGCTCGGCAATCTTACGGCTCAAAACGGTCGTAGCGTCGAGGTGGGCGAACGTTGTGGCCGGGGCCGGGTCGGTAAGGTCATCGGCAGGCACGTAAACGGCCTGAACCGAGGTGACGGAGCCGTCTTTTGTGGAGGTGATGCGCTCCTGCAGCTCGCCCATTTCGTTTGCGAGGGTCGGCTGATAACCGACGGCGGAAGGCATACGGCCGAGAAGCGTGGAAACCTCACTGCCTGCCTGCACGAAACGGAAGATGTTATCGATGAAGAGCAGGACGTCCTTGTGCTCTTCGTCACGGAAATGCTCTGCCATGGTGAGGCCGGAGAGGGCGACACGCATACGCACGCCCGGGGACTCGTTCATCTGGCCGAAGACGAGCGCCGTTTTATCGCCGACACCGCTTTCACGCATTTCACGCCAAAGGTCGTTGCCTTCACGGCTACGCTCGCCGACGCCGGTAAACACGGAGTAACCGCCGTGCTCCATGGCGACGTTGTGGATGAGCTCCTGGATAAGGACGGTCTTGCCGACGCCTGCGCCGCCGAACAGACCGATTTTGCCGCCCTTCGGGTACGGCTCCAGAAGGTCGATAACCTTGATGCCGGTCTCGAGGATCTCGACGGCCGGGTTCTGCTCGTCAAACGACGGAGCTTTTCTGTAAATGCTTTTGTGCGGCTCGGTTGCGGGAACGGCTTCGCCGCCGTCGATGGGATCGCCGAGCACGTTGAACATGCGGCCGAGCGTGTTTTCGCCCACCGGCACTTCGATGGTTTTGCCCGGAGCCTCAACCTGCATACCGCGGGAAAGGCCCTCACTGCCGGAAAGCATGACGCAGCGGACCGTGTTGTCACCCACATGCTGGGCAACCTCCATCACATACCGCCGTCCGTCCACGGTAAGCGAAAGGGCTTCTCTGATTTTCGGCAGAACGCCGGACTCGAACTGTACGTCGATGACCGGGCCGGAGATCTGTACGATCTTACCTGTATTCACGTTGTTCACGCTTCCTTCCTGTGTTTTTGACGCTGTGCCTTCGCACCGGCGGAGACCTCTGTAATCTCCTGCGTGATGGCAGCCTGACGCACGCGGTTATACTGCAAGGAAAGCTCTGCGAGGAGCTTTTCCGCGTTGCTGTTGGCGGAATCCATCGCCGTCATGCGGGCATTCTGCTCGCTGCAGAAGCTATCGATGAGGGCACTGTAAATAAAGCCCGAAACATAGCTTTGCATGATGTTGTTGAGAACCGCCTGCACGGAGGGTACAAATTCGAACGGCGTGGTGACCGCCTTTTCCACCGTATCCGTCTGGAAATAGGCGCGGTGGAACGGCAGCAGACGCGTGCAATGTGCAGAGGACGTGAGGCTGTTCTCCATATCGGTATAAATAACAAAAATCTTCTTAAAATCCCCGCGGTCGTAGCCCTCGAGCAGGATGTCGCAAATTTCTCTCGCGCGCTGCATGGTAGGGTTCTGTGCCGTATAGAGGAAGCTGTGCTCCATGGGGATATTGTGCTGCGTAAAGAAGTGGCGGCCGTATTCGCCTACAACGTAGAGCTTCGTGTCGGGATGCTCATCGAGCATGTGCATAGCTTCCTTGATGACGTTCTGGTTGTATGCGCCCGCGAGGCCCTTATCCGCCGTGATGACGAGGCACGCGTAGGTGCCCTCCAGCGGCGGCTCGCCCTCGGGGGGATAGAAATAGCGGCTGTCCACGTCGTTCTGGGTACGGAAGATACGCTTGATCTCCGTGCGCAGCGCCTCAAAATACGGGCGTGTGCGGTCCAGATCGTTGCGTGCTTTGCGCAGCTTTGTGGAAGCGATAAGGTACATGGCGTTCGTGATTTTACGCGTATCCTTAACGCTTTCGATTCTGGTTTTAATCTCTTTTGTATTAGCCATAGCGAAAACCGCCTTTCCGAGCGCTTACGCGTTCTGCGGGTTTTCCGCCTTGTACTTTTCGAGGAATTCCTTCGCGACTTTCAAAATCTCTTCGCGGTCGGGGTCGGAAAGCTGACCGGTGGTATCGACACGGCGGCAGACATCGCTCATATTCTCCTCGGCGTACTTGATGAGCTCCGTGTGGAAACGACCCATATCGTCAAGCGGGACGTCCTGCATGACGTGGTGCAGGGCGGAGACGAGCGTGATGACCTGATCGTGCTGGCTCATCGGATGGTACTGCGGCTGACGCAGCAAACGCATAAGGCTCTGACCGTAGGTGAGCTGACGCTTTGTGGTCTCGTCAAGGTCGCTGGAGAACTGGGTGAAGACTTCCATTTCGCGGTACTGGGCAAGGTCCAGACGAATGCCGCCCGCTGCCTTTTTCATGGCCTTTGTCTGGGCGTCGCCGCCGACACGGGAAACCGAAAGACCGACGTTGACAGCCGGACGCTGGCCGGAGAAGAACAGGTCGCTCTCAAGGAAGATCTGACCGTCTGTGATGGAAATAATGTTCGTCGGGATGTAAGCGGAAACGTCGCCCGCCTGCGTTTCAACAATCGGCAATGCCGTCATGCTGCCGCCGCCGAGTGCATCGGAAAGATGCGCGGAACGCTCCAACAAACGGGAATGCAGGTAGAAAACGTCACCAGGATACGCTTCACGACCCGGGGAACGCTCCAAAAGCAAGCTCAGTGCACGGTACGCAATGGCGTGCTTTGAAAGGTCATCGTACACGATGAGGACATCTCTGCCCTGATACATGAAGTGCTCGCCGAGTGCGCAGCCGGCATACGGTGCGATGTATTGCAAGGAAGCCGGGTCACTGGCAGATGCGTTGACGACGATGGTGTAATCCATGGCGCCGCGGCGCTTTAAGGTCTCCACAAGCTGTGCAACGGAGCTGGACTTCTGACCGATGGCGACATAGATGCAAACGACGTTCTTGCCCTTCTGGTTCAAAATGGTATCGAGCGCGACGGCGGTTTTACCGGTCTGGCGGTCGCCGATGATAAGCTCACGCTGGCCGCGGCCAATCGGGAACATGGAATCGATGGCGAGAAGGCCGGTTTCCATAGGCGCGTTGACCGGCTGGCGGTCGATGATGCCCGGTGCGGGGCACTCGATGGGGCGGTAGCCCTCGGCGCTGATGTCACCCTTGCCGTCGATCGGCGTGCCGAGTGCATCGACAACACGGCCGAGGAAGCCGTCGCCGACCGGGATACCGGCGGTCTTGCCGCTTCTGCGCACAAGGCTGCCCTCGGTGATCTCGGCATCGTCGCCAAAGAGGACGCAGCCGATCTCATTGCGGCGCAGGTCCTGCACCATGCCCTTAACGCCGGAGGAGAACAGGAGAATCTCGCCGTAGGCGGCATGCTCAAGGCCACTGACAACGGCGATCTCATCGCCAACGGTGAGAACCGTACCGGTCTCTTCCGCTTCTGCGGACGGGGTAAAATCTTCAACGGCTTCCTTCATCAGCGGAATGACGGAATCGCTGCCGGACTTTAACGCCTTTAGCTTTTCTTCAAACTGGCGCAGACGGCTTTTGAGGCTCCAATCGTACACATCGGTGCCGACGGTAAGCGTGAAGCCGTTCAGCATTTTATCTTCTTCAAAGGTGAGCGGAATCTCACAGCCATAGGTACGCAGCAGGAATTCCGCAAAGCGTTTTTCCTGTTCGGCATCCGGGCGGCGGCTGCCGCGGAGAACGGCTACAGCCTTTTCATCTGCATTACGCATTCGGCTCTCCCCTCTCTGCCTGATCGAGGAACGCGTCATACGGATCGCCGTCTTTATAAACAAGCTTCTTGGTCGCTTCCATAGCGAGCTCGGTAAGCTCCTTCTGTGCGTCTGCGATCATCTTATCATGTACACGAGCGGCATCCTTCTGCGCATCGGCGACGATCTTATCCGCCTGTGCATGAGCATCGGAAAGCTGCTGCTGTACGCTGCGGTCGAGCTCTTTCTGCGCTTCGGTTCTCTTTGCGCTGATCTCGCCCTCAACGGACTTGAGCTGCTCCTGATAATCCGCCTTGATCTTTTCGGCGGAATCGAGTTCACTTTGAGCCTTCTGTGCCATTTCGGCATAATGCGCTTCGCGCTTTGCCATGAAGTTCTTGACCGGCTTGTACAAAAGGAAATACAGGCCGCCGAACAAAATGACGAAATTCAGTACATGCAGCAAAATCTGCTGCCAATCAATATTCAGTGGGATGTTCACGATCTGCACTCTCCTTTACAGGACGAAGATGATGAGGATAACAACGAGCAGGGCATAAATGATGGCCGTCTCGATAAAGACGAGGCCGAGCATGAGGGTGGTACGGATCTTGCTTTCAGCCTCCGGCTGACGTGCAATGCCCTCAACAGCCTTACCTGCGGAGAGGCCCATACCGACTGCACCGCCGGCGGCTGCAATACCGACTGCAATAGCGGAAGCAAGTGCCTTAAGGCCAGTTGTGCTGTCTGCGGTGGTGGCTGCAGCTTCTACTGCGGTTTCGGCTGTTGCCGTGGTGGTTGCGGCATCGCCGTTTGTTGCGGCGAATACCGGAATGGAGATGGCGAGGATGGCGATGACTGCCAGCAGAATGATGGCAAGCTTCTTTAACTTTCTCTGTTTTGCGTTCATGATATTTTCCCTCCGTAGGTTAATTTTCAGCTTCTGCTTTTACTTTTTTCTTTTTCGGTTCCTGCTTCTCGGAAACCTCGCCGAAATAGAGCGCGACGAGCATCGTCAAAACATATGCCTGAATGAGCGCGTGCAGCAGCGTGAACATAACGCCCACGATAACCGGCAGCACAAAGCTCAGATTCACATAATAATACACAAGCTCCGTAACGAGCAGGCCGCTTAAAAGTGCGCCGAACAGACGGAAGCTCATGGAAATCGGCAGCGAGAACTCCTTTAAAGTGCTGCCCACGCCTTTGAAGCCGTTATACGCGATACCGCCGCCCAGAATGACGAGGTACGAGAAACAGCCCATGGCGATGGCGGCGTTGACATCGGACAGCGGCGCCGGAAGCGTGATGGGCGAGCCCTCCGTTGTGATAGCCTGAATGCCGAACAGCTCAAAGAGCGTACCGATGAAAATGTACGCGCCGGCCGTGAAGATGTACGCACCGAGGAAACCGCTGCGCCCCGGGCTGTTGGACTTAGCCATGCCGTCGAACAGGTCTACCGCCTGCTCAAGGAGCATCTGGAACTTTCCGGGCACCATCTTAAAGCGCGGAATGACGAAAATGCGCACGATGACCGCAAACACCAGCAAGATGCCCGAGACCACCATGGCGGAGATCAGCGCCGGGTTGACATCTTTGATGCCGAAGAGGCTGATTCTGTTCGTCTCATGCAGAACCGCGTCACGCATGGTCACCTGAATCGTTTCGGTCTTCTGCACCGAAGGAACCAGAATGCTTGCGACGAGCAGCACCACAATAGCGCAGATCCACAAAGCCAGCTTTGTTTTCTTTGCTTTCATTGTTTTTCCCTTTCTTTCTCAAAATTTTGCCTTCCATTTCAATATCACCGGGCAAAAATTCCCCCTTCAGCGCTGCGCCCCAAAAGGGCACACGACCGCATCTTTCGCCGCTGTGAACAGCAGCAACAAGACACGGTCACAAGAGCACACGTTTTTGTTGACATTGACCAAATATCCTGTTACTTTTTTGTAAACTGTATTTGGAAGCATCTGTATTATACGCACATTAAATCGAATTGTAAAATGTTATATTGACATATCTACTATTTCATTTTTGATATTTTAGTAAGCCGTATGAAATTTCATTGTGCCGTGCGCTATTTTTCTCTTTACAAATAAAGATAAGATGGAACGGCGCGCGGGAAAAGTCAGGCTTTTTCAACTTGACAGGGGCTTTCCCCTTGCTTTATACTGGAGAAAACAGATGGAAACGGGGAGACAATATGCGGACGGTTTATAAAAACGGCACGGTTTACACGGGAAACGGCTTTGTGACGGATTTTGCGGTGGAAAACGGGAAATTCTGCTTTGTGGGCGAGACGGCTAAAGCCACGGCAGATGAAGTAGTCGATTTAGGCGGAAAATTCGTCTGCGCGGGGTTTAATGACTCACACATGCATGTGCTGAACCTCGGCAATGTACTGACAATGGCGAACCTCGGCGCGCACACGACGTCTTTAAAGGAGATGCTCGACTGTCTGCGCACCTATATAAAGGAAACGGGCGTGACACCCGGCACGTGGGCGCAGGGGCGCGGCTTTAACCACGATTATTTTGCAGACGAGCGCCGCTTCCCGACACGGTGGGACTTAGACGCTGTTTCGACCGAGCACCCGATCTGCATTACGCGGGCATGCGGGCACATCTGCGTAGTGAACTCGAAGGCGCTGGAAGTGTTGGGCATTACGAAGGACACGCCGCAAGTGGCAGGCGGCAGCTTTGCTTTAGATGAAAACGGCGAGCCGAACGGGCAGTTTTTTGAAAACGCCGTAGCGGTGGTGTACGCAGGCATTCCGGAGCCGGATGAGGCGCAGCTGTGTGCAATGCTGCGTGCCTCCTGCAAGCGGCTGAACCGTTACGGCATCACCTCTTGCCAAAGCGACGACTACGAGACGTTCCCCGGTGTGCCGTACAAGACGGTACAGAAGCTTTTGAGAACGCCGGGGCTGATGACGGTGCGCGTGAATGAGCAGGCACAGTTTACGAACGTAGAGGCGCTTTCTGCTTATATAGAAAGCGGCGATGCGTATTTTGAAGACGATATGTTCCGCGCGGGACCGCTAAAGATCATCTCGGACGGGTCGCTCGGCGCACGCACAGCGTGTTTAAGCCGCCCGTATGCAGACGATGAGAATGCACGCGGCATTCCGCTATACACGAATGCGGAATTGAACGGGCTTATTTCTCTTGCGAACGAAAAGGGACTTTCCGTTGCGGTACACGCCATCGGCGACGGGGCGCTCGACAACGTATTGGACGCTTACGAAAAGGCGCTTCATGAGCACCCGCGCGACGACCACCGACATGGCATCGTGCACTGCCAGATTGTGCGGCGTGACCAGATTGAGCGCATGAAGAAATTAAAGCTGCGCGTGAATTTGCAGTCGATCTTCCTCGACTACGACACGCACATTGTGCACGAACGTGTGGGCGATGAATTGGCGGGCACGAGTTACCCGGCTAAGACGCTTCTGAATGCGCGCATTCCGTTCTCGAACGGCTCGGACGCGCCGGTGGAGGAGCCGAACGTGATGCGCGGCATGGAGTGCGCGGTGACGCGGCGAAGCATTGGCTCGACGGACGCACCGTATCGCCCGGAGGAAGCGCTGACGGTACGGGAGGCCATTGACTCATTTACAAAAAGCGGCGCGGTAGCGTCATTTGAGGAAGGCAAAAAAGGCGAGATTGCAAACGGACAGCTTGCGGACTTTGTGGTGCTTTCCGAAGATCCGTTCAAGGCGGACGCCAACACGCTGCACCGTATTGAAGCCGAGGCGACGTATTTGGGTGGCAAATGCGTTTACAAAAAATAAAACGATGAAAATTCCGGGTAAGGCTTGTCTTTGCCCGGTTTTCGTTTATAATGGATAGGGCGCGTGTATTCGGTGCGCCGCTTATTTTTCTCAGGGGAGAACATCTATGGGTAAATTTACATTTCATCCGGTCAAATCGCTGCAGTCTGATCCGAAACTGCGCATGCTGTGCCTTTTCGGCATTGAGGGCTTTTTATTGCAGTATGCCGTTTCGATTTACTCGCTGGCGAACAATTTGTATGCGACAAATCTTGGCGCGACGGACACGCAGATCGGCCTTGTGCAGATGGTGCCGAACATGGTGGCGGGCATCTGTATGATTCCGGTGGGATTCCTTGCGAACCGTACGAAGACGAGCCGCACGGTGCCGTTCGTACTGGCGCTGTTTTTGAGCGCGGCGTATTTTGCTTACGGCTCTGTGCCGCTGTTCGGCGAGCACCGCATGACGGCATTTTTTGTGTTTCTCGGCATGACGGTGGGCGGCATTGCATTGTATAACGCGCAGTGGCAGACATTCTTCGGTGACGCGGTGGAGCCGGGCCTGCGCAACAGTGTGTTCACGTTCCGCAGCCGGTGTCTGTTCTTTGTGGGCATTGTGGTGCCGCTTTTGTGCGGCAATGTCATGACGCTGATGCCGAACACCGAGGGAAAACTCATTGTGCTGCGCATTTTCTTTTATATTGCAGGCGTATGCATGCTTTTGCAGGCGCTTGTGCTGCGCCGCATCCCCTGTCCGCCGCGCAAGGCGGAAGAAAAGCAGGAGATGGGACTGAAAATGTTCCCGGAAGCTTTGAACCAGATGGTACGCAGCAAGCCGTTCCGCGGCTTTTTCATCTGCATCATGCTATTTTACCTTTCGTGGCACCTGGACTGGAGCCTTTGGTACATAGCGGAGACAAAATATGCCGGCATGAACGAAGCGCAGCTGAGCTTTTTTCAGGCTTTGTGTTCCATTTGCCAGATGATCTTCATCGGCTTTTTCTCGAAACTGTGCCGCCGCAAATCCGAGCATTTTACAATCATTTTCGTATGCGCGGGCTTGCTGCTCTGCCCCATTACGGTGGCTTCTATGACGTTGCTGCCGCAAAGCGCGCGTATGCCGTATTTTATGATTCTGGCGCTCATCGGCAACATTCCGCAGGGTGCGACGAACATGTGCGTGGTACAGCTACTTTTGCAGGCGACGCCGAAAAAGAACCGCGCGCTCATCATCAGCATTTACACGCTGTTTGTGACGCTGAGCAACTCGCTTTTGCCGTTCTTCGGCGTTTCGGTCTACACGGCGCTCGGCGCGAACGACACGGCGATCTTCACGGTGAACGTGATCGAATCTGCAGCACGCTTTGGGGTGCTGATTATGATGATCCTCCGTTACCGCATGATGAAGCGCCGCGGCGACTTGTTCCGCCCGCTGTGCGAGGAGTAAGGAGAAACGTATGGCTCTTGTTTTATATCATGTTGAAGACGCTGCAAAGGAAAAGCAGCTTTCTGCACTGTGCAGAGAGCTGCACCTGACGGCAAGACGGCTGACGAACGCCGACCGTGACCGCGCAGTTGCAGCGCTGTGCGGCGAGAAAGTGAACGCGAACGTGCAGAAAGCCCCGGCGGGCTACAAGCTGCCGGAGGTGCTGATTTTTTCCGGCTTTGCGGGTGAGATGCTGGACGTGTTCCTTGCAGCGTACAAAAAAGCGGGTATCGCGCCCATTCCGCTGAAAGCCGTACACACGGAGCACAACGACAAGTGGAGCCTTTACGCACTGTGCGAGGAGCTGCGCCGCGAGCACGCCGCCATGCTGCTGCGTGGGAGCTTTGGAAAGTAAGGTTATTGATAATTTGAAGATGGAACGACCCCGAGGATTTGAAACTCGGGGTCGTTTTTTATACAAAAAGCGCCCGCAGAAGATGATTCTGCGGTCGCTTGGGTTTGGGGTTAGTTTTCGTTTAAGGGGTTGGGGCCGGCGCCTACGTCGTAGATCTGGATATAGAACTGCGAATTGGAGACGAGGAGCATATAGGCGGGGTCGTAGCTGCGGATGGGATAGAGCGTATCGTAGGCTTTGCGCACCTCGCCATTTGCGAGCTGCTGTGCACCGAGACGGTAAGTCGCCTCCGTGACGCGGGAGGCGGCGTCGCCGTAATCGCCGGCGGCCTTGAACTCCGCGATGGCGTTTTCGTAATCGGCGTTGTTGTAATACTGCTCCGCTTTCAGCGCGTGGATGCGCAGAAGCTGCGTCGGGCAGTCTTCATATTCGCCGAGCTTTGCGAAAATTTCGGTCGCCTTGTCGTACTCGCCGTCTTCGACGAGCTTTAACGCCTGCGCGTAGTAGGCGGCGTCAATCTTCGGGAGAAGGTCTTTATCGGTGACATACTCAAAATAGGTAAGTGCTTTTTCTTCGTCGCCCTTTTCGTAGAACGCGATGCCTTTATCACAGAATGCGGCCTGCATTTTCTTATTCTGCTCCGTGTTGACTTCTTTAAAATGCGCGGCGGCAGACTTTAAGTTATCCGCTTCGAGGGCCTTCATGCCGAGCTCATAGTGACAGGTCTCGATTTTTTCGGCGGCATCCTTGTAATCCTTGAGGGGCTCAAGGAGATTTAACGCGTCTTCGTATGCACCGCTTTCAAACGTCTTTACGGCACGGCGGTACTCGGCCTCGGTGATCCGATCTTTGCTGTCTTCGTAATCGCCGAGGGCGGTGAAGGCTTCGATGGCTTCTGCGAATTTCTCGTTTTCGAGCAGGTCGCAGGCTTTTTTGTACTCTGCCTCCGTGATGCGGGCGGCGCTGTCGCTGTATCCGTCGAGCGCCGTGAACGCGGTGATGGCTTCGTCATACTTGCCGGCTTCGAGCAAGGCGGCAGCATCGTTATAGTGGTTCTGCGGGATGATGTAGACGATGAGCACCACGACGAACGCGGCGATGAGGACGGCGAGCGGAATGGAAACGGACAGGAAAATTTTGCGGTGGAGCCGCTTTTTGCGGGCAGCTTCCTCAGCGGCAGCCTTTTCCTCTGCCGCTTTGCGGGCGGCAGCTTCGGCGGCGGCTTTTTCCTCTGCCGCTTTCTTTTCTGCGGCGATGCGAGCGGCCTCGGCCTTTTCAGTTTCAGCCTTGTTATAGGCTTCGAGGTTTTCTTTCAGCTTTTCTTCGTCTTCAAACAGTGCGTGCTGGGGCCCGTACTCGGCACCGCAGGCGGCGCATTTTTCTTCATCTTTGTGGTTCACTTCGCCGCAGGCGCACATCCAGAGGTCTTTGTATTCCTGCGGGACGAACTGCGCCGCAGCTTCTTTATCCTCTGCCATTTCGGTGAAATCGCGCTGATACTGTGCGCGGAGGTCTTCGTCCTCCATGACGTCCGCGATTTTCGCCTGTTCGGGGAGATTTTCAAACAGCAGTGAGGCACTGCCGTTCCAGAACACGTCTTCGCCCTCGAACTGCACCTTCTTAATGGCGACGGAGAAGCTGTACGCGGCGTCATCAACGTCGATCTCCTCGTCTGCGCCGAAGACCGCATCGCGGCCCAAAATAGGCACGAGATAACGGCGGTCGCGCACGACGGCGAGCTCGTTTGTGGCTTTGTCGAAAATGTGGATATCGACATAAACGCTCGTCACGGCACGGGGGTCGATATTGCGGAACGCAAGACGCAGGAATGTGCGCGGGGAAGCCGCTTCTTCCTGCTCTGCGGGGAGAGTAGCTTCCGCAGTTTCGATCTCTTCCGCTTCGGCGGACGCGGTGGGCTCTTCACGGTACAGCGCGCCGCTTTGCAGCAAGACCGGGCAGGACTCTCTATATTGATTTTTCAGTTCAAAAAGCGGCTCAAAATCAGCCATAGTTTCTTTCCGTCCTTTTTATCTGCTTATCGTCGAGGCCGTTGTGGCTTCGACGGTTTTCATACAATACATACTCAGTTTAATTATACCTGATTAGGGCGAAAAAGCAAGGAAAAAGTGCATGGGTGGGGAGAAAGTTTTGGACAAAAGAAAGGTGCTGTGAGGTTTGCTAGTGCAATGTATTAAAAAAGGGCGGCACAAAGCCGCCCTTTCAGGAAACCCATGCAACTGGGTTTCCTACGGCTAAACAGTCCACCGGACTGTTTAGCCTACCTTCCTAGTTTTTGCGAACGCAACAGGGTTTCGCCATTTGCAAATGGCGACCAAAGGTTTCTCCTTTGGAATCCACAACCGAACGAGAAGTTCGGTTTCAACTTCTTTGAAAAAAGTTGGATCAAAAACTTTTAACCAAGGCTGCCGTCAGCTTGTTCTCTTACTTCAAGAACGGCAGCTTACCGATGATGGCGGCGTCCTTTGCTTTGCCGCTGCATACCTGGAAGAAGCAGATGATGCGCACGACGAAGAGAATTGCAATGCAGACAGCGCCGGCAATCGGCACAATGAACGTGATAGCAAGCACAGCGGAAACGATGAGCAGCAGGGTGCTGACGATGTCAAGTTTCAACGCCTGACGGGAATGGAACGCCGCGTATTTGCTCTGCGGTGCCGCAAGCAGTGCGATGATGATGCCGACGGTGCCGAGAATGTACGCTGCCATGGCGATGACCTTATTCTGGGAGACATCCTCCGGGTCGAACTCTGCGGTATGATCTGCCGGGTCATACACAGGCTGCTGGGGATAGACCGGCTGCTGGTATACGGGCTGCTGCGGGTAAACCGGCGGCTGGGGCTGCTGCTCGGGTGCCTGCGGCTGTGCTGCCGGCTGCTCCGGAGTCCGGGTGGGCTGCGCCTGTGCCGCTACGGGCGCACCGCAAGCTGCGCAGAAGGTGCCGTTTTCGGGGATCTGTGCTCCGCATTTTTCACAAAAAGCCATAAATTTCTACCGTCCTTTCGCGCAGATACCCGCAGTCGACATGCCGCCGCCGTTTCGCCGCGCATCAATTTTTATTGTTTTTATTATAACAAATTCGATTTCGGTTGTAAATGCTTGTCAGGAAATTTTAAGAAAACGTCAGCCGCTCTTCATATGTTCTGTCTGCGGCTGCGAAAGCGCGTGAAGCATACGCATTTTTCCAAAATCAAGCCCGGCTTTTAAACTGCTGGGGTGAAAGGCCGGTTTGGGTTTTGAAAGCTTTGTAGAATGTGGAATAATCGGAAAAGCCGCACTCGCGGCCGGCTTCTACGGCAGGGATGCCTTCTCGCAGCATACGGCGGGCATGGGTGAGCCGAAGCGCCATGATGTAGGCGTACACGGTGGAATTGGTATATGCTTTAAAGTGGCGGTTTAAGTACGATTTGCTGACGAAGAACTCTGCGGCGATGTCTTCGAGCGTTAAAGGCTCGCTGAAATGCTCCGTGATATAGCGAATGACCTGTGGGATGACCTGTGTTTCATTGCGGTGCGTGGTATCGATAACGCCGTAGGAGCGGAAGATCGTCCACAGGTACAGCTCTACGGCGCCGGCGCAGAACTTAGGGTCGGTATCGTTTTTCTGCATATACAAGAGCTTTTTTAAGAGCGCCGTGACAAACACCGTTTCATCGCCGCGAAAAGGCACGCAGTAGCCGTGCTCCCCCACCTTTTGCAGATTTTTTTGCAGGTCGCCCGCGGGGCTGTCGATGCTTTGTAGGTACTGCGGGGTGATCCACAGCACCATGCGCTCATAGGCGGCGTGCTCGTTTGCGATGACGGGGCGGTGCATTTTGCCGGCGGGAATGATGAGCAGATCGCCGGGGCAAAGGTCGTAGACCTGATCTTCAATATAATACGTCACGCTGCCGTCCAAAAAGTAATAGAGCTCCAAAAAATCGTGCGCGTGAAACTCCATGGTGCGAAAATAGGGGTCTCGATTGTGTGAAAGCTGAAAATCTTGCCGCAGCATTTCGTCATTTTTACCTGTTTCCACGTTTTTCACCCTCTTCCTTTGGAGAAATCATAGCACAGTTTGCGCCGATTTGCAATATATGCGCCGCAATATATCATTTATTTTGCAATTCATCGTGCTATACTTACAGTAGCAGCGGCGGGGAAACTTTGCCTTTTTCTGCCGCCCGAAAGGAGTTTATTCAGATGCGAAACGATCTGTTTTTGAAAAGCGATGTTGCTAAGAATTTATATGACGCGGTGCGCGACCTGCCGATCGTCGACTACCACTGCCATCTCTCGCCGAAGGAGATTTTGGAGGACAGGGAATTCCCGGATATTGCGCAGATCTGGCTGGGCGGCGACCACTACAAGTGGCGTTTGATGCGTGCCTGCGGTGTACCGGAGGCGCTCATCACAGGCGGCGCGGAGCCGCGCGAGAAGTTCCGCGCGTGGGCGGCGTGCCTCGAGACCGCGATGGGCAACCCGCTTTATGTGTGGTCACACATGGAGCTTTCGATGTTTTTCGGCATTGAAGACACACTGACAGCGGAAAGTGCGGACGACATTTTTGACCGCGCGAACGCGTATATCAAGGAACACCATCTCTCCCCGCGCAAACTGATGCTGCAAAGCCATGTGGAGCTTGTAGCGACAACGGACGACCCGGCAGATCCTTTGGAATACCACAAGGAAATTGCGAAGGAGAAGAACTTCCCGGTGCGCGTGGTGCCCTCGTTCCGCACGGACGCGGCGCTGAACATTTGCCGCGCGAACTATCGCGACTACGCCTTGCACCTCGGCGAAGTGTGCGGTTTTAGTGTGGAGACGCTCGACGACCTGAAAACGGCGCTTTCAAAGCGGCTTGATTTCTTCTGCGAGAACGGCTGCCGCGTGAGCGATATCGGCATTGAGGGCTTCCCGAAAGAAGACAAAAGCTGCGATGCCGCGGAGACGTTTAAAAAGGCGCTGAAGGGAAAGACAATCCCGGAAAACGAGTTCCGTAATTTTCTATTTGAAATGTATGTGTATTTGGCGCACGAATACAAGGCGCATCATGTGACGATGCAGCTGCACCTGAACGTAAAGCGTAACGCATGCACGCGGCTGTTTGAGACCGTGGGTCCGGACGCCGGTGGCGATTGCGTGGGCGACCCGATCCCGGAGCACGAAGTTGCAGTACTTTTGGACACGATGGACCGCAGGGATTCGCTGCCGCACACAATCTTATACACGCTGGAGCCTTCGATGTATATGGCGCTTGCGACGACGGCGGGCAGTTTTAAGGGCGTTGTGCCCGGCGCGGCGTGGTGGTTCTGTGACCACAAGCGCGGCATGGAGGAGCAGCTGAACATTATGGCGGAAACCGGCCACCTTGGGCAGTTTACCGGCATGCTGACGGACAGCCGCAGCTTCCTTTCCTATGCGCGTCACGATTATTTCCGCCGTGTGCTGTGCAACAGGGTTGCGGAAGAGCTTATGGACGGCACGTTCCTCAGCGAAAAGGCGGCGCTGAAGCTGTTGACCGACCTTTGCGTGGAAAACAGCCGCAAGCTATTCGGCGAATAAAAGTCACGTTATAATAAGGAGGAATTTCCTATGAATATTGTCATTACCGGCGCGGGCGGCGTGCTTTGCAGCGCTTTTTCCCGCGCGCTTGCCGCAGACGGGCACAAAATCGCACTGCTTGACCTCAACTTGGAGGCTGCGGAGCGCGAGGCGGAGGGTATCCGCAAGGCGGGCGGCAAGGCCATTGCCGTACAGGCGAATGTGCTGGACAAAGAGAGTCTGAAAAAGGCGCATGACGTTGTGCTGGAAAAATTCGGTCCGTGCGAGGTGCTCATCAACGGTGCGGGCGGCAACAACCCGAAGGGCACCACGACGAGCGAGTATTTCAGCAAAGAAGATATGCTGGACGAAAACGCGCGGTCGTTCTTTGACCTTGACCAGGACGGCGTTTCGTTCGTGTTCAACCTGAACTTTCTCGGCACGCTGCTGACGACACAGGCATTTGCGACCGACATGTTGGAAACAGGCGGCTGCATTGTGAATATCTCCTCGATGAACGCGTTTACGCCACTGACGAAGATCCCGGCGTACAGCGGTGCCAAGGCAGCGGTCTCGAACTTCACGCAGTGGCTGGCGGTACACTTTGCAAACTGCAACATCCGCGTGAACGCCATTGCGCCGGGCTTCTTTGCAACAAACCAGAACCGCACCTTGCTCTTTAACGAGGACGGCAGCCTGACCCCGCGCAGCCACAAAATCATCTCGCAGACCCCGATGGGCCGCTTCGGCGAGCCTGAGGAGCTGCTCGGCACACTGCGCTTCCTCATCGACAATGACGCGTCCGGTTTTGTGACCGGCATCACAATCCCGGTGGACGGCGGTTTCTCCGCGTACTCCGGCGTATAATCTAACTTTTGGGAGGAATTTTTCATGATCATCGGTGCACAGGGCTTCACCATCCGCGACTATGCGCAGAACGAAGCCGACTTTAGAGAGACGGCGAAAAAGCTGCACGACATCGGCTACAAGACCTTGCAGGTCTCCGCGTTTGGCGACATTGACCCGCATATCATCCGCGAGATTTGCGATGAAAACGGGCTTTCCATCATCATTACGCATACGAACCCGCAGCTCATTCTGGAGAACACCGAAAAGGTGATTGAGAACCACCGCATTTTCGGTACGAACCACGTGGGCATCGGCATGATGCCGCAGAAATACACGGGCTCGCTGGAAGGTATGCGCGCGTTTTTGAAGGATTTCGGCCCCGCTGCCGACAAGCTGCACAACGCGGGCATGAAGCTGCATTACCACAACCACGGCTTTGAATACGAGAAATTTGACGGCAAGTGCCTCATCGACCACATGGCAGAGGAAACCGACCCGGCAAAATGGGGCTTTATTTTGGACGTTTATTGGACGCAGTACGGTGGGCGCTCGCCGCAGGTACAGATTGAAAAAATGGCGGGACGCATTGACGTCATCCACTTTAAGGACATGAAGATGCACGGCCACGAGCAGCGCTTTGCAGCCGTGATGGACGGCAACATGGACTTTGTGTCTATTATTGAGGCGTGCGAAAAGACAGGCATTCAATATGCGATGATCGAACAGGACAATTGCTACGACCGCAATCCGTTTGACGAGCTGAAACTGAGCGCTGAAAACCTGCTTCGTGCCGGCTGCACGTTCTAAGGAGGGCATATGACACAGTTTACACTTTCCGCGTTTGCGGACGAAGCCTCGCCGGAGTTTGACCGGCAGATTGCGGCGCTGCATCGCAAGCATATTCCGCTGATGGAAATCCGCGGCGTGGACGGCAAGGGCATTTTAGACCTGACGGACGAGGAGCTTGATGTTGTTGAAAAGAAGCTTGCAGCGGGCAATATCGGCATTTCCGCCATCGGCTCGCCCATCGGCAAGATCGGCATTGAGGACGACTTTGCACCGCACTTTGAGAAATTCAAGCGCGCTGTGGAGATTGCGAAAAAGCTGCACACCACGCGCATTCGCATGTTCAGCTTCTATATTCCGGAGGGCAAAAATCCGGAGATTTATCACGATACCGTGATCGAGCGAATACAGAAAATGGTGGACTACGGCGAAGCAAATGGCGTACACTGCTGCCACGAGAATGAGAAGGGCATTTACGGCGACACGCTCAAGCGCGTGGAGAAGTTGCACAAAGCCATTCCGGCGCTGCGGTGCGTATTTGACCCCGCAAACTACATTCAGTGCGGCGATGATCCGGCGGTGAACTTTAAGGCGCTCGCACCGATCATCGACTATATGCACATCAAAGACGCGCTGTTCAAGGACGGCAGCGTGGTGCCTGCGGGTGAGGGAGACGGCTCTGTGCCGAGTATTTTAAAAACGTTGGCGGAAACGGGTAAGCCGTACATGCTGACGCTGGAGCCGCATTTGTACGATTTCAGCGGCTTGCAAAACTTGCAGGGTGAGGACGTTCTGCATAAGCGCGTATATAAAGGCGCGGATGAAGCGTTTGATGTGGCTTCCGACGCGCTGCACGATATTTTGAAAACCATCGAATAACAGAAAGAAGGCAATTTAATGAGCGAAACAGTAAAGGTCGGCATTGTCGGCATCGGCAACATGGGTTCGGCGCACGCAAAGAGCATTTTCTCCGGCAATATCAAGGGTATGGAGCTTGCCGCCGTGTGCGATATTGCGGAATCGAAGCGCCTTTGGGCGGACGAAAATCTGCCCGGCGTACCGTGCTATGAAGACTACAAGGAAATGATTGACAGCGGTGTGTGTGACACGGTGATCGTTGCGACACCGCATTACTTCCATTCCCCCATTGCAATCTATGCTTTTGAAAAGGGCAAGAACGTGCTGACGGAGAAACCTGCCGGCGTTTACACAAAGCAGGTGGAGGAAATGAATGCGGCCGCGAAAAAATCCGGCAAGGTGTTCGGCATCATGTACAATCAGCGCACGAACCCGAAGTTCCAGAAAATGCGCGAGATCGTGCAGAGCGGCGAGCTGGGCGAACTGAAACGCTGCATTTGGATCATTACGAACTGGTACCGCACGCAGGCATACTACGACAGCGGCACGTGGCGTGCAACGTGGGCAGGCGAAGGCGGCGGCGTGCTGCTGAACCAGTGCCCGCATCAGCTTGACTTGTGGCAGTGGATCTTCGGCATGCCGAACCGCGTGATGGGCCACTGCAAGTACGGCCATTGGCACAACATTGAGGTTGAGGACGAAGTGACGGCTTACGCCGAGTACCCGAACGGTGCGACGGGCGCGTTCATCACCACGACGGGTGAGTGCCCGGGCACGAACCGTTTGGAGATTACAGGCGACAAAGGCAAGCTTGTTTGGGAAGAAGGCAAGCTAACCTGGTGGAAGCTCGCCGTGCCGGAGCGCGAATTCTGCGTGACGTGCAAAGAGGGCTTTGCGCAGCCCGAAATGACCGTGACCGAAGTGGAAACGGACAACATTGAGCTTGGGCATAACGGCATTCTGCAGAACTTCACAAACGCTATTCTGTACGGCGAAGAGCTGCTGGCGCCGGGCTATGAGGGCATTAACGGCCTGAATATCTCGAACGCCATTCACCTTTCCGACTGGACGGGCAAGCCACAGGCTGTGCCGGTGGACGGCGAGCTGTTCCTGAAATATTTAAACGAGCGCAGAGCGACCTCGCACGTGAAGGAAGAGAAAGAAGACAGCGGCAAGATTGCAGACCTTTCCGGCACGTATAACGACCGCTGGAAGGTAAGATAAGCTGAATGACTTGTCGTTCAGCTATGGTTTTGTGTTTTCGATGATTGAAAATCATCGATTTCACTGCGCGAAACCAGCCCAAGAACCACTTGACGGTAAACGTGGTTAAAAGTTTCGTCCACCTTTTCAAAGGTGGTGGTTTCCAAAGGCAACGCCTTTGGTCGAGCTTCGCAGAGCTTGAAATCCTTTTGCCTACACAAAGACTAAGATGAAAAAGCACGCAGATTGAATTTGTCTGCGTGCTTTTGTTTTGAATGTGGGATTTCCGTACAGCTTAAAATTATCCGTGCATAAAAAACAATATGCAAAAGCGCCGCTTCCGGGATGAACCGAAAGCGGCGCTTTCTATGCGTTAAATCTTACGATTTAAGTTTTGATTAAGCCTTGGTGCGCTCTTCGAGGCCGTTGAGCTCGTCTCTGAGCTCCTGCGGGAGCTTGTCGCCGAACTTCTTGTAGAATTCCTCTACACCGGCAGCTTCCTTAGCCCACTTAGCGTTATCAACCTTGAGGATGGAAGCGAGCTTCTCCTCATCGAAGTCCTTAAGACCTTCGAGGTTGATGTCTTCCGGCTTCGGAACGTAGCCGATTGCCGTCTCAACAGCGTCAACTTCGTTATCGCAGCGCTTGAGGATCCACTCGAGAACACGGAGGTTGTCACCGAAGCCCGGCCAAATGAAGTGGCCGTCTTCGTCGACACGGAACCAGTTGACGTTGAAGATCTTCGGAGCCTTGTCGCCGAGCATCTCGCCCATTTCGATCCAGTGCTTGAAGTAGTCGCCCATGTTGTAGCCGCAGAACGGGAGCATAGCCATCGGGTCACGACGGACAACGCCGACTGCACCTGCAGCAGCTGCGGTGGTCTCGGAGCCGGTGATGGAACCGATGAAGACACCGTTGTTCCAGCTTCTGGACTGGTAAACCAGCGGAACCGTATCCGGACGGCGGCCGCCGAAGACGATAGCGGAGACCGGAACACCCTGCGGGTTCTCAAACTCGCTGGAGAGGCACGGGCAGTTAGCGGTAGGAGCGGTGAAGCGGCTGTTCGGATGAGCCAGCTTGTTGCCAGCAGCAATATACTCGGGGCCGTTTACCTTAGCGCCCTTCCACTCTTCTGCGTTGACCGGCGGGTTCTTGTCGAGACTCTCCCACCAAACGGTGTTGTCATCGAGGTTACGCGCAACGTTGGTGAAGATGGCGCCCTTCTGGGTGGAGATAAGAGCGTTCGGGTTGGACTTCATGTTCGTGCCGGGAGCGACGCCGAAGAAGCCGTTTTCCGGGTTGATGGCATACAGTCTGCCATCCGGGCCCTTGCGCATCCAAGCGATGTCGTCGCCGACGGTCCAAACCTTGTAGCCCTTTGCACGGTAGCCTTCCGGCGGAATCATCATAGCCAGGTTGGTCTTGCCGCAAGCAGACGGGAATGCAGCGCAAACGTACTTAACCTCGCCCTTCGGGTTCTCAACGCCGAGGATGAGCATGTGCTCTGCCATCCAGCCTTCGTTCTTAGCCTGATAGGAAGCGATACGCAGAGCGAAGCACTTCTTGCCGAGCAGAACGTTGCCGCCGTAAGCGGAGTTTACGGAGATGATGGTGTTGTCTTCCGGGAACTGGCAGATCCAGCGCTTCTCCGGGTCAACGTCGCACTTGCAGTGCAGACCGCGAACCCAGTCGTTGCTGTCGCCGAGAACGTCCATGACCTTCTGACCGACTCTGGTCATGATGGACATGTTGAGAACAACATAGATGGAGTCTGTCAGCTCAACGCCGATCTTAGCGAGCGGGGAACCGACCGGGCCCATGGAGTACGGGATAACGTACATGGTACGGCCCTTGTAGCTGCCACGAGCAATATCGTACAGCATCTTGTATGCTTCCTGCGGCTCTTTCCAGTGGTTGGTCGGGCCTGCGTCCTCTTCTTTTCTGGAGCAGATGAGGGTTCTGTCCTCAACACGGGCAACATCATTCGGAGCTGTTCTGTGATAGTAGCAGCCCGGGAGCTTTTCCTGATTCAGCTTGATCATTTCGCCGGACTCAACTGCTTCCTTGCGGAGCTCTTCGAGCTGCTCTTCGGAGCCGTCGATCCAAACAACCTGATCCGGATTGACAAGAGCTTTCATCTCGTCGATCCAAGCAAGAATTGTCTTGTTGTTAGTCATTGTTATTTCTCCTTTCGCCAAAAAGGCAAATAAAATGTAAAATAACCCATTTGTCTTTATTCTACCACAAGTTCCCCGCATAATCAATTACAAAATCATGAATTACCCCTATCTTTTTTCGATATAGCGGTATTGATTTAGCGCATATCAGAGGAAATTTGCGGAGTTTTTTAATAATCGAGCTGTAAAAGCGTTACGCGTCCGTTTCGGCGGGTGGCGTTCATATCGATAAGACGCTGGTTTTCGCTGCCGCGAAAGAGCAGCTCAAGATTGCGCTGCTGTTCGATATACGGCCCGTCCACCAGAACGTCACACGCATTTAAAAGCGCGTCCACATCGGGGTTGTGCATAGAAACAAGCTGCTCATATGTCCAGCCGGAATAGGCGGTGACGTCTTTATGCAGGGCGTGCACCTGCTTTGCGAGCGCTAAAAGCGGCTTTGGCTGGCAGAACGGCTCACCGCCCGAAAACGTGATGCCGCACAGCAACGGATTTTTTTTGAACATGTCAAAGATGACATCGGTGTCTTCCACCCTGCCGCCCGCAAAATCATGCGTTTGGGGGTTATGGCAGCCGGGACAATGGTGCGGACAGCCCTGTGTGAACACGGTGAGGCGGATGCCGCGCCCGTCCACGATGGAATCGTTCACGATGCCGGAAATGCGGATTTCCATTTTGCCGTGCCTTACAGGCTGTGCTTTACGCGGTCGTGTTCTTCGGCGCGTTTGGCGTCGTTCCAGCGGTCGGTGGTGCCGACAAGGTAGCCTGTGATGCGGCGGATGCGGTCGAACCCGCGGCCTTCGCCGACGATGATGGTTTTTGTATTTTTCTGCGTTTTGGGTGACATGATAACTGCCTCGATTCTTTTTATAAATACATTTTTACATTCATTTCAATTTTTCTAAAGGCGGCGGATGCCGTCTTTTAGGTGGTTCTTGGGCTGGTTTCGCGCAGCGAAATTGATGATTTTCAATCATCAAAAGCACAAAACCATAGCTGAACGACTTGTCGTTCAGGTTAAACCCATGTGTTGCCGTTTTTGCTTTTATGAACTTGCGGTGCAAGTTCATTGGGAGACCCCCTAATTGGGTCTCCCACACTTCAACAGTCCACCGGACTGTTGAAGTTCCCGTCCTGATTTTTGGTAGGCAAAAGGGTTTCGCCATTTGCGAATGGCGACTCGGGGCTTTGCCCCAAGACCCCACCGCCTTTGAAAAGGCGGGCGAAACTTTTAATCACCGTTGACGGTAACTTTGCTCTATCGAATCAAATGCGAATAATCCGGAACGTCGTGGTAGCGCTTTTTCAGCTCCAGAAGCCTTTCGAGCGGAACGCCTTCGCCCTCTCTTCTGCCGCACCTCGGGCACACCTCGTCGATGATGCCGTTATACCCGCACACAGGGTCTCTGTCTACGGGGTGGTTGACCGAGCCATAGCCGATGCCCATTTCTTTCATGCAGCGCACGATGCTTTCAAATGCGTCGATGTTTTTGCACGTATCGCCGTCAAGCTCCACGTAGCTGATATGCCCCGCATTCGTGAGCGCGTGAAACGGCGCTTCTCTGCGAATCTTTTCATAGGCGCTGATGGGGTAATATACCGGCACGTGAAACGAGTTTGTGTAATACTCTCTGTCCGTAACGCCGGGAATTTTGCCGTATTTCTTTTGGTCTATGCGCACAAAGCGGCCGGAAAGCCCCTCTGCGGGCGTTGCGAGCAAGGTGAAGTTGAGGCCGGTCTCACGGCTTTTTTCGTCCATTTTCTCCCGCATATGGGAGATGATCTCAAGCCCCAGCTTCCAGCTTTCTTCGCTTTCGCCGTGGTGCTTACCGGTGAGGGCTTTTAAGGTCTCGGCAAGGCCGATGAAGCCGACACTTAAGGTGCCGTGCTTTAAGACTTCGGCGACGGAATCGTTGCGGTCGAGCTTTTCGGAATCGATCCACACGCCCTGCCCCATGAGGAACGGATAATTATACACCTTTTTGCTGCACTGGATTTTGAAGCGGTGCAGAAGCTGTTCTTCCACGAGCGCGATTTTTTCATCGAGCAGCTTATAGAACGTTTTCATATCGCCCTTCGCTTCAATGCCGATGCGCGGCAGGTTGATGGAGGTGAAGCTCAAATTGCCTCTGCCGCAGGTGACTTCCTTTGTGTTATCGAATACATTGCCCATGACGCGCGTACGGCAGCCCATGTACGCCACCTCGGTGTTATAATCGCCGGGCTTATAGTATTGCAGGTTGAACGGGGCGTCCAAAAAGCTGAAATTCGGGAACAGGCGCTTGGCGGAGCAGCGCAGCGCGTGGCGGAACAGGTCATAGTTCGGGTCGCCCTCGTTGTAGTTGACGCCCTCCTTGACTTTGAAAATTTGAACCGGGAAAATGGGTGTTTCGCCGTCGCCGAGCCCCGCTTCCGTAGCGCGGAGCAGGTTGTGCACGGCCATTCTGCCCTCCGGCGAGGTATCCGTGCCGTAGTTTAAGGAGCTAAACGGTACCTGTGCGCCGGCGCGGGAATTCATGGTGTTTAAATTGTGGACGAGCGCTTCCATGGCCTGATACGTGGCAGCATCCGTCTCTTTGTAGGCGGTCTTTGCGGCGTATTCCGCGGCGGCGCGGGCAGCGTCGCCCGTGATGATCTGGAAGCCGTTTTCTGCTTGATGGCGCGGCAGAAACGCGCGCAGCTTTTCGGCGTAAGCTTCTGCGGTGTGCATTGTGACATCGGTGCCGAGCGCTTCTTTGATGGCAGCCGTCAGCGCGGCGGCATCGGAGGCGCTCATATCAAACCGCACCTCAATATACTGCGCAAGCGCACGGAAATACTGCTTGCGGTATGTTTTCTTCACGCCCTCCGCCATAGCGTAGTCGAAATTCGGCACGCTTTGGCCGCCGTGCATCTCGTTTTGGTTTGCCTGAATGGCGATGCACGCGAGCGCGGCGTAGCTGCGGATGTCGTTCGGCTCTCTCAAATAGCCGTGGCCTGTGGAAAATCCGTCTTGAAACAGCTTTAAAAGGTCAATCTGACAGCATGTTTCGGTGAGGGCGTAAAAGTCTTTATCGTGAATGTGGATGTCGCCGCTCGCGTGTGCTTCGGCAATCTCCGGCGGGATGACATATTTATCGTAAAACGCCTTGGCGCTTTCGGAGCCGTATTTCAGCATGGTGCCCATGGCGGTATCGGCGTTGATATTCGCGTTTTCGCGCTTTAAGTCATCCTCTTCGGACGGGCGGAACGTGAGGTTTTCAAAAATCTTCACGAGCTCGTCGTCCATTTCGCGCAGGTGCTCATGCTCCGTGCGATAATTGATGTAAGCGTTCGCCGTTTTGGCGTAATCGGCGGCAAGAAGCTTTTCCTCCACCACGTTTTGAATTTCCTGCGCCGTGGGTGTACCCGGCAGCTTTTCGAGCGCCGTGAGTACCTCTTCGGTCAATTCGTTCAGATCGGCGTCGCTCATACGCTCTGCGGCGATCCTGGTATTGGCCTTAAAAATGGCGCTTTTGATTTTCCGCGCATCGAACGACACCTTGTCCCCGCTGCGCTTGACAATATATCGAATCATACGTTTAACTTCCCTTTCCGTTTCTCCCCTGCGGCAAAGCCTAAGAGCCTTCGCTTTGCGCTTTCTGTACTTTCGATTATAGGCGCTTTTCCTATACATGTCAAGGGCATATTTAGTGTCAAAGCCACTATATATAGTATTAGGTTTACATAATAATAACAAAATATACCGCGCGTCATAGAAGCGGTTTTCTCCATAACGCGCGGTATAACTTGTGATTTCATGGCGTTTTTTCACGGTTTTCGGGGCACATTTCGGCGCGGTTGTACACCGTCTATACCCGTTTATAAGCCCTATGCACGCCATACGGCGGTTGACAAAATAAAACGCGTTTTTTCACGAAATTTTTTGCCGGTTTTTTAGTTGACGACGGCACCGAGCAGTCCCGCGAGATACACCGCGCCCTCCAAATCGATCTTTGTTTTCTGCATTTTTGCAAAGCGGATATCGGTGCGCGAAAATTTGGCACGGCGCAGGTCGCATTCTTTCAGCTGCGCATTGCGGAACACGGTCTCCGTAAGGTCGCAGCCGGAAAGATCGGCTTTTTCGAGGTCCGCTTCCGCAAAGCTCGTACCGCGCAGACTGATGCCGGAAAAGTCCTGCTTTTTGAGCGGACAATGATCGAGCACACAGTATTCGAGTGTGCCGCCGCGCACGGCCCAGCCGGTGAGGTCTGCGCCCGCAAAGGAGCAGCCCGAGACACGGCAATTCTCAAACGCGGTGACAAACAGGCTTGCGCCCGAAAACGTACAGTTTTCAAACGAACAGCCGCGCGCCAAAACGTCGTTTAAGCGAGAAAAATCGAACGCGCACGCAGAAAAGCGGCATTTTTCAAGCAAAGCGCCGGAAAACATCGCGCCGCGCAGGTCGCAATTTTCAAACGTATAGCCGCGCAGCTCGGCGTCCGTGAAATCGGTATCGCCGAGCCGCGCGTTTTTATACGTGTTCTGTTCTAAAGAGAACATTACTCTTCTTCCGTCACGGCGATGTGCAGCTCTTTGAGCTGTGCCTCGGTGACTTTGGACGGTGCGTCCATCATGACATCCTGCGCGCTCTTGTTCATCGGGAACGCGATGACCTCGCGGATGGATTCTTCGCCGGAGAGCAGCATAACCATGCGGTCTACGCCCGGGGCGATGCCGGCGTGCGGCGGCGCTCCGTAGCAGAATGCGTTGTACATGGCCGGGAACTTCGCCTTTACATCGTCTTCGCCGAGGCGTACCATCTCGAACGCCTTGACCATGATCTCCGGGTCATGGTTACGCACAGCACCGGAGGAGAGCTCTACGCCGTTGCAAACGAGGTCGTACTGGTCTGCCAGAATGTCGAGCGGGTCAATCTCGCCGCGCTCGGCCTTAAGCAGCGTTTCCATACCGCCGGAGGGCATGGAGAACGGGTTGTGGCAGAACTCCAGCTCGCCGGATTCCTCGCCGATCTCGTACATGGGGAAATCGACGATCCAGCAGAACTCGTAGCGCTCTTTATCCATGTGGCCCTCGCACGCCGCGCCGAGCATACGACGCATGACGCCTGCGGTCTTCTGGGCCTCCTCACGCTTGCCTGCGGAGAGGAACACGAGCGTATTCGGCTCGAGAGACAGCGCGGATTTGACGGCTTCCACGGTCTTTTCATCCGCATTGATAAACTTTGCGATGCCGCCGGCAATGGCGCCGGATTCATCGACCTTGAACCAGTACGGCTTCTGGCCGGCCTGCACCTCTACGTCTGCGCAGAGCTTATCGACCGCCTTGCGGGCAAGCTTACAGTTGGAGACCGGGACAGCCTTGACGATGTTGTTTTCAAACGGGCCGAAGCCGCAGTTTTGCAGAATATCCGTAACGTCCTTGACGCGCAGGTCGATGCGCAGGTCCGGCTTATCGGAGCCGAACTCCTCCATAGCCTGACGGTACGGGATGCGGGCAAACGGTGCGGAGGACGCGATGTTATACGTGCCGTACTTTGCAAAAATCGGCGGGAGAACGTCTTCGATGACGGCAAAAACGTCTTCCTGCGAGGCAAACGCCATTTCCATATCCATCTGGTAGAATTCACCCGGAGAACGGTCGCCGCGCGCATCCTCGTCGCGGAAGCACGGTGCGATCTGGAAGTAGCGGTCAAAGCCCGCGGTCATGAGGAGCTGCTTAAATTGCTGCGGCGCCTGCGGCAGGGCGTAGAACTTGCCCGGGTGCTTACGCGCCGGGACAAGGTAATCGCGCGCGCCCTCCGGCGAAGAAGCCGTGAGGATCGGCGTGGTGATCTCTAAAAAGCCGTGCTCCGTCATAGCGGTGCGCAGAGCGGAAACAACGTTGCAGCGCAGGATGATGTTGGCTTTCACTTCCGGATTACGCAGGTCGAGATAGCGGTATTTTAAACGCTGGCTCTCGTCCGCTTCGCGGGAATGGTTGATCTCGAACGGCAGCTCGTTATAACGGCAGCGGCCGAGCACGGTGATCTCCGTCGGCGCGATCTCGATGTCGCCGGTGGGGAGCTTCGGGTTTTTGCTGGTGCGCTCGCGCACGATGCCCGTAACGGAAATCGTGGATTCCTTATTGAGGGGCTTTACAATGTTCATCATCTCTTCGTTTTCGATGACGACCTGCGTGGTGCCGTAGAAATCGCGCAGCACCAAAAACGCAAAGTTATTGCCGACTTCGCGGATGTTTTCCATCCAGCCGACCAGTGTGACGGTCTCGCCTGCGTTTGCAAGGCGGAGTTCGCCGCAGGTATGGGTTCTCGATTGTGTCATGATTGATTTCCTCTTTCGTTAATGTGACCGGTTAAAATGTGATGGGCATGGCGTCTTCCTGTTCTGTGACGGCCGTGATGTACGTATCAACAAAGTCATCGTTGAGGGAGATCTTCTTCTTTTCGCCCGTCTTCATGTTTTTAAGCACGGCTTCGCCGTTTGCGATCTCATCGTCGCCGAGGACGATGCTGTACTGCGCGCCGATTTTGTCGGCGTATTTCATCTGGGCTTTCAGACCGCGTGCACACAGGTCGCAGTCTGCCGCGATGCCGCAGCTGTGCATTTTTTCGGTGAGCTGGAACGCCTTCATCTGCGCCGCTTCGCCCAGAGACGCGATGTAGACCTCGCACTTTGCGTCATTTCCGAAGTCTGCGCCCATCTCGTTCATCGCCATCAGGATGCGGTCAAGACCGAGAGCGAAGCCGAGTGCCGGTGTGGGCTTGCCGCCGACTTCTTCCACGAGGCCGTCGTAGCGTCCGCCGCCGCCGAGCGCAAAGCCGAAGCGCTTCGAGGGGAACTCAAACACGGTGCGGGTATAGTAATCGAGACCGCGGACGAGGCCGGGATCGATGGAAAACGGAATATTGATAGATTTCAGCAGCGTCTGCACCTTTTCAAAGTGCGCACGGCAGTCGTCGCAGAGATAATCCGTGATCTTCGGCGCACCCTTGGCAATCTCGCCGCAAACGGGGCTTTTGCAGTCCAGAATACGCATGGGGTTGCGCTCCAAGCGGGAATTGCAGGTCTCGCAGAGCTGATCCTTATAGCCCTCGAAATACGTTCTCAGCGCCTTTCTGTACTCTGCGCGGCAGGTGGGGCAGCCGATGGAGTTGATAGAGACCTCAATGTCATCGGCAAGGCCGAGACGATTGAAAATGGACATGGCCATAGCGATGACCTGTGCGTCCGCCGCCGGTTCTGCGGTGCCGAACATCTCCACGCCGAACTGATGCAGCTCGCGCAGACGGCCTGCCTGCGGCTTTTCGTAGCGGTAGCAGGAGGTCTTATAGTAGAGCTTTACCGGGTAACCGCCGTTATATAGGCCGTTTTCCAGCATGGCGCGCACGGCGCCCGCCGTGCCCTCCGGGCGCAGCGTAATGGAGCGGCCGCCCTTATCTTCAAACGTGTACATCTGCTTTTCCACCACGTCGGTGGTATCGCCGACGGAGCGCAGGAAGAGCTCGGTGTGCTCAAACACCGGGGTGCGGATCTCGGAAAAGCCGTTCAGTTCCGCTTCATCCGTCATAACGGCTTCCACAAGCGACCATTTTTCAGATTCACCCGGAATGATATCCACGGTGCCCTTAGGCGCTTTTGTGATCAATTCCATAAAATATCCCTCTCATTCATGAAAAATAAAAAAACCCTTACCCAAAACGGATAAGGGACGAAACAGGTTCGTGGTGCCACCCTTTTTCGGGAGAAAAAGCGAAAGCTTCCCCTCCCCTTTCTTTCCTTAACGCGGAAAACGCACTTTCGTGCGGCTCACGGGTGTCTTTCTCTGCCGGATGCACGCGCCGCTCTCAGCATTTGCGGCGCTCTCTGTTTTGTGCCCCATGGCAGATACTCTTCCCGGTCAATGCCGGTGTATTTTCAAAGCATACGCTTTGGTTTTAAATTTACAGCTTTACAATCTCGCGCCAATCGAGGTCGCCGCGCTCGAGGCCATGGATGAGCACCTCTGCCGTTGCGATGTTCGTCGCCACGGGAATGTTATTCAGGTCGCAGAGACGGAGCAGGTTTTTATCGTGCGGCTCCAGTGCCTGCTTCTGCATGGGGTCGCGGAAGTACAGCAAAAGGTCGATCTCGTTGCAGGAGATACGCGCCGCAATCTGCTGATCGCCGCCCTGTGGGCCGCTTAAAAAGCGGTGGACCGAAAGGCCGGTTGCTTCCTCTACAAGCTTACCGGTGGTGCCGGTCGCACAGAGATTATGCCGGCTCAGGATGCCGCAGTAAGCGATGCAGAACTGTACCATAAGCTCTTTTTTTGCGTCATGCGCCGTAAGCGCGATATTCATGAAAATTCCTCCCTGTTTATAATCATTCGGCCCCTATCCCAAATGTCACAACGATAAGGGAACCGAAACACCGTTCATGCGTGCCGCTATGCGGGAAAGCGCCGTCATGCCGGGCAGGTCATCCGCCGGCACGCAGCCACGCTGAAAAGCAGCCGTCATTTGTCTATCTTCGGGTACGATGCCGATGAGCCGCACGCCGCTTTGGTCGATGACGTCATCGAGGTCGCGCAGGCCGCCGGCGTCTTCCCGCCCGGCGGAAAGGCTGCCGAAATATTCGGCGTTAAAGCGATTGATGACGAGCCGCTGCTGCGGTACCTCAAGCTCTGTTAAAAGCCTGCGCACGATGGACGCATCGCGGATACACACGGGGTCCGAGTTGCACACAATAAGCGCGCAGTCCGCCGCCGCTGCCGCCGCGCGGAAGCCACGCCCCACGCCCGCGGGAGAATCAAGGATCACGCGGTCAAAATAGCGCTTTAAAAGGGGCACCAGTTTTTTCATCACGCCGGGACGGATAAAATCCTCCCCCAAAGCGGAACGAGTCTAAGCATGACGCGTTCCGGCACAAGATCTTCGCCGCTTGCCGGGGCAGGCATTAAAGACACGCCGGGCATGGTCACGCACGGGTAAATCGCATCCGCAGGCGCGCAACGCCCTGCCACAACGTCCGAACTGTCGAACACGAGCGCTTCCTCTGTGCCGGTCATACGGTCCAGGCTGCGCAGGCCCGCGTCACAATCCAAAAGCAGAACGCGTTCGCCGCCCGCCGCAAACTGAGAAGCCAGCCCAAGCGAAACGGTGGATTTTCCCACGCCGCCTTTTCCCGATGTGACAACAATAGCAGTACCCATAGATAATACCTCATTAAACATAATAACATAAAAATGCACGGTAGTCAAAAGTAAAAATGGCTATACCGCAATTTTATCACAGCGAGACAAAAACACGGCGGCTTTTTTGTCGAAGCAGACAAATATCCTCCCTAAGCACGCGTCATTCCGCACCCTCTGTTACCGTGGTTTCTGCTCTTTTTGCCTCCTTTTGGAGCGTTTCGGCAAAATAAGCTTCAAAAACGGCCTTTGCCGTCTCTTTTGCGGCATCGCCCTTGCCGCCGTATTCGATGACGACCGCCACGGCAATCTCCGGGTTCTCGTACGGCGCAAAGCCGATGAACGTCAGGTTATCGGAATGGTCGGCGTTTTCCGCCGTGCCGGTCTTGCCCGCAACGGCAATGCCGAAATCCGAAAAGGTCGAGGCCGCCGTGCCCTCTGTGCACACCTGCCGCATGCCCTCGCGCACGACCTTGAAATATCCGTCTTCAATCTCCGCCTGTAATACGACCTCCGGCTCTGCGGTCTCTTTTTCCACCGCGCGGTCGTAGTCCGTGACTTTATTTAAGAAATGCGTTTTGTAGCGCGTGCCGCCGTTTGCGATCATGGCGCAGTATTCCGCAAGCTCGATCGGCGTGAACATATCGTCGCACTGGCCGATGGCCGCCTGAATGGTGAGGCCGTCATACCAATTTGCGCCGTGGCGCTCCGTATACGTTTTGGGGTCGGACATGATGCCCGCAGTCTCGTTCAATTCGCACCCGGTCTTTTCGCCGAGAGAAAACAGCTCTGCATACGTGTGCATTTTGTGAATGGTCAGCATGCGGCCCACATCAAAGAAAAACGCGTTGCAGGAGTTGCGGATGGCGCCATACACATCTACCTCGCCGTGCACGCCGAGGCAGCCCGGTTCGTAATCCGGCGCATAGTAGTGGTACGCGCCGTCGCAGTTCACGGGGTGAGAGGTCGGCGTGATGACGCCTTCCTCCAGCGCCGCCAAGGCGACAAGGGGCTTAAAAACGGAACCCGGCGTAAAGATGCCGTTTAGCGCGCGGTTGAAAAGCGGCTGGCTTTCGTCCGCATAAAGCTGCGTCAAATACGCATCGTCCGTATTGTACTTTTCAAGGTCGAAATTCGGGTAGGTCGCGCCGGCAATGATGCCGCCGGTGTTCACGTCCAAGGCGACAACCGCACCGGCCTCGCAGTCTTCGGTCGGCTTCGCTTCAATCTGCTCGGCGAGCGCATTTACGGCCGCGCGCTGCACATTGCTGTCTATGGTAAGCCACACGGAATCGCCCGCTTCCGGCGGCTCCGTCACGGTGGTGGAGGTCACTTTGCCGGTAGCATCCGTTGTGACGCTCTCTTTGCCGTTTTTGCCGCGCAGGGTAGACTCGAACACGCTCTCAATGCCGCTTTGGCCGACGGTATCCGTATAGGAATAACCGGAAACGTTTGAGGCGGAATACGTGTTGCCCGCTTCCTCGGCGGCATCGTACTGCTCCTGCGAAATGGCACCCAGCGTGCCGACGATATGCGGGGCCAAATCGCCCTCCGGGTATTCGCGTGTCTGCTCCACCTGCGTTTCAATGCCCGGCAAATCTGTGCTGCGCTCACTTAAGAGTTCCACCGTTTCGATGGAAATGTCTTTTGCGAGCACGAACGGGTTCGTGCGGCTGAAATACGCGCGCTCCATGCCGTAGCGCACGGACGCGATACGGCGGATGTCTTCGGGGCTTGTATAGGCTTCGAGGTCATACCGCTCGATGAGCGATTCCATGCACTCGTCTGCCGTGGCGCTCGAGGGTAAGTCTAAGACGTCTTCGCTTTTCAGCGTTTCGATCTCGGCGGTCATTTTGGTTTTAAACTGATATTTGCCCGATCTGATTTCGATGGGAAGGCGATCCGTCCACGGGACGTTCAGCGTTTCGAGCAGCTTTACAGCCTCCAAAACGACGGCATTGCGCGTTTCATTGCTGCCGGAAAGACGACTGTATATGGCATTATACACGGAGCGGTTGCCTGCGAGCACGTTTCCGTTACAGTCCAAAATTTCGCCGCGCGTGCCGGTGAGCTTTAAGTACGTCGCAGAGGACTGTACGGCCTCCTCTTCAAACGTGCTGCCCTCTAAAAGCTGCCACTGGGCAAGCCGCCCGATATACAAAAGAAAGACGGCAGCAAGCATAATGCCGCAGAAAATATAGCGGCCGCGTCCTTTTTTCACAGCTGTCGTCTCCCTTCGTTGAAAACTTAAATTTTTTGCAGCTTATGCAGCTTTGACCTGCGCCGCCGTATGGCGCTGCGCACGCGGGGCTTTCGCACCCACGCCTGCAAACCGTAGCACACGGGTATCGTTAAAAGCGTGTAAAAATAGATGGGCAGATACTTTGTGACGAGCGCGTACAGCGTCAGTGAATACCCGGCTGCAACGTACAGCACGAGCCAATCGAGCAAAACGGCGACGGCACAGCTCCACAGACCCATCAATACCGATGTGAAAAGCTGAATTTGAATTCTGGTGCCGCACAGGCCGCTCAGCAAAAAGCACAGTACGCCGAACATGAGCGCATGATACCCGAACACAGCCCCGCTGCCGATATCGGCAAGAAACCCGGCGTACATGCCGAACGCCATAGCGGGTGTGCACGCCTCCACCATGGCAATGGTGAGCGCGGCAGAGAGCACCGGAAGCGGTTTTACGCCCATGATCTGCGGCAGCAGCCCCGGTGTATCCTGTAACAGGAACAGCAGCAGGATCTCGACCGCATACAAGACATAGCGTATCCATTTTTTGCGGTTCGGCACAGCTGTTCACTCCTTTTATTCATTTCCCTTGCTTGCGGTCTGCGCGGGGTCTTCTTCATCTTTATTATTCGTCTCCGGCAAGCCGGTTGTAACGTCGCCCTTGCCGTCGAAGTCCGTCACGACGAAGACATCCGTCACCTCTGTTACGTCCACGTATGGGGTCAAAATAGCGTAGTACGAGGAATCCGCGTTGCTGCGCTCCACGCTGTCCACACGCCCGATGAGCAAATCGCCTGGGAACACGCCGCCCGCGCCGCTCGTGGTAATGATGGAGCCCGGCTGCACCTCGGTATCTCTTGTAAGGTACAGCATTTTCACCTTGCCGCTGTTTGCAAACTGGATGTCGCTTGTGACGACGCCGCTTTCCTTGCATGATTTATCCGTGGCACCGATCTGCGTCTTTTCGGATAAAATCGACCGCACGCGGCTTGACGCGGCGTAGACCTCCTCCACAACACCTACGACGCCCGTTTCCGTGATGACGGCATCACCGACGGATACGCCCGCAAGGCTGCCGCAGTTGATGGTGAAATCACCGAACACGTCGTTCGGGTCGCGCCCTACGACGCTTCCCGCGGCTAATTGCAGGTCGGGCATGGCTTTTTTGACGGAGAGGATATTTTCATACGAAGCATTCTCGTCTTTTAAGGTGTAGTAATCCACAAGCTGTTCGCGCAGCTTCCGGTTTTCCTCCGAAAGGTCGTTGTACAGCGCTTTAAGCTCCTCTTTGGACATGCCGTCCAAATTTAAAAACTCCTTTGCGCCCTTGGT
>OHWK01000119.1_pt1 | contig 52357 bp, 38 predicted proteins | sample 1579761 | NCBI WGS metagenome assembly OHWK01 (sample SAMEA3882516, study PRJEB24775) | human gut metagenome | biome: human-associated habitat; feature: intestine environment; material: feces | place: Netherlands | collected 2009/2010 | reverse complement strand
TGAGATCTTTGACCTCCGGGGCAAGGCTCTCAATCGTGCCGCCCAGATTGCAAAGGCGGTGGGTGCGCTTGGTGCGTTCGCCTTTCTCCAGATACTTCTTTCTATTCTCAAGACGCTCCAGCTTGTGCTGTTCCTGTGCAAGCTGCGTCTCGGCTTGCTCCTTTTCGGCTTGGAGCTGGTCGAGGGTTTTCGGTTTTGTCATTGTAATTGACCTCCTTTTTTGATTTTGGGGATAAAAAAGACCGTCAACTTTTCGCATAGTACGACCAGTCAACGGTCAGTTTTCCAAAATGATCATCATCACTAAGAAAGAGAGGCATCCTATAAGACAATGCCATTAAGTAATGATAATTCGTTATTTATGTGTTTAAAAGTAACGACAATGACGATATAATATATGTAGCCAGTAAATCAGTTATTTACGCATTTTGAAATTAGATATATGGTATATATATTATACAGGTATTGAATATATAAGGAAAGAGGTGTGTTACTTGAAAGCTGTATCGAAATCTGCAAAGATAAGTCCAGAGGCAGAGCGTATTATTAAGGAATTGAAAAGCGGAGAATTGGAAGTGAGAGATGTTCCAGAAGAATTTGCTTTAGATTCTAATGTTGTAAAAGCAGAACGAAAATTGGGATTGAGAAAAAGCGGTCATCGAGGTTTTGATGTAATCGCACAAATATTTTTTGTAGAAGAAGATTGGTTTCATAAAGATTTGTCAGGTAATCTTGTTTCAAGATTGCATAAGATGACCTTTGATTCTTTTGAGGAATATTATGGATTTTTGGATGGTGATATATACGAAGATGCTTGCTATTATCAGTATGCATTTGAAGATGAATTTTCCAAAAATCTTAATCTTGATATAAACCGATTGAAAAAAGTGAAAAGTTTTGTGACAGAAACTGTAGATGATTATTCGTGTGAACGGTCACAGGATGAAGTTGAATCATATGAGCATTGTGAAAAAGTAAATAAGAAATGTGTAAAACAGTGGTTGGATAAATTCAACGCTTGTGATACATATGAACAATTCAAAAAGGTATGCAGTAATTATGAAAAATCAACGGTTTCACAATATAAACGTATAGAATTTTTCTTTTTCCAGTATGCTTTTGATGCTCAGTATAACAAAAAGCATTTAGATGTGCTTATGGAATATTTGTCAAAAGACTATTATATCGGTGGTAATGCTGTACAGGGATTATGTCTGATTCATACACCAGAAGTCATTCTTGATAAATATGATTTTTCACAAGCATCTGTTGCAACCAATAGGAAGCGAAAAAAAGAAGTAAAAGATTTTGTGAAAGACTTGAAAAATCAGGATGTTGAGATGACGGTAGTAGGTTATTTTGATAAAGTGACACATTTTTAAGATAAAAAACACAAGTATATCGCTATTATAACTGTCAAGGCAGAAAAACTTTGAATCAGTGGCGTAGTGTAGATGTGTGTCGAGCTTTTGAGACATTTGATGAATTTGTCAAGTATAGAAAGGGCAATTTGAAAAATTGTGACTTATCAGAAGCCATTGATTTGGATGTTGATTTTTCAAAATATACGACAGATGATACGACAAAATTACCAATTAGAGAAGATGAAAATCTGAGTTGCAAGGTATTGAAAGTATATAAGAATGGGGAATTTGCAGTATGTCAATTTTGGAGTAATGAAGACAAAGAAATTGTAAAACAACAGGTGCATAGATTTTCATATTTCTTTGATTTTGTGGCATTTTTAAAAGGTGATTTATCCGGTGCAGATTTATTATTCTGTACTGGCATGAAAAATCTTTCCAACATAGACGGAATCAACTTGAGTGACGTGAAAATGACCAGTGAATTATGCGAACAATTTAATGTTCAATATAAATCGTATGATTATGATAAAAAACTCATTGGTGAGTTTCCAGCAGTTGAAAAGAATGAAGAAGAAACGGCATTGGTATTACAATCATCAAGGGAATTTGTTTCATCTGATAGCAGTATGCTTTTCGGAAGTTTTGGAGATATGTTTTTATGGAATTTTAATAGAATTAGCTACATTTCTGATTTACATTTAATGCATAGAATTAAAAATGCAGGGTGTAAATCAAAGGAAGATGTTGTTTTTACAATAAAAAAAATCATTGATGACATTTTAGCTGAAAGTACGAGTTTAACACTTATCGGTGGAGATGTGTCATCAGAATTTTCAATATTTGAACTGTTTGTAAAAATGCTTAGAAAGTTAGCAGGCTCAGGAAGACGGACTTTTGTATTTGTTCTTGGTAATCATGAACTTTGGAATTTTCCAGGATTGTCCGTGGATGAGATTGTTGATAAATACAGAACTGTATTAAAGGAAAATGGAATGTACTTATTACATAATGATTTGTTTTATAGAAATGAATCCGATGACATGGGAATTATTCCATATGATGAATTGATACAGTCAGATAATCCGGCTATTCTTGAAAAATTAAGATGTACAAGATTAGTGATTTTGGGTGGTCTTGGATTCTCAGGTTACAATGAAGAATTTAATGCAAATGATGGTGTGTATCGAGCAACTGTTGATAGAAATACAGAGATTCAAGAGAGTAAAAAGTTTGAACAGCTGTATGATAAATTGACAGATGTATTAGCAAAGAAAAATACAGTCATCTTTACACATACACCAAAAAAAGATTGGTGTGTAGATGCAAAGTGTCATGATAATTTTGTGTATGTCAGTGGTCATACACATAGGAATATGTTCTTTGACGATGGTGTAAAAAGAATATATGCTGATAATCAGATTGGGTATAGAAACGAAAGTCCGCATTTGAAAAGTTTTCTGATGGATGGAGAATATGATTATTTTTGTAACTATGAAGATGGCATATATGAAATTACATCTCAGGAATATCAAGATTTTTCTCGTGGAAAGAATATATCAATGACTTTCAATAGGCAAGTTAATATTCTTTATATGTTGAAAAAGAATGGGTATTACTGTTTTATTCATAAAACAAAGACAGGTTCGCTGTCGATGTTGAATGGTGGAGCATTGAAAAAATTAAATACAAAAGATGTGAATTATTATTATGATAATATGGATTCAATGATTGCATTTATTGAAACACCTTTGAAAAAATATACAGCTTATCAGGAGAGCATTGCAGATGAAATTAGAAAAATTGGTGGAAGTGGATGGATTCATGGCTGTATCATTGACATTGATTATTATAATCATGTATATGTGAATCCAGTCGATATGACAGTGCGAAGTTATTGGGCATCTGATATTGTTAACAAGCTTGTATATCCAACTGTACCAGCATTGTTAAAAAATGAATGCCCGGAATTATATGCTAATTATCTGAAACTGATTGAAGGTGAAAAATCAAATCCTTTAGCTGTGAAACAGACAAAGAATGAAGTATCATTGTTGCCACAAGAATATTTGGAAACAGATATTTATAAGGCATCTCGTGAGATAAAAAAGATGCAGAAATTGAATTCAAATGTGCTGACAACATGGTATGACATTGTTCCAGAGAGGAATGAATTGCCATGTAAAAAATTAGTATCTAATAAGGAGTGACGATTATTGCAAATAAAGCATACAAGAACCTGAACTGTAAGATTGATAAGTCGGTATCAGATAAGCTGGAGAAATTCATTGCTGATACCAAACTTTCAAAGACGGCTACAGTAGAGAAAGCATTGGAAGAATATATCAACAAGTACAATAAAACTGGTAAGATTTAATAAAAAAGACAGCCACTTTTCCGTTAATTGAAAGGGAGCTGTCTTTTAATTTGTGCTGTCAAAGATGGAGTTCATAAATGATGTGTTCATAATAATCGGTAAAGATGGATTGTAATATATTCATAATAGAATTTTACAATAAAGAAGGAGATAAGAAAACCCATTCCCCTCATGAATGAGGGGTTAGGGGAGTTGAGAGTGTCGCAGACACTTTTTTATTGTGGGAGAAGCCTTGACCGCGGTCTTTGCTGAAAATGCATTGCTGGGCAAAATCAAGGCAAGCCCTCTTGGCTGTATGGACAATTTGAGGCAGAACGATTGGTTCGGCTTTTTTGGGGAGACTGCGTTTTTACCGGCTCCCGTTACAGCTCTTCGTACTTGGGCAGCGACTTTACGGTGCCGCCTTCCATGGCGCTTTCGTGGGCCAGGAGACCAACGCCGGTCCAGTAGGCCGCATCGATATCGGAGGGGAAGGGAGTTCTGTCTTCCAGAATGCTGGTAACGAACTCATGAACCAGATGCGGATGGGAACCGCCATGACCGCCGCCCTGCTTGAAGGACAGATGGGGATTGACCTCGTCATAGGCCACTTCGTAGGTAAACCGGCCAATGACGTCCGGCAGCAGATGGGCATAATCGGGGACCTGAACGTATTCCTCATCGATCTTGCCGCCGCGGTTCTCGTTCTCCCAAACCAGATCCCGGCTGAACATCACATGTTTGTCGCCGTTGAGCTGATCCCACTCAAAGGACTTGTTTTCACCATAGATATTAAAGCATTCGCTGTAGCCACGGGCGACATGGTACAGGAAGCGCTCCATTTCAACGGTCGTCTCGCCATCCTCCAAGGCCACCAGAGCAGACTCAAAGGCGAAGGGGCAGCCGTACTGCTTTTCCAGTTCCGGACGGACCTTGCCGGAGCCTCTGCCGAAGACGCTGACCGGACGCTGCCCTGCCAGAGCAAAACAGGGGCCGATGGCATGGGTGGGATGTGCCAGGGGCGGGAAGCCGTCCCAGTAAGAGGGCCAGCCCTCCATATCCTGATAGTGGGCGCAGCGCATATACTGCAGCTTGCCCATTGCGCCGGATTCGTACAGCTCCTTCACATACAGATACTCGCGGGTGTAGACGGAAGTTTCCATGAACATATAGTGTTTGCCGGAAGCCTTCCGCGCCTTGATAACGTCTTCCAGCTCCTTCATGGACATACCCATGGGGATGGTGCAGGCGCAGTGCTTGCCTGCGTTGAGCACCTGAACCGACATGGGCGCATGCAGCGCGGGCGGAATGACCAGATGGACCGCATCCACATCCGGGTTCTGCAATACCGCTTCAAAGTCGGTGGTGTAGTAGCTTTCGTCCAGCAGGTACATATCTGCCAGCGCCTTCAGCTGGTCCGGATTGGTATCCACCATAATGACATGCTCCACATCCGGATGCTTCAGATAGATGGGCAGGAAACAGCTGCCGAAACCCATGCCCACGATGGCAACCGTCAACTTTCCATTTTTCATAAAATTACTCCTTTCATGCTGTGAGCGACTTGCTGTTTTCATTTTATTCTTTTTGCATTCCGTGTATGTTATTCGACGAGTGAAATACTGATACAGGCAACGCTGCGGGGTGGAAGCTTCGCCTTGATAATATCATCCTTGACATGAATCATCAGGGGATTTTCCGTAAACGGGGTACCAGGCAACAGATTTTCGGCCTGAAGTACCTTGTTTTCCAGAACTGTTCCGCATTTATTCAGAGAGTAAGTAGTTTCCTCCTGCCAGTTCAGGTTGAGCATCGTCAGGGTCAGCACATGATGATCATCGATGGTGGCAACGACTTCAAAGTCTTCTACACCATCTACCGTACACAGCTTTCCGCCGGCATGCCGGGAGAGCAGCGCAAAGGCCTGACCGGTTGCCGTCAGCTCGGTATGATCCGGATGCACCTGCATGGCGCCTTCGTTAACCGGCTCAAAGTAGCAGGCCATGGGCATGCGCTGTTTTTCGCTTTCATGCATGAACATGTGCAGCATCTGCGCAGTGAAGATGCCCTCCATGGAGGAAGGATTGCGGCACCATGTTTTCCACAGATTCCATTCATCGTAGGAGATGAATGTCTTTTCCGGGAGCATGTCATGCAGCCTGCGCAGGATTCCTAGATTGTGGATGGGCATGCGGATCATTTCGTTATAGCAGCGCTCCATGCCCTCCGGAGAGGTGAAGTCCCAATGGACTGAATTGTACGTATGCAGAGAAACGTATGGCGCAATGGGAGCCAGCTTCTTGATGGAAACATCTACCCACTCCTGATTCGGATAGGGGCCGGAAGAAACAAATTTCAGATCCGGCGTGACCTTCAGCATGGCACGCGCATGCGTTTCCACCAGCGATGCGTATCCATCCGGCGTATTTGCGCCCTCCATGTGGCCATAACCCATTTCGTTGCCCAGCGACCACCATTTGACATTGTAGGGCTCCTGATGACCGCGCTGGGCACGCAGCCTGCCGTATTTGCTCTCGGCAGGGCCGTTGCAGTATTCCACCCAGGCGGCGCATACTTCGGGGGAATCCCAGGCGGCATTGATGGTGAGGAAGGGCTCCGCGCCGATCTCACGGCACAGTGCAATAAAATCGTCGGTGTCTATTTCATGCATGTCATAGCCGTGTGTAAAGGGCTGCGTTTCATTTTCCATGTAGCCCTCCATGGGAGCGCGCCTGTCGGGATGCAGGAACATATCCTGCCAGCGATATTCGCCGGCAAAGTTGCCACCCGGCCAGCGCAGCAGACGCACGCCGATTTCCTTGAGCTTTTCCACGGTGTCCCTGCGCATGGTATGGAAATGATTGTCCGGCATCATGGAAACTGCGCCGATGAGCAGTTGTGCCTGCTCCGTGTAGGTAATGCTTATCACGGCATGCGCATCGTCGACGCCGGGGGTCAGAATCGTCTCAAAGCGCTGCCATTCATCCACCTCTTCCTGTGCATCCTCCTTCGCTAGAACGGGCTGAACAGGAAAAACGGTTTCCGCATAAATCTGCGTACCATCGGCGTTGGTGAGCGCGACGCGCACATCCAGCGGCTGCTGTACTTTGACAACGACGGCAAACGGATAGCTCCTGTCCTTTTGAAGGAAGAGCTCCTTTTGACGGATACCGCTCACCTGATTCGGAATTGGGTTCTGAATCATCTGAGACTGACATTCGTTACGCCGCCACATGCCGTTGTGCGCGTAATGACATACATAAGCTTCGTTTGCGTTGCTACCGGGAAGGCGGTGTTCATTGGCAAAGTACACGCATTCGCCGATGCCTTCCCAGTCCAGCGCTACGCCGTTGCGCGCCGCAGCGCCGGCAAACTTCCGGTTGCGGATCATCTGGGCGCTGAGACCATCCATGATGCTGGCTCTGGTATGCTCCAGGTTGTGGCCAAACAAATGGGGCGACACCGTAGAGGTGGTTTTGAGATCGATATACAGGTAATGGCTGTGCTGCTGCGCCGCAAACAGCGTGTCCTGCGCAGGATCTTCCGTGGTCTGGCAGCCGGGGGTATTACCGAATTTGCCGTCGTATTCATCCAGCAGTTCCTGCACCGTCAGACCCAGAACACGGCATAGTGGCACCAAAAGCGAGATGTCAGGAAGTGTGACGCCACATTCCCACTTGGAAACGGCTTTGTTGGTTACACAAAGCTTTTCCGCTAACTGCTGCTGTGTGAGTCCCAAACGTTCACGGGCTTGGATTATTTTGTTGGAAACAAGGGAGCATCGCATTGGTGAGATCGTCTCCTTTCACTATTGTAGATTGTAGCTATGTGTTGCAACATCACTGCTTATGGCAATATCGTATCATGCTTTTTTCGAAAACACAATCGCTTTACAAGCGATTTGATGGGGCTGTTGCCCCGAAAGACCGTAACAAGAAAATGAAAAAAAGAGTGAGCAAGGATATGTGCGTTGTGCCCTTAAAAAAGACGTGTTGGGGATGTGGGTAGGAGAAAACGAAAGTGCCAAGTACTGGGCAACGGTACTCAACGGGCTGAAAAACCGGGGCGTGGAGGACATTTTCATCGCCTGCACGGATAACCTGACGGGATTCTCTGCGGCGATTGGGGCTGTATTTCCCAAGACGGAAATTCAGAATTGCATCATCCATCAGCTGCGTAATTCGAGCAAATACGTAACGCCATTCCTCAATCCAAAGACAAAAGCCACAGTTTTGTTTTGAACTGTGGCTTTGCTCAATTGTCTTGCAGCTTTCTTACACGATTCCCATGCCCATCTCCACCAGCAGCGCCACAATTACAACCAGCGCAGAAATGATGAAACCGTGAATCATGGGGCGGATGCCAGCCTTCTTCATGCTGGCGAAGGAGGTATTCAATCCGATGGCAGCCAGTGCGCAGACCATCAGGAACTTGCTGGCAGTCTTGGTGCCGCTCACCAACTGCGCAGGGATAGGAAGGATGCTCGCCACGATGGACATGGCCAGAAAACCCAGAATGAACCAGGGGAAGATCTTCTTGATGGAGAACTCAGCTTTAAGCGCACTGCCGTCCTGCTGGAGAGCCATGGCTTCCTTACGCTTCAGGTTCAGCTGCACAAGGGCGAACACGATCACCGTGGAGATGATCGCCAGCGTGCGGGTCAGCTTGACCATGGTGGCGAAATCGCCTGCCGCCTCGGAGAAGGCATAGCCGGTGGCCACCACGGAGGAGGTGTCGTTCACCGCCGTACCTGCCCAGATGCCAAAGGCCTGATCCGTCATACCCAGTGCCCGGCCCATGATGGGAAACAGCACGATCATCGCCATGTCAAATAGGAAGGTGGCGGACATGGCGTAGGCAACGTCGTTGTCGTCCGCGTCGATGGTGGGGGCGATAGCGGCAATGGCAGAGCCACCGCAGATGCCTGTACCAGCGGAAATCAAATTGGACAGCTTCCAGTTCAGTCCCAGCGCCTTGCTGATGAAGTAACCGCCGCCAAAGCAGGTCAGCAAGGTGAAGACCATTACTGTCAGGGACATCTGGCCTACGTGCAAGATGGCGGTGATGTTCAGCGACAGCCCCAGCAGGATAATGGCGAATTTCAATATCTTCTTGGAGGTGAACTTCAGCCCTGTGGCGAACACATCCGTCTTGCGAACGAACTGGTTAAGAAACATGCCAATGAACATGGCAATTACCGCAGAGCCAATCAGGTGGATGGGCAACAGGCTCTCAAGCCAGCAAGCCAGCAGCGCGACGATGATCGGCAGCACAATCCCGGGTAGCAGCTTTATGATCTTCATGGTGAATCTCCTTTTCGCGGAAGGAACGGGCTTGCATTCTTTTCTGGTTTCTGCTACAATCAGTGCAGTGAAAAAGCGACGAAAAGAAACAGTAGCGACAGAGCGCATTCAGAGAGAAAGCGGCAGGTGAAAGCTTTTTGCAGAATCTATCGTGAACCGGTCTTGGAGCTGTGCACCGAAGAGAAGAAAATCCATCAGGGAAAATTTATTTCGTAGGCTGCACCGGGATCTCCCGTTACAGAGAAGGTACAGAGAGCAGAGATCACGCGTATTACAAAATACAAAAATCGTGGGGTACAAATGCTTTGTGTCAGAGTGCAGGAGTTTTCCTGAATTTAGGTGGTACCGCGGATAAAAAATTCGCCCTAAACTGCAGCTTGCGGTTTAGGGCTTTTTTCTGTTTGAAAACGAAGCATCTAACTCGTTACTTCAGTGATGAGTTAGATGCGTAAAATGTTGACTAAAAGCTTAAAATCGGACAGGCTGGAATGTTCTCGCGTCTGGAAGATTTCAGATGTTGAAAACCAAAAAAACAAGGAGGAAATCAGAAAATGAAACTTGAAAAATTAGTAGGAGAACGCTTCAAAGAAAGACCTGCTGACTGTGTCATCGACAGCCATGCTATTATGGTAAAAGGCGGATACATCAAATATATGGCAAACGGAATCTATTCTTCCTATCTGCCGCTGCGCCGCATTGTGCGCAAAATCGAGCAGATCCTGCGCGAGGAGATGGACAAAATCGACGGCCAGGAAGTGCAGTTCCCGGTTGTCATGCCGGCTTCTCTGTGGGATGAGTCCGGCCGTTACGATAGCATCGGCGATGAGCTGCTGCGTTTCACCGATCGCAACAATGCCAAAATGGTACTCGGCATGACCCACGAGGAGGCAGCCGTACATCTCGTTCGCGAGTATGCACAGAGCTACACCAAATATCCGTTTATGATCTATCAGATCCAGACAAAATTCCGTGATGAGGCCCGTCCGAGAGCCGGCCTGATCCGTGTGCGTGAGTTTACGATGAAGGATGCTTACTCCTTCCATACCAGCCAGGAAGATCTGGAGCAGTATTACGAAAAATGCCACGCAGCATACGAGCGCATCTTCGAGCGTGTCGGCGTGCCGGAGGTGGTATCTGTCAAATCCGATTCCGGTATGATGGGCGGAAATATCTCCCACGAGTTCATGCTTCTGACTCCGGTCGGAGAGGATTCCATCGTTCTGTGTGATTCCTGCGATTACAGAGCCAACATGGAGGCAGCTGAGAACATTTCCGATATCGCAAGAGACGCAGAATCCGCTGCACTCGAAAAGGTTTATACACCGAACGTCCACACCATTGAAGACGTCTGCAATTTCTTCGGAGACGAGACAAAGAACTCCTGCAAAGCCGTTGTTTATCAGCAGAATGTTGATGATAAATACGTTGTCCTTTTCATCCGCGGTGATCTCGAAGTCAACGAGACGAAGCTGGTCAACTTCCTCGGCGAGCAGGTTCACGCAGCCGTGATCACCGAAGAATGCGGACTGAACGCAGGCTATATCGGACCGGTGAACCTGAAGGTGAACGGAGATGCTGTTGTTCTCTATGATAAATCCCTCGAGGGAAGAAACAACCTTTCCTGCGGAGCCAACGAGGCAGAGCATCATTACAAAGGACTCGACATGGAGCGCGACGTTCCGAACGCCGAGTATCACGATTTTGCAAAAATCCAGGAGGGCGGCATCTGCCCGAAATGCGGCAAAAAGACCGTGAAGATCTCCAGAGGTATCGAGGTCGGAAATATCTTCCAGCTTGGAACCAAATATACAAAATCCATGAATATGACCTATGTCGATGCAAATGGCGAGAGCAAGACCCCGATCATGGGATGCTATGGTATCGGTGTCGGCCGTCTGGCAGCATCGGTCTGCGAGGCACATCACGATGAGTACGGCCCGATCTGGCCGAAAGCTATCGCTCCGTGGCAGGTACACCTCTGTGCAGTCCGCGTCGATGACGAGGAAGTCAGAGCATATGCGGACAAGCTGTACGAGGATCTGCAGAACGCAGGCATCGAAGTGATCTACGACGACAGAAGCGTCAGAGCCGGCGTAATGTTTGCCGATGCCGACCTGCTCGGCATTCCGCTGCGCATCATCGTAAGCCCGAAAAACATGAAACAGGGCGTTGTCGAGGTTGCATCCCGCGATAAGACTCTGAAAACACAGATTCCGCTGGAAAATGTGATGGAAGAGATTAAACAGTATCTGTAATGATTCAGAACCATGCGAAAGGGAAGAAAAATCGCGATGGGGCTCGGAAGAAGTTCGACAGGAGAAAACATGATATGGAACTCTGGGATATCTATGATGAAAACAAACAGCCGACCGGCCGCACGATGAAACGGAATGACTGGCATATGAAGCCGGGCGAGTTTCACCTGACCGTACTCGGCGTAATCGCAAGACCGGACGGAACCTTTCTTATCACAAGACGTGTCATGACGAAAGCCTGGGCACCGGGCTGGTGGGAGGTTTCCGGCGGCGCGGCACAGGCAGGAGAGAGCTCCTGGGAGGCCGTGCGCCGTGAGGTCAGAGAGGAAACCGGACTCGATGTGAGCAAGGCTGACGGCGGTTATCTCTTTACCTACCGGCGCATCAACCCGGATGAGGGAGACAATTACTTTGTCGATGTCTATCGCTTCGTGATGGATGTCAAAGACGAAGATCTCCATCTTCAGGAGGAAGAAACAGACGGCTACCGTTTTGCTACGTTGGACGAAATCAAAGGGTACGCCGCAGAAGGTAAATTCCTGCATTACGACAGCATCCGCCAGGCATTTGAACTGTAATAGAAAAATAAGATAAGAAAAACGCGTTCCCGCCGGAAACCACAGGGATTTCCGATGGGAACGCGTTTTCTTAGCCTTAGAGCGTGTCTGAAAAAGGCTTTTCGCAAGCAGTTTATTGCAGTTAATTGCGATTGAATACTTCGCGGTTGAGCGCCTTTTCCTGATGGCTGACAATCGTTGTGCAGACAGCATCGCCTGTGATGTTGACTGCGGTACGCAGCATATCGAGAATACGGTCGATACCCATGATAAGAGCGATACCCTCCGTTGGCAGTCCGACGGAATTCAGCACCATAGCCAGGGTAACAAGGCCGACGCTTGGGATACCGGCGGTACCGATGGAAGCCAGTGTTGCGGTAACAACAACCGTTGCGAGGTTTGCCGGGGTCAGATGAATACCGTACGCCTCTGCGATGAAGATGACAGCGACACCCTGCATAATGGAGGTACCATCCATGTTGATGGTTGCGCCGAGCGGAATGGTGAACGAAGAGATCTGTTTCGAGACACCCATCTTTTTGTTCAGCGTATCAATCGACATCGGGATTGTCGCGTTGGAGGTTGCGGTGGAAAATGCGAATCCCATAACTGGAAGGAATTTCTTCACGAATTTAATCGGATTCAGCCGTGTGAATACGAACAGAAGAACCTGATAAATGACGAAGCACTGCAGTGCCAGCGCCAGTGTTACATTTCCCATGTATTTCAGCATCGGTGCGAACGCAGAAAAGCCGACCGTTGCAAAGGTACGTGCAATCAGACAGAAAACGCCGACCGGGGCCACCTTCATGACCGTCATGGTCATTTCCATCATGACATCGTTAAACTGGCTGATAAAGTTGGAAACGACCGAAGCGCGGTTTCCGAGCTTTGCCAGCATTACGCCGACAAACAGGGCGAATACGATGATGGGAAGCATATCGCCGTTTGCCATGGAACCAATCGGGTTCTTCGGGATGATGTTGAGCAGTGTATCCACCAGGCTGACGCTGGAATCTGCTGCTGTCGAGGACAGGTCTGCTTTCTGAACCGCACTCATGTTAAGTCCGAGCCCCGGGTGAATGAGCAGGGCGGTTCCAAGTGCGATGCAGACGGCAAGTGCTGTGGTAACAAGGTAAAAGCCGATCGTTTTTACGCCGACCTTTCCGAGGGTTTTGCTGTCTCCGATGGACATACTTCCGCAGACGAGGGAGCAGAAGACAAGCGGTACGACAAGCATCTGCATCAGGCGGATAAAGCCCTGTCCGATGACATACAGCACACCTTCTACGATGACGGTGTCCTTGATATAGCTGGACGGGATCCAATAGTGAATCACCACGCCGAGCAGCGCACCGGCCAGCAGGGCAATAAAAATCTGGGTGGAAAGCCCGAGCTTCTTTTTTGACTTTTCCGTTGTTTCTTTTCTGTTTCGGACCATTATTCGATTCCTCCGGTTTCTTCGAGATATTCTTTCAGTGCCGTTTTCCAGTCGAGCGGCTCAGGAATACCGGTCAGGCGGAGCATCATGTTGTCCAGAACAGAATAGGTCGGGCGGACATCATCGCGTGCGACAACCGGGTAGAGATCAAGGTCACCGGTTTTTCCGGTATACTCGAGGATGGTTCTTGCAAACTCATAGCGGCTGCAGCTTCCGGGGCAGACAACGTGGTACAGACCATACTCCTCGTTGTCGATAAAGTGGCAGATCACGCGCGCAAGCTCAAAAGCACTGGTCGGAGCCGCATACTGGTTGTTTGGAACCTCCATCGTGCCGCCCTTTGCCGCATTGCGGAGTACTTCGTCCACAAAATCGCGGCCGATCCCGTAAATCCAGGAGCTTCGGATGATGACAAAGCGGTTCAAAAGCTGTGTCAGGATTTTCTCTCCGGCCTCTTTTGATTTTCCGTAGATCGTACGCGGATGCACGGTATCAAACTCGTTGTACGGGATGCGGGATTCCTTGTCGAAAACGTCATCCGTTGAGATCTGAATAACCTTTGCGTCGATATCATTGGCGGCGAGCGCTACGTTGCGCACACCGATGGCATTGACACGATAGGCTTCGTCGATGTTTTTTTCACACTCGGCAACGTCGGTCATACCGGCGCAGTTGATGATAACGTCGGGACGGTTGACATAAACAAACTGTGTGACTTCATCGATTTTGGTAATATCAACCTCGTGAATATCCGTTGGAAGAAGCTGATATTCCACACCCTCCAGCAGTTCCAGAAGGGCAGTACCGATGTGGCCTTCGGCACCTGTAATCCATATTTTTTTCATAGGTTCTCTCCTGTCCTTGATTTATATACAGAAAAACTGTAATTGTATTTATTTTACCTGTGGACTTTACAGAAGTCAATAAATTATGGAAAGTCTCTGTGCAGAACCGGAAAAAAGTGGTATCATTTCTGTATATGTCTGCGGTGTAAGACTGCATATCTGCTACAAAAGAAGGAGGAGTATTTTTGAAAAAGAACAAATATGAAATCGACATGTGCAACGGCACGATTATGGACAAGCTGATTTCCTTTTCGCTGCCGCTGATGGTGTCCGGCATTCTGCAGCTGATGTTCAACGCGGTGGATATCATCGTCGTCGGACGGTTCAGCGGAAGCCAGGCGCTTGCGGCTGTCGGATCGACAACGGCACTCATCAACGTGTTCATCAACCTGTTTATGGGAATCTCGCTCGGTGCGAATGTGCTTGCGGCGCGGTATTATGCAGCGGGGCGCGACCGGGAGATGTCGGAAACGGTACATACATCGATCATGCTGGCGCTGATCAGCGGCGTTGTGATGGCGTTTGTGGGCGTATTTTTTGCAAAAGGCGCGCTGGAGCTGATGGATACACCGGCGGATGTCATTGATCAGTCGGCATTGTATATGAGAATTTACTTTATGGGAATGCCGTTTTTCATGCTGTACAACTACGGTGCGGCGATTCTGCGTGCCGTCGGCGACACGAAGCGGCCGCTGTATTTCCTGATTGTATCGGGTGTGATCAACGCTGGTCTGAATATGTTCCTCGTGATCGTGTTCAGTCTCGGCGTGGCAGGTGTGGCGATTGCAACGGTGGTTTCGCAGGCGATCTCCTGCGTGCTGGTTCTGCGGTGCCTCTATAAGAGCGAGGGAAGTTATCAGCTCCGGTTCTCGAAGCTGTGCCTGAAAAAGGATTACATCATCCCGATTTTCCAGGTCGGCATCCCGGCGGGTATTCAGAGTACCGTCATCAACTTCTCGAACGTGCTGCTGCAGTCATCCGTCAATTCCTTCGGTTCGATTGCAATGGCAGGCTACACGGCGGCCAACAATGTGCTGGGATTTTTATACACCTCAGTCAACTCCGTCACCCAGGCGTGCATGAGCTTCACAAGCCAGAACTACGGTGTCGGAAAATACAAACGAATGGATAGGGTGCTGATCGACTGCCTGATTCTCTCCAGCGGCATGGCACTGGTGATGGGTGGCGGCGCGTATCTGTTCGGTACGGAAATCCTGCAGATTTACACCGGGGACCCGGAGGTTATCCGCTGCGGTATGGAAATTCTGTCGATCACGACGGTTCCGTATTTCCTCTGCGGCATCATGGACCTCTTCCCGGGAGCCCTGCGCGGTATGGGATGCTCGGCGGTGCCGATGATTCTGTCCGTCATCGGAACGGTCGGAACGCGAATCGTGTGGATCTTCGGCATTTTCCCGCAGCACCGCTCGCTGTATGTGCTGTTCATTTCGTATCCGGGATCGTGGATCATCACGATTATCATGCAGGTGATCTGCTATCTGATTGTGCGGAAGAAAGTCCACAGCCGGGCAGCAGCCGTATAAAAAAGAAAAAAAAGACCAAAAGCCAGAAAAACCGCGGATAAATCCATTTTTAAGTGGAATTATCCGCGGTTGTGTGATAAGATGGCTGTATGCGAAGAGGCAGGTAGAAGATACAGGGACACCTGCCTCTTACTCTGTGAAAAAGGAGAGAAGAGAGAACATATGAAAAAGTTTTATGCATGGTATCAGAAGCATATTACAGGTGCGATCTTTACCGGACTGATTCTCGGTATCTTAACCGGACTTCTTCTGGCGGACCGCTTTACGCCGATTCTGACCGTAACCGGCGTCATCGGCGGCATCTACATGAACGCCTTGAATATGATGATTTTCCCGATGGTATTCTGCTCAATTGTCATGGGCATCTGCAGCATCGGAAATGCAAAAACGACAGGTAAGATCACCGGCTACTCGATGATTTTCTTCCTGTGCACCACCGCGATTGCAAGTGCAGTCGGCATTATCATTCCAAGACTGATCCGCCTCGGAAAGGGAGTCCATTTTGAGATGGCAACTTCCGATATCCAGGCGACCAAGATGACCAGCATCCTCGACACGATCAAAAACCTGATCCCGTCCAACCCGGTGAAGGCGTTTGCGGAGGGCAACATGCTCCAGGTACTCGTGTTCGCTGTCGTTGTCGGCTTTACGCTGATTGCGGTCGGAGAGAAGGGACAGCCGCTCTTAAACGTGATCGACTCCCTGAATGAGGTCTGTTTAAAAGTCATCAGCACCGTTATGTACTTCACCCCGATCGGTGTCTTCTGTACGATCGTGCCGGTTGTCGAGGCAAACGGAACCAAAACCATCGTTTCCCTGGCAACCCAGCTCATCATTCTGTATGTGGCATTCTATGGATTTGCGATCGTCGTCTACGGCGGCGCTGTAAAACTCATCGGAAAGACGAGTCCGGTCAAGTTCTTTAAGGCGATCATGCCGGCAGCCCTGAATGCATTCGGAACATGTTCCAGTTCCGCGACGATCCCAATCAGCAAGCGCTGTGTCGAGAAAGAACTCGGCGTTTCGAACCAGATCAGCAGTATCGCAATCCCGCTCGGTGCCACCGTCAACATGGATGCGGTATCGATCCTGATGTCGTTTATGATCATGTTCTTCGCAAATGCCTGCGGCATCAACGTCAGCATTTCGATGATGGTGATCATTCTGCTTGCCAACGTCCTGCTTTCTGTCGGAACACCGGGTATCCCGGGCGGCGCGATCGCATCATTCGCAGCGCTCGCCACGATGGCAGGTCTTCCGGCCGGCGTCATGGGCGTTTACATCAGCATCAACACACTGTGTGACATGGGTGCCACCTGCGTCAACGTCATCGGCGATATGGCAGGCTGCGTTGTGCTGCAGGAGAAAATCAAACTGGAAGAAAACTAAAAAATGTTACATAGAAAAAGAGGGATTCCTTTCACGGGAGTCCCTCTTTTGCAATGCGTAAAATAAATTAAATATAGTCTGAAACATATGGAATATGGTGGAAGAGCAGGTCATCCAGGCATTCCACAGTCTGCGGCGTCGTTTCGATGCGCGCCATCTCATACAGCTTGGAAGCCGTCTTGTAGCCGAGCAGCAGTGTCGTGAGCGATGCGATCGTCATTTTCATCACATGGTCCGGCTCGCGGTCGGTCGGCACACAGTGTCCTTTTTCAAAGAAGAATGTGAAGCTGTCATTGTTCCACGGAAGCAGCTCATCCTCGATCTCAAAACGGATACACACATCCGGCTCGTCCGGGTCGCAGGCGTAATGTTCCATAAACTGCACGACATCGATGATACGCCCCATCGAGTACGGGCGAATCGTTTCTTTGATATCGCTGTCCTCAAGCTCGAACGCGATGGGTTCACTGTAGTAGTTATTTCCTTTGACCTCATCGATCATGGAATCGTGCGCATGAATATACTCCCAGAGTCCCAGCTGCGCCTCACGGTTCAGATAGATCATCTCTTTGATATGCATGATATCGGAGCTGATCAGATAGACCATGTAGCCGTACGGCACATCATCAGCGGAATAGTAGATCGCAACGACGGTATCATCCTCATCCCAGCGGAAATATTCTTCCCACGCCAGATTGTTGCGGTAGAGGCAGCCGTGCGTCTTCGAAGCAAATTTGGTATGTAGTTCCTTGAAATCCTTGTCATCCCATGCCACGCGGCGCACATAGCCAGGGGCTTTGAGTTTCCGCGGCACCTGCGTGTCCTTGATGGTGTACGTCATCTTATTGGAAATGATTTCCCATCCGAGATTCCGGTAGAGCGGAATGGAGTAGGGATAGAGAAGCGCAAAGGAACGGTGGTTTTCCCGCATGCGCGTGAGACTCCGGATCATCAGCTTTTTCATGATGCCCTGGCCGGTGTATTCCGGGTAGGTGCAGACGCTGGTGACAAAACCGACGGGATAGCGGACACCGTAGATATTCATGTCCAGCGGATAAACCGCGAACTGTGATACCAGATCCTCCTCGCAGAAACAGCCGAGCACATCGGCACGGACGAGAACCGGGAATTTGGACTGCTTGATTTCATCGTCTTTCCATCCGCTTTCGGAAAGCTCCTGCTCTGTAACCTGAAAGGCGTAGCGCAGAAGTGCATTGTACTGCTCTGCGTCGTCGATGGTCAGCGGGCGGAAGGTTAAGTTCGAATCTTTCGTTTGAATCATGGATTACTCCCTCATTTTATTGTGAATCAAAGTATAGTGAATCAGATACTTTATTTTTTCGTAAATATTCTATCATAAGAAATGGAATTTGTGCAGTTAAAAATAAAGCCCATTCCGCAAATTTGGTAAAAAGATCAAAATAGTGTTAGAAATCGGATAAAAACTTCAAGAAACAGACAAAAAAATCTAATAAAATGAAAAACATACAGGGACAGTCTGCGCGAAAAAGCAGACATACGATTTCCAGGGTGACTGCGTTGAGATCGACGGGTTCAATCCGGAGACAAGAAAATATGTCTGGGACGTATGCAAGAAGAACTACTACGATTACGGCATCAATGCTTTCTGGCTGGATAACTCCGAGCCGGATTACGGTGTTTACGATTTCGATCATTACCGCTATATTGAAGGACCGGCGCTCTCCTGCAGCAACATCTATCCGCAATTATACAGCCGTGTCTTCTATGATAATATGAAAGATTTAGGCGACGTTCCGAGTACCTTTGAAGCTTTCTACGATCAGTTACAGGCAGGTCTTAACATGGGTCTTGCCGGAATTCCGTGGTGGACAACCGATATCGGCGGTTTCATGACAGACGATGTCAACGATCCGGACTTCCAGCAGCTTCTGATCCGCTGGTATGAGTTTGCAGTATATTCCGCTGTCCTCCGTATGCATGGCGACCGCGGCCCATACAACATTCCGATGCTCGACGACCGTGATTTCGGCGGCTGCCTGCACACTGGCCAGCCGAACGAGCTCTGGAGCTACGGCGAAGAGAACTATAAGATCATGAAGAAATACTATGATATCCGGATCGAGATGCATGATTACATCAAAAAAACTGTACGACGAGGCATCCGAGAACGTACAAGGGACGGAAAAGTCTATGAAGGCGGCCAGACGATCCACGCCGATGCACCGATCGATTCGATCCCGGTATTTAAACGAAAATAGTTAAGTAAGAAGAAAAAACCGACCGCGTAAAACCGGTCGGTTTTTTTTGAATAAATTTCCATTACAGGACGGTTTTTGTACACTTTTTTCTTGACGAAACGGGAAACAATCGTTACACTATTATGTATAACTGTAATTAAAATGGGAAAATGTAGCAAAACGCGGAAGCACACAAAGGGGTAATGAAGTTTTGTGTGTACCGGGGAGAAGAGAGGGAAACAGATGAATCAGACCGAATTGCCGGAATGTGAAAAAATAAATAAGAAAGAGCCTTCTAAGGATGTTCAGATGACACAGGAACAGGCAGACCGTCTGGTGGAACATCTGAAGAATGTTTTCATGTATGTGCGGGTTCTCCGTCCGGATGAGATCGGAGATTTTATTATCGATGAAGAGAATGGCAAGCTGTGTGAATGCTACACAGTATGGAACAAAGCGATGCCGTGCCTTAACTGTATTTCCGAAAAAGCCCTGCGGGAGAAATCGCAGAAATCAAAACTGGAATGCATTGCGTCGAATGTGTATCAGGTCATTGCAAGATACGTGGAGATCGAAGGAGAACCATGCGTGATCGAGATGATCAACCGTCTCGACGATGAAACACTGATGGACTCCGAAGGACGCCAGAATCTGGTAAGCAAGCTGAACAGCTACAGCGAAGAGCTGTATCGTGACGCGCTGACCGGAGTATTCAACCGCCGCTACTTCGAAGACCAGATCCGGGACGCCAGCTTTTGCTGCGGCGTAGCCATGATCGATCTCGATGATTTCAAATTATACAACGATACATACGGCCACAATGCCGGAGATATGGCGCTTGACACCATTGTAAAGACCGTCAACCGCTGCACCCGACGTACCGACCGTCTGATCCGCTTAGGAGGAGACGAATTTCTGCTGGTTCTGCCGGAGATGGATGAGGAAAACTTTGTACAGAAATTAAAACAGATTCAGTCACAGATCCATGAGGCACAGGTGCCGGGCTACTCGAAGATGCGTCTTTCCGTCAGCGTAGGAGGTGTTCTGACAAGAGATGAGACGATCGGCGAAGCTGCGATGCGTGCCGACCAGCTGATGTATCTTGCGAAACAACGGAAAAACATGGTTGTCACCGAGAAAGACCAGATCCTGGGTTGTCAGGACGATGTTGTCCGTCAGGAAAACCGCAGAGAAAAACAGCGCATCCTGATCGTGGATGATTCCGAGATGAACCGTATCATCCTCTCGGAGATTCTGCAGGATGAATACGATATCATCGAGGCTTCCACCGGCGAAGAGTGCCTGCGTCTGCTGGAAGAATACGGAACAGGCCTTGCGCTGATCCTTCTGGATATCGTCATGCCGGGCATGGACGGTTTCGGAGTGCTTGACTACATGAACCGCAACCACTGGATCGAAGAGGTTCCGGTCATCATGATATCGAGCGAGGATTCCACCACATTTGTGCGCCGTGCGTATGAGCAGGGCGTATCTGATTATATCAGTCGTCCGTTTGATGCAAAAGTTGTTTACCAGCGTGTCTTCAATACGATCAAATTATATGCAAAACAGCGCCGTCTCGTGACGCTCGTCACCGAGCAGATTTACGAAAAAGAGAAAAACAATCAGATGATGATCAGTATCCTGAGCCATATCATGGAATTCCGGAATGGCGAGAGCGGACTTCATGTCCACCACATCAACGTTCTGACCAGTATGCTCCTCGAGCGTCTGGTACAGAAGACAGACCGCTACCACTTAAGCTGGTCCGATCAGCTGATGATCACAACGGCATCCGCGCTGCACGATATCGGAAAGATGGGCATTGACGAAAACATTTTAAATAAGCCGGGAAGGCTGACGAAAGAAGAGTTCGAGGAGATGAAGAAACATACCCTGATCGGAGCGTCCATGCTGAAGAGCCTGGAACTGTATCAGGACGAGAAGCTGGTACAGATTGCGTACCAGATCTGTCGCTGGCATCATGAGCGGTACGACGGAAAGGGTTACCCGGACGGCTTAAAAGGTGAGGAGATCCCGATTGCAGCCCAGGTTGTATCGATTGCCGATGTTTACGATGCGCTGACAAGCGAGCGTGTCTACAAACCGGCATACACGCACGAGAAAGCCATCGAGATGATCCTGAACGGCGAGTGCGGTACCTTCAGCCCGCTGATGCTCGAGTGTCTGCTCGATATCAAAGATGCCATCTGCGAGGAGCTGAACACCATATCCGAAGAAAAACAGACTTCGATTCAGATTGAAAAGCTGAAAAAGAATCTGAAATCGGGGGGGGCAGAGCTGAATTTTCTGAACTCTGATGAGAAATTATCCACAGAAGATGCCTGGGAGAACAGGTATCATGCGGATTCGAAAGACGATCTTAAATAAAAATATACCAAAACCCATGGATTTCTGAAAAGATTCCATGGGCTTTTCGCACTTTTGTGCAAATTTTTGTTGTGATTCCGGAGGACAACTGCTATAATAACAGAAAATGTCAAAAAATACGACAAAAATACCGGAAGAGGGCTGTGCGAACAAGTACACACAAGTCTGGAAAGGATAAATATCATGAATCAGTTGGAAGTATTACGAGAGAGCCTTGGACAGTGCGATGAGATTATTTTGGATGCGCTGCTGATGAGAAACCGTATTGTCGAGGACATTATGGTATATAAAGAAGCAAATAACGTGCCGATTCTCCAGCCGGAGCAGGAAGCAAAACAGAAGGAATGGCTGGAACGCCGGATGCAGGAAAAACGCCATAAAAACGAAGTGGCGGATGTTTTCGAGAGCATCACAAGAAACAGTAAAAAGATTCAGGCAAGAAAGCTGTTCAATTATAATATTGTATTGATTGGCTTCATGGGAGCCGGAAAGAGTACCATTTCCGATTATCTCAAAACCGTGTTTGCCATGGATATCATCGAGATGGATCAGATCATCGCAGAGCGTGCCGGTATGAGCATCTCCGATATTTTCGAGACCTACGGCGAACAGTATTTCCGTGACTGCGAGACGAATCTTCTGATCGAAATGCAGTCGAGAACAAACGTTGTCATTTCGTGCGGCGGCGGAACTCCGATGCGTGAGTGCAACGTTGTAGAGATGAAAAAGAACGGCCGCGTTGTTCTTCTGACTGCAAAGCCGGAGACGATTTTAGACCGTGTCAAAGACAGCCACGACAGACCGCTGATTGAGAACAACAAAACCGTTCCGTTTATTGCGGATCTGATGAGCAAGCGCCGTGAGAAATATGAGGCCGCAGCCGACATTATCATCGAGACGGACGGAAAGAGCGAGCTGGAGATCTGTGAGGAGCTGATCCACAGCCTGCGGCAGATGGATGCAAAAGCGGAATAAAAGAGAAAAGCAAGGGAAAAAGAAAAGAGACTGCTGTGTGTAACGGAGGTCTCTTTCTTTTTTGCGTAACCGTGACACAAAAAACAGAAAACATAAAATTTACGGGAAAAGGATTGACAAAACAGATATTTCCCGATATTCTGATAAAAGTTGGGCTAAAATCGCATGAAAAAGTGAAAAAACAAGGTATTATTTTGTGTTATTGTCCGAATAAGAGAAAAAATTCAGGATAATTATATGAAATACAATGGCCCGTGTGCAGACACAGCCGGATCTGCCGGGGAAGGTCTGCGGAAAAAAGGAGGAACATCAATGAGAAAAAGAAACAAAGTCGTTTCTCTGCTTCTGGCAGGATGCATGGCAGCCGGTCTTCTGGCCGGATGCGGAAGCAGCGGAGGGACACAGGTAGCAACTGCTGACAATGCCACGGCGGCATCAACCAGTACTGGAGCAGCAGATTCAGCAGCACCGGAGACTGCAGGCGAAGTGGACGGACAGATCAATCTTCGTGCAGTAGCCTTTGGAAACAATTTCGATGTGCAGGATATGGGATGGCGCTGGATGATGGGAGAGTGCTACGAAGGACTGATGCGTGACGTAGCAGATGAAAACGGAGACCGTTTCGAGTATGCCGGTGCAGAATCCATGGACGTATCCGATGACGGACTGGTTTACACTTTCCATCTGAGAAAGGATGCCAAATGGTCCGACGGACAGCCGGTTACCGCAGCAGATTATGAGTATGGCTGGAAACGTCTGTTAAATCCGGAATACGGCTATTCCTATTCTTTCTACCTGTTCAACGTAGTAGGAGCAGAGGAGTATTATAACGGACAGGGCTCTGCCGATGAGATCGGAATCAAGGCAGTGGACGATTACACCTTCGAGGTTACCTTAAAGGTAGCGGATCCGACCTTCCAGTCCAAGCTGGTAGCAACTCCGCTTTACCCGACTCGTCAGGATGTCGCAGAGGCAGCCGGAGACCAGTGGGGAAAAGACTGGACAAAATGTGTCTACAACGGACCGTTTGCCATGACCAACCTGGTAGAAGATAACTCCATGACATGGGTGAAAAATGACCAGTACTGGGATAAGGACAACGTAAAACTGAATCAGGTAAACTGGTACTGTGTAGCAGAGAACGCAACAGCAGCAACCATGTTCGATAACGGACAGCTGGACGTTTTCGATGCAGCAGGCGATTACATTGCAAAATATGACAAAGAAGTAGAAGCAGGCAATATGCAGACCATGACCACCGAGTACCCGGGAACTATGGTTCTGTGCTACGAGCAGTCTGAGGGCGGAAAATCCGGTCTGATGAAAAACGTAAACATCCGCAAGGCAATTTCCTATTCCATCAACCGTGAGGAGATGGTATCAGCTGTTTACGGAAGATACACCGCAGCTTACGGCTTCGTTTCCCCGGCGATCACGCTCGACGGAACTTCCTACCGCAAGCAGGCGTCGGAGACCATGAAAGAGGAATATGAGCAGTATGCAGGCGATGCAGACAAGTTAAAAGCACTGTTCCAGAAAGGCCTTGATGAGCTTGGTATCACCGACAAACCGGAAGACATCACCATTACACTGCTGTCCCAGGGTTCTGCTACCGAGAATCAGCTAGAGAGAGAGTACCTGCAGCAGTCCATTTCCCAGAATCTGGGCGTAAAGGTAGAGCTGAACACCGTTGGCGATTACCAGATGTTTGCAAACGAGCGCGATAACAAGAACTACGATATCTTTGTAGGCGGATGGTTCAGCGATTACAACGATCCGCTGGATTTCCTGAACACCATGAAGACAGGCGTTTATGATTCCTACGGCCTCTATAGCAACAGCGAGTACGACAGCCTGATCGACTCTCTGACCGGAGAGAACGACAACGCAAAACGCCTTGAGATTTACCAGAAGCTGGAAGATCTGCTGGTTGCACAGGATTGTGGTGTTGCACCGCTGTACTACTCTGATAAACATTACTATTATCAGAACTGGGTAAAAGATTTCTACACATCCTCCTTCGGCGCAAGCCAGGAGCTTTACAGAGCATCTGTACAGAAATAAAAAAGCAGCAAAACAGAAGAAATGAGGGAAGAAGGGCTTATGAAACAATAGGCTCTTCTTTCGCTATCATAATAAAAATTCCGGTCGGAAAAGACCGGACAGGGAGAGGATTTTTATGCCAAAATATTTACTGCGCCGTTTTGCAGAAATGCTGATCACACTGTTTCTGATTGCAACGGCCACGTTTTTCCTTCTGGAAGCGGTTCCGGGAGATCCGCTGACGGAGCGTGCGAGCAAGCTCTCGCCGACCGTAAAGGAAAACCTCTATAAGCGCTACGGCCTCGACAAGCCGATGATGGAGCGCTATGTGATCACAATGAAGGGAATCTGCAAGGGAGAGTTCGGAGAATCTGTTGTCTATGCGGGACAGACGGTACAGAAGCTGATTCATGACCGTCTTCCGGTATCCGCCCGCCTTGGTATCCAGCAGGTACTGGTCGGTATCACGATCGGTCTGCTGCTTGGAATTCTTGCGGCAATGAGGAGGGGAAGCTTCTGGGACTATATGGTGATCGCCCTGTCGGTCCTCTTGATTTCCATTCCGAACCTGATCTTTGGTCTGATGCTTCAGAAAATTTTCGCAGGCAACCTGAAGGTTCTGCCGACGATCGGCTGGCCTGCGGGAAAGGATCTGTGGTTCGGAGGATGGGAATACACGATTCTTCCGACCCTGACAGGATGCTTTTCTTATATCGCAACGTATGCGCGTCTGCTGAAAACCTCGATGCTCGATGTGATCAATCAGGATTACGTGCTGACTGCTGAATCGAAGGGCTTAAGCCGCGGACAGATTATCCGCCGCCATATCCTTCGGAACTCGTTTATCCCGGTTATCACACAGCTTCCAATGTCGGTTGCCATGTGTATCACAGGCTCCTTCTTCATCGAGAGCATCTTTTCCATCCCGGGAATCGGACAGTATTATGTGACGGCGGTCAATAACCAGGATCTTTCCATTATCATGGGAGAGACGGTTATTATCGCAGCACTTTACATCGGTGTTCTCTTTATCACGGACCTGCTGTACGTGGTCGTTGACCCGAGAATCAGTCTGACAGGAAAGAGCAGATAAGGAGGATATTATGGCAGCATTAACACCGGAAAAATTTAAAGTAATAGGATACACCGAGGAAGATGCGAACCGGATTGACCGCCCGACCATTTCCTACTGGCAGGACGCCTGGAGACGGCTCCGCAAAAACCCGATCGCAATGGGATCTCTTGTTGTGCTCGGCATTCTGCTTGTCATGGTCATCATCGGACCGCATATCAAAGGATATGATTATGTATCCATGAATATCGCCGAGAAAAACCAGGGCGTATCGTCAAAATACTGGTTTGGAACCGACAACCTGGGACGTGACCTCTTCTCAAGAGTCTGGGTCGGCGCGCGGGCATCACTGATCATCGCGATCGTTGCAACGGCAATCAAACTCATCATCGGAACGGTATATGGCGCGCTGATGGCACATTTCGGCGGCTGGGTCGATGAGGTTCTGATGCGGATCATCGAGGTTATCAACTCGATTCCGTCTCTGCTTCTTACGATTCTGATCATGATGATTCTTGGAAATAACCTGTTTGCACTTCTGGTCGCGCTTAGTGTCACCGCATGGTGTAACACGGCACGTCAGGTGCGCGGTATGATCAAACAGCTCCGTGAGACGGAATACGTTTACGCGGCGGAGGTGCTCGGTGCAAAACCGCTCCGCATCATCTTAAAACACTATGTACCGAATATGCTGGGTATCCTGATTCTGGATACGGCGACGGCAATCCCGATGTTTATTTTTACGGAGGCAGGTCTTAGCTTCCTCGGCATCGGCCTCAAGGCACCATCGATCAGCCTTGGTGTCCTGATTTCGATGGGACAGCAGAACATGGATTTCTATCCGTCACAGCTTCTGTTCCCATGTCTCGTGCTCTGTATCATCGTTATGGCATTCAACCTTCTGGGAGACGGCCTTCGCGATGCCCTTGATCCGAGACTTCGCCAGTAATAAGTGGGAGATAACGATATGAACGAACAAAACAATCCGATTCTGGAAGTAAAAAACTTAAGAGTCTCTTATCACACCTATGCCGGTGAAGTAAAGGCAGTCCGCGGTGTACAGTTTTCTCTCGAGAAAGGTCAGGCGCTCGCAATTGTGGGCGAATCCGGCTGCGGAAAATCTGTAACGGCGAAATCCATCATGGGCCTCATCAAGGCCCCGCAGGGTGAGATTAAAGAGAACAGTGAAATTCTCTATCATGGAGAGAATATTCTGAAATACAACAAAAAACAGTGGCAGCATTACAAAGGCGGCGAGTGTGCAATCATTTTCCAGGATGCGCTGGCTTCCTTAAATCCGACGATGCGTGTCGGAAAACAGATTATGGAAAATCTGATGGGCCACAAAAACATGACAAAACAGGAAGCGGCAAAGGAGGCTGTCGAGATGCTGCGCATGGTCGGCATCCCGGAGCCGGAAAAACGTGTCAGACAGTATCCGCACGAATTTTCCGGCGGTATGCGTCAGCGTGTTATGATCGCGATTGCATTTGCCTGTGATCCGAAAATTCTGATCTGTGACGAGCCGACGACCGCGCTCGATGTGACAATTCAGGGACAGATTCTCGATATTATCAAGAATCTGCAGAAGAAAAATCAGACATCCGTCATCATGATCACACATGATCTCGGTGTTGTGGCAAATATCGCACAGAAGATTGCTGTCATGTATTCCGGCATCATCGTGGAGAGCGGAACGTGTGAGGACATTTTCTATCGTCCGCGTCACCCGTATACCTGGGCGCTGATCCGTTCCGTACCGCGTCTGGATCTGAAAAACAAGCAGGAACTCGCGACAATTCCGGGAACTCCGCCGGATCTTTTAAACCCGCCGGTCGGATGTCCGTTCTGCACGCGGTGCAGCTACTGTATGCCGATCTGTAAGGAAGAGATGCCGGAGGTAACGGAATTCGGCGGCGAGCATAAGGCTGCCTGCTGGCTCCATCACCCGATGGCACCAAAAGTAGAAATGCCAAATCTGGAAGGAGGAGAACTGTAATGGAAAATAACGAAAAAGAAGTGCTTTTTTCCGTTTCCCATCTGAAAAAATATTTTCAGGTCGGAAACCATGCGACCTTAAAGGCCGTGGATGATGTCTCCTTCGAAATTTACAAGGGTGAGACACTTGGAATGGTTGGCGAGTCCGGATGTGGAAAGACGACGTGCGGCCGTACCTGCATCGGCCTGTATGACAAGACCGACGGACAGGTGCTCTACAAGGGAACCGATGTCCATGCATTAAACGGAAAAGAGCGGTTTGCCTTCAAAAAACAGGTGCAGATGGTCTTCCAGGATCCGTATGGATCGCTCGACCCACGTATGACCGTTGCCGACATCATCGGCGAGGGCATCGACATTCACCATCTGGCAAAGAATAAGAAAGAGCGCCAGGAGATGATCTACAAATATCTGGAGCTGGTCGGACTGAACCGCGAGCATGCGAACCGTTTCGTGCACGAGTTTTCCGGCGGACAGCGCCAGCGAATCGGTATCGCGCGTGCGCTTGCCGTGCAGCCGGAGTTCATCGTTCTCGATGAGCCGATCTCCGCACTCGACGTTTCGATTCAGGCGCAGATCGTCAACCTGCTTGTGGACTTACAGAAGAAGATGGGTCTGACCTATCTTTTCGTTGCGCATGATCTGTCGATGGTCAAACATATTTCCGACCGTGTGGCGGTTCTGTATCTGGGAACGCTCGTCGAGCTGACGACATCCGAGGAGCTGTACGCCAACCCGCGCCACCCGTACACACAGGCACTGCTCTCCGCGATTCCGATTCCGGACCCGAAAGTAGAGGCAGAGCGCGACCGCAAAAAAATCCGCCTCGAAGGCGAGGTGCCGAGCCCGATCAACACGAAGCCGGGCTGCAAATTCCAGGGAAGATGCAAGTACGCAAAAGACATCTGCCGACAGCAGATGCCGGAATTAAAAGACGTGGGCAACAATCACTTTGTGGCATGTCATTTCTGTGATGCATTAGAAGAAAATAAGGAATTATAAAACATGGAAAAGATAAAGAACATCTGCCGTGATCTCGGCAGAGCATTTACAATCGGCCTGCTCTCCGGCGGCGCTGCGGCAGCTGTGCTGCTGCTGGGAGGATTCCTCTTTGGGGGATTCACGTTCCGCGCTGCCCTTGAGGCGGCGAAAGACGGCCTGCTGCTGATCGCGGCCCTCGGCATGTTCGTGATCGCCGGAATGCTGATGGTAAAAGGCAAAAACCCGGAGAAATTCACGCAGAAGGAAAAATGGCGCGTCCACTTTGCCGTGCTCGGATATAAGAGTGTGTTCGCAGTTCTCTGCGTTTCCTGGGTGCTGTGGGCGGCAGCGGCGGATTATCTTTTGTATCGGATGTGAAAATAGTTTCTATAAATAAAAAGAGAATTTTGCGGACTGTAAAAATGAGGTCCGGCAAAATTCTCTTTTTTCGTTTAGTCGTTATTCGTCTTCGAGACGGGAGATAACCATCTCCATGGATTTCTGATATTCTTCATCCGAAGAATTGTAGAACAGCATCAGATCGAGGCAGCTGCTCATTTTCTTCAGTGCTTCCGGGATGGAGTAGTCGATCGTTTTCACATATTCATCCCAGTGCTCCAGCTTCCACGTATCGCGCACGGAGTTGCGGTCGATCATGCGCTGGTGGCAGATCTCCGGTTTTGTGACAACCCAGATCACAACAAGCTTTGCCCCATGGTCAGCGAGCTTTTTGGAGAAGTCTTTCAGGAACTTCTCATCATGCACTTCGCGTGTGAATGGTGCGTTGATCAGCACAATATCGTCATACTCGAGTGCTTCCAGTCCGAAATTGACCGTTACTTCATATTCATAATCGCGGATATTCTCCTCGAAGAAATCAGAACTGCGGTTGATTTCCTGTCCGCCCGCTTTGAAAACGCGGTTCGACAGCGGAATGACCGTATCCTTGTCGAGATAAACAACGTGTTTCAGCTCCTTGGCGAGCTGTTTTGAAATGTATGTCTTTCCGCACGCCGGCGGCGAGGTTACGAGGATCATCTTTTTCATCGTTTGTATGTCTTCCTTTCCAGTTGAATAAAAAAAAATCACTCTTAGCATTATAGAAAATTTGGGAAAAAATTGCAAGAGAAAAGACGGTTGTGCCGGAGAAAAAATTGTCTTATAATAAAATAAGATTTTTATGCCATCACGGAGAAAATAAATGGAGGAAAGACAATGAGCAGAGCAAATACACGAGTTGTGAAAATCGGCGACCGGGTCATCGGAGGCGGAAATCCGATTCTGATCCAGTCCATGACGAATACCAAAACAGAAGATGTGGAGGCAACCGTAAAGCAGATCCAGGCGCTCACGGAAGCCGGATGTGACATTATCCGATGCGCCGTCCCGACCATGGAGGCAGCCAAGGCGCTGTCCGAGATCAAAAAACAGATCTCGATTCCGCTTGTAGCAGATATTCATTTTGACTATCGATTGGCGATCGCCGCGATCGAAAACGGAGCCGATAAAATCCGCATCAACCCGGGCAACATCGGCAGCCGCGACCGGATCCAGGCGGTTGTAGATGCAGCAAAAGAACGCCAGATTCCGATCCGCGTCGGCGTCAACAGCGGTTCACTCGAAAAAGAGCTGGTGGAAAAATACAACGGCGTAACGGCAGAGGGCCTGGTGGAGAGCGCGCTCGACAAAGTGCGGATCATCGAGGAGATGGGCTATGACAATCTCGTCATCAGCATCAAATCGTCTGATGTGATGATGTGTGCAAAAGCGCATGAGCTGATCACGAACCAGACGGATCATCCGCTTCATGTCGGCATTACGGAGGCGGGAACGCTGTATTCCGGCAACATCAAATCGGCAGTGGGGCTCGGTATTATTTTATATCAGGGCATCGGAGATACGATCCGTGTTTCACTGACCGGCGATCCGCTCGAGGAAATCAAATCCGCAAAACGGATCTTAAAGACCCTGGGACTTCGAAAAGGCGGCATTGAGGTCGTATCGTGTCCGACCTGCGGACGGACCCAGATTGATCTGATCGGACTGGCAAACCAGGTGGAAACACTGGTGCAGGGCTACGATCTTGATATCAAGGTTGCCGTCATGGGCTGCGTGGTCAACGGACCGGGCGAGGCAAAAGAGGCGGATCTTGGTGTTGCAGGCGGAAAAGGCGTCGGCATTTTAATTAAAAAAGGTGAAATCGTGAAAAAAGTACCGGAGAGCGAGCTGCTGTCCGTCTTAAAGGACGAGCTGGATCACTGGGGCAAGTAGAAAAGAAAGCAGGAATAGGAATGGAAAAACAGTTTCAGGAAGTATTTCCGGATTTGAGAATCGAAGGGGGCATGGCAGAGCTTCTCGATACCGTGGAGGTTTCGCGGGTATCGATCAATAAGAAAAAAGATCTGCTGCGGATCTATGTGGTCAGCCATCAGTGGATTCACAAAAAATATATTTATCAGCTGGAGCGCCAGATCGAGGAGCAGCTCTTCTCCAACGTGCCGCTGCGCGTGAAGATTATTGAGCGGTTCTATCTGTCGCGCCAGTATACGCCGGAAAACTTTCTGGAGGTGTACCGTCCGAGTATCCTGCTCGAGCTGAAAAACCACAGTGTCTTTCTGAATCATCTGTTTTCGACTGCCGAGATTACCTTCCCGGAGACGAACAAAATGCACCTGGTGCTCGTGGATTCCGTTGTGGCAAAGGAGCGCGAGGAGGAACTGGTCCACATTCTCGAGAAAATCTTCTGTGAGCGGTGCGGCTTCGACCTGATCGTGGAAACCGAGATGAGAAAGCCGGAGGGCGAGAGCCGCGCCATGAGAAATTCCGAGCTCCGCATCCGGGAGGAAGTGCGCCACGTTCTGGCGCATACCCATTACGGTGAGATGCTCGGCGAAAAAGAGCAGAACCGGATGGAAGAGCAGGCGGAAGCAGCAGGCGAACAGCCAAAAGCAGCCGCAGCAGCCAAGGACGGCGAGGCGAAAAAAGAAAAAGCAGCAGACGGCGGAAGGGGAAAAGGTTTTTCCGGCGGCGGACGCGGTTCCTTCAAAAAAGGCAAGGGCAGTTTCGGCCGGAATGCGGACAATCAGCCGCGCAAATCCTCCAATCCGGATGTGCTGTACGGAAGAGATTTCGAGGATGAGAGCGTGGAGATTCTGAAAATCGGCGATGAGATCGGTGATGTTGTCATCCGAGGAAGAGTCCAGAGTGTGGATATGCGCGAGATCCGGAATGAGCGTACGATTTTCATGTTCACGATCACCGACTTTACGGATACCATCGGCGTCAAGATTTTCGTCCAGAACGCGGAAGTGCCGGAATTAAAGGATGCGATCAAAAAAGGCGCGTTCATTAAAGTAAAAGGAAAAACGACGGTTGATGCATTTGACCACGATCTGACGGTTATGTCTGTCTGGGGCATCAAGAAGATCACCGATTTCCGTACCGGCCGTCAGGATACGAGTCCGGTGAAGCGTGTGGAGCTGCACTGCCATACAAAGATGAGCGATATGGACGGTGTCACCGATGCTGCCCGTCTGGTACAGCGTGCCTACGAGTGGGGCCATCCGGCGATTGCAATCACCGACCACGGCGTTGTGCAGTCATTCCCGGAGGCAAACCATGCGATCGAGGCGATTGACGGCGCTTACCGGAAAAAATACCAGGCAGAGCACCCGGATGCGACAAAAGATGAGCTGAAAAAAGTTTCGGCTCCGTTCAAGGTCATCTACGGCATGGAGGCTTATCTCGTCGACGACTTGAAAGATATCGTTGTCAACAGCAAAGGACAGGACATCCACGGAAGCTACGTTGTTTTTGATATCGAGACGACGGGATTTTCCCCGGTTGTCAACAAAATCATTGAGATCGGTGCCGTCCGTGTGGAAAACGGAGCGATTGTCGATAAGTTTTCCACCTTCGTTAACCCGAAAGTCCCGATCCCGTTCCGGATTGAGAACCTGACCGGCATCAACGACAACATGGTTCTTGACGCGCCGGACATCGAAACGGTGCTGCCGAAATTTCTGGAGTTCAGTGAGGGAGCCGTTATGGTTGCCCACAATGCTTCGTTCGATATGAGCTTTATCGAGCACAACTGCGTCCTGCAGGGGATCGAGCGGGAATTTACAACGGCGGACACCGTCGCCATGGCGCGTTTCCTGCTGCCGGGCCTGAACCGTTTCAAGCTGGATACCGTTGCGAAGGCGGTCGGCGTATCGTTGGAAAACCATCACCGTGCGGTGGACGATGCCGGCTGTACGGCGGAAATTTTCGTGAAATTCGTAAAAATGCTGGAGGAGCGCAATATTCTGACTCTGGATGACCTGAATGCGCAGGGAAAAGTATCGGAGGAGGCTGTGCGCAAGCTTCCATCGTACCATGCGATCATTCTGGCAAAGAACGAGACGGGACGTGTCAATCTGTACCGCCTCGTGTCGGAATCCCACCTGAAATACTACAACCGCCGGCCGAAGCTGCCAAAGAGCGTCTACCTGAAATACCAGGACGGTCTGATGATTGGATCTGCCTGCGAGGCGGGCGAACTCTACCAGGCAATCCTGCGCGGTGAACCGGATGCGGCGATTGCGCGTCTCGTGGACTTCTACGATTATCTGGAAATCCAGCCGATCGGCAACAACGCGTTCATGATCAAAAAAGAGGACGTTTCTGCCGTAGAGAGCGAGGAGGATTTAAAGGAGATCAACAGGCGCATCGTCAAACTTGGCGAGCAGTTCCATAAGCCTGTTGTGGCAACGTGCGACGTCCACTTCATGGATCCGCAGGACGAGATCTACCGCCGCATCATCATGACCGGAAAAGGTTTTGACGACGCGGATGAGCAGGCACCGCTGTTCCTGCGCACCACCGAGGAGATGCTTGAAGAGTTTTCGTATCTCGGAAGTGAGAAAGCGGAGGAGGTCGTCATCACCAATCCGCGCAAAATCTCCGACCTTGTCGAGAAAATCTCCCCGATCCGTGCCGGAAAATTCCCGCCGGTCATCGAGGATTCCGACAAGACACTGCGGAGAATCTGCTACGACCGCGCGCATGAAATCTACGGCGAGGAGCTGCCGGAGATCGTTTCCGCGCGCCTCGAGCGAGAGCTGAACTCCATTATTTCCAACGGATACGCCGTTATGTACATCATCGCACAGAAACTGGTGTGGAAGTCGAACGAGGACGGCTACCTCGTAGGATCGCGTGGTTCCGTCGGTTCCTCGTTCGTTGCGACGATGGCGGGAATCACGGAGGTAAACCCGTTGAGCCCGCATTACTACTGCGAGTCGTGCCATTACAGCGAGTTCGATTCGCCGCGCGTCAAAGAGTACGTCGGCCGTGCCGGATGCGATATGCCGGACGCCGTCTGCCCGAACTGCGGCAAGCCGCTGAAAAAAGCCGGATTTGACATTCCGTTCGAGACGTTCCTTGGATTCAAGGGAAACAAAGAGCCGGATATCGACCTGAACTTCTCCGGTGATTACCAGAGTAAGGCGCACAAATACACAGAGGTTATTTTCGGCGCCGGTCAGACGTTCCGTGCGGGAACCATCGGTACGCTGGCGGATAAAACAGCGTTCGGTTACGTGAAGAACTATTACGAAGAGCGCGGCCAGCACAAACGGAACTGCGAGATCGACCGGATCGTGGAAGGATGCACCGGCATCCGCCGTACCACCGGCCAGCACCCGGGCGGTATCATCGTTCTGCCATTCGGTGAGGATATCAACTCCTTCACCCCGGTGCAGCATCCGGCGAACGATATGACAACCGACATTATTACGACTCATTTCGATTACCACTCCATTGATGCCAACCTCTTAAAGCTCGATATTCTCGGACACGATGATCCGACCATGATCCGTATGCTCGAGGATATCACGCACCTTGATGCGCAGACGATTCCGCTCGATAACCCGGAGGTCATGTCGCTGTTCAAGAGCACCGAGGCGCTCGGCATCAAGCCGGAGGACATCGGCGGCTGTCCGCTTGGATGTCTTGGCGTGCCGGAGTTCGGTACCGATTTCGTTATCCAGATGCTTCTGGACACGAAGCCGCAGTCGTTCTCCGACCTGATCCGTATCTCAGGTCTGTCACACGGAACCGACGTATGGCTCGGCAATGCGCAGACCCTGATCGAGGAGGGCAAGGCGACGATTTCCACCGCCATCTGTACCCGGGACGATATCATGATCTACCTGATCGACAAGGGACTCGAAAGTGAGCTTTCCTTTACGATCATGGAGAGTGTGCGAAAAGGAAAGGGCTTAAAACCGGAGTGGGAAGAGGAGATGAAGGCCCACGATGTGCCGGACTGGTACATCTGGTCATGTAAAAAGATCAAGTACATGTTCCCGAAAGCCCACGCGGCGGCGTACGTCATGATGGCGTACCGCATCGCTTACTATAAAATTTTCTATCCGCTGGCGTACTATGCGGCGTACTTCTCCATTCGTGCGTCCGCATTCTCCTACGAGCTCATGTGCATGGGACGCGACCGGCTGGAATATTATATGAAAGATTACGAAAAACGGAAAGACACGCTGACTCAGAAGGAGCAGGCAACCGTCAAGGATATGAAGATTGTCCAGGAAATGTACGCCCGCGGCTTCGATTTCGTGCCGGTGGACCTCTATAAGGCACAGGCGCACCGCTTCCAGGTCTACGATGACAAACATCTGATGCCGGCGCTCGACTCGATCGAGGGTCTGGGCGACAAGGCGGCCGACGCCGTTGTCCTTGCGGCACGAAACGGAAAATTCCTCTCGAAAGATGATTTCCGCGACCGCACCAAGGTCAGCAAGACGATTATCGACTTTATGGCGGACCTAGGTGTCTTCGGAGATCTGCCCGAAAGCAACCAGTTTTCGCTGTTCGACTATTAAAAGGAGCGTCCCCTTTCCGTTGCAATCCCGTGCGTCTTGGGGTATAATCAGACGTTGTGGAAAAGAACGAAAACGATTTAGATAAAATAAGGTGAAAAACATTGAGAAGAAGATTGGAACAACTGCTGAACGGCAGATTTGAATATGAGGTTCCCCATCTGCTGCTGTCCGAGACGGAGGTGGCCCTGACGCTGGACGAGGGGCAGAATTTCCGCGGAGAGCTGAATATCGGAGCGGAAGACGGGAGAAGAGTAAAAGGAATTGTGACCACAGATCATCAGAGAATCGTTCTGGCGAAAAATCAGTTCCAGGGAACGGCGAGTACGATTGAGTACGGCGTGGATACCAGCGGATTAAAAGCAGGCGATGAAATCTGTGGAAACATCACCGTCAGCAGCAATCTGGAGGAACGCTGCGTGCGGGTACACGTCTCGATTGCGGGAAAGACAATGAACATTTCCGGACAGGAGATTCATTCCCTGGCAGATTTTGTGCATCTGGCAAGCCATGATTTCGGCGCAGCGTACCGCTTCTTTGTAAAAAAAGAGTTTGCACGTCTTCTTCAGAAAGAGGCACCGGAGCAGATGGCACTTTATCAGGGACTGTCCCACAAGCCGGTGACATTTCAGCATCTGGAGGAATTTCTGGTTGCCCTCGGTCAGAAAGAGCCGGTGATGCTTTCGGCGGAACAGCCGGAGAAAACTGTGCTTACCGTGGACCAGCCACGCAAGGAAACACTGTATCTGTATAAAAATACCTGGGGCTACGTCCGCATGGAAATCGAGGTGCAGGGAGACTTTCTGGAAGTGGAAAAGAAAGTCGTCACTTCAGAAGATTTCATCGGAAGCGTCTACGGTGTGGAATACATTATCCATCAGGAGAAAATCGGAAACGGCCGCCATTACGGCAGAATTACGGTGCGTCAGGGAAAACAGGAGCTTCGCTTTGAACTGGAAGTGACAAACAGCGAAAAGCATGTGACCAGCAGAAAAAATACGGAGCGCGACCGTCAGATAACTGCCATCGCGCGCGGCTATCTCGATCTGGCAGTCCATAAACGCGACTACCGTACCTGGTATCAGGACACCTGGGAGGCCATCGAGCAGTTCGAAAAAGCCGGCGGAGACATGGCGTGGGTGACGCTGGGAAAAGCATGGCTGTACGAGAGCCATGAGGAAACCGGAAAAGCAAGAGAAACGCTTTCTTACGTAAAAGAGCATCAGGAACTGCTGGACACCGCGGAGAAAAAAGGAGCGTACCTGTATCTGGCATGGAAGCTGAAAATGGAAGTGGGCCATACCGATCTGGTATCACGCCTTGGAACACTGATGCGGCAGGAGAGTGCAAGCTATTTTCTGTTAAAGCTTGCCATTGATGCCGACGATTCCTGGCAGCAGTCGCTGACCCGTCAGCTCTACGCGATGGAACTTTGCTATGAGTGCGGGTGCAAGAGCCCGCTTCTGTATCTGGATGCGGCCCAGCTCTATCTCCGCCAGGAGGGACAGCTCCGCCGGATTTCGCCGTTTACCGTTCAGGTGCTGAAATTTGCGCAGAAAGAAGGCATTTTAAGCGGGGAACTGTTAAAACGGGCCGCTTATCTTACAGAGACGATGAAAACGTTCGATGAGAATGTCTATCAGATTCTGACTGCGGGCTATGAGCGTTTTCCATCCGATGAAGTGCTCGAAGCCATCTGCAAACTGGTGATGAAGGGCCGCCCGGTGCGGAAGGAATATTTCCCGTGGTATGCAAAAGCCGTGGAGCGGAACATCCGCATCACGCGCCTGTACGAGTACTATATCGAAACGATGGATGCGTCGTTCGACGAGGTCCTTCCGCAGGTCATCCGGATGTATTTCTCCTACAGCAACACACTGGCAGGCCAGAAGAAAGCGCTGATCTACGCCAACGTGATCAAAAACCGCGAAAAAGACCGCCATACATTCCAGAGCTACCGCCCGGCGATGGAGGTTTTCACGGCAAGACAGATCCAGAAAGGCCGCATGAACCGCGAATACGCCGCACTGTACCGGACTTTTCTGAAAAAACCGGAAGATCCCGACAGCGCAAAAGCGATCGCAAATGTGCTGTTTACCCATCATGTGACGTGTGAAAATCCGAAAATCACGCGTGTGATCGTCTGCCATCCGGCGATGGCGGGCGAAACGTCTTATCCGATGACGGAACGGGGTGCTTATATCCGTCTGTACGGCAAAAAAGCGCGGATTCTTCTCGAAGATGAGCAGCGCAGAAGATATGCGGTGACAGAAACCTGCCGCGTAGAGCCATTGTTTACGGATGAAGAGCTTGCCCGTGCCTGCGGCGGTTTTGCCATTGAAAATCCGGGTCTGCTGCTGCACCTGTGCGGGGAGCAGGAAGAGGAGATGCAGCTTACTGCAGAAAATCTTGCCTGGTATCAGCAGGCAGCGCGCACGAGCGCATTTTCCAGTGCTTACCGGAAAACAGTGCGTCAGAAACTGCTGGAATACTATCTTGCCCATCCGGATGAGCGTGAGACCGAGGCGGCTGTTGCAGAGCTGGAGGACAGCGCTTACGCAAAGGTGGACCGTATTTCTACGATCGAGCTTCTGGTACGCTACGGCTGTTACAGCCGCGCCTTTGCCCTGACGGATCGGTACGGCTACGAAAAGATCCCGGTGTCGTGTCTCTTCCGTCTGGCGCATGCGATGATTCTGGAAAAAGAGTTTACAGAGGACGAGGAGCTTCTCTATCTGGCATCCTACGTGGTAAAACAGGGCATTTACGATGAAATTGTATTGTGCTATCTGAGAGATTATTTCACCGGTTCTATTGAGGATATGTGCAGTTTATGGGATAAAATCCGCGGCTTCCAGATGGAGAGCGACAAGCTGGAGGAGCGCATTCTGACCTGGTCCGTCTTTGTGCGCAGCCACCCGAAGTGGGAGCAGGAAATGCTGGAGAACTACATCCGACAGAGCGGAAAAGAGCATGTCATTCTGGCATACCTGACGTATCTTGCGATCGGCTATTTTATGGACGGAAAACCGCTTTCGGATCAGATGTTTGACTACTTGGACCGCGCCTGGAAACAGGGCTGGGAGCTGGACGAGATCTGCCGTCTTGCGATGCTGAAACATCTTTCCACGAAGCCGCAGCTTTCTGAGGAGGAAGAAAAAGAGGCGCATACCCTGCTTCTGGCGTTTACGAAACAGGGACTCCGCTTTGCCTTCTACAAGGATCTGCCGGAGCACCTGACAGAAGGCTTCCAGATCGGCGACCGCATGTTCATCGAGGAGCGCCAGAGAGCGGAGGCAAAGGTGACGATTCATTACCGGACAAACGCCGAAGAAACATGGAAGAGCGAACCGATGCGCAATATGTATCAGGGCATTTTTGTGAAAGAGTTTCTGCTGTTCTACGGCGAGAAAATGGAGTATTACCTGACTTTTACGAACCGTCAGGGTGAGGGAAAAACAGAGGTGAAAACCGTCTCCATGAACGGCGAACCAAAAGCAGGAAGGACGCGGTACCAGCTTCTGAATCAGATGAAAGCAGCGCGCGCGGCAGGAGATTCGGAAAAAGCAGAAGAAGCATTCCGAAAGTATCTGCAGCAGGAGGCTCTGGTTCGGAACTGTTTTGCACTTGTGGATGAAAAGAAGCAGCAGGAGGATACGACATGGAACAGAAAAATTTGATTTTAGGATTTGATTTTGGAGAGAAATATTCCCAGTTCTGCTGCTATGACAGGGGAACCCATACGGCTGTCTCCATCCCGGTAAAAGAAGGAGAAGAGGCGGTGGAATTTCCGACCGCCATTGCCAAAAAACGGAATGAGGAAACGTGGAAAACAGGACCGGATGCAGAAAAATCTGCTCACGCGGAAAACGGCATCTGGCTGAACAATCTGTATGAGATCTGCATGGGATCCCGCATCTGCCAGATCGAAAACCGGGATTACACGCCGGGAGAAGTCCTTGGCACGTTCCTTCGCGAAGCACTGAAGATGATCGGCATCGAGCGCCCGGATCAGCAGATCCAGGCGATGATGATCACCACGGGCCATCTGACCCGTCCATTTGTGGAAAATGTGCGTGAAGCATACAAGATAATCGGACTTCCGCGCGGCAGAGCCTACCTGCAGGAGCATGACGAGAGCTTTTACTGCCATGTGCTGAACCAGAAGCCGGAGCTTTGGAGCCGTAAAGTCGGTCTGTTTTTCCTGAAAGATGAGGAAGCATCGTTTTCTGAACTTTCCATCAGCCGTAAGACGAAGCCGGCAACTGTGACCGTAAAACGGGGGCCAAAAGCTGCACTTTCGATCGAGCCGATGGAGCGCGACCGCGATTTCTGCCATCTGATGGGAGAAGCGATGGGGAATGAAATTTATTCCAGCGTATTTCTGGTGAGCGAGGAGTTCGACCTTGCCTGGGCCGACAACTCTCTGCGTCAGTTAAAGAAAAACCAGAGAAGAATCTTTGGCGGAACGAACCTGTTTGCACAGGGCGCCTGCTTTTCCGCGCGCGAAAAAGTGGAGGAGCGCCGCTTAAAGGGCTATCTCTTCCTCGGAAATGACCTCGTGCGCTACAACATCGGCATGGAGATGACGATCAATGGTTCTCCGGCATACTATGCGCTGATTGCAGCCGGTGTGAACTGGTATGAAGCAGAAAAAGAATGTGAGCTGATCCTCGACGGAACGGAGGAGCTGGAATTTGTTGTGAGCTCCATGGAAAGCGGAAAACGAAACCGCTATACCATGAAGCTGGACGGGCTGCCCAAACGGCCGCCGAAGACAACACGGATCCGTCTGCGTCTGGAGTATGATTCTCCGGTTACGTGTCAGATCACCGCAGAGGATTTAGGTTTTGGCGATATGTTCCCGGCAAGCCACAAAATCTGGCACGAGACGATGGGGGAGGTGTAAACGATGAGCGGTTATATTTTATGTCAGGTCAAACGGGCGAAAAATCCGTATTATATTTCCAACATCAGCACAAATATATATTCCATCGAGGAACTGTGCTATTATCTGTACCACAACATCTATCTGCTGGACGAGACCATCATTAACGAGCAGCTGCTGGTGTGGATGAAAGAAGAACTCCACTTAAGAAGACTGTACCAGCGTCTCTACGTCCTTCTGGAGGAGAAAAAGAACATCGGTGAGTTTATCCTGCCGATCTTCAAGGAGATCAATTATCTTTCCCACGATCAGTTCCGTGAGATGAATGAGCGCCTGAAACGGTTCGAGGAGCAGCCGGAGATTGTGCGGAAAAAAATCAAGGGAGACTACCTTGTCGACCACGAAAAATATATCAATGCGATCCAGGTTTACCAGGAAACGCTGAAAGATACCGAGAAAAACGAAACCAACATGGGAAGCCAGTTCACCGGAAGTATTTACAACAACATGGGCTGTGCCTACGCAAGTCTGTTCCAGATGAATGAAGCACTTACGTGCTTTCAGAAAGCAAAGGAAGAGCTGCACACGAAAGCATCGTTAAAGAGCTGGCTGTTTGCGGTCTACATGAGCAAAGGACAGGACGCCTATGAGCAGATGTGCACCGAGCGGAAAGTGGATGCCGAGACGAAACGGGAGATGGACCGCCAGATCACCGAGGCAATGCATGTCGAGCTCCCGCGCGATCTGGACGAAGCTCTTGCGGCGTGGACACGGGAATATCATAAAAATACCGGACTTTGAACAAAAAGAACAAAAAAATTACTTGACAGCAAAAAAGAATGGGACTATAATACAGCCCATAAGAAAAAAATAAATACTTCGAAACCGATGAAGTGGAGATAACGTTGGAAGCGCACTCACAGAGAGCCCGGGCAGGTGGAAGCCGGACAGAAAGCGGATCAGCAAATGGACCACGGAGGGTACAGGGAAAAGCGGGAAACCGTCTGAGTATTCTGTAACGTGCAGGCATACGTTAGTTGCCAGGAATATGATCGTATTCTGCAGAGCGTGTGAGCAATCGCAAAACAAGGTGGCACCACGAGTATAAAAATATACCCGCCCTTGGCAAAGAACAAAGTGATTCTTTGCCGGGGGCGGTTTTTTGTATGTCAGAAATTGGTTCTGAGGACCAGTGTTGATGACAGCCTTTGCAGACACAAGGAGAGGAGATAACAAGATGAAACAGATGACGTTAGAAGAAATTTCAAAAGCAGCCGCATCGGGAGCTTTTCGGAAAATCCCGGTAAGCAGAGAAATTTATTCGGATATCCGTACACCAGTAGAAACACTGAAAGTCCTGCAGGGCGTCAGCAGCCACTGCTACATGCTCGAAAGCGTGGAGGATAAAAAACAGTGGGGAAGATACACCTTTCTCGGCTACGATCCGTCGCTGGAACTCACCTGTGTCAACGGAAACCTGACAATCACCGCCGATGCGGCAGAGATGAAAAAAGTAGAAGATATTCCGGAAAGCCGCAAAGAACAGCTTCCGACCGGACAGATCCGGCTGACCGCAAAGACAGCCCATCCGGGAGCCGTCATCAAAACCCTGATTGAGAAAAATAAAAGTCCGAAGATCGCGACACTGCCGACCTTCACCGGCGGCCTCGTCGGATACTTCTCTTACGATTACATCAAGTACAGCGAGCCGACCTTAAAGCTGGACGCAGAAGATCAAGAACATTTCAAAGATGTCGACCTGATGCTGTTCGATAAGGTCATCGCCTATGATAATTACCGTCAGAAAATCGTACTGATGCTTAATATCGAAACCGAAAATCTCGAAGAAAATTACGAAAAAGCCGTACAGGAACTCGAAAAAATGGAAGAGCTGATCCGCTTCGGAAAACCGGCCGAGACGAAAGCAGGCCACCTGAAATCCGAGTTCCGCCCGCTCTTCGATGAGAAAGCGTACTGTGAGAAAGTTGAGCAGGTCAAACATTATATCCACGAGGGAGACCTCTTCCAGCTCGTTCTCTCCAACCGGCTCGAAGCTGATTTTGAGGGAAGCCTCCTCGATACGTACCGCGTCCTCCGCACGACGAACCCGTCGCCGTACATGTTCTACTTCTCGAGTGATGATGTCGAGATCTCCGGTGCATCCCCGGAAACTCTCGTAAAAGTCGAGGACGGAGAGGTCCGGACCTTCCCGCTTGCCGGAACGCGGCCGAGAGGAAAGAGCTATGAAGAAGACCAGCGGCTGGAAAAAGAACTCCTCGCCGATGAAAAAGAGCGTGCCGAGCACAACATGCTGGTTGATCTGGGAAGAAACGATCTCGGAAAGATCTGTGATTTCGGAACCGTGGAAGTAGAAAAATACATGTCAATCGAACGTTACTCCCACGTCATGCACATCGGTTCCACTGTAAAAGGACAGCTTCGGAAAGACAAGACCGCAGTCGATGCCATCGATTCCGTTCTCCCGGCCGGAACCCTCTCCGGTGCACCAAAGCTCCGTGCCTGCCAGATCATCAACGAGCTGGAAAACAACAAGCGCGGCATTTACGGCGGTGCGATCGGCTATCTGGATTTCACCGGAAATATGGACACCTGCATCGCAATCCGGCTTGCGTTTAAGAAAAACGGAAAAGTGTTCGTCCGCTCCGGTGCCGGCATTGTAGCCGACAGCGTACCGGAAAAAGAGCATCAGGAATGCATCAACAAAGCAAAGGCCGTGATGGTCGCACTTGCAGAGGCAGAAGGAGGAAGCAACTTATGATACTGCTGGTAGATAATTATGACAGTTTTTCCTATAACCTGTATCAGCTCGCCGGTTCGATCAATCCGGACATGAAGGTCATCCGGAACGACGAGATGACGATCGACGAAATCTGCGCACTGGCACCGGCATCCATCATTTTATCTCCCGGACCGGGCCGTCCGGAGCAGGCAGGCCGATGCATGGAGATTGTAGAAAAATTAGGCGGCGAGATCCCGATCCTCGGTGTCTGCCTCGGCCATCAGGCAATCTGTGCCGCGTACGGCGCGACCGTCACCTATGCGAAACAGCTGATGCACGGCAAACAGTCCGAGACAACGCTGGATCTTACCTCGGAATTATTCCAGGGGCTGCCCAAAACCGTTCCGGTTGCAAGATACCATTCCCTCGCAGCTGATGAAGCGACACTGCCGGAAACCTTAAAGGTAACGGCAAGAACTGCAGACGGCGAGGTCATGGCAGTCGAGGACCGTGAGAAAAAGATCTACGGAGTCCAGTTCCATCCGGAATCCATTCTGACCCCGCAGGGCAGACAGATGGTAGAAAACTTCTTAAAAATTACAAGATAGATCACAGGACAGCAAAGAAAGAGAGGAACAGAATATGATTCGGGAAGCGATTGTAAAACTGGTAAATAAAGAGAACTTAACCTACGAGATGGCAGAGGGCGCCATGGATGAAATCATGGGAGGAAAAGCCGATCCGATCCAGATCAGCGCATTTTTAACTGCCATGACGATGAAAGGCGAGACAATCGAAGAGATCACCGCATGTGCCAACGGCATGAGAAAGCATGGTGTTCACATGGAACATGACAAGGATGTTCTGGAAATCGTCGGAACCGGCGGAGATAAATCCAATTCCTTCAACATCTCCACAACAGCATCCCTTGTGATCTCTGCAGGCGGCGTCGCAGTTGCAAAACACGGAAACCGCGCCGCATCGAGCAAATCCGGCGCAGCCGACTGTCTCGAAGCGCTCGGCGTCAAAGTCGACCTGGAGCCGGAGAAAAACAAAGAAGTTCTGGAAAAACTTGGAATCTGTTTCCTGTTCGCACAGAAATACCACATGTCCATGAAATACGTGGCACCGGTCCGCAAGATGCTCGGCATCCGGACCATTTTCAACATCCTCGGACCGCTGACCAACCCGGCAGCAGCCACGATGCAGGTGATGGGTGTCTACGAGGAAGCACTTATCCGCCCGATGGCAGAAGTTCTCTCCAATCTTGGTGTCAAACGCGGCATGGTTGTCTACGGCCAGGACTGCCTCGATGAAATTTCCTTAAGCGCACCGACAAGCGTCTGCGAGATCAAGGACGGAACGTTTGAGGAATACGTCATCACACCGGAAGAGTTCGGCATGACCCGCTGCACCAAAGAAGAGCTGGTCGGCGGAACTCCGCAGGAGAATGCTGAAATTACGAAAGAAATTCTTGCAGGAAAGAAAGGCCCGGCAAGAGACGCTGTTGTCCTGAATGCCGCCGCAGCCCTTCATGTAGCAAAAGAAATCCCGATGCAGGATGCTGTAAAACTGGCAGAGGAGCTGATCGACAGCGGAAAAGCACAGAAAAAACTCGAAGAGTTTGTGTCATTCACCAACAAATTGGCAGAAAAGGAATAAACATATGATACTGGAAACGATTGCAGAAGCCACAAGAAAACGTGTCGCTGCAGAAAAAGAGAAGTGTTCTCTTGCAGAAATGAAAGAAAAGGCAATGGCGATGAACCCGGACACCGGATTCACGTTTGAACAGGCGCTGAAAAAGCCGGGCATGTCCTTTATCTGCGAGGTAAAAAAAGCCTCCCCGTCGAAGGGCATCATCGCAGAAGATTTCCCCTATCTGGAGATCGCAAAGGAATATGAAGCGGCCGGTGCCTCCGCCATTTCCTGCCTGACCGAGCCGGAATACTTCAAAGGCGACAAGCGTTACTTAAAAAAAATTGCAGAAACCGTATCCATCCCGGTTCTGCGGAAAGATTTTACCGTGGATCCCTATATGATCTACGAGGCAAAGGTGCTCGGAGCCACCGCTGTCCTTCTGATCTGTGCGCTGCTGCCGGAGGAAACCTTAAAAGAATATCTGGAAACAGCGCATTCCCTCGGCCTTTCCGCTCTTGTGGAAGCCCACGATGAGGCGGAGGTTGCACAGGCCATGCGCGCCGGAGCAAGGATCATCGGCGTCAACAACCGCAACTTAAAAGATTTCACGGTCGATATCCACAACAGTGAGCGGCTGCGGGAGCTTGTCCCGGAAAACATTGTTTTCGTATCCGAGAGCGGCATCAAAACGCCGGAGGATGTCGGAAGACTGTATCAGAATAAAACCGATGCCGTTCTGATCGGCGAAACGCTGATGCGGAGCAGCAACAAAAAAGCAGAGCTTGAAAAACTCTCTTCAATGTGTTAAAGTGGTAACGTAAGTGTGCAAAACAAAACAGAGCGCACGGGGAGTCAAACGTTATGGAAGAACAGACCAGAATCAAAATCTGCGGGCTCACACGGCTGGAAGACATCGATGCGGTGAATGAGCTGAAGCCCGAATATGTCGGCTTTGTCTTTGCAAAAAGCCGCAGACAGATTACAAAAGAACATGCCGTGACGCTGCGGCGCTATCTGGATCCCGAAATCCAGGCGGTCGGCGTTTTTGTGAACGAGCTTCCGGCGATTGTCGCAGGATACCTCGAAGAGGGCGTCATCGATCTGGCACAGCTCCACGGAAATGAGAGTGAAGAATATATCCATTCGCTCCGGTTCCGCACCGGCGGGGAACTGATCAAGGCATTTTCCATCAAAACCAGGGAGGACGTCGAAAAGGCGAAAAAAAGCAGCGCCGATTACATCCTTCTCGACCACGGAAAAGGTGGTACCGGCGAATCGTTCGACTGGTCACTGATCAGAAACATGGACCGCCCGTATTTCCTTGCGGGAGGCCTGAACGCCGAAAATGTGGAACAGGCGATTTTACAGACACATCCCTTCGCCGTCGACATCAGCAGCGGTGTCGAGACAGACGGCGTAAAGGACCCGAAAAAAATCACAGAATGCATAAGGAGGATAAGACATGTCTGACGGAAGATTTGGTATTCACGGAGGCCAGTACATACCGGAAACTCTGATGAATGAAATTATCAATCTGGAAAAACAGTACAATTATTATAAAAACGATCCGGAGTTCTGCCAGGAGCTCGATGACCTGCTGAAAAATTACGCGGGCCGCCCGTCCCTTCTCTACTACGCAGAGAAAATGACAAAGGATCTCGGCGGAGCAAAAATTTACCTCAAACGAGAGGATCTGAACCACACCGGAGCCCACAAAATCAACAACGTGCTCGGACAGTGCCTCCTCGCAAAAAGAATGGGAAAAACCCGTGTCATCGCAGAGACCGGAGCCGGCCAGCACGGTGTGGCAACCGCAACGGCAGCAGCGCTGATGGGACTTGAGTGTGAGATCTTCATGGGAAAAGAAGACACCGACCGTCAGGCCCTCAATGTATACCGGATGGAGCTTCTCGGGGCAAAAGTAAATGCCGTTACTACCGGAACTATGACCTTAAAAGATGCCGTCAATGAGGCGATGCGCGAGTGGGTATCACGTGTCGATGACACCCACTACGTTCTCGGTTCCGTTATGGGCCCGCATCCGTTCCCGACCATCGTCCGCGATTTCCAGGCTGTCATCAGCAAAGAGGCAAGAGAGCAGATCCTCGAAAAAGAAGGAAAACTCCCGAAAGCCGTCATGGCATGCGTCGGCGGCGGAAGCAATGCGATGGGTATGTTCTATAACTTCATCAATGACAAAAATGTCCGCCTGATCGGATGCGAGGCAGCAGGACGCGGCGTCAACACCGCAGAGACTGCAGCAACCATTGCAACCGGAACACTCGGCGTCTTCCACGGTATGAAATCCTACTTCTGCCAGGATAAATACGGTCAGATCGCACCGGTTTACTCGATTTCCGCAGGCCTTGACTACCCGGGCATTGGACCGGAGCATGCATATCTGCATGACATCGGCCGCGCCGAATACGTTCCGGTAACGGACGATGAGGCAGTAGAAGCTTTTGAATACCTCGCAAGAACCGAGGGTATCATCTGTGCGATCGAGAGTGCCCATGCAGTAGCCCATGCGATGAAGATCGCAAAAGAATTTGATCCGGAAGACTCCATCATCATCTGCCTGTCCGGACGCGGAGACAAAGACGTAGCAGCCATTGCAAGATACAGAGGGAGGGACCTTCATGAGTAAAGTAACAGAAGCATTTTCAAACGGCAAAGCATTCATTCCGTTTCTGACAGCCGGAGACCCGAACATTGAAAAAACAGAGAATTATATTCTGGAGCTCGAAAAAGCAGGCGCAGACCTGATCGAGATCGGCATCCCGTTTTCCGATCCGATCGCCGAGGGCGTTGTCATCCAGGAGGCAGACCTCCGTTCTTTAAAAGCCGGAACCACCACCGATAAAATTTTCGATATGGTAGCCTCCGTGCGCAGAAAAACAGACATTCCGCTGGTGTTTATGACCTACTTAAACCCGGTGTTCCATTACGGATACGAGCCGTTCTTTACAAAATGTGAGGAAGTCGGAATCAACGGCATCATCATCCCAGATATGCCGTATGAGGAAAAAGGCGAATTAAACGATATTGCGCGCAGCCATCAGGTAGATGTCATTTCCCTGATTGCGCCGACGTCTGAGCAGCGCATCCGGAAAATTGCCGCAGACGCCGAAGGTTTTGTCTACCTCGTATCGTCTCTGGGCGTTACCGGTGTCAGAAGCGAGATCAAGACAGACCTCGATTCCATGATCGCCGCAATCCGCAAAGTAACCGATATTCCGGTAGCCGTAGGCTTCGGCATCAACACGACCGATCAGGCGGCCAACATTGCAAAAATTGCGGACGGTGTCATCGTCGGAAGCGCTATCGTCAAAATGATTGCGAAGTACGACACTCATGCGGAGCAGCACATCTATACGTATGTCCGCATGATGAAGGAAGCTGTCATGACAGCAAATAAATAAAACCCGCGTCATTGCGTGTTTGAAAAAACTGTGTTAAGATGAGAGCGTGTCTGAAACAAACCGTTTTGGACACGCTTTTTCAACATAAAATACCTGACCGGCTTTCAAAAAAGCCGGATAGAATATGGAGGAAAAACGTGTTAGATGTATGTTTACTGGGAACAGGCGGTATGATGCCTCTGCCAGGCAGACGCCTGACCGCCCTGATGACCCGATACAACGGAAGCAGCCTTCTGATCGACTGCGGCGAGGGAACCCAGGTTGCCATCAAGGAAAAAGGCTGGACCTTTAAGCCGATTGATGCCATCTGCTTCACCCATTACCACGCAGACCACATCAGCGGCCTTCCAGGACTTCTCCTGACGATGGGAAACACTGACCGGAGAGAACCGCTGACCATGATCGGCCCAAAAGGCCTGGAGCGCGTCGTCAATTCACTGCGTGTCATCTGCCCGGAGCTGCCGTTCCCGATTGTATTTCACGAAGTGACAGCGCCGGAGGAAGTGATCGAGATGAACGGCTACAAAATCACAGCCTTCCGCGTGCAGCACAATATCACCTGCTACGGCTATTCGCTGGAGATCTCCCGCAAGGGAAAATTCGATGTGGAGCGCGCTAAAGCACAGGAAATTCCGATTAAATGCTGGAATCCGCTGCAGAAAGGCGAGACTGTCACCCTGGATGGAAAGACGTATACGCCGGACATGGTCCTCGGCCCTGCCAGAAAGGGACTGAAGGTGACCTACTGCACCGATACCCGCCCGATTCCGTCGATCTCCGAACATGCGAAAGGCTCCGACCTTTTCATCTGCGAGGGAATGTACGGCGAGCCGGAAAAACAGGCAAAAGCAAAAGAATTTAAGCATATGACCTTCTACGAGGCGGCAAAACTGGCAAAAGATGCCGAGGCTGCCGAAATGTGGCTGACCCACTTTTCCCCGTCGCTCGTCGGCCCGCAGCGGTACATGGATGAGGTACAGAAGATTTTCCCGGCCGCAGAGCTTGGAAAAGACGGAAGATCAGTAGAACTGTTATTTGAAGAGGAAACGAAAAATGAGTGAAAAAGATACCCTGATTCTTGCAATTGAGAGCTCCTGCGATGAAACCGCAGCCTCCGTCGTGAAAAACGGAAGATGTGTGCTGTCTAACATTATTTCATCCCAGATCGCCATCCATACCCTGTATGGCGGCGTTGTGCCGGAAATTGCATCCAGAAAACATATCGAAAAAATCAACCAGGTTGTAGAAGCAGCCTTAAAAGAAGCCGATGTCACTCTGGATGATATTGATGCGATCGGTGTTACGTACGGCCCTGGCCTTGTCGGCGCACTTCTCGTCGGCGTGGCAGAGGCAAAAGCGATCGCCTATGCAAAAAAGAAACCGCTGGTCGGCGTTCACCATATTGAAGGCCACGTCTCGGCGAACTATATCGAACACCCGGATCTGGAGCCGCCGTTCCTGTGTGAAATCATCTCCGGAGGCCATACCCATCTTGTCATTGTAAAAGATTACGGTTCTTTCGAAATTCTCGGAAGAACGAGAGACGACGCAGCCGGAGAAGCCTTCGACAAGGTAGCCCGTGCCATCGGACTCGGCTATCCGGGCGGACCGAAGATCGACAAGCTGGCAAAAGAAGGAAACCCGCACGCCATCGACTTCCCGCGTGCCCACATGGAGGATGCGCCGTATGACTTCAGCTTCAGCGGCGTAAAATCTGCCGTTTTAAACCATCTGAACAAATGCCGGATGACAGGCGAACCAATTGTCGAAGCAGACATCGCTGCGTCCTTCCAGCAGGCCGTTGTGGACGTTCTGGTGGATAATGCCATCCGTGCGGCCAAAGATTACCATATGGACCGTCTGGCGATCGCCGGCGGCGTTGCATCGAACGGGGCACTCCGCGCGGCGATGGAAGCAGCATGTGAAAAAGAGGGCATCCGCTTTTACCGTCCGTCCCCGATCTTCTGTACCGACAATGCGGCCATGATCGGTGTGGCAGCTTACTACGAGTACCGGAAGGGAACCCGCCACGGCTGGGACCTGAATGCCGTACCGAACCTGAAGCTTGGAGAACGATAAGAAAAAGAAACTTCCGCAGCAGAACGGAGAAGAGAGATCTGCTGCGGAGTTTTTGTATTTGTAGAAAACGGAGGAAAAGATGAACGAGAAGAAAGAAAAATACACTGCGGTTGTCCTGGCAGCCGGAAAGGGAACCCGGATGGGCGGAAACGTAGCAAAACAGTTTCTGGAAATCGGAGGAAAACCAGTCGTGGTTTACGCGCTGGAGGTTTTTGAACATTCGCCGGAGATTGACCAGATCATTCTTGTGACAGGTGCGGATAAAATAGAATACTGTCATAAAGAGATTATCGAAAAATATGGAATTAAGAAAACTGTTTCCGTATGCGCAGGCGGAAGGGAACGGTATGAATCTGTCTGGAAAGCATTGCAGACGCTGAAAAGCCTGGAAAGCGAACAGGAGCAGAAGACCGATTACGTTCTGATTCACGATGGCGCCCGCCCGTTTTTAAACCAGGAAATGCTGGAACGTCTCTGCGCATGTGTAAAAGAAGAAAAAGCCTGTGTCCTTGGCATGCCGGTCAAGGATACCATCAAGCTTACCGATGAAAACGGAAAAATAAGGGAAAGCCCGCGAAGGGATCTCGTATGGCAGGCACAGACCCCGCAGGCCTTTGCAGCAGAGCTTCTGTTTCCGGCATTCGAAAAACTGATGCAGCATTCCACAGAAGGAATCACCGACGATGCCATGGTTGTGGAGCAGGAGATGGGAATCGCATCAGTGATGGTAAAAGGCGGCTATGAAAATATAAAAATCACAACACCGGAGGATCTGCTCGTTGCAGAGAGCTTTCTGGCAGAAAAATAGAAAAAAGCAAAATACAGAAAGCAAAGTATAAATGGATAAAAACAAATGTGTGAATTGCAAAACAGGGAAAAACAGCGAAAACGAAAAAGAAATTGAAAAAAATGTAAAAAAAATTCAAAAAAGTGGTTGACATTCTGAAACACTGCTGATATAATAACGAATGTCGCTGAGCGAGAGAGATAAAAACGCAAAGCTGACAAGCCAAAAACTGAGATGATTTCGGGAGTTACCGAGATTTGAATTCACACACGGAGAGGTATCGAAGCGGTCATAACGAGGCGGTCTTGAAAACCGTTTGTCCGAAAGGGCGCGTGGGTTCGAATCCCACCCTCTCCGGTTGAAGCAGAACAATATGTTCTGCTTTTTTTATTGTTCAGCTTGGTTTTTGGGGAGTAAAAAGGCGAAATGAAAAAAGGTAAGATTTACCTTTGAAGTTACATTATTTTACAAGATTAAATTCCACATGAGAGTGGAATTTAATCTTGTAAGTGAGTAATATATAAAACTTGAAAATAGTACTGGACAAAAAAGAAAGAATCGTGTATATTAAATAACGGACGTTTTGGAGAAATACCCAAGCTGGCCGAAGGGGCTCCCCTGGAAAGGGAGTAGGTCGTTAACAGCGGCGCGAGGGTTCAAATCCCTCTTTCTCCGTTCGACAAACTTCTTGAAAAAAGTATTTGACAAAAGATGGCAAATACGATAAAATACAGAAGTTCGTCAAAAGACGCAGAAACAGGTAGTTGAGGAATCATGGAAAATGATCCGGGGACGGAATCAAAAAGATGAAAAAAGTACTTGACAAACCGGAAAGACTTTGATAGAATATCAGAGTTGCTGCGAAAGAGACAAAGCAACACAGTCTGGTACGACTTAAGAAGTTCGAAAGAGCTTCGAAAAAAAGTTTAAAAAAAGTACTTGACAAGCACAAAGAGATGTGCTAAAATAACAAAGCCGACGCGAACAGCGAACGGCACAAACGAAAAGATGAACCTTGATAATTGAACAGTGACAACCTTGAAAATTCAAGAGAAAAGTTCTGAAAACGAACCTTAAACAGTAAAACAAGGATGGATTAGCCAAGAGTTAATCCTGACTGGACAAATTTTTATTATGAGAGTTTGATCCTGGCTCAGGATGAACGCTGGCGGCGTGCTTAACACATGCA
>OHWK01000106.1_pt1 | contig 55184 bp, 49 predicted proteins | sample 1579761 | NCBI WGS metagenome assembly OHWK01 (sample SAMEA3882516, study PRJEB24775) | human gut metagenome | biome: human-associated habitat; feature: intestine environment; material: feces | place: Netherlands | collected 2009/2010 | reverse complement strand
GGAAAGAGCAGCCATGGACTCGCCCTGACTTCCTGTAGTGATCAGAACAAGCTGCTCATCCGGATAGTTCTTTACCTGGTCGATCTCGATCAGAGTCTGGTCAGGAACACGCAGATAGCCAAGTTCTGCGGCAGTGGTAATAACATTTACCATACTGCGGCCTTCTACAACTACTTTACGTCCATACTTGTAAGACGTATTGATGATCTGCTGTACACGGTCTACATTCGAAGCGCTACAATAATTCTTGTATTGGAGTGTTCGGCAAAAAGCCGGTCAAATGTAGCTCCCACTGTCCTTTCTGACTGTGTAAAACCAGGTCTCTCCGCATTGGTACTGTCTGACATCAATGCCAGTACCCCTTTCTTGCCAATTTCTGCAAAACGCTGCAGATCAATCGCATCACCAAATACCGGTGTATAATCTACCTTAAAGTCTCCGGTATGCACAACAATACCTGCCGGCGAATAGATTGCCAGTGCCGATGCATCCTGGATACTGTGGTTCGTCTTGATAAATTCAATTCTGAATTTTCCAAGATTGATCGACTGTCCATGGCGCACTACTTTTCTTTTAGTTGAGCGGAGAAGATTGTGCTCTGTGAGCTTTTTCTCGATAATTCCCATAGTCAGCTTTGTTGTATAAATCGGCAGATTAATCTCTTTAAGCACATAAGGAAGCGCTCCAATGTGATCCTCATGTCCATGTGTGATCACAAAACCCTTCACCTTATCCGCATTGCTCTTAAGGTAACTGATATCCGGGATTACAAGATCGATTCCCAGCATATCATCTTCCGGGAACGACAATCCGCAATCTACTACAATAATACTGTCTTCATATTCAAAGGCAGTGATATTCATTCCGATCTTTTCAAGGCCTCCAAGCGGAATGATCTTAAGTTTTGAGTTGCTTTTTTTCTTCAATCTCACACCTCCATATATTTTATGTATCTCATCCGTACATTTAATTATCGTAAAATTCGGAGTCCGCCTCTGTGTGCGAACCCCGTTCTTATCTGTCAGAAATATTCTTTTGACAGTTCCGTCTACACTTCAATCTCCACATCCTCCAGAAGCTCTTCGAACACCTTGAGTACGGCATTAAGCTCTACTTCCTCTTCTACCATCTCATAAACGCTGTCCTTCTCTTCCGGCGTACTTGTATCCTTCAAGATCAGGCACTCTGCATCATCCTCTTCTGAATCTGCAACCAGAAGGTAAGTCACTCCATTCAGTCTGGTCTGCTCCACAACAAAAAATTCTTCTGCTTCGCCGCCTTCTCCGCATGTAAACGTTAATTTTTCATTCTTCATATACTTTCCCCTTATCGTCTGATTGTATTCCAAAGCCTGTTACTTTTGCATACCCAGAGAGTCCAGATATCCCTGCAATATAAATACAGCCGCGATCTGATCCACATACTGCTTGCGGTTCTCCCGTCTTACACCGGATTCCATAAGTGTCCGTTCCGCTTCCACCGTTGTAAGGCGCTCATCCCACATCACGATCTCAATGCCGGTACGCCGCTTCAGCATCTCTCCAAATTCCAGTGCCTTCTCTGCCCGTTCTCCGATATCATTATTCATATGTTTCGGAAAACCGATCACAAACTTCTCTACTCCATATTCGGTTGCAAGGCTCTCAATCCTTGCCAGTGTCTTCCGAAGCTTGTTCTCGTCCTTCCTCGTAACCGTCTCCACTGCCTGTGCCGTAATCCCCAGAGGATCACTTACAGCAACACCTACGGTCTTCGTACCATAATCAAGTCCCATTATCCGCATCATATCTTCAACCTACAGTTCATGTCTGATATAAGCTTTTAATAATTCTTCTACTATCTCATCCCGCTCAACCTTCATCACAAGGCTTCTTGCTCCGTTATAGCTGGTAATGTATGTAGGATCACCGGACATAATGTATCCTACAATCTGATTCACCGGATTATATCCTTTTTCCACCAGAGCATTATATACAATTTCCAGAATATCTTTTGCCTGGATCTGTGGTCCTGTCTCTACCTGAAAAAATTGTGTATTCGTTATATCTTTCATCTTACGACCTCCAATACTTCATATTCATTTTAATATAATCTATACAAAAATTCAATGCATAATTTGTGAAAGTGAAGTAAGTTCTATCTCTTTTAACTGATTGATCCACCGGTCTGCCTGTTCCGGTTCGCATGGAACCCCAATCCGCAGATATTCCTTGGTGTGCCCTGTGACATAATTTTTCCCATCACGTTCTGTCATCTCTTCAAATAGAACTTCCACCTTTTTTCCAAGCCATCCTTCTTCATAGCGTTGCATTTTTTTGCGGTTCAGTTCCAGCATGATATTGCTTCTTCGCGTTTTTTCATGTTCCGGGATCTGCCCGTCCATCTTCGCAGCCTTCGTTCCCTGGCGCTTTGAATACTTAAATATATGAGTTTCATAAAAATTGATGCTGTCTACAAAGTCCCGGGAGGCTTCAAATTCTTCCTCTGATTCCTGCGGGAATCCTACGATCACATCGGTTGTCAGTGCCGGATTTTCAAAATACTTCCGGAGAAGCTCACATTTTTCCCGATATTCTGCCGCATCATATCTGCGGTTCATCCGTTTCAGGGTTGCATCACATCCGCTCTGCAGAGACAGGTGAAAATGCGGACATATCTTCGGCAGGCAAGCCAGTTCTTTTGCAAATTCTTCCGTCACGATACGCGGTTCCAGAGAACCCAGACGGATCCTTTTGATCCCTTCAACTCCATGTACCGCGCGGATCAGATCCAGGAGTCCTTCTGTCTGCTTTCCATTTTCATCTTTCCATTCCAGTCCGTAAGAACTGAGATGGATTCCGGTAAGCACCACTTCCTGATACCCATGTTCCGCAAGTGTACGCACCTCTTCCACTACGTCTTCTTTTTTCCTGCTGCGCACGCGTCCTCTCGCATAAGGAATGATGCAATAGGTACAGAACTGGTTGCAGCCATCCTGCACTTTCAGATATGCCCTTGTATGCTCTGCTGTCCGGGAAAGATGGAGACTCTCATACTCGAAGGTATGGTTAATGTCAATGACCTCCTGCATCTGTTCCGGAATGTCTTCTTTAAAATATTCTTCCAGAAGGCGGATCAGATCCTTTTTTTTATTATTCCCGATTACAATATCTATATTCTCATCCAGCTCACCCATATCCGCCTGCGCCTGCACATAACAGCCGGCCGCTACGATCACTGCATCAGGATTCTGTTTTCGGGCACGATGGATCATCTGTCTGGACTTGCGGTCTGCCATATTCGTCACCGAGCAGGTATTGATCACATAAACATCTGCCAGATCATGAAACGGTACGATCTCATATCCGTTCTTTTCCAGCAGTTCCTGCATCGCTTCTGTTTCATAAGCATTTACCTTACAGCCCAGGTTGTGTAATGCTGCTTTTTTCATAAATTCATCCTACTTTCAATATTTATAACATTTAACGAAAATTTCATTCATTCTTCGGCGTTTTGTTCCTTGACTTTTTTATGTATAACTTTTAATATAACTATAGAAAATGAAATCAAGGAGGTGTGTTTTCAATGAAAACCGTACAAATTTCTTTAAATTCTATCGACAAAGTAAAATCATTCGTAAACGAAATCACAAAATACGATTACGATTTTGACCTGGTATCCGGAAGATATGTGATTGATGCAAAATCTATCATGGGTATCTTCAGTCTTGATCTTTCTAAACCGATCGATCTGAACATCCATGCTGAGAACCAGGATGCTGATAACATCATCGAACTTCTGAAACCATACTTAGTATAATAGAATGCGAAGTATCAGGACGCAGTACATTTTCTGTACTGCGTCCTTTCTTTTTTTGAGGAGAGCCTGAAAAAGCTCCCCTTTTTCTTTTATTATTTTACGATGATCGTCTCCACAGTATTCACTGCTTCTGCAAACAGTTCATCAATCTTTTCACTTAAGTTTTCTTCTGATTTGCGGATCACTTCTACATTCGGTTTGGTTACCGGATGTTTTGCCACGAAGATCGTACAACAGTCTTCGTATGGAAGAATGGAAGTCTCATAGGTTCCGATCTTCTCTGAAATATCTACGATCTCCTGCTTGTCAAATCCGATCAGCGGCCGATATACCGGCAATGTACATACATCGTTGGTTGCCATCAGGCTCTGCATGGTCTGGCTTGCCACCTGTCCGATACTTTCACCGGTAATAAGTCCCAGGCATCCGTCTTCTTTTGCAAAATGCTCTGCAATCCGCATCATATAACGGCGCATGATGATCGTCAGTTCATCATGTGGGCATTTTTCATAGATATAAAGCTGGATATCGGTAAAGTTGACTACATGCAGCTTGATCGGTCCTGTATATTTGGAAACCTGCTTTGCAAGATCCACTACCTTCTGTTTGGCCCTCTCGCTGGTGTACGGCGGTGCATGGAAATAGGTTGCCTCCAGTCCGACGCCACGTTTGGAGATCATATAACCTGCAACCGGACTGTCGATTCCACCGGAAAGCAGAAGCATCGCGGTTCCATTTGTCCCAATCGGCATACCGCCAGGTCCCGGAATGATCTCGGAATAGATATAAATCTCTTCTCTTACCTCTACATGAAGCAGTACATCCGGGTGGTGTACATCTACCCGGATTTCCGGGAATGCATACAGAATAGCTTCTCCGAGGTCATAATTGATCTCCATTGATTTCTTCGGATAGGTTTTCTTTGCACGACGGGACTCTACCTTAAATGTGATATTCTTATCCGGATAAACCTCATCCATGTATGCGATCACATCTTTTTTCAGTTCTTCAAATCCTTTATCCTCTACGCGGACAACCGGACAGATCCCTACAATTCCGAATACTCTTTTCAGAGCTTCTACCACTTCATCTCCGTCATAATCTCCGTCACAGTCCACATAAACTCTTCCCTGTGCTTTATAAGTATGGAATAATCCATCCAGGTCTTTTAACGAATGCCTGATCTGTCTTACCAGTGCATCCTCGAACATATAACGGTTCTTTCCTTTGATTCCGATTTCTCCATATTTTATCAAATAAGTCTGAAACTTCATTCTTTCCTCCTAATGGCGTGTGTACTTTCTAAGCATCGGTACACAATTATATAATGTTTCCAGCGTATAGTCAATTTCTTCTTCTGTAGTAAATTCTGACATACTGAATCTGAGCGTTGCGTCCAGATATTCTTTTCCGGCTCCGATTCCCTTTAGCACTCCGCTGATCGCCGGATGGTTGGATGCACATGCCGAACCGGATGATACATAAATCCCCTTCTCTTCCAGTGTATGAAGAAGAACCTCACTCCGGATTCCTGCAAATCCCACACTGATGATATGTGGTGCACTTGTTTCATCATAAAGTCCGTGGATCACAGTATGATCGATTTTCTGTACCCCTTCGATAAAGTGCTGTTTCAAGGCACGCATATGTGCCACCTTTTCATCCAGGTCTGTGTAAATCGTCTTTGCTGCCAGCCCGATTCCTGCAATCCCCGGTACATTTTCTGTTCCGGAACGCATGTTTTTCTGCTGTTCGCCTCCGAAAATGATCGGTTTTACTTTTGCTTTTTCATTGATATAGATAAAACCGATTCCCTTCGGTCCATGGATCTTATGTCCGCTTACAGAAAGCATATCGATTCCCATCTTTTTCGGGTAAATCTTATATTTTCCAAATCCCTGTACTGCATCCACATGGAACAGGATATTTTTATTATAAGCCTTTACGATCGCAGATGCTTCTGCAATCGGCTGAACCGATCCCACTTCGTTATTCACATACATGACCGATACCAGGATCGTCTCGTCACAGAGCGCTTCCTTTAACGCATCCAGGCGGATCCGTCCATACTCATCAACCGGAAGATAGGTCACACGATAGCCCTCCTCCTCTTCCAGGTAACGCATGGTATTGAGAATTGCCGGATGTTCAATTGAACTGGTGATCAGATGCTTGCCGGCACGGTGATTGGCACGTGCACCTCCGATCAATGCAAGGTTGTCACTTTCTGTTCCACCGGATGTGAAATAAAGTTCCTTTTCCTGCACCTTCAGAATCTTTGCAAGTGTCTCCTTCGCCTCACGGACATACGCTTCTGCATCCACACCTTTTTTATGCATGGAGGATGGATTGCCGTAATCCTCACACATCACTTTTCCAACTATATCCCGAACACACTCATAGGCTCTCGTTGTTGCTGAATTATCCAGATAAACTTCCATTTTTCTTTGTCTCCCAAACACTTCTTCTCTTTATCTTATGCAGTTCTTTGCCTGCCGGTCTACTGTTCCAGTTCAAACATCAGTATAGCAAGCGTTGCAAGTCCGGCTGTCTCTGTCCGCAGGATCCGCCTGCCCAGGGTGATGACCCTCGCCCCCATACTGACTGCTGCATCAACTTCTTCCGGTTCAAATCCACCCTCTGGTCCGATAAAAATCCCAACAGACTGTCCACTTTTAATCTGGCGGATCACTTCTCTTGTCACTTCCATACCACCTGCAAGTTCATACGGAAGCAACGTCACATCAAGCTCTTCTGCCATTTTCAGTGCTTCTTTATAAGAAAGCGGCATGGTAACTTCCGGGATCCGGCTTCTTCCGGCCTGCTTTGCCGCACTTTCTGCGATGGAATTCCAACGGTCTGCTTTTTTCGCTGCTTTCTTATCATCCAGACGAACAACAGAACGCTTCATTGCTACAGGAATCACCTGATACACGCCAAGCTCCACCGCTTTTTGCACAATCAGCTCCATCTTGTCGCTTTTGGGAAGCCCCTGGAAAAGATACAGCTTTGACGCCGGTTCCGTGTCCGCTTCCATCTCTTCCAGAATATGCAGAACCGCCACATCTTCTTCATAGGCTTCCACCTCGCACAGATAGGTTCTGCTTTCTCCGTCACTGATTTCAGCCTTTTCATGCAGCTTCATCCGGAGCACATTCTTCATATGATTAACATCTCCGCCTTCAATCCGGATCTTATCTCCGGAGATCTGCTGTGGTGTTACAAAAAAATGATGCATCTTTTCTGATCCTCTCTGCCTACGCTTTCGTTTCTTTTCTCGCTGTTACAGATACCCATTCTCCCTGATGATGAACCTCCAGAACCGTGAGACCTGCTGCCTCTACCGCTGCTTTTACCGTCTCCTCCTTGTCTTCGATGATACCACTTGTCACGTAGATACCACCGTCTTTTAACTGGTTCACGATCACCGGTGTCAGCGGCACCAGTACGTCTGCAAGAATATTCGCCACAACGATATCATAGCATCCATAACCAACTTTATCCTGGACTGCTTTATCATCAATGATATTTCCGATCATTACTTCGTATTTATCCTTTGAAATACCGTTGACTTCCATATTTTCATAGGTTGCATCAATCGCACACGGATCCAGGTCTGTTCCTACAGAATACTTTGCACCGAACATCAGCGCCAGCATTCCAAGAATTCCACTTCCGCATCCTACATCCAGAATTCTGGTGTCCTCTGTCACATATTTGCGGAGCTGACGGATGCAGAGCTGTGTGGTCTCATGCATTCCCGTTCCGAATGCAGTTCCCGGATCGATATGCACGATCATCTTGCCTTCATCTTCCGGCTTTACTTCTTCCCAGGACGGAATGATCAGGATATCATCCACATAGAACTGGTGAAAATATTTTTTCCAGTTATTGACCCAGTCCACATCCTCTGTCTGGGATTCTTCTATCGTTCCTTCACCTACTTCCACATAGGCACGCATATCTTCCAGTTCATTTTTCACAGCTTCCAGAAGACTTTCTTTATCTTCATCTTCTTCCAGATAGAAACTGATATATGCGATGCCGTCATTGATTCCTGTCTCCGGAAGGATATCAACAAACATCTGCTCTTTTTCCGCCTGTGTCATCGGAATCTTATCCTCAATCTCGATTCCCTGTACACCAAGGTCCATCAGCATACTACTGACAATGTCTTCTGCCTCGGTTGTTGTCTTTAATCTGAATTTATTCCACTTCATATTGGTTCTCCTTTTATTGTTGTCCAAGCAAATAATCAATAAACTGCTGTGCAGTACGTCCGCTTAATCCACCATGGCTCAATTCCCATTTGTTTGCCTCCAGAAGAAGCTTTTCCTCTTCCATCTCGACACCGTAACGATCTGCAAGCGTGGTGACAATCTTCTGGAATTCTTTTTTATCCGGTTTTCCAAAATAGATGGTCACGCCGAATCTTGCTACCAGCGAAAGTTTCTCCTGTACGGTATCATTGGTGTGCAGTTCTTCATCTCTGTCGGCTTTATCTTTGAATGTCTCACGTACCAGATGTCTTCTGTTGGAAGTTGCATAGATCAGGATATTATCCGGTTTCTTCTCCAGACCGCCTTCGATCACCGCTTTCAGATATTTGTACTCAATCTCGAATTCTTCAAAAGAAAGATCATCCATATAAATAATAAATTTATAATTCCGGTTCTTGATCTGTGCGATCACATCATTCAGGTCTTTGAACTGATGCTTGTACACTTCGATCATACGAAGTCCCTGGTCATAATACTGGTTCAGGATTGCCTTGATTGAAGAAGATTTACCGGTTCCGGCATCACCAAAAAGCAGACAGTTATTAGCTTTTTTACCCTTTACAAATGCCTCGGTATTATCGATCAGTTTCTTCTTGGCAATGTCATAGCCCACCAGATCGTCCAGATGGACGTGTGCAATCTTGGTGATCGGCACGATCTGTGCTCCTTCTTCCGTATGCTCAATACGGAATGCCTTGTGAAGTCCGAAAGTTCCCACTCCAAATTCTTTGTAGAACTGGGTTACAGTTGTCTTAAATTCTTCTGCATCATCTGTCTGCGCAAGAGCTTTGCTTAAGTCGCAGATCCGGTCGCGAATCCTCTTGTTAAATACATGTCCCTTGGCATTGACCGGATGATAGTCCTCAATCAGTTCCAGACTGTCTGTACCGAGCTTTTCACCCATCTCTTTCAGATCATATTCGAACAGTTCTTTGAAAATCTGAAAATCATGAAGGGCTGCTTTATTGACGCTTCCCTCTACCTCTCCTACCACTTCACAGGCTGTACTGTAAGCATTCTCACTGTTGGCAAGCAGGAACGTCAGGAAGGTATGCCAGAGGTTCCCCTCGAATCCATAGTTTGCAGCCAGCTCGATCAGCTCATTTAAATTTTCGAAAAGAAGGCTCTTCAAATCCTCTTTGTTGTAATAATCATTATCTGCATTGTCGATCAGAAATGTCATGTCCCGAAGCAGATCTTCATGTTCCATATAACGATATAATATCAGTTCATTTGTTCTCATAGCCGTGTCCTCTCTTTTTCAGTCTAATAATTTCCAAGGATTTTCAGATTCAGTGCTTCTTCCCTCAGTCCACGGATCGCATTTTTCACTGCGGCATCTGCCAGATTTCCTTCAAAGTCCACAAAGAAACGATATTCCCAGCTTTTTCCTTCTACCGGCCGGGATTCGATCTTTGTCATGTTCAGGTCATTGTAAATAAAATGGGAAAGCAGATGGTACAACGATCCACTCTCATGCGGTATTTCAAAGCAAATACTGATCTTGGATGCATTTTTCAGGAATACCTTCTGGTTTGTGACAATGATAAATCTTGTACTGTTGTCAGATTCGTCATTGATCTCTCTTGCCAGGATATCCAGTCCGTAAAGCTCTGCTGCATATTCGTTGCAGACAGCTGCCTGCGTGGTATCCTGGTCTTCCATCATCTTCTTGGCCGCCATAGAAGTATTGGCAACACTGATCTGCTGCCAGGTTCCGTGTTCATCCAGGAAATGGGATGTCTGCATCAGTCCTTGTGGATGTGAATACACTCTTTCAATGCTGGAAAGTGTAGTTCCTTTCACTCCGGCAAGCATATGCTTAATCGGAAGGACCGTCTCTCCTACAATGTAATTTTCAAATTCCACCAGAAGGTCATACACCTGTGTCACCGGACCTGCGGAAGAATTTTCAATTGGAAGGACTGCATAATCTGCGCTTCCCTCTTCAATTGCTTCCATTGCATCACGGAATGACGGTACATGGCAGTTTTTCACATTTTTCCCAAAATATTTTAACATAGCTGCCTGGTTGTTGGCTCCTTCCACTCCCTGGAAGACCACACGTGCACCATCAAGATCCAGCTGATCCAGTCCGATAAAGGGAAGTCTTCCCAGAACTCCTTCCTCAGAAAGACGCTGGTACTGCAGCTTTCTGCTCATGCTCATCAGCTGTTCAAAAAGCTCCCGGATCCCTTTTTTGTTAAAATCTGTGGACACCTTTTCTGCTACTGCTGCCAGTTTCTCGTTCTCTCTTGTCTTATCAAATACCTTTCGTCCGTTCTTTATCTTATATTCTGCAACTCCTTCGCAGACCTTCATACGTCTCTCATAAAGCGTGGTGATCTGGTCATCGATCACATCCAGCTCTTTTCTCATCTCTTCCAGACTCTGCATTGTCCCACTCCTTATCGTTTTATCCTTATGTCTTCTTACGCTGACGTTACTAATTTTTCATTATAATATATTTTTTCTGTAAAATCTACATTTCTTCGCAAACCCGATCAGAAAAAACATGTAAAACTTTGTTGAAATAACCATGTTTTTGTTATATTATAGATAAAGAATATATGAACCCGCACATATTCTGCGGTTATTTTTAAGGAGGTTTCTTATGAGACATTTAATGAGTCCTTTAGATTTTTCTGTGGAAGAGCTCGATAAGCTTATGGATCTTGCAGGTGATATCGAAGCTCATCCAGAAAAATATGCACATGCTTGCGCAGGCAAAAAGCTTGCCACTTTATTCTATGAGCCAAGTACCCGTACCCGACTGAGTCATGAAGCAGCAATGATGAATCTCGGTGGTAATGTACTTGGCTTTTCTTCGGCAGCTTCCAGCTCTGCTACCAAAGGGGAAAGCGTAGCAGATACGATCCGTATGGTTTCCTGCTATGCAGATATCTGTGCGATCAGACATCCAAAAGAAGGTGCACCGATGGTTGCAGCGCAGCACTCTTCAATCCCGGTGATCAACGCAGGTGATGGCGGACATCAGCATCCTACACAGACACTGACTGACCTTTTAACCATCCGTTCTTTAAAAGGACGTCTGAATAATCTGAAGATCGGACTCTGTGGAGACCTCAAATTCGGTCGTACTGTACATTCTCTGATCAATGCCCTGGTGCGTTATGAGAACATCGAGTTTGTACTTATTTCACCGGAGGAACTCCGTCTGCCAAGTTATGTACGCAAAGACGTACTGGATAAGAAAAATATCCCATATACAGAAGTAGAACGCCTGGAGGATGCCCTTCCGGATCTCGATATCCTTTATATGACACGTGTTCAGAAGGAACGTTTCTTCAACGAGGAAGATTATATCCGTATGAAAGATTTCTACATCCTGGACAAAGGGAAAATGGAACTTGCACCAAAAGATATGCTGGTTCTCCATCCACTTCCGCGTGTCAACGAAATTTCTGTTGAAGTTGATGATGATCCAAGAGCTGTTTATTTCAAGCAGGTACAGTATGGTGTCTATATCCGTATGGCACTGATCCTGACACTTTTGGATATTCATGTAGATTAAGGGAGGCGAAAGACATGGTTGAAAATACACTGAACATTGGGAAAATTTCAGAGGGCTTCGTACTGGATCACATCAAAGCAGGAAAAAGCATGGATATCTACAAATATCTGAAACTTGATCAGCTTGACTGCTGCGTAGCCATCATCAAGAATGCCAAAAGTAACAAGATGGGTAAAAAGGATATCATCAAGATTGAATGCCCGATCGATATCATTGATCTGGATATCCTTGGTTTTATCGATCATAATATCACGGTAAACATTATCGAAGATTCCAAGATTGTTGAGAAAAAAGAACTGAAACTGCCATCTGAAATCAAGAATGTGATCAGATGCCACAATCCGAGATGTATTACTTCGATTGAACAGGGACTGGATCATGTGTTTGTACTGACTGATCCGGAGAACGAAGTGTATAGATGTAAATACTGTGAAGAGAAATACAACAGAAAGCGGGGCTAGCGTCGGCTTGTTGGACTAGGCGGACAGGTGCCACGCAAAGGACGCATGAAAAAAGAAAATTTTTTCATGCGTCCTTTATTTTTTGTCTCCTTCGTACAGTAAGAAAGGAGATCTTGGTATTGCTCGTCCTGTTTTCTGCAGTATGTTTGTCCGGCACAGCATACAGTGGATATTGACAGAATGCAGTCATAGGCTTGCAGGGACAAAGCACATCATCACTGCGGATCTTCCTATTTTCTTCAGTCCTGACAGATCCAACTCATACACATTCCAACAAGCAGGATCAGCGCAATACTTAATAACATAAAAAATACCTCCTATAGACGCAGAAAAACAAAAGCGAATATGTCTTCAAAATTTCTGGTATTTGTCCATAAAAATCTTTCCCTTGATTTTAAAACAAATCCAGCATATTATCCAGATACAATTCCTCTCTTACATGCAGCTGATATTCCGGCTTTGTCATATAATACAGCAGAAATTCCAGGATCAGCGCACTTCCAAGTCCCCTGCCTTCGATCTTAAAATTTGTAAATCCCATCGGCAAATAGATATTTTTGATATCGTCTACGCTGATAAATCCCGGATTTGTCATTGCTTTTGAAAAACGATAGCCTTCCTTTGCATTTGGCGCAGTACACCGGTGTTCCTCTCCATCTTTTCCGAGATTCTTCCGGCTCACATCCTCATAACAGGCTTTCCGGTCCCTGCAGCCGAACCAACAACACTCATTACACAGGAATTCAACTTTATCCTTCTGACCTTCTGATAATGTATTCCATTTATCCAACATCTTATTCAGACGGAAATCCGGCACGACATATTGAAAATCTTCTCTCTGGATTTCCCGCAGACACTCCTGAAATTCGGTCAACACTTTCGTGGTAGATGAGACCAGATAGAACCCCGGATACTTCTTTTTCAGATAATCCACCAGCAGCTCTGAGTGCACGATCACACCGTTTTTCACACCTGTGCTTTTCTCAAATAACTGACAAAGCATATTGCATCTCTGATTCGCAAGGTGCTCTTTCCTGAGCAGAGAATTACTAAAGGTCAGACGGGCAGAAATCCCGTACTTCTGCATAAGTGCAAGCACTTCTTCCGGCTCAGCTTCTCCTGCTTCCACACGTCCTCCGCCCCACAGGCAGTCTTCCGGGGCTCCATAAATGGAACCAATCTCACACCAGTCATAGAAATATTCCCTGTGTGTATAAAACAGCGACAAAAAAAGTCTGTACAGTTCATAAAATTCAAACAAGCCCGGAAGATGGTAATATGCTACATTTCCTCTTTCCCGACTTTGAAAACGATCATTCCTCATTTGACACTCCTACATAACTTTAATCCTCCTAAAACTACCATATTTTTCAAACGATTGTCAAACGGATTATCACGTTTTTTTATTTTTCATTCCACTCAAAAAATCATTCACACAATACTACGATATCATAAAAATTAAAGGGCACCGCAACAAAAAAAGAATCTATATCCTTCATGAATATGAATACAGATTCTTTTCAAAGTTTCTCAATTAAAAATAAAAAAGCAAGCAAAACGATAAGCCGGGTTATGTCGTGGACGTTCATCTATCCAGTTCTGCTGTTGCCAGCAGACTCAAGCGACCAACCTGAAGCATGACGGGCCGCCATACCACTTCTTTTCGGTCTTGCTTCGGATGGGGTTTACATATGCCCTGTGTGTTACCACCCAGGCGGTAGTCTCTTACACTGCCCTTCCAACCTTACCTGCATCTGCAGGCGGTATATTTCTGTTGCACTATCCTTAGAGTCACCTCTACCGGACGTTATCCGGCATCCTGCCCTGTGAAGCCCGGACTTTCCTCGTCTGCGGCCTTTCGGCACCTGCATCCGCGAACGTCTGTCTTACTTGCCTTAGATACTTTATCACATTTTTTTATCAGTGTAAAGGATTTCTTCTACACTCCCGGATCAACCTGCAGCTCATTTCCGTCTGCTGCCGTTGTCGCAAGAGTATCACAACGTTCATTCTGCGGGTGTCCATCATGCCCTTTTACCCAATTGAAGTTCACCTGGTGCGGCTTTTTCGCTTCCAGAAGCCGCTTCCACAGGTCGGTATTCTTGACCGGCTCATTCTTCCCACGCTTCCAGCCCTTTTTGATCCATCCCTCGATCCAGTGCTGATTGAATGCATTGACCACATATTGGGAATCAGAATAAAGCTCTACCTCGCAAGGTCTGTTGAGCGCTTCCAGCCCCCGGATGACAGCCATCAGCTCCATCCGGTTATTGGTTGTCCGCACATAGCCGCCGGAAAGCTCTTTAACGTGAAGTTCTCCCTTCGGGTCTACATATTCCAGAACGACTCCATAACCGCCCGGTCCGTCCGGATTACCTCTTGCCGCTCCATCTGTATAAATACTGACTTTCATAAATTGTCTCCTTATAGTTCAAATACCTGTCCCTTTTCCCGGACCCGCATGATCTTCTCCCGGTATGGTTCTGATACTTCCATTCCGATAAGCCGGTCCTGCACCTCGTACTGCTTCCACATATGCATCGGAAATACAATCTTCGTATCCGTATGCCGCATATACCAGTCAAAGCCCCAGTAAAACTGCTCTTCCTGTCTCGGGTCAAGCACGACAAATGCAAGATCGATCTTCTCACCGGCCAGCGTTTCAATCTCCTTTTGATAATCGCCGCGCATCATCCGGTTATACGCATCATCTTCCTCTTCCCAGTGCCACCAGTTCAGATCCCCTGCATGATAAATGATCCTGTCTTCGCATCTTACCAGAAAGGCAACCCCTTCATCGGTTGAACGCAGACTTTTTACCTTTGTATCCCCGACAGTAATCTCATCCTTTTTTCGCATGAAATGTTCCGATTCACGCTGCTCCTTTTTCGCAATTCTGATATCCTTCGGGAAAATATATTCCACATCCGGATACACATCCGCAAGCTTCAGGATCTCTCTGTTAAAATGATCCGGATGGGAATGGCTGGCAAACACCAACAGCTTCTTCGCTGGATCAAACTCCGGCATCGTTCCTTCATAATAGTCAAATAATAGAATATGGGATTCCAGTTCCACCGAAAATCCGCTGTGTCCGATATACGTCACCCTCATCTGTCTGCCTACTCCTCAACATCATCATGTTCACCGGCTGCTGTCTCTGTCGCATAAACAATCTCCGGAAGAACATATTCCAGACACTCTTTAATGATCTTCGGACTTCCCGGAAGATTGACGATCAGGGATTTACCCCGGATACCTGCTGTTCCTCTCGTCAGCATTGCCCTTTTTCTGGTCCGTGTCATAAAAAGACGCATCGACTCTCCGATCCCCGGAATCTCCTTATCGACCACTGCCTTTGTCGCTTCCGGAACACAGTCCTCTTCTCTGCATCCGATCCCACCGATCGTAAGGATCAGATCTGCCATCTGTGCATCCGCGATCTTCGCAAGGATCTTGCGGATAACCTCCCTGTCATTTGGTACCGGCTGTACAAGCTCTGTCTTGAAGCTGACCTGATCGAGCACTCTTCGCACGATTGGCGAACACGTATCATCCTTCTGTTTTCTGTATATCATGGTGTCTGCTGATACAATTGCTACTTTCATAGATGTCCCTCTTTTCTTTTCTCCTCACGTATAGATTTCATGGTATCTTATATGACCATTCATTCCATGAAAATGTATCCCCTAACGTATAGACTTTAGTATAACATACTCTCGGATTGCCATGCAAGTTTCCTGCCACCAATCGAATTGATTTAAGAAAAATTTTAGATAATGATGCAAACCATACCTCCGTTGCTGTCATTGACGATCTTCTGCATGGTGTCCTGCAGTTTTGCCTGACTTTCATCTCCGATCATGGCGATCTTGTTTCGCACGCCATCCATCACCAGCTCTTCGATCGATTTTCCGAAAATATTGGTTCCCCAGACTCCATCCGGGCTCTTTGCCGCCTCGTTGATATAATTTACCAGATCCTTTGCCTGCTGCTCACTCCCCACGATCGGCGCGATCTCGGTCTCAATGTTAGCTCGGATCATATGGATAGAAGGTGCTTCCGAACGGATCTTTACTCCGTATTTATTGCCCTGCCGGATTACCACTGGATCGTCCAGCCGGATTTCTTCTCTTGTCGCGCTGACTACACCGTAGCCTTTCATTTTAACCGAAGCAAGTGCATCTTTGACACTTTCATATTCTTTCTGGAGCATGGCAAGATTACGCACTGTATGGATCAGATCATATTCCCCGCTGATCTGCGTTCCGGTCAGATCACTTAACATTTCGTAATAACAGCCATCTTCTACCTTGATTTCAACCGAGATCTCACCGGTATCCATGGACACACCTGTTACATTTACTGCATTTATGTAGGTACTCTGCTCCGGCTTCCGGATCTCCATCGCATCCCGGATTTCTCCGATTCTGCCCATGACTTCTCTTGCATAAGATACCAGCTCTTCCCGGACCTTGTGATCTGCTCTAAGTATTTCCACCCATTTTGGAAGGAAAAATTTTACTTCTGTGACCGGAAATGCAAAGAGCACATTTTCCATGATCCGGTGGATATCTTCTTCCCGGAGCTGTTCACAGTTGACCGGAAGTGCCGTTACCTGATATTCTTTCTGGATTTCTTCTGCCACGTTTTTTGCCTCTGCGCTGTACGGTTTCCGGGTATTGACCAAGACCACGAACGGCTTGCCAATGCTTTTCAGCTCCTGGATCGTTTTCTTTTCTGCCGCCCGGTAGCTGTTTCTGGGAAGCTCTCCGATACTTCCGTCTGTCGTCACAACAATCCCGATCGTGGAGTGGTCATGGATTACCTTTTTCGTCCCGATTTCTGCCGCCTTTGTAAACGGAATTTCTTTTTCGTTCCACGGCGTTTTCACCAGACGTTCTGCTCCATTTTCCATGTGACCGGCGGCTCCCTCCACCATATAGCCCACACAATCGATCAGACGCACCAGCACACTCACATCCTTTGCGAGCTGGATTTCGGCAGCTTCTTTTGGCACAAATTTCGGCTCCGTTGTCATGATGCTCTTCCCTGACGCAGACTGCGGAAGCTCATCCACCGTCCGCTCTTTTGCATGCTCATCGGTCATTTTCGGCAGCACCAGCACATCCATAAAACGCTTGATAAAGGTTGATTTGCCACTCCGCACCGGTCCTACCACACCCAGATAGATCTCTCCATTCGTCCGGCACTGTATATCCTTGTATAAATCAAATGTATCCATACACTGTCCCCCTTTGATTGCTGATACAGTGTATGCGGGCTTTCCCCGGTTTAGAACAACTATACTGCCAGTTCACTTTTACTTTCTTGCCATCAATTTCAAAATCGGGTATGATAAATGGTAACAAAAAAGCGTATTACAGGCACGTAATGCCTTTCATTTATCAGAAAATCCTATCGGGATTTTCTTACAGTCAAAAAAGGAGGTATCCTATGCACGTAGGAAGAAAAGCACAAAAAAGAGAAAAAAAAGCCATGTCTGTCTCCCTGTACGGGAATCTGTTTTTCGTTATCGTTGAGATCGTCATGGCAATCTACACCAGTTCCCAGGCAGTTCTTCTGGACGCAATCTATGACGGAGTCGAGTTCTGCATGCTCCTGCCGTCGCTTTTTCTGATTCCGCTACTTTACAAGCCATCCAATGAAAAGCACCCGTTCGGTTATATGCAGATTGAATCTATGTTTGTCGTTGTCAAGGGCATTACCATGACTGGCGTTACCGTCGGGCTGATCCTGAACAATATCGAAATCATGATCCATGGTGGCAGAAAAGTCGCTTTTGATACCATTGCCTGGTTTGAATTATTTGCATTTTTTCTGGGAATTACCGTATCCATTTATCTCAAATATAAGAATCGTCTGATGGATTCCCCAATGATCACAATGGAAATGGAAGGCTGGGAGATCGACAGTATTGCCTCTTTCGGTATGGCAATTGCCTTCTTTCTTCCGGTTCTGCTGCCTTTTCCATGGTTCAGACCCATAACACCTTATCTTGACCAGATCATTACCGTCACCCTGTCCATCTTTATGCTGCCGACACCGATAAAGACGGTAATAACCGGACTTCGGGATCTGTTCCTGATCCCGCCGGAGGAAGAGACTGTTGATGAAATTAAAGAAACGATCGAACCTGTCCTAAATGCCTATGGTTACAAAAAGCTCTACTATGACATTCTCCGTACCGGAAGAAAGCTCTGGATCAGTGTTTACATCACCTTTGACAAAGATCTGGTTTCCATTACCCGGTTTAAGATCGTACAGAATTTCTGTATCCAGGCTCTTGCGAAAAAATATACGGATTTTTATTTTGAACTTCTGCCGGATATTGTGTTTACCACGGATGATGAGGCATTGACCAATCATATCGTAAACCAGTCGGAAGAAGTGGATCAGAATGCAAAATTTGCAGACTGAATTATCTGATCCTTATTCTTTAAAAATACTCATTTTCCAAGAAAAGCTGCCTTAATCGGCAGCTTTTCCTTTAAATTCTTTGATTGGATTCTTGATAAATTTTATGTACTGCTTTCTCAGCCATTCGATCAGCTTCGTCAGATACCGAAGTACCGGCTCGGTCGCAATAGAGAATATTACAAAAAGCATAATGCATTTTCTGGACATTCCCGTAATCGCAAATAACTGTGGCAGGAAGATACTGCATCCTAACAGTCCGATCACGCATCCGATCCAGACGATCATACGCAGTGCATTCATCGGCTGGCAGATCCGGTAAAGGATCATGAATCCGACAATTGCAAGCAGCATCGTCGCCGCCGTAGAAATATCTTTGGATGCAACTCCGAACGTCTGTCCAAATACAACCAGCGCACCAACCGCAAATACATCCGTAAGTCCTGCCGGAAGTGCCTTTAAGAACACATTGGTCAGGAAGTGTCCCTTAATGATATCCCGGTTCGGCTGCAGTGCCAGGAAGAATGCCGGAATACCGATCGTATACATGCTGATCAGCGATACCTGGGATGGCTCCAGCGGATAGGTAATCATAAAGACTGCCGAGAAAATTGCAAGCAGGAAGGAAAAAATATTCTTCACCAGGAACAGACTTGCTGAACGCTGAATGTTATTGACAACTCTTCTTCCTTCCAGAACAACCTCCGGCATCCTTGAAAAATCGGATTCCAGAAGTACCACCTGGGACGCCTGGACCGCCGCATCGCTTCCTGATGCCATCGCCACCGAACAGTCTGCATCCTTCAGGGCAAGTACATCATTAACACCATCACCGGTCATAGCGACCGTCATCCCCTGCTTTTTCAGTGCCTGCACAAACTGTCTTTTCTGTTCCGGGATTACCCTTCCGAAGACCGTATATTTGCTCACCGCAAGGGCAATATCTTCTTCGGTCTTTAATGTTCCCGCATCCACGTAATTCTCTGCGCCTTCAATTCCGGCCTGCTTCGCAGTCTCCGATACGGTAATCGGATTATCACCCGAAATAACTTTTATCGCAACACCCTGGTCCGCAAAATATTTGAAAGTCGCAGGCGCTTCTTCCCTGACTTTATTGAGAAGGAGGACATAACCAAGCGGCGTTACCGTTCCAGTCAGCGGCTTACCATCCGGCTCTCCATCATAGCTTCCAAATACCAGTACACGGAACCCCCTGGACGTATACTGTTCTATTCTTCCCTGATACTTTGTATAATCCTCACGCAGGACAAATTCCGGTGCACCAAGCACATATGCCTGATCTTTGAAAATTACTCCGCTGTATTTGACCGTGGAAGAAAAAGGAATCACTTTTTCCGGCACTTTATCTGAATGCTCTGTAAAATGTTCTTGCATCGCATGCATCGTGCTGTTATCCGCGTCCATTCCTTTGACAAAATCGCCGATCATCCGGTTCAGATCCGGCATCTTTTCTTCGTCATAGGCCTTGGCTTTCACCACTTCACTGACACACATACTGTCTTCTGTGATCGTACCTGTCTTGTCAACACAAAGCACATTAACCCGCGCCAGAGTCTCGATACTCTTCATATCATGGAGCAATACCTTTTTCGATGCAAGACGCATTGCACTTACCGCAAGTGCCACGCTTGCAAGAAGATATAATCCTTCCGGGATCATGCCGATCACTGCAGCAACCATGGAGATAATACTCTGCCGGAAGCTGTCGTGATTATAGAAATAACTCTGCACAAACAAAATGATTCCTATCGGGATCAGTGCGATTCCGACCATTTTTACCAGCTTGTCCAGGGAACGGATCATCTCCGACTGTTCCCCCTGCTGCATGGCTTTTGCTTCCAGAGTCAGCTGTGAAATATAGGAATCCGCTCCAACCTTATCCAGGCGTGCATGACAGCTTCCTGATACCACAAAACTACCTGACATCAGACGGTCTCCACGCTTTTTCGTGATCTCATCAGATTCACCGGTAAGTAAAGATTCATTGACCTGAACCTCACCAGCCTCAACAACCGCATCTGCACAGATCTGGTTCCCGGCACGAAATACAACAATGTCGTCCACAACCAGCTGATCCGCCTCCAGATTCAGCGATACCCCTCCACGGATTACTTCCGCGTGCGGTGCATTCAGCATGGTCAGCCTATCCAGTACTTTCTTGGAACGGATCTCCTGAATGATCCCGATCAGTGTATTGCAGATGATGACCGGCAGGAATGTCAGATTTCGAAAAGAACCTACCAGGCACAGCAGAATCGCCAGAATCAGAAAGATCAGGTTGAAATAGGTAAATATATTATTATGAACAATCTCTTTTGTCGTAAGTCCCGGTGGAGCAACCTCATCATTGGTCCAGCCATTCTCTTCCCTTATCCGGATCTGCTCGGGATTAAGACCTACCCGGTAGTCCGGAACCACACGCTGGATCTCGCCTCGAACGACTTCTTCCTCTTGTGTTTCTTTTTCTTTTTTTCCGAATTTCATACAAAAAATCCTCCTGTATACACGCCATTATACGCCTATACGGAAGGATTTTCCATTAAGACTTTATGAAATTTCTTTGAAACTTTAATCCCACGGAAGGTTACTGTATTCGCTGCGCCCGTCACGCATCATCAGTTCACTTACCGCATCCTTTGCGGGTTTGCCTTCAAAAAGTACCTGATTGACCTTTTCCACGATTGGCATGGATACCTCATATTTTTCAGCCAGCTCTCTTGCCGCTTTTGCTGAATACACACCCTCAACTACCATCTTGACCTCAGCCATCGCTTCTTCCATCGTCATTCCCTCACCGATCAGAACACCTGCCTTACGGTTACGACTGTGCTTACTTGCACAGGTGACGATCAGATCACCGATTCCGGTAAGTCCGGTAAAGGATTCCAGCTTTCCGCCCATCTTTACACCAAGTCTTGTGATCTCCGCAATTCCTCTGGTGATCAGTGCAGCTTTGGTGTTATCCCCGTATCCTAGTCCATCTGCAACTCCGGCTGCAAGTGCGATTACATTTTTCAGGGAACCGCCAAGCTCAATTCCTTTAATATCCGGGCTTGTGTAGACACGGAATACATCATTCATGAAAATTTTCTGCAGATAAATGGCGGTTTCTTCTGTCTCTGCTCCGACTACAACCGTTGTCGGAAGTTCACGGCTTACTTCTTCTGCGTGACTTGGACCAGAAAGAACAGCTACATTTGCCTGCGGAATCTCTTCTTCAATCTGCTCAGAAAGTGTCTTTAAAGTACCCTCTTCAATTCCTTTTGCCACATTGACCAGAATTTGCTCTTCCTTTACATACGGGCACATTTTCTTCGCCGTAGCTCTGGTTGCCATAGACGGAACTGCAAGAACGACCACATCTTTTCCTTCCACACTTCCCTGCAGATCTGTTGTGATCTCGATCTCCTCCGGGATATGAACGCCCGGAAGCTTACTTGGATTTTCCCGCTTTTTCCTGATCTCATCTGCTTCTTCTTTTAAATAAGACCAGATGGTTACATGATGTCCGTTTTTATTCAGTACCAGGGCCAGAGCCGTTCCCCAGCTTCCTGAACCGATAACTCCGATTTCTGCCATAAATTATTACCTCTTATTTTTCTTTTTTGAAAAACTAATCTTGCTCTCTGTACCATTTCTCAGACGTCCGATATTCGCACGGTGACGGATAAATGCAGAGAGAACAAAAAGTGCTCCGATTCCATACATTTCAAACAGATACTTCTGCATCATTCCAAACATTCCCATCTGTCCGTCAACGACGAGTCCGACAAGGAACAGTACGGAAATCACCAGCGATCCCAGTGATACATAACGTGTCACGGCAACAATTACGATAAACACGATCAAACATACTGCCGCAATCCGAATATCTGTAGATAAGATCATACCTGCCGTAACTGCAATTCCCTTTCCGCCCTTGAACTTCAGATAGAATGGAAAATTATGTCCGAGCACTGCCCCAAAACCTGTATACAGCGAAAGGAGCGGTAAAATATCTGCGTGAGACTGTCCGTAAATTCCGCGGACCACCAGAACTGCGATCACGCATTTGAAGCAGTCACCTAGCAGGGTGATCATTCCGGCTTTGATTCCCATGGTGCGAAGTGCATTGGTAGAACCTGCATTTCCGCTTCCCATCTTGCGGATATCTACCCCCTGAGTTTTTCCATAGAAATAGCCGGTCTGAAACAGACCAAATATATAGCCGATCAGCAAACATACAAGACGTTCCATCTTATTTGTCCTTCTCCTTTCTCTCCCTGATAAAGAATTTAAGAGACGTTCCACGGAAGCCAAACGCTTCACGGATCTTATTCTCCAGATATCTCGTATAAGAGAAATGCATCAGTTCTTTATCATTTACAAAGATGACAAATGTCGGCGGTTTGACCGCTACCTGGGTAATATAGTAAAGTTTCAGCCGTTTTCCCTTATCTGACGGCGGCTGCTGCATTGCAACAGCTTCGGTCATGATCTCGTTAAGGACACCCGTAGCCACACGGAGTGTCTGGTTCTCAATAACGGTGTCGATCATGTCAAAGAGCTTCGGAAGTCTCTGGCCTGTCAGTGCAGACACATACATGATCTCTGCGTAAGGCAGGAAAGACAGCACCATCCTGATCTGATGCTCATATTCCCTCGTGGTCTTATCGTTCTTTTCAATGGCATCCCATTTATTTACAACGATGATGACACCTTTTCCACGCTCATGTGCGATTCCTGCGATCTTGGCATCCTGCTCGGTTACTCCTTCTGCCGCATCGATCACAACCAGGACCACATCCGCTCTTTCTACTGCCGTAACTGTACGGATAATACTGTAGCGCTCCAGTTCCTCTTTGATCTTATTCTTACGGCGAAGTCCTGCTGTATCAATGAATACATACTCTTTTCCATTGTGCACTACTTCCGTGTCAATGGCATCTCTTGTAGTTCCGGCAATATCGGATACGATCACACGGTCTTTTCCGATCAGACGGTTGATGATTGAAGACTTCCCAACGTTCGGCTTCCCAACGATTGCAACTCTCGGACGGTCATCTTCCTCTTCCTGGCCTGCCCCTTCCGGAAAATATGCCAGAACCTTATCCAGCATATCTCCGATTCCAATTCGTTCCGATGCTGAGATCGGAACCGGATCTCCGATTCCCAGATTATAAAATTCATACACATCCGGCATCATCTTGTTAAAATTGTCCACTTTATTGACAACAAGAATGACTGGCTTGTGGGAGCGGCGGAGCATATCTGCCACTTTTGAATCGGAATCTACAAGTCCCTGCTTTACATCTGTCATAAACAGGATCACATCCGCAGTGTCAATGGCGATCTGTGCCTGCTCTCTCATCTGGGAGAGGATCACATCACGGCTGTCCGGCTCGATTCCACCGGTGTCGATCAACGTAAATTCTTTATCGAGCCAATTCACTTCTGCATAAATTCTGTCGCGGGTAACACCCGGCGTATCTTTAACGATTGCTATCTTTTCTCCTGCCAGTGCATTAAAAAGCGTCGACTTTCCAACGTTCGGCCGCCCTACAATGGCAACAACTGGTTTACTCATATTTTCTTCCTCCTGATATTTATTCGGAATTCTGCTTCTATATCATACTAGATTTCTTCAAAAAATGCAATTTTTTAACGCCTCTTTCTTGTCATTGCTTTTAAATAATGGTATAAAAGATAAGTAAGATTAGATAAAAAGCACTTAAAACGCTTATTATAAGGAGGCACTCATGACAAATATCGAACTTATGGAAAAAGCTCTTCCGACAGCACCACTTAAAATTGCTGCCCTGGAAAGCTGCAAGGATCTGGCAGAAAAAGTGGATCAGTACATCGTATCGTTCCGCAAAAATTCTCTGCATGATTTTCTGGATCCTGCAATCTATTCATCTTATGAAGCAGATTCTTATCTTGCAAAGAACAGTTGCCCACGTTTTGGTTCGGGGGAAGCAAAGGGAATGTTTGGCGAAAGTATCCGCGGAAAAGATCTCTTTATTATGGTGGATGTCTGCAACTACAGCCTGACATACACAGTAAACGGACATATCAATCATATGTCACCGGATGATCACTATCAGGATCTGAAGCGTATCATCTCCGCTTCTACAGGAAAGGCACACCGTGTAAATGTAATTATGCCATTCCTTTACGAAAGCCGCCAGCACAAGAGAACCAAACGCGAATCTCTGGACTGTGCAATGGCTCTGGAAGAATTAACCGCAATGGGTGTATCTAACATTCTGACATTTGACGCACACGATCCGCGTGTACAGAATGCGATCCCACTCAATGGTTTCGACAGCTTCAACCCTCTGTATCAGTTCATCAAAGCTCTGTTTAAAGCAGAACCGGATCTGAAAGCAGACAAAGACCATCTGATGATCATCAGCCCGGATGAAGGTGCAATGCAAAGAGCCGTATACTTCTCCAACGTACTCGGTGTTGATATGGGTATGTTCTACAAACGCCGTGATTATTCTACCATCGTAAATGGTAAAAATCCGATCGTTGCACATGAATTCTTAGGTGACGATGTACATGGAAAGACCGTTATCATCATCGATGACATGATTTCTTCCGGTGAAAGTATGCTGGATGTTACCAGGCAGTTAAAAGACCGCGGAGCTGAGCGTGTATTTGTATGTACTACTTTTGGTCTCTTCACAGAAGGTCTTGACAAGTTCGATGAATATTATGAAAAGGGCTATCTGGACAGACTGATCACAACCAATCTGACCTATCTGCCTCCTCAGCTTCATGATAAACCGTATTTCATTGAAGCAGATATGAGTAAGTTCCTTGCACTGATCATTGATTCGATGAATCATTCTACATCTATTAGTGCGGTTATGAATCCGACGGATAAGATTCATGATTTGCTTGCGAAGAGAAATATGAGATAAATTTTGTTGGCGGGATAGTAAGGATATATTAGCGAACAGACGCCGCAAAAGAACCATAAAACAGGACAGCTTCCTTTGTGCAAACCATTCCGATGAGCCTCTGAAAGCGAAAATCGTGTTCAGCAATGGCTTCCACGATTTTTGAGTCTCATCTCCATTGCACAAAAATGGAATCTGTCCTGTTTTATGGTTCTCTTGCGGCTGTTTGTTAGTATATTTTTACTTTTCTGGCAAACAAGAAGCTCTTTTTTATATCATATTATTTTGAAAATACTGCATCATTTTAACTAAAATGCCGTAAAACCAATATCTTTCATGGTTTTACGGCATTCTTATTTATCGTATTTACTTATACTGTCCTATCCCCATCAAAGAATTCCTGTCCGGTCGGGTATGTATAGGAATCTCCGATTTCATGGAGAAGGACGACTTTTAATTTATTATTCAGTGTTTTTTTATCCAGCTTGATTGCTTCGGTAAGCTGTGGGAGTGGGACATCGGCTTTTACCGGAAGTTTATAAGCTTCCAGGACTTTCCGGATGTGTTCGGCTTCGCCTTTTTTGGTGAGTCCTTTCTCTTCAGCAATCTTTGTGATCTGGTACATTCCGATGGCTACGGCTTCACCGTGGCTTTCTCTTTCATAGTGGAAGTGCTGCTCAATGGTGTGGGCAAGGGTATGTCCGAAGTTCAGGAGAATCCTCTCTCCGGTATCAAACTCGTCTTCTTCCACAACGCGGCGTTTGATATCGACACAGGTTGCGATCACATCAGTTAAATGCTCTTTCAGATTCTCATAGCATCTGCATTTTTCCAGAAGATCAAAAAGCTTGCGGTCTTTGATGCATCCGTATTTGATAACCTCCCCCATGCCATCCGTCACGTAACGCTCCGGCAAGGTTTCCAGCACATCCGGATCGATCAGTACCATCTTCGGCTGATAAAAAGCACCTACCAGGTTCTTACCCTGTGGAAGATCGACTGCAACTTTTCCACCAACAGAAGAATCTACCTGTGCAAGAATGGAAGTTGGAATCTGTACGAACTTGATTCCTCTAAGAAAGGTCGCTGCCACAAATCCGGCAAGGTCTCCTACCACTCCACCGCCAAGTGCAACGATCAGGTCTGTTCTGGAAATCTTTGCTTCCAGAAGAGAGCTGTATACCCCCGGAAGGGTTTCGAATGCTTTTGACGGTTCTCCATGTGGAATCACGGTTTCCGCACACTCATATTTTTCAGAAAGATTTTTCTTAAGCGCTTCTCCGTAATAAGAATAAACTCTGTCATCGGAAATGATCATGATCTTTGATCCCTGATATACTTCCGCTATTCTTTCTGCTGCTTCTTTCAGAATTCCTCTTTCAATATAGATCGGATAGCTGTGTTCCTTTAAATCTACCGTCATTTTCATCGTTTTGTTCCTCCCAGGCTGCTGTTTTTTACATTTCTTTACCGACTGCTTTTGCGATTCCGGTAATCTCTTTTAACAGTGTATCATATTTTTCCGGTTTCAGCGACTGTGCTCCGTCACAAAGTGCCGTTTCCGGACTGTTATGTACTTCGATGATCAGCCCGTCCGCTCCTGCTGCAACTGATGCTTTTGCCATCGGATCAACCAGCCACCATTTTCCTCCTGCGTGGCTCGGGTCTACAACTACCGGAAGATGGCTGAGTTTTCTTACTACCGGAATAGACTGAAGATCCAGTGTATTTCTGGTATAAGTCTCGAAGGTACGGATTCCTCTTTCGCAGAGGATAACATTTGGATTTCCGGATGCCATAATGTATTCTGCTGACATCATCCATTCTTCGTAAGTTGCATTAAGTCCTCTCTTCAAAAGGATCGGTCTCTTTGTCTGTCCGAGCTGTTTTAACAGGTCATAGTTCTGCATGTTACGTGCACCGATCTGGATCAGGTCTACCTTTTCATCGAAGATTTCCAGATATTCCGGTGACATCAGCTCTGTTACGATCGGAAGCCCTGTCTCTTCTCTTGCTGCACATAAGATTTCCAGACCTTCAAGGCCCAGTCCCTGGAATGAATATGGGCTTGTTCTCGGCTTGAATGCACCACCACGGAGCATATTTGCACCGGATGCCTTAACAGCCTTTGCGATCTCGATCACCTGCTCTTCTGACTCCACAGAACAAGGTCCGGCGATCAGTGCCAGATGTCCGCCGCCAACTTTGACACCAGATACATCTACGATGGTATCGTCCGGATGGAATGCACGGTTTACAAGTTTATAAGGTTCCTGTACATGCATAACTTTCTCAACAGAAGAGTCTACTTCGAAAAGCTTTGGATCCACACGGACCGTATCGCCGATACAGCCGATAATTGTAAGATCCTCACCTTTTACAGTATGTACTTCCAGTCCCTTTGCACGGACCATATTCTCAACTCGTTTTACGTTTTCATCACTTGTTCTTGGTTTTAATACGATAATCATAATCTTTTTCCCTTTCTCTTCTCTCTACTAATCATCGAACATGTCTTTTAGAAGTTCCTTCGGAATTTCCTATGAAACAAAAAACCCCCGTCTTCTGTAAAAACAGAGGACGAGAGTATTATATACTTCGTGGTTCCACCTCATTTTACAATTGTCTCACGACAACTGCCTCGTCAGGTACGTCGTTCATAACGGTTATACCCTTGCAGATAACGGCTGCTACCGGAAATACCTATTAACAATTCTTCAAAAGAATGCATTCAGTATCCTACTCCAAGAGGAATTCAATATAATCTTCGGTATCCTTCTTCCACCGATAAAGGACTCTCTGTGACGTCTTATTATATTTACTACTTCTTTTCATTGTATTTTGATAGTAGAATATGTAATTTTTAAAATCTATAGCTTATGTTACACGAATCAATAGGCTTTGTCAATCATTTTCAGCATATTAACGTGAGAAATATTTTTCTTTGATAATATCAACCGGCATTTCTTTTCCTGTCCAGAGTTCAAATGATGCAGCACCCTGATATAACAGCATGTTCAGACCGTTCAGTGTCCGGCATCCTGCTGCTTTTGCTTTCTTCAGGAATAACGTCTCTTCCGGATTGTAGATTACATCAAATACAAACAGATCTTTTCTGAACACACTGTCATCTGTGATGATACATCTGTCTGTCTTCGGTGCCATACCGATAGAAGTTCCGTTTACCAGAATTGCACTTTCTGCGATTTCCTTTTTGAGGACTTCCGGGTCAGAAAAGTCATAGAGGTTGATCTTGCAGTCTGTCTTCTCATGAAGTTTCTCGATTGTCTTCTCCGCACGTGTGAAGAATTCATCACGGATGTTGAATACCGAAATCTCTGCTACTTTGTCAAGTGCTGCCTGGATCAGAATCGCTGCTGCGGCTCCACCCGCTCCAAGAAGTGTCATCTTCTTGCCAATGATATCAACGCCTGTCTCACTGACTGCACGCATGAATCCAATTCCGTCTGTCGTATAACCTGTCAGGACACCGTTATCATTTACAACAGTGTTGACCGCCCCACCGATCTCAGATGCCGGTGAAAGTTTATCAACCAGTGAGCACATCAGATTCTTGTCAGGCATAGTCAGGTTAAATCCTCTGACTCCCATGACTTTCAGACCATCTACTGCTGTCTTTAAGTTATCTGTTCCAACATCAAATGCCAAATATGCGTAATCCAGCTCCAGCTGGCGAAATGCCTCGTTATGCATCATTGGGGAAATGCTGTGTGCTACCGGACTCCCCAGTAATCCGGTAAGGACTGTATGTCCTGTAATCTCGTATGCCATTATCTCTTCCTCCTACGTTACATTTTCACACTGTAAAGTGCTACTTTTGTCCTTTATCATACCATATTTTTCAAAATACGCAAGCATCGTTATAAAAAAGACGATATTTTCTGCCTTTGAAAAAACATTTTGAAAAATTTTGAATACCAAATAAGAATGAATGTTCCTATGTAACAAAAAGAGTATCACGTTTTTTCTCGTTCACGTGATACTCTTTCTTTCATGGCTTCTGACTGTTACTGCTGATATACGTTTTACTTTTTCATTTACAATCTGTTTTATTTTACACCATGGTCCACCTGGTACATATGCGAAATCAGGCGGAAGATCTGACTGGTATATCCCCATTCATTATCATAAAAACTGATCAGTTTGAAAAAATGACCGTTTACCTGGATTCCTTCCCTTGCATCAAAAGAGGATGCGTGATTATCTCCGATAAAATCGGAAGAAACAACTTCATCATCCACATAATCCAGAATCTCCTTAAGAGTTGTTTCGGAAGCTTCCTTCATTTTCTTGCAGATATCTTCATAAGTAGTTTCTGTCTTCAACGCGACATTCAGATCCACAATGGATACATCTGAAGTCGGTACACGATAAGAAATTCCATTCATGCGGTCCTTTAACGCCGGAATAACAAGTGAGATTGCTTTTGCAGCTCCTGTTGAAGATGGGATCAGATTTCCGAATACAGCACGACCTGTACGCCAGTCTTTCAGCGAACGGCAGTCAACTACCTTCTGTTTTGCTGTAGCTGAATGGATGGTAGACATCAGACCATACTCTATTCCATAATTATCCTCCAATACCTTACAGATCGGTGCAAGACAGTTTGTTGTGCAAGATGCATTTGAAACGACCTGCATAGCTGACTGATAAAGTTCATGATTCACTCCCATTACAAATGTCGGTGTGTCCTGATCTTTAGCCGGTGCAGAGATGATCACTTTCTTTGCTCCACCCCGGATATGTGCCATTGCTTTTTCTGTCGTACAGTAAGCACCTGTCGCATCTATAATGTATTCTGCTCCACACTCTCCCCACGGAATGTCAGCAGCATCATTTTCTGAATACACTCGGATCTTCTCGCCATTTACAACAATTCCATCCTCATATTTTTCCAGACTTCCCTGGAAACGTCCAAAGATCGAATCGTAACGGATCATATAAATCATATAATCCAGATCTGCGTTTCTCACATTGATCCCACAAATTTTAAATTTTTCCGGCTGATTGATGGCAATGCGGAATGCAACTCTTCCAATACGTCCAAATCCGTTTATGCCGATTGTTATTGCCATATTAAATACCTCCCTGTATATGACATATTGATACTCTTTGTATCTTCTTCCCTTGCAATAACAGTCCGCCACAATCTATTGCGAGTGTAACACACTTTTTTTTGAAATGCTACCGAAATGGCAGTAATTAATCATTTAACAGGATTCTTATTTTTTTAACAGGATTCCTATTTTTTTAACAAAAAAGGATGCGCTTTTTCAAACGCACCCTCTGTCACTTTTTATGCAATTACTCTGACTTTCAGAACACCCTCGATCATTTCCAGACCTTTTACCACGTCTTCTGCCACATCATTATCCACATTGATCATCGTATATGCATAGCTGCCACGGCTCTTATTCGTCATATCATCGATATTGACATTATCCTTTGCCAGAAGCGCAGTAAACTGACCGATCATGTTCGGAATATTCCTGTGCAGGATTGTAATTCTTGTCTTATCTCTTACACCCATATCGCATGCCGGGAAGTTGACAGAATTACGGATATTTCCATTTTCCAGGAAATCCTTCAGCTCTTCTACTGCCATCTTTGCACAATTGTCTTCTGATTCAGCAGTTGACGCTCCCAGATGCGGAATGACAATCGCATGCTTCACTCCTGCGATCTCCGGTGTCGGAAAGTCAGTTACATAGCGTCCGACTTTTCCACCAACAAGTGCATCCACAATGTCTTCACTGTTCACCAGTACATCTCTTGCAAAGTTCAGGATCACAACGCCCTCTTTCATCAGACTGATGGCATTCTTATTGATCATACCCTTTGTATCTTCCAGTGCCGGTACATGGATTGTGATATAATCACACTCCTTGTAGATCTCATCTACATTCTTAGTGTGATGGATACTTCTTGAAAGTCTCCATGCAGAATCTACAGAAACATATGGATCATAGCCATACACTTCCATCCCAAGATGCGTAGCCGCATTGGCAACCAGGACACCGATTGCACCAAGACCGATCACACCAAGCTTCTTTCCCTGGATCTCACAGCCTGCAAATGCTTTTTTCGCTTTTTCTGCATCTTTTGCAATATTGCCATCCTCTTCGTTCTCCTGTACCCAGTTGATACCGCCAAGGATATCTCTGGATGCAAGCAGCATACCGGCGATCACCAACTCTTTTACACCATTGGCATTTGCCCCTGGTGTATTAAATACAACGATTCCCTGCTCCGCACATTTGTCCAGTGGAATATTATTTACACCGGCTCCGGCACGGGCAATCGCTTTTAAATCTTTATCAAATTCCAGTTCATGCATTCCGGCACTTCTTACAAGTACCGCATCTGCTCCTGCCATCTCACCGGCAGGCACATAGTCATCACTGAATTTCTCCAGTCCAACAGGAGAAATCGGGTTTAGGCAAAAATATTTATACATATTACAGATTCTCCTCCTCAAACTTCTTCATAAATGCAACCAGAGCTTCCACACCTTCGTATGGCATTGCGTTATAAATACTTGCACGCATACCCCCAACAGTACGGTGTCCTTTCAGATTCTCAAGACCTGCTTCTTTTGCCTCTTTTACAAATTTGGCATCCAGCTCATCACTGCCTGTCACAAATGGTACATTCATAAGAGAACGGTCTTTCTTTTCTACCGTACCTTTGAACAGTTTGCTCTGATCCAGGTAATCATAGAGCAGTTTGGCTTTCTTTTCGTTGCGTTCTTTCATAACTTCCAGTCCGCCCATCTTTTTGAGCCATTTAAATACCTTACCGCAGATATAGATTCCGTATGCCGGCGGTGTATTGTAAAGAGAACCTGCGTCTGCATGTGTCTTGTATGTAAGCATAGTCGGTGTTCCAGGAAGTACATCCTCTGTAATCAGATCTTCACGGATGATCGCGATAACAACACCCGCTGGTCCGATATTCTTCTGGACTCCGCCATAGATGAGACCATATTTTGTCACATCTACAGGCTCAGACAGGAAGCAGGATGATACATCCGCTACCAGTGTCTTGCCTTTCGTGTTCGGAAGTTCCTTGAATTTGGTTCCGTAAATTGTATTATTTTCGCAGATATATACATAATCTGCATCTTCATCAACCGGCAGATCCGAACAGTCAGGAATGTACGAAAAGGTTTTATCCTCGGACGATGCGATCTTATTCACCTTTCCATATTTGGATGCCTCGGCAGCTGCCTTTTTAGCCCACTGCCCGGTAACAATATAATCCGCTACTTTATTCTTCATCAGATTCATTGGAATCATTGCAAACTGCTGGCTTGCGCCACCCTGAAGGAACAGTACTTTGTAATTATCCGGGATTCCCATCAAATCACGAAGATCCTGTTCAGCGGTTTCAATGATTTCAGCAAAAGCTTTCGAGCGATGACTCATCTCCATAACGGACATTCCACATCCTTTGTAATCCAGCATCTCATCTGCTGCTTCTCGTAAAACTTCTTCCGGCAGTACTGCCGGTCCTGCTGAAAAATTGTAAACTCGTTTCATATTACTCCTCCATTCCTGCTCTGCGTATCTGTCGCTGCATATGTTTTTTAGTTTGTCTGCTGTTTTTCCTGCAGATCCTTCTCGTCAAAAGCTTCACTGATCGGAGCACCCGGAGCAACCATCGGCCATACCTTGTCATCGCTGTCGATCTGGCAGTCAATCACCACCGGACCGCCTGCATTTAAAGCAAACTTAAATGCATCTGCGAATTCTTCTCTGGTCGTAGCTCTTACCGCTTTCGCCCCCATCGCTTCTGCGAGTTTCACAAAATCTACTGCATCATTCAGAACAGTTGCTGAATAGCGCTGTCCGTAAAACAGATTCTGCCACTGTCTTACCATACCAAGCACATGGTTGTTCACTACAACCTGGATAATTGGAATGTTATAACGCGCCGCTGTTGCAACTTCATTCATATTCATACGGAAGCATCCGTCTCCGGCGATATTGACTACCGTCTTCTCCGGTCTTCCCATCTTGGCTCCGATTGCAGCTCCAAGACCGTATCCCATGGTTCCAAGACCACCTGACGTAAGCAGTGTTCTCGGTTTTGTGAATTTATAATACTGCGCTGCCCACATCTGATGTTGTCCAACTTCTGTGACGATGATCGCATCACCTTCTGTCTGTTTGTAAATCTCTTCGATCACATACGGACCGGTCAGACTTTCCGGATGATAGGCAAGCGGGTATTTTGCTTTATATTCCTGGATCTTTTTGATCCATTCGGTGTGTTCCTGCTGTGGCAGTTTTTCATTAACTGCCGCAAGCACTTCTTTGATATCTCCAACCACACCTTCATCGATAATGACATTCTTGTTCATCTCTGCCACATCAATATCAAACTGGAGAATTTTTGCATTACTTGCAAATTTATTTGGATTACCTGTGACACGGTCGGAGAATCTTGCACCGACTACGATCAGAAGATCGCTTTCACTGACTCCAAAGTTCGATGTCTTGGTACCATGCATACCAAGCATTCCTGTATAAAGTTCATCAGTTCCCGGAAATGCACCTTTTCCCATCAGGGAATCACATACCGGACACTGTACCTTGTCTACGAATGCACGGAGTTCTTCACTTGCATCAGATAATATAGCTCCGCCTCCGACGAATACAAACGGACGCTTTGCTTCTTCGATCATCTCTACTGCCTTGTCAATATCTTCCATGCAGATTTCTTTTTTGTATTTTACGATTGGCTGGATTTTGACAGGCTCATACTCTGCTTTATTGCCTGTCACATCTTTCGGGATATCGATCAGCACCGGTCCCGGTCTTCCGGACTGTGCGATCTCAAACGCCTTGCGGATCGTCTTTGCAAGATCATTGACATTCTTCACAATAAAATTATACTTTGTGATCGGCATCGTAATACCGGTAATGTCAATTTCCTGGAAGCTGTCTTTTCCAAGAAGCGGTACCCCTACATTACAGGTGATCGCAACGATCGGAATAGAATCCATAAATGCGGTCGCGATTCCTGTTACGAGATTTGTTGCTCCAGGTCCACTGGTTGCAAAACACACCCCAACCTTACCAGTGGCACGCGCATATCCGTCTGCCGCATGAGAAGCTCCCTGCTCATGCGATGTAAGGATATGTCTGATTTCATTACTATGCTTATATAATTCATCATATACATTTAAAATTGCACCGCCCGGATATCCGAATACGGTATCCACGCCTTGCTCTTTTAAACACTCTATCAGTATTTCTGCACCATTTAACTGCATTGTACATTCCCCTTGTCCAGATTTTATTTTATTTGTGTGGAACTTCCAGAACTGCTCCACGGTTTCCTGAAGTTACCATTGCTGCATATCTTGCAAGATATCCTGTTGTAACTTCCGGTTCTCTTGGCTGCCATTTTTCTTTTCTTCTTGCAAGTTCTTCATCTGAAATTCTTGCATTTAATTTCAGGTTCGGGATATCGATCTCGATGATATCGCCTTCCTCGATCAATGCTACCGGACCACCGACTGCCGCTTCCGGTGATACATGTCCGATAGAAGCTCCACGGGATGCACCGCTGAAACGGCCGTCTGTAATAAGTGCTACCGATGAACCAAGTCCCATACCTGCGATTGCAGAAGTTGGATTCAGCATTTCCGGCATACCAGGACCACCCTTTGGTCCGACGTAACGGATAACTACAACATCTCCCGGATGGATATCTCCGCCTTTAATTGCCTTGATCGCATCATCTTCACATTCAAATACTCTTGCAGGTCCTTCATGTACCAGCATTTCCGGTACAACTGCAGAACGTTTTACAACACTGCCGTCCGGTGCGATATTACCTTTGAGGACTGCAAGTCCACCCGTCTGGCTGTATGGATTGTCGATCGGACGGATTACTTCCGGATTTTTGTTTTCGCATCCTGCGATATTTTCTCCAACTGTCTTTCCGGTTACTGTCATGCAGTCTGTGTAAAGAAGACCTTTCTTATTCAGCTCGTTCATAACAGCATATACACCACCTGCTTCATTCAAGTCTTCCATATATGTCGGACCTGCCGGTGCAAGGTGACAGAGGTTCGGAGTCTTTTCGCTGATTCCATTTGCAAAATCAATCTCAAAATCCATACCAATCTCATGTGCGATCGCCGGAAGGTGAAGCATACTGTTGGTTGAGCATCCAAGTGCCATATCAACAGTAAGGGCATTTAAGATGGCTTCTTTTGTCATAATGTCTCTCGGACGGATATTTCTTCTGTACATTTCCATTACCTGCATACCTGCATGTTTTGCAAGACGGATTCTTTCTGAATATACAGCCGGAATTGTTCCATTTCCCTGAAGCCCCATACCAAGTACTTCTGTCAGACAGTTCATGCTGTTAGCTGTATACATTCCGGAGCAGGATCCGCAGGTAGGACATACTTTATTTTCAAATTCACATACATCACATTCGTCCATTGTTCCTGCTGCGTAGGATCCAACTGCCTCGAACATGCTGGAAAGACTTCTCTTCTGTCCTTTTACATGTCCCGCAAGCATTGGTCCGCCACTGACGAACACTGTAGGTACATTAATACGGGCTGCTGCCATCAAAAGTCCAGGTACATTCTTGTCGCAGTTCGGGATCATAACAAGGGCATCAAACTGATGCGCCATTGCCATTGCTTCTGTCGAATCTGCGATCAGATCTCTCGTTACCAGAGAATACTTCATACCGATGTGTCCCATTGCAATACCGTCACAGACTGCGATCGCCGGGAACATGATCGGTGTTCCACCTGCCATGGCAACTCCCATCTTTACTGCATTTGCAATTTTATCCAGGTTCATATGTCCCGGAACGATTTCGTTATAAGAACATACGATTCCGACAAGCGGTCTCTCCAGTTCTTCTTTTGTAAGACCAAGCGCATTGAACAATGATCTGTGCGGCGCCTGCTGCATACCTGTTTTTACATTATCACTTCTCATGATTTTATAATCCTCCTGTAACTTTTGGCTCTATTCTATTACAGTTCCGTCCTGCTTCTCTTTCCCCATAGCAGTACGGAACTGTATCTTTCCCAATCCTTGACTATCGAATTCTTTCGCAGATCAGATCTCCCATCCGGGCTGTTCCAACCTTTGTACATCCGTCTGACATAATATCCCCGGTTCTGTATCCATCTTTTAACACCTGGGAAACTGCTGCTTCAATCGCATCTGCTGCTTTATCCTGATCCAGGCTGAAACGAAGCATCATTGCTGCTGAAAGAATTGTTGCTATCGGGTTTGCAATTCCCTGTCCTGCTATATCCGGTGCCGAACCGCCACTTGGTTCATACAATCCGAACCTGGTTTCATTCAGACTTGCACTTGCCAGCATTCCGATCGAACCGGTTACCATGCTTGCTTCATCAGAAAGGATGTCTCCGAACATATTCTCTGTAAGAATGACATCAAACTGCTTCGGATCTTTTACAAGCTGCATTGCACAGTTGTCAACCAGCATATGCTCCAGTGTAACTTCCGGATAATCTTTCGCAACTTCTTCTACTACTTTTCTCCAGAGTCTTGAAGAATCCAGTACATTCGCCTTATCGACGCTTGTCACTTTCTTTCTTCTCTTCATTGCAATGTCAAACGCGCGGATCGCAATCCTGCGGATCTCATCCTCATTATAGGTAAGTGAATCGAATGCAGTCAGCACACCATCCACTTCTTCTGTCTTCCTCTCTCCAAAATAAAGACCGCCTGTCAGTTCACGCATAATCATCAGATCAAATCCGCCTTCTGTAATCTCTTCTTTCAGAGGACATGCACCCTTCAGTTCATTATACAAAACCGCCGGACGCAGATTTGCGAACAGGTTCAGTTCTTTTCTGATCTTCAGAAGACCGGCCTCCGGTCTCTTTGACGGTTCCAGCTTATACCACGGGGAAGTCTTTGCATCTCCTCCAATGGATCCCATCAGTACGGCATCACATGCTTTTGCTTTTGCTACCGTCTCATCTGTAAGCGGGACTCCATGTACATCAATGGATGCGCCCCCAAGAAGCAGCTGTTCATAAGAACAGTCAAATCCGTATACCTCTCCTGCTTTATCAAGAACTTTCATCGCTTCCGTTACAATCTCCGGACCGATTCCGTCACCTTTAATTACTCCGATTTTCAGGCTCATCTTTGTCATTCCCTTCTATGTATCTGTGATTTTTGTACCATTTTTCGTTCCAAAAATCTGTTAAACACTATAATACCGTATTTTTCGTCAGGTTTCAACCCTTTAATCTGTAAAAGTATAAAAATCCAGAGTGAACTCTGTTTTATTTTCCTGTTTTCTGTGGAATCACAAAGATAAAGATCAGCGAACTGACAAACAGCATTCCCGGATAAAAAAGCTTCGGAATGATCTGAAATGCAGAAATCTCACCGCCGAGCTCATGCACTGCCGAAATTGCCACCAGCATCTGCGCACCATACGGGATCACCCCCTGTGAAATACAGGAAAAAGTATCCAGAAGGGAAGCCGTCTTTCTCGGTGTGATCTGATAATCGTCTGCCATTTCCTTTGCAATTGGATTAGCCATCACAATTGCTACGGTATTGTTCGCTGTTGCCACATCCAGGAGCGCTACCAAAATACCAACACCCAGCTGACCACTTTTCGATCCCTTAAAGACACGGTGGATCACATCCAGCAATACATCAAAGCCACCATTTTCCCGGATCAGCGCACACATTGCAGCAACCAGCACCGCCACCATACAGGTTTCAAACATCCCGGATACACCTGAGCCCATGGCAGCAAGCATTTCATACGGTGTTACCTGCCCCATTGCAAGCATGATCACCGCACCGGACACAATTCCTGTCAAAAGTACCAGAAAGACGTTGAACCCTGCGATCCCGCCGACCAGCACCAGCACATACGGAATGATCTGCGTCAGATTGTATTCGTGCGTAACTGCCGTTCCGATCTCTGCCCGGAAAGAGCTGATCAGGATCAGAACCAACGATACGATCGCCGCCGGAAGTGCGATCCAGAAATTTTCCCGGAATTTATCTTTCATCTCACATCCCTGCCCGTTGCAGGCAGCAATTGTTGTATCTGATATGAAAGAAAGATTGTCCCCGAACATGGAGCCTCCCATCACCGATGCCACGCAAAGTGCCAGGGAAAAACCGGACGACTGCGAAACTGCCGCCGCAATCGGAGTCAGAAGGGTGATCGTCCCAACCGAAGTTCCCATTGCTGTTGAAACAAAACATGCAACCACAAACAGAACGGCAACCGCAAACCGTGCCGGGATGATCGATAGCATAAAATACGCCACACTCTCTGCACTGCTTCTTCCAACCACTCCCACAAAAGTTCCCGCCGTCAGGAAAATCAGCAGCATTGTGATAATATTCTTATCTCCGATTCCCCGTCCCATGATCTCCAGCTTCTCATCAAAGCCAACCTTTCTGTTCTGCAGACACGCGACCAGGAGTGCCGCCAGAAACGCCACTACGATCGGTACATTATAAAACCCCATTGGAATTTTCATTATGTATTCAAATAAAATACCCAGTCCCAGATAAAATACCAGAAATACACCGACCGGCAAAAGTGATGCACTTTTTCTTCTTTTTTCCATATATTCACCTCTCATCTGCTTCTATTGCTTCCCGGATCTTCCCAAAAACTTTTCCATATCCGGAAAACAAACAGCAATATTTCTCCTTATCATAGCATATCCTTCTCTTTTCCCGCAATAAGGGAAATACAGAAAGTTCCTGCAGAAACCGTATAAAAATACACTTTTGCACAAAAAACAGAAGTCTGTCTCTGTTTTTTCAGGACAGACTTCTGTTTTTTACATATACATTTTACAGATGCCAGATGTCTCTGTTGTATTCAGCAATGGTTCTGTCAGATGAGAAATATCCTGCTTTTGCGATATTCACAACCATCTTCTTTGCCCATGCCATGCGGTCTTCATAATCTGCGTAAGCCTGTTCTTTCTTCTGGATATAATCTTTCACATCAAGAAGTGTCATGAACCAGTCTTTACGGATCAGTTCTGCATGCAGTTCAAGAAGCAGGTATTTATCTCCGATACGGAGAAGTTCCGGGCTGATGATAAAGTCTACCAGTCTGCGGATCTCTTCATCATTGATATAGTAATCAACTGCATTATAATCCATCTTGCGGTAATGCTCGATAACCTGTTCACTGGATTCTCCGAAGATGTAGATATTTTCATCCCCTACAAACTGATGGATTTCTACGTTGGCTCCATCTTCTGTTCCCATTGTCACAGCCCCGTTCAGCATGAATTTCATGTTACCTGTTCCACTTGCTTCTTTGGATGCAAGAGAAATCTGTTCAGAAATATCACAGGACGGGATCAGCTTTTCTGCCAGTGTCACGTTGTAGTTTTCTACCATAACCACTTTCAGATACGGTGCAACTTCCGGATCGTTATCAATCAGCTCCTGCAGGCAGAGGATCAGATGAATGATATCCTTTGCAATAATATAAGCCGGTGCAGCCTTGGCTCCAAAGATTACCGTGATCGGAGTCTCCGGTTTCTTTCCGCTCTTGATCTCCAGATATTTATAGATCACATATAATGCATTCATCTGCTGACGCTTGTATTCATGCAGACGTTTTACCTGAATATCAAAAATTGAATTTGGATTGATTTCCAGTCCCTGTGTTTCTTTTAAGTAAGCTGCCAGATCCTCTTTCTTTTTCTGTTTTACTACAAGAAGGCTCTTTAAGGTTTCCTCATCATTTACATAATCAAGCAGTTTTTCAAGCTTTGTTGCATCTTTTCGGTAATCCGGTCCGATCTTCTCATCCAGCCATGCAGTCAGTTCATGGTTGCAGTGCAACAGCCATCTTCTGAACGTAATACCATTAGTCTTGTTGTTGAATTTCTGTGGGTAAATGTCATAGAACGGTTTCAGTTCTTCATTTTTCAGGATCTCTGTATGAAGATACGCAACTCCGTTGACACTGTATCCATAATGGATGTCCATATGAGCCATGTGTACACGATTCTGGTCATCGATAATATGGACTCTCGGATCTTTATATCTTCCCTTAATTCTTGCATCCAGATCACGGATGATCGGAACGATCTGCGGTGCAACCTGCTCCAGATAATCAACCGGCCATTTTTCCAGTGCTTCTGCGAGGATGGTGTGATTGGTATATGCGCAGGTCTTCTGTACGATCTCAATCGCCTCATTGAAGTCGATCTGTTTCTGAACAAGAAGACGGATCAGCTCCGGAATAACCATAGAAGGATGTGTATCATTGATCTGGATCGCCACATGCTCATGAAGCTTTCTGAGATCATATCCCTTTTCTTCACACTCGCGGATGATATACTGTGCTGCATTGGAAACCATAAAATACTGCTGATAAATACGGAGCAGATTTCCTGCCTTGTCGCTGTCATCCGGATAGAGGAACAGCGTCAGGTTCTCACGGATATCGTTCTTATCAAAATTGATTCCGTTTCCAACGATTGCATCATTTACCGTCTCTACATCAAAAAGATGAAGTTTGTTGCTTCCGCCTTCGTATCCGGTTACATCAATATCATACAGATGGGAACGAAGACTGAAATCCTTGAACGGGACTTCAAATGAAATACCGGTATCATTGAGCCAGCTGTCTTTTTCAATCCACGGATTCTTCTGTTCATCCTGTTTGTGGTCGGTAAATACCTGTTTGAACAGACCCATATGATAGTTCAGTCCGATTCCGTCTCCCGGAAGTCCGAGTGTTGCAATGGAATCCAGGAAGCAGGCTGCCAATCGTCCAAGTCCACCATTTCCAAGAGACGGTTCCGGTTCAACTTCTTCGATCTCTGCAAGATTTTTCCCGTGCTTTTTCAGCACCTCTGCTGTCTCATCATAAATTCCAAGGTTGATCAGGTTGTTGGATAAAAGCTTTCCGATCAGGAATTCTGCGGAAATATAATATAGTTTTCTCTTTCCTTCGTTCTTCGGTCCTTCTTTGATCCGTTCCTTTGTCAGTGTAAGCAGCGCATAATATACCTGTTCATTCGTTGCCTGTTCAAGTCCTGTCTGGAATTTCTCCTGTAAAATCTCTGTCAGTCTTGCTTCCATGTTCTTCTACCTCCTGTAGTTGATTCTCTTTCTTTCAGTGTTGCCGGAAGATATTTCCCTTCCTGGCTTTTCTTTGTTTCTATCATGTCAAACAGAATCCCGACAGACTGTCTCGCGATCTCTTCGACCGGCTGCGCCATCGTAGTGATCGCCGGCTGATAAAATCCGGTATAGTCAAGTCCGTCAAATCCTGCAACCGCCACATCTTCCGGAATCCTTTTTCCCTCTTCCAAAAGCGCCTTGCATGCACCAATCACCATCAGATCGGAAATTGCAAATACTGCGGTAAATTCTGTTTCTTTTTTCAACAGTTTTTTCATCATCCGATATCCGTTTTCCATCGAATAAGTGGTATCTTCTTCATCCAGATAACAGATTCTTTCCTCATCCGCTTCCAGGCCATGTGCCTTTAGTGCTTCCCTGTAACCTTCCAGTCTGAGTTTTCCGATGTTCTCATCTTTCTTATCCGAGGCAAGGATTGCAATCTTTTTATGTCCGGTCTCGCACAGATAATCTACGATCTTACGGCTTTCTGCACGGTCGTCAATTGATACATAGGATGCGATACATTTCTCCGGCAGTTTATCAAATGCTGCCGTACTTACAACAAACGGAACCTTTATCTTTGCAATCCGCTCTTTGTTCTTCCTGAAATCCCCACCCAGGAAAATAATCCCTCTGAGCTTTTTTTCTTTGATCAGCTCCAGTGCGGTATCGACCTCATCCTGATCCTTTCCCATATGCTGGATAAAAAAGGAATATTTCTGTCTGCGGATCTTTTTTTCCATTACCCGCATCATCGTCGCGAAAAATGGATTATCAATCTCCTTTACCAGAATCGCAATGGATTTCGAATCGGTCCGTTTCAGATTCCTCGCACTGTTATTCGGCACAAAATTTGATTCTTCAACCGTCTTTAAAATCATCTTTTTGGTCTCAGGATTGATATCCGGATGATTGTTCAGCGCACGGGACACGGTGCTGACTCCGACCCCGCACTTCTTCGCAATATCTTTAATCGTCATTCCCATTTTATTTCTTTTCTTCTCCTAAGTCCTCCGCATCTTCAGCCTTAAGGAGCATCTCTGTCTTCTCCGGGATCCTGCAATAAAGTTCTGTCATCCTGCGAATTTTTTTCACAAGTTTTTTTGAGATCTCATCCCTATGAAGTCTCCAGATCCAGTTACCGCCAAGGGTTGATGGATGATTGATCCTCGCTTCATTACCGAGGCAGAGATAATCCTGAATCGGAATGATACAGGTATCCGCCACGCTCGACTGCGCAAGACGGATGATTTCCCATACTGCTTCATTGACACTGAGTTTCTTTCTTCCCATATAGCGAAGTGCGAACTTCTTATCTTCTTTTTTTAATTCTCTGTACCATCCTGCCAGTGTTTCATTGTCATGGGTTCCCGTGTATACTACACAGTTCTTATCATAATTATGTGGCAGATAGTTGCTAGGCTCTCTGGAATCAAATGCAAACTCCAGAACTTTCATTCCCGGATATCCGGACTCTTCCACCATCCGGATCACACTGTCTGTCAGGAATCCAAGATCCTCTGCAATAATTTTCACATCACCCAGAGTCTCTTTTACCGTCCGGAAAATATCCATTCCCGGTCCTTTTTCCCAATGTCCGAATTCCGCTGTCAGATCTCCGTATGGAATGGAATAATATTCATCAAATCCACGGAAATGATCAATTCGAATCACGTCATAAAGTTCAACACAATGACGGATTCTCTTCATCCACCATGCATATCCGGTCTTTTTATGATATTCCCACTTATAAAGCGGATTGCCCCAAAGCTGTCCGGTTGCACTAAATGCATCTGGCGGGCACCCTGCAACACCAGTCGGAAGTCCGTTCTCATCAAACTGGAACAGTTCCGGATGCGACCAACTGTCTGCGCTGTCGAACGCTACATAAATCGGGATATCACCAATGATCTCAATCCCTTTTTCATTCGCATATGCTTTCAGTGCACCCCACTGTGTTGCAAATTCATACTGCATAAACTTCTGGAACAGGATGCCTTCCCGATTCTCTTTGGCGAATTTTTCCAGCGCCAGCTCATCTCTCAGACGATATTCATCTTCCCATTCACTCCAGCTCTTCCCATCATTCGCGGCTTTGATCTCCGTATAAAGCGCATAATCATCCAGCCATTCTTTATTCTCCTTACAGAATTTCTGAAAATCTGCATCATCTGCGATCTGGCTTCTTTCATATGCTTTTCTTAAGATCTCATACCTGCAGTTATAAATCTTTTCATAATCCACATATCCCGCATTATCACCAAAGTCATATGCCTTACATTCATCTTTTGTAATCCAGCCCTTTTTTATCAGCTTTTCCAGGTCTATAAAATACGGATTTCCTGCAAAAGTTGAGAAAGACTGATACGGTGAATCTCCATACCCTGTCGGGCCTAACGGAAGGATCTGCCAGTAGCTCTGACCTGCCTTCTCAAGTGTATCTACAAACTTGTATGCTTCTTTCGAAAAAGCACCTATTCCATATTTTGATGGCAGACTTGCCACCGGCAGTAATATACCGCTTGTTCTCATAATATGCACCTCACATCTTTCTACAGCAACGGTTTCGGTATCGGTATCGGTAACGTTTCCAATAATTGTATTATAAAAGCATTGCATATAAAATGCAATGCTTTTTTTCAACTTTTTCAAAAAATTTGATTTAGTTGTTCTCCGGCTTTTCAACCTGCATGATCGCAGATTTCTGCATCGGGATACGGCAGTTCTTGTTGCTTCCGAATTCAACGATTACGTCTTCATCTGTAATATCAATAACAACTCCGTAAAAACCGCTTGTTGTAAGAACAGTATCTCCTACAGCCAGTTCAGATAACATCAGCTGTACTCTCTTCTGTTCCTTTTTCTGTGGTCTCATCAGTAACCACCAGAATCCTCCGATAATTACAACGTAAAATAAAATAAGTACGATTGGATTATTCATTTTTCTTTCCTCCTGCTAAAATAGACACTGTTACCATCATACACAATAATAGGACATTCATCAAGACATTTTAGAATTTTTTTATCCTAATCTTCTTTTTCTTCCATTTTTGCCAGTGTCTCTTTCTTAAACCTGGCATATCTTCCCTCTTCGATCGCCTCTCTGATGTCTTCCATAAGATGATTATAATAATATAAATTGTGGAGAACGCAAAGCCGCATTCCAAGCATCTCTTTTGCTTTCAGCAGATGACGGATATAAGCTCTTGAATAACGGCGGCAGGCCGGGCACTGACAGCCTTCTTCGATCGGGCGTTCATCCAGTTCAAATTTTGCATTGAACAGATTCAGCTTACCATGTTTTGTATAAACATGTCCATGTCTTCCGTTACGGCTTGGATATACGCAGTCAAAGAAATCCACACCTCTGTCTACCGCTTCCAGAATATTTGCCGGCGTTCCGACTCCCATCAGATAGGTCGGTCTGGCAACCGGAAGACACGGAACTACTGCATCCAGGATCCGGTACATCTCTTCATGTGTCTCACCAACTGCGAGTCCGCCGACTGCGTATCCATCCAGATCCATCTCTGCGATCTGCTGTGCATGCTCAATACGGATATCTTCATAGACACCACCCTGATTGATCCCGAAAAGCATCTGATGTTTGTTGATCGTATCATCAAGAGAATTGAGTCTTGCCATCTCTTCTTTACATCTTGCGAGCCATCTCGTTGTACGCTCTACCGATGCCTGCATATATTTCCTTTCCGCTACGCTGGACGGACATTCATCAAATGCCATTGCGATCGTAGACGCCAGATTCGACTGAATCTGCATACTTTCTTCCGGTCCCATAAAAATCTTTCTTCCGTCAATATGGGAATTGAAGTATACACCCTCTTCCTTAATCTTTCTGAGTCCGGCAAGAGAAAACACCTGAAATCCGCCGGAATCAGTAAGGATCGGCTTGTCCCAGGCCATAAATTTGTGCAGCCCGCCAAGCTTTTTCACTACCTGATCCCCCGGACGCACATGCAAATGATAAGTATTAGACAGTTCCACCTGTGTTCCGATTTCTTCAAGATCTGCGGTAGAAACAGCCCCTTTGATCGCTGCAATTGTTCCTACATTCATAAATACAGGAGTCTCGATTACTCCGTGTACGGTATGGAAGCGGCCGCGCTTGGCGCGACCGTCCCTTTTTATCAGTTCATACATAAAATTGACCTCTCTCTCAAATTTAGTAATGACATACAACCGGTGTTCCGGAATCTACATTGTTGAACACCGTCTCTGCAACATCATACTGTAGGTTGACACATCCGCGTGACCCATGTTCCAGATACCAGTCCCCGCCAAAGTTCGTCTGCCACGGTGCATCATGCAGTCCGATTCCACCGTTAAACGGCATCCAGTAAGTAACCGGTGATTCCCATTCGTAACTTCCATCTTCCTTCTTTGGTCCACGAAGGGTTGTATCTTTTTCTTTGTATTTCAGAATATATACTCCCTGCGGTGTAGCATCTCCTCTGCTTGGCTTACCGGTAACGATCGGTCCCTGTGTCACAATTGCACCATTTACAAAAAGATACAGATACTGGTTTGTCAGATCGACTTCAACATAAGTATTCCCCCAGTCTGCTCCGTCATGACTTGCTGCAGTCTGTGAATAATTCGCCTCTCTCGTTACAGTCTCTCCATTGCGGATATTCGCTTCAAGGGCTGCAATCTCGGCAGCTTCATCAATGATCCATCCATAGTCTCCACCTTCAACCGTTGCACTGTTGCCGCCTCCGGTTGTAAATGTTCTCTTTGTCTGGTAAGTGTCATACTTACTCTCCAGCTGCTGTACATATTTTACAACTGCATCACTGTTAAAGGTAACTGCCATGTTATCATCTACCGTTACCCACTGGGAAATCAGATCTTTATCTACAACTTCTGTATTCGAACCAAAGGTATAAGTGATACTTGCCTTCAGATACTTATTCATATCGTCACATGCTTTCTTCACTTCTTCTGACTCGATTGTGTATTTTGGTTCTACATAGCAGTCTTCAGCGGTCATGTCAATCTCGCTTTTGAAACCTTCGATTGATTCTTTCACTACCTTTTTGAAATTCTCGGTATCAATCTTACTTCCGGTCTCCCCGGCTTTGACTACATACGAATTGCCGTCATACTCCGGATGTGCATTTACCGGTTCAACCTGCTGATCTGCCTGCATACACTCGAGACCGTTAATCAGGGTATCCAGCTGGTTTTCATCATATGTAACACCGACAGATGCCGTAATTATCTGTGTCTTTCCAAGGCAGACCGGCCACAGAAATGCATTCTGCTCTTTTACGAGCTTCTGCAGTTCATCTCCTGCTTTGTACGCAAGAGAAATATCTGTTCCGGCAATCTTCTCTTCTGTTCCGTCTGATTCCTTCATCGTGAGAACATATCCATCTACCTGACTCTTCATGTATGACTCTACTGCCGAAACTGATTTCCCGGAGAAGTTCACACCGTTGATCTTCGTATTAAAATAAAAATGATTCATGAAATATACGGAAAATCCAAGGTAAACAACCGCTGCCACTCCAACTACAGCGCCAACTACAATTTTAACCACTTTACCGGACTTTTTTGAGCCTTGCTTTTTCTTCCGTTTAGTTCTTCTATGCGGCTTTTCCTCTTCTTCATCAAAGAAAGAATCATCAAAAATTTCTTCCTCATCCGGATTGAATGCTTCTGCATCTTCACTGCTTAAAATATCTGCACTTTTAATAACCGGTGGTACTGCTGTCTCTTCTTCATCCCGCCATTCTTCTGCTCCATCCAGATCCAGAAGCCCGGTCTCTTCACGAACTACTTTCTTTTTCCGGCGCGGAGCCTTTTTCTTAACCGGTCGATCTTTGTCTGAGGCTGCTTTATGATCCACACCATCGCCAGATACGTGATGGCCTGAAGGACGTTTTGTTTTAGTGACTTTCTTTTTCCGCGGTCTTTCTTCGCTTTTCTGTTCTTTTTCATTGATGTCCTTCACCTCACTTACAGTCTGCTCTCTGATCTCTTCCATGATTTCATCTACTGTGCTGTCAAGATTTCTTTCGTTTTTTTCATTCATACTTTTTTCACTCATTTATACTATTGACTTCCTTTTTTCACTCAATATGTAGTCATTATAATACGAAGGGGCGTGTAAATACAATACATAACTTTAACTTTCATATTTTTATCACTTGTTGGGATGAGAATCTTCTATTATAATAATGAGGTGATTTGGGGGAATGAATGATTTGCGTTGTGATGACAAATAGAATAAACGAAATGTTTCAAATCCCATCGCGCAAGTGTTCTTCTGCTTTATTGTTCGTTTTTTGTTTTGACTGATTCACAAATTAATTCTTTATAAATAAAAGCTTACAGAAAGGATGGTATATAGTATGGCAGGATCTATTTATGGAAGATTGTTTCAGATTTCTACATGGGGAGAATCGCACGGAAAGGGGATCGGTGTTGTGATCGACGGGTGTCCGGCAGGGCTTTCTCTTTCAGAGGAGGATATCCAGGTTTATCTGGATAGAAGAAAACCCGGACAAAGCCAGTTTACAACCGGCCGTAAGGAAAGTGATATGGCACAGATCTGGTCCGGCGTATTTGAAGGCCGGACGACCGGAACTCCGATTTCAATTCTCGTACAGAACCAGGATCAGCGTTCCCGTGATTACGGAAATATTATGAACACATACAGGCCGGGACACGCAGATTATACATTTGATGAAAAGTATGGTTTCCGTGATTACAGAGGAGGGGGACGCTCTTCCGGAAGAGAAACTACTGCCAGAGTTGCAGCAGGTGCAGTTGCTGCTAAGATTTTGAAAGAACTTGGCATTGAAGTACATGCTTATACGAAAGCAATCGGTCCGGTATCTGTTCCGGAAAATGAATACCATCCGGAAGAGATTTTCCAGAACCCGATTTATATGCCAAGCAACGCATATGCCCAAAAAGCATCTGCCTATCTGGAAGAATGTATTAAAAATCAGGATTCCTCAGGAGGCATCATTGAATGTGTTGTTACCGGTATGCCGGTAGGAATCGGTGATACTGTATTTGAAAAACTGGACGCCAATCTTGCCAAAGCAATGCTGTCCATCGGAGCAGTCAAAGGTTTTGAGATTGGTGACGGCTTTAAAGCTGCAGATACAAAAGGAAGTATCAACAATGATTCCTTCCATACAAAAGATGGAAGGATCACCAAAGACACCAACCATGCAGGCGGTGTCCTCGGCGGTATGAGTGACGGAAGCAAGATCATCTTCCGCGCGGCAGTAAAGCCGACTCCGTCCATTTCACAGCCACAGTCCACCGTCACCAAAGATGGAGAAAACACCGAAATGATCATTAAAGGACGTCACGACCCGGTCATCGTCCCACGCGCCGTCGTAGTCGTAGAATCCATGGCCGCAATCACGATCCTCGATCTGCTCTTCACCAACATGAGTGCCCGAATGGACAAACTCAAAAGCTTCTACGGCACTGATGTGGTGGCCTTATTTTGATATCTGATTTCCAAGATAAAACTTCATGTATATTTTGTATGTTTTATCTGCTATTGTACCGTCAGACTTCTATTCCATAGAGTTCCTCCTTATTTTTTATAATAACTGTCTGGGCTTTGAAATAATTTCTGACACACAAAAAGCCACCTCAGACAGGTGGCTTTTTATAACCGATTCCATTATCGGTAATACTAATGATCATATTGCACCAGTCTTCTTTTTCACAGGATTTCTGTACAACATTACAGGATATCCAACCTCCTGTATTTGTATACTTTATTGCATTGCTTATTATATTAAGACAGACTTCTGACAGATGAAGTTCATCCATATACACATACGGATACATGATTTGTTCTGTCAAAGAGATCGTCTGATTTTTACTTTCTGCCTGTTGTTGGAACATAATGACACAATTTTCAAAGCACTCATGGACATTTGAAACAGTGTATTCCATCTCAACCTTATCATTCTCAATTCTTGCAAGAAATATCTTCGATAATCTTGAACTGAGGATCCCAATCTACAGTATTCTCTTTAATACCCATATCCATTTCTCGAGATCTTTTGACAAGTTCTATCTTCTTTGTTTTTAAGTTCAGCCTTGAGATATGATAATAAGCAGTACCTAATGCATGAAGGGCCTGCCGGGTTTTTTTGACCTGCTTCCCCAATGTGAGAGGGAACTCTTCACCGTCCATCTGTTCCAGATCCGGTGTTGAATAATGCAGATGCTGAACCAGTCATTTTCCATTCGTCCACTTATAGATAATCGTAAAATTCCCATCAACAGGCTTGGAAATATGCTCATCCATCCCTGCTTCTTTTGCTCTTATTCTGTCCTCTGTGAATGCATTTGCTGTCATTGCAATGATCGGTATTTCCTTAACATCCTCTCTGTCCATAGAACGGATCCTCTTTGTGGCATTATAACCATTCATGACTGGCATCATGATATCCATCAGAATCACATCAAATTCACCAGACCTGCTTTTTCAAATATTTCAACAGTCTCCAGTCCATTCCATGCTTTGGTCACTTCAGCCCCTTCATTCCTGAAACATAAATTCTGCAATTTCCATGTTCAGCTCATTATCTTCCGCCAGAAGAATGTGCAACCCCTTTATCGTTTTTTCTGATAAATCTTTCTGTTCTTTAGATTTATCCACATCCAGATCTATTTTAAACGGAACCCGGGTCACAAATGTGGTTCCTGCAAATTTTGTTCGGCTTCCTGTGTGTCCCTGTGCAAATGGTTCAAACACACATTTCTGAAAGCCGTTATGGACAGAGTAAAGGGTGTTTAGTAGTTCCCAAAACTCTTTAGTTGGTTTCGGCTTCGGTGTTTTTCCTTTGCAAAGCTGACGGATAAACTCCGATTGTGACATTCCGCAGGCTCATGCACAGCGTTTTAATTCTTCGTTTTCTTCTTCGGATAGGCGTACCTTGATACGCACTTCTTTGTTGCTTTCTTTGTTCAAAATATATCATCTCCAGTCTACTACAATATATTTATGGTTAATATCCCTCACAGCCAGTAAGGAATTATCCATCTTGTTGCTTAAGCTGTATAATGATGGAGCAATCGGTATATCGTCTTCCAATCTTGGACTTCGCGTCCGTAAATTAGACTGATAACCAGCTCCTCATTCGCAGCGTTCGTTTTATGCAGGTTGAATCGCCATAGGTGCATTCGCGTCACACCACAGTAGATTGAATAGGCAATGAGTAAAACTGGTATTTATCCATTGCAATAATCTTAAGGAGTGACAATTTATGAACGCAGTAGGTATCGATGTTTCAAAAGGTAAGAGTATGGTTGCTATCATGCGACCTTTCGGTGAAATTGTTTCCGCACCTTTCGAAATCAAACACACAGCCAGTGATATCCATTCACTTGTAGAACTCATCAACTCTGTTGAAGGGGAGTCCCGAATCGTGATGGAGCACACAGGACGTTATTATGAAGTCCTCGCCCATCAGCTTTCAAAGGCAAATCTTTTCGTCAGTGCCATTAACCCAAAACTTATCAAAGACTTTGATAATGATTCTCTTCGTAAAGTGAAATCTGATAAAGCGGATTCTGTTAAGATTGCCCGATATGCTCTTGACAAATGGCAAAATCTTAAACAGTATAATGTTATGGATGAATTACGCAATCAGCTCAAAACCATGAACCGTCAGTTCGGCTTCTACATGAAGCACAAGACGGCTATGAAAAATAATCTTATCGGCATCCTTGACCAAACCTATCCTGGTGTTAATACTTACTTTGACAGTCCTGCACGCAGTGACGGCAGCCAGAAATGGGTTGATTTTGCATCTACATACTGGCATGTGGACTGTGTCCGTAAAATGTCTCTGAATGCCTTTATCGACCATTATCAAAACTGGTGCAAACGTAAGAAGTACAACTTCAGCCAATCCAAAGCTGAGGAAATCTATGGAAAAGCAAAGGAACTTGTTCCTGTACTTCCTAAGGATGACATTACAAAGCTTATTATCAAGCAGGCTGTAAACCAGCTTAACAGTGCTTCTACAACCGTTGAATCACTACGCACACTTATGAATGAAACTGCATCCAAACTCCCAGAGTATCCTATTGTTATGGCGATGAAAGGGGTTGGTGCTTCGCTTGGTCCTCAATTGATGGCTGAGATTGGTGATGTTTCCCGTTTTACCCATAAAGGTGCTATTACTGCTTTTGCCGGTGTAGATCCCGGTGTTAATGAATCGGGAAGTTATGAACAAAAAAGTGTTCCAACTTCAAAACGAGGCTCATCTGATCTTAGAAAGACTTTATTTCAGGTAATGGATGTCTTAATAAAAACACACCCACAGGATGATCCTGTGTATCAGTTCATAGATAAGAAACGGGCACAAGGCAAGCCTTATTATGTCTATATGACTGCAGGTGCCAACAAGTTTCTAAGAATCTATTACGGACGAGTGAAAGAATATCTTTCATCTCTTCCAGAATCCTAATCATCATTATAATTCTCAGACCAGCACTGGTGTGGTGGTCTTATTTTGATACCTACTTTTCAACCTGTATAAAATTTTCAATGTTCTTCAATTTAGCCTTGACTTTTTATTTGCAGGCTTGTATTTTATCTTTTTTAGGGGTATTCAGGGGAGTTCCCCTGAGTTAGTCCACACGCCTTTAGGCTGTGGATTTGGATTGTGAGGGGCACAATCCGATGCTCGCTATCCTCGCTATCCTTGTGGACAGCAACCTATGTTTTTAGATTACTCTGCCGTTTTCTCCGAATGTCGTTTTTCTATCCCTGCCCCGGAATCTCACCGCGGCGTCGCCTCGCTCACTCCCTGCCGGAGAGGTCATCGCAAGGTCATATCCCATTCGGACGGTTATTCAGTTTTCAATTTGTCCATCAATAGGTAGGCAGCGAGAAGGGGCTAAAATTAACCCTCTCTGCAATATTTTTTGCAGTGCCTATAACGGCAAAAAGAGCCGGTACACAGCACATCAAATCAGCGGGAGATGATCTCTCGCTATATCTTTGATGAAACTATGTACCGGCTCTGCTATTCAGAAACCTTCAATGTCTGCTATTTCCGCTCCACAGGCAGACACTGCATCAGGAGCGGCGCAACTGCAATCTCTTTCGACAGCCGCCTTTGGGTTAATCATTTGATCTTACTTTACACTGCGCTTGTTCTTTCTGCCGTAAATGGTTGTTGCGGTTACTGCACCGCCGCTGACAAACAGCAGGGCAAACCATAAGGCAAGGTTGCTATTATCACCGGTTTTCGGAGAATCAGTTGGTTTGGCTGTTCCGTTTGTACCAGTGCCAGCGCTTGGTTTGGCTGTTCCGTTTGTACCAGTGCCAGCGCTACCACTGTTTTTACTCCACTGAGCATAAAGCACGGTATCTTTGTCAGTCAATGTAAAACTATCGCCTGGTTTGTAAGCAGTACCCTTTCCATCTGCCTGTGTATTCCAGCCGGTAAAGGTGTAGTTGTTACGGGTAAATTCGTTCTGAGCAACTGTCACGATTTTTCCCGCTACACCAGTTTCTGCGCTCATCGTTCCCATTCCGCCATTTGCGTCATAAGACATGGAATGTTCAGAGATTGTATAGATTACTTTAGGTATGTCAAATTCTACCGTTTGTCCAACTACTCCATTTGAGTCTTTAGGTGTCAGTTTCGCATATTCATTGGTTGGCACCTCGTATGTACCAGCCGTAGTTGATGAATTCGTCAATTTCACCTTATACGAAAGCTGAACCGGTGCAAAATTCGACACATTTTCGTTAATTGTCCAGGTGAAACTATCATCGACTTCATTGTAGTTAATAACAAAACGATCAGACTTTACATCATCCCCAAACGAATAAGTGTTGCCGTTTTGAACACAAGTTAGCGCCCTGCCTCCTACCGTCAACTGAAAAGTGCCAGGAACCAAGTCAAATTCACTGCCCATCTTATCTTCAACTTGGGAACCTGCGCCAACGGCGTAGATGATCTCTTTCTTGATATCGTCAAAATTAAGGCTTGCGCCGTCATTCAGGTAATTCATGAAATAGTAAGAATCGTCAGCATTGCCTGCTCCTGCCGAGCTATCTTCAACAGCAATCGAGTAGGCGTGATAGCCGCTATCTTTTATTGTATTCCATGCTTCATTTGCATAGTAGAACGCCATATCACGGTTGCTTGCAGTTCGAGGTTCGCCAGGCTGAGTTTTGAAATCAGGGCTTGGCTTGCCTTGATTAAAGTTCAAATCATAGTCGCAGTGATAATCATAATAATCACCGGTATGACCCTCACTGTTTACCGTCTCATTTCTGTCCCTCACATCGTTTAGATATTTCTGCCAAGCGGCCACGTCGGATGTGGTTTTAGGTCGAGGGACATTGACATCGGGATGAAAATTGGGTTCGTACCAGCTGACATCCGAGAATCCACCGGCGACACTATTGTAAGGCCTCTCCGGATAGGGATAGTAAGAACGGGTAAACGGCGTGTCGCTCGCCCAATTTCCATCCTTGCTGTACAGATAGGTAGAACCGTCCGAAATTAGGATCAGGTACTTTCTGTCTGCCGATACACCGTCCTGCCGATCCAAGGCTTCCTTGCCCGCAAGAAGACCGGCATGGATATTGGTACCTCCGGAATATCTGGTTTCCATAGCATTCTTAATAGCATCATAGTTATTGGAAAGGTCATACCAATCAGACTTGTAAGCCTGCCGTTTGAACTTGACAACACATACATTCACAGCTGCACCGCTGTTCTCCGTGGCAGTTTTCAGTTCATTCAAAAGTGCAAGAGAATTTTGCACTACCGCCGTATCTGCAGAAGAAGAGCCATCCAATACGAAAACGACATCGCTGTTGAGATTTTCCTCCGCACTTGGAAGCGAGAGCGTAACAGTAGATTCGTTATTTTCGTTCAATGCCGTTGCAACTTTGGAGCGAGAAATATCCCATTCCGGTTTTTCGGCAGCAAATACGCTTGGTGTGATTGAAAGCGCCAACATCAACGCCAACAAACACGAGAGAATCCTTTTCATTTTCCTTTTCATTGTACTTCAGGCACACGCTCCCAATTCTTCATAAGAGCCGAGCCCATTCCCTCCTTTTTAATTTTGATAAAGTGTACCTTTGCAAAGGTACACTTTCCCAAATTATTGATTCGTTTAATTTAAGTGATGTTTTCAAATTTCCGAGCTTTCTCATAGAATGTTCCAACAGACATATTACAATTTTCTTTCGTCAGAAGACGCCATTGTTGTTGAATTTCTTCATAATTTCTGCCCAATCGGTCAATGCTCTTGACATAGAGCAAATCGCCTTTTTTTAGTTTTCTCAGCAGTTTCTTGTACTGTGGTTAAAATCCTTGCCAGATTGTTTGTCCAGAAAAATCATTTTCCCTGTTAATCCAACTTCTTTTAATGCGATTAGTTGACGGTTCTCATTCTGTTCCCGACGACTGACACGGACATATCCATAAGTGTTCATATATCCAATTTCTCCTTTCATCACAATGATATAAGCATAAAAATAGCAGGAACAGCACTTTTGCCATTCCTGCTATTTTCGTTGCGATTGACTTTAT
>OHWK01000057.1_pt1 | contig 77996 bp, 55 predicted proteins | sample 1579761 | NCBI WGS metagenome assembly OHWK01 (sample SAMEA3882516, study PRJEB24775) | human gut metagenome | biome: human-associated habitat; feature: intestine environment; material: feces | place: Netherlands | collected 2009/2010 | reverse complement strand
TTTGCAGTTTCAGTACAGACGCGCATACGATGTACATACAGCTCAAAAGAAACATTTTGGCAATTTTTGAACCAAAAAGACGAAATTACTCCATTTAGACTTTCGATATAGCTTTCTCTTTCCGCAGCATTGGAATACAACGGTTTACATTGCGCTTATAGGAACAATTAGACGCGCCACAGGTATTCTCTGTTTCCCAATCTGTATGGTACACGAGGACAGACAACAAAGCGCGCAACACGGGAAGCACCCATAAAGGCTGTTCATTACCGTTTCGGTTCTACGTACTCCTTTTGTTTCATCGTTTTTGCACCTGCATGGTCGTGAGCGGCGGTGTGCGCGTGGTGCTGATGCTGGAATCATCGAACCCGATAACGGAAACGTCCTGCGGGATGCGGTATCCGAACCGTAGGAGTGCTTCGAACGGCTCGCTTTGTATGGCGCAAATCTGCTCATCAGTAGGCTGACTGCCGTAAAAATACCGCACGGAAAGGTCGTAGCCGAGCGCGTGGGCTTCTTCGGTGACACCTTGCGTAAGCCGCTCGAAAAACAGGGTATCCCCTATCACCTTTCCGTGACGCTTATACAAAATGAGCTGCAAAAGTCCGCTTGTTTGGTTTTGCAATATCCCTATCGGACGTTTTCGTCCCATTTTTTTCGCTGAAAACGATGAAAGCACGAGTCATACAGAATGAAGCGTGCAAATATATCGGCGTGAAGCCCGACCTCTATGACCCGGAGACGATCTTTGCGAACACGCACCGCAGCTGCTTCACACCGGAGATGGATCATACCGAGCGCGAAGCACGCTACAATGGTTGGCAGAAAGCCGTGCGGCAAGCGCTGACGCACTAAAGCTTATTGAATTTCAAAACGCATATTCGCAAGGCAAAACCGCAAATGTGCGTTTTTTCACTATTTTTACACCTTGCGGTTGACAATGCACGCGGTTTTGTAATAGACTGGAGATAACGCCGAAATGCGGCGAAGAATCTTGGGATAAGAGGTAAGTTTACTATGAAAAAAGGCGCGAAACGCAACCAAATTATCAGCGAGCTTTTACATGTGACGGACGAGGAATTCACGGATGAGGAACTGATTCATCAGCTGATTGCAACGGAAGTCACAAAAAACGCAGACAAGGACGAGCACATGACGTTTGGGCAGCGTGCCGCGGACGCAGTGGCGCGCTTTGCGGGCAGTTGGGCGTTTATTTTCAGCTTTATCGCCGTCATGGTCATTTGGATGGTCATAAACCTCGTTTTAGGTTCGAGAGCATTTGACGAATACCCGTTTATTCTGTTAAACCTCGTGCTTTCGTGCATCGCTGCCGTGCAAGCGCCGCTCATCATGATGAGCCAGAACCGCCAAGAAGCAAAAGACCGTCAGCGTGCAGAGAATGACTATAAGATCAACTTAAAAAGCGAGCTCATCATCGATGATCTGCACAAAAAGCTTGACCTTGTTCTGGAAAACCAAAAGAAGATCAACCGCCGCTTGGATAAGATTGAAGCGGAGATTGCGCCGGAAAACGAGGAAAAATAACGCTTTACATATAAAGATTTGGGAAATCGTATTAAAAAGCATCACCATCCGTAAAGGAACGACGGCGGATATCCCCGCCGTTTTGGAACAGAAAAAGCAGATGCACCCGATGTGGATTCGGGGGCATCTGCTTTTTGCTGTCTTCCGATTTCAAATTTTACTCTGCTTCGCTCAAAAGCATACGGTCATTATCGAGGGCTTTGCCGGCGGCTTGCTTGAAGCGGTCGAGGAGATCGGCAACAGTCATGTGGGCACGCTCTTCGCCGGTGACGTCCAGAATGATCTTACCGGCGTTCATCATGATGGTGCGGTTGCCGAGCTCCAGTGCGGACTGCATATTGTGCGTAATCATCATGCACGTGAGGTGGTTTTCCTCCACAGTGTTTTTTGTGATCTCGAGCACCTTCTCGGCGGTGGCGGGGTCAAGCGCGGCGGTGTGCTCATCGAGCAGAAGGAGCTTCGGCGGGTTATATGTGGCCATCATAAGCGTGAGCGCCTGACGTTGGCCGCCGGAAAGCAAACCCACGGGCTGGGTCATGCGGTCTTCGAGCCCCATACCGAGCAGGGAGAGGCGTTCGCAAAACGCCTGTCTGTCCTTGCGGGAGATGGAGCTGAGCCAACCGCCGTGCCCCGCTGCGAGCGCGAGGTTTTCTTCGATGGTCATGCCCGGTGCGCTGCCGCGCATGGGGTCCTGAAACAGGCGGCCGATGCTGCGGGCACGCTTATACTCCGGCATGAACGTGATGTCCTTGCCGTCAAGCTCGATCTTGCCGCTGTCCGTGAAAAAGCTGCCGGAAACAGCGTTGAAGAGCGTGGATTTGCCCGCGCCGTTTGCGCCGATGACGGTGATGAAATCGCCCTTTGCGGCGTGGAAGCTGAGGTCTTCGATCGCCTTTTTGGCGTTGACCGTGCCGGGGTTGAAGGTCTTCGAGATATGCGTGAGTTTAAGCATGGGTGCGCTCCTTTCCGAAACGGCGCTTCAGATACGGAAGCTGTTTTTTGAGGTACGGCCCGGAGATTGCCAGAATGACAATAACGGACGAGACGAACTTGAGCATGAACGCGGGCAGGTTGAATCGCAGCGCGATGGTATACACAAGGCGGAACACGAACGCACCGACGACCATGCCGAAGATACGCAGCGGAATTTTGCCCTTGCCGAAGAACGCGCCGCCGATGAGGAGCGATGCCAGCGCAACCGTAACCATGCCGGTGCCGATATCGATGCTGACAGACTTTTGCGACTGCGCGAGCAAGCAGCCTGAAAGCGCCGTAAACGCATTGGAAATGCACAGGCCGATGATGGTCGTTTTAACCGGGTTGATGGACGAGGAGCGAACCATGTCCGGGTTATTGCCCGTCGCACGAATGGCGAGGCCGAGGCGTGTGCGGAGGAAAAGTCCCAAAACAACCGCCACGAGTACAACCGTGATGGTGATGACGATAAGCTTATATTGCCCCGCAAGCGGTGTGTTTTCGAGCACCGAACGCATTTTGGTGAAGACCGTATCGGAATTATTGAGGTTCAGAAGCGACGCGCCGTTCATGATGCCGATGTTGACGGAATAAAGCGCGGTATTGACGATGATGCCGGCAAGCAGACTATCAATGCCCATTTTCGTCTGCAAAAGCGCCGTGACGAAGCCGGAGACCATGCCGATTGCCATAGCGGCGGGGATTGCCAGAAACGGATGCCCGGAAAGCGCGACGGACGCGCCGACGACCGCGCCGAGCGTGAAGCAACCGTCTGTGGAAAGGTCGCATACGTTCAGCATGGAATAGCTCAAAAACAGTGCCAAAACAGTCAGCGAGCTGATGAGACCGAGCTCCAGCGCTGTCTGCCCAAGGGTCAGGATTGAATCGAAAGACATACAAAAACTCCTCGTTTTGAAGATTTGTGGTGATATGCCGAAGCCACGCGCCCGAAAACCGGGTGCATGGCAGCGGCGATTGCATTCTTATGGGTAAGTAAGGTATTGATGAAGTATGGTAGTATGAAGTGTTTGAAAGCTTATGGGGTAGGATAAGCTTTTGAGAGATTTTAATTAAGACTCGAGATCGCTGAAGCTCTCTGCGGTCGTGATCTCCTCCACTCTCGTGCAGTACGGGGCAAAAGTTTCAGAGACTGTATCGAAGTCGAGGCCGAGCTTTTCGCAGATTTCGGTGTTGACCGTTGCGGTGCCGTTGTCGAACGTGATGACCGGTGTGGTCGCCGGGTCTTTGCCTTCGGTGAGGATGGAAGCGATCATATCTGCGGTCTCACGGCCGAGGTTTGCGTAATCGACGCCGTAGCCGAGGAATGCGCCGTTGAGGGCGAAGGAATCGGCGCCGGTGTAGTGCGGGATGCCTGCGTCAGCAAAGGTCTCGTAGATAGCAAGCTCTGCCTTCATGATGGTGTTATCGGTCGGGGTGAACACGGCGTCTACACCGTCGGAAACGAGAGCCTGTGCGGCGAGCGCGACTTCTTCGGCGGTCGTTGCAGTGCGCTCTACATATTCAACACCTTTGTCGTCGAGGTACGCCTTTGCGTGCTCGATAGCGGCGGTGGAGGAATCCTGTCCTACGTCGTACAAAAGGCCGATCTTCTTGGCATCGGGGTTCTGGGCGAAGATAAGGTTCATGACGGAGTTGGTATCGAGGTTATCGGAGGAGCCCGTCACGTTGCTGCCCGGCTCTTCAAGGGAAGCGACAAGGCCCGCGCCGACCGGGTCGGACACGGCGGCGAACACGACAGGCGTTTTGCTGTCTTCGGTTGCGGACTGCATCGCCATGGCGACCGGGGTCGCGACACCGACCATGAGATCTACGTTATCGGCTGCAAAGTTTGCGATGATCTGATTCATGACGTTCGCGTCGGCGTTACAGTTGTCGTACTTCACGTTGATTGTGATGCCCTGCTCGCTTTCAATCTCGGCGAGACGTGCATTGATGTTCTCAACGATCTGGTTTAAGGAAGCGTCATCGACGTAGTTGCAGATGCCGATGGTGTACGATGCGCCGGAAGATTCTTCGCTTGCGGTGCTCTTTTCACTCGACACACTGCTTTCGGAAGCGGCGGACGAAGAAGAGTCGCTTGACGCGGAGGATGTGGAAGAAGCTGTGTTCTGACCGCTGCAAGCGGCGAGGCTGAGGGTCATAGCGGCAGCGGTGATCATGGCAAATACGTTTTTGAGTTTCATAAATTTATCGATCCTTTCAGGTTTGTTTTAATGCGTTCAAATGCGGGTTCAAAATTTCAGATGCAGCGCGGCTGCGCCATCGTTTTGTGTAAACAAACATGAAATAACCTCCCTGAAAAACAAAAAATCCTGTCCCTGCAATCACTTGCTGGGACAGGATCAAAATTCCTGCGGTGCCACCCGGCTTGGTATGTGAAACACACACCCTCTTACGCGTACCATCATACGCAGACCTTTGTTTACGGAGAGCCACACTCCGTCTCACATACTCGGGAAATCCTTTTCTGTTCGCCCTCAGAAGTCCATTCCGCTTTATCTTTCCGCCGTGATTCCACCATCCACGACTCTCTGTGAGAAAAGTTGCCTAAAGCGTACTCACTCTTCCTCAACGGTTTAGTGCATTGTAGCACACATTTTTTCGGTTGTCAATTAGGTTTTTGAAAAAATTTTGATTTTTTGTAAAAAAGATAAATTTTGTTAAAAATGGCCCATCAGCAATGCTCAAGATTTATAAGCCACTCGGCGCAGGCGTTCTCTGCGACGAGCCTTGCCGCAAGGGCGGAATTGCCCGGAGCTAAGCCACATCCACCGCTCATTGCGAGTGGCAGAGTTCATATCGCCTTATTATGCAAATCGTATTGCGGTCATCCTGTGACCTTTTTGTTATTCAAATGCAGCACGCGATCGCACTTCTCGGAGATGAACGCGTCGTGCGTGACGATGATACAGATCTTGTCTTTGCAGACCTGCTTCAGGGCTTCAAACATGCCCTCTGCGGAGGCTTTATCGAGGTTCACGGTGGGCTCGTCGAGCACGAAGACCGGGCGGTCATCGTAGAAAATGCGCGCCAAAGCGACCTTGCGGCGCTGACCGCTGGAGAGATTTTTGCCCTCCGGCTCGATCTCGTACTCCGCTGTTTTTTCATTTACGAACTCCGTAAGGTTAGCAAGGTCGACAGCCTTGCGGAACTTTTTCTCGTCAAACGGCTGATCCATGCAGATGTTTTCTTTGAGCGTGCCCGCGAAAACGGAGACGAAGCCGGAATCGTAGCTTAAATAATTCCGAATCTCCGCGCCGTGCACGGTTTTATTGCCGATTTTGAGCTCGACCTCGCCGCCCGTGGGCGTATAGAAGCCGATAAGCAGCTTTGTGAGCGTGCTTTTGCCGCTGCCGTTTTCGCCGGTGAGCGCAACGATCTCGCCCGTGTGCACCTGCGTTTCGGCGTGGGACAGGATAACTTTTTCTTCGCCATACGCAAAGGAGAGGTCTTTGGCGGTGAGCGCTGCGCTGCCTGCATTTTGGACAGAGGGCTTTGCCGTTTGCGTGGTGTCTTCGGTCGGCATGGAGAGGATTTCCCCGATGCGGTTTGTGGAGACCTTCACTTCGTTGACCTCGGCCATCCAGCCCGAAATGTGCAGGAACGGGCCGTAGAAGAAGCTGACGAGGTTCACAACGGCGATGAGCGTGCCGACGGTCGTTTCGCCGCGCACGACGAGAAATGAGCCCATGCCGAGCGCGATGATGAACATGCCGACGCCGAGGAAGTTATTGAGAAAGCCGATGGCACCCTGCAAAACGCTGAGTTTGCCGACGTACTTCTGCTTTTGCGCGTATGTATCCCCCACGCGTTTCTGCACCCAGCCGAGCACGCCGTAGGACTTAAACAGCATGTACTGGCTCAAAAACTCCTGTAAGATATTGCGGTTTTTGTCTTCGTTCTGCATGATCTGAATGCTGTTCATCTCAAGCTTCGGGGAGATGCGGATCATGGTGAAAATCAAAATCGGCACGACGACGATCATGACGACCGCGAGTTTCCACTCGAGGAGGAACATCAAAATAAAGCTGACGACGAACGTGAAGCTCTCGAAAAAGATGCTCGGGATGAGCGTTTTGGAGTAGAAATTCGAGAGGGTCTCCGCGTCTTTTGTCATGCGCGTGAAGTAGTTATCCGCCGCGCCGCTGTCGAACGTCCTTAGGTCTGTGCGGTATAGGTACTCCACCATGGCGCTGCGCAGAGAAAGCTCCATGCGGCAGGAAAGCTTGCCCTGCAAAACGGACGTGACGACCTGTGAGATGCCGAGCACGAGCAAAACGCCGACCGCGATGATAAGACATATGGTGAGCGGCATGGCGCTTGCGTTTGTGGCGATGTCGAGGAACATTTTCATCAAAACAGACACCGCAATGACGGAAACGCCCAGCAGCACGGAAAAAATAACGAGCAAAATAAACTGCGGAACGTTTTGACGGATGAGGTGAAGGGAATGCCGGTTTTGCTCTTTCTTCATTTCAAAATCTCCTTTTTGTTGTCTGAACTCATCATGTGACAACATGAAAATCCAGCCGTTTATTTGTTTTTGTGCAAAAGATCGACTTGCTCTCCTGTTTAACGCCAGTATACTACATCGTCAAAAATTTGTCTACTTTTTTTGCAAAACCATCTATTTTCACAATCAATTCATCGAAATTTCCGCAAAATGACGAAAGCCGACGGCAGGGGCTTTTTCGCACCGAGATAATCCCCTGCGATGCAGCCCAGAAGCACCGTGACGGCACCGCCGAGCGGCAAGACGAAAAGGCCCTTTAAATCAACATTCCAGATAACCATGAGCGCTATGAGCGCGCCCGCCGTAAGCAGGGCCGCGCGCAGGGAGCGCCACAGCAGATACGCTGCTTTGCTTTCGTTTTTTTCCGGGTAGACCGTAACGGTCTGCGGATGTTTCATGCGCGTCCCCTCTCTCAGCACAAAATGCGGTAAACTTCATCTTCGATTCGCTCGGCAGGCAGTTCTACCACTTCGCAGCCGCCGCCCACCGCAATATGCTGCAATTTGCCGCCGGACACCGCACTGATGGCGGTAGTGCCGATGCGACCCTCAAGCGGTTTTAAGGACGCGGTGTATTGACCCGCGGCAAGCAGCTTTTTATCGGAATTTACGGTGATGTTCAGGTTAACGTCCTTGCCTTGCTGCCCACCGGGGCGGACACGCATAGAAACGCGAATGCTGTGCGCATCATGTAAAATGAGCATACCGTTAATAACCATGAGCAGCAATAAAACGATCAGCACCGTCAGCAAAAACGACTTACTGTATAAGAACAGCAGCACTGCTGCCGTCAATAGGACAAGCCCATAGGCCAGTCTGTTTTTCCACATATTCGCTTACCTTTCCGTACCGGGCTTGATCTGCTGCAAAATCTCAGCCAGAATATCACGCGCCGTTATGCCGTCCACCTGTGCCTGCGGGCGCAGAATAAGACGGTGTGCGCAGACATCGAAAAACACGCTCTGCACGTCTTCCGGCACCACGTAGTTGCGCTCGCGCAGAACGGCACCGGCACGCGCCATTTTGACGAGCGCGGAAACGCCGCAGCGCGCGACCTATTCTCCCCCAAACCGTTCCGCCGCATTACACAGGGAACTGAACACAAATAAAGCCGGTCCATAGAACCGGCATAGTTGTTAAGTCATATCAATCGAGCTTTTCGATGGCCTCCACGATCTCCTTCTGATCTTTGCAGACCTCTTCAAAAAGCGATTCGTCCGTCAGCGGAACGGCGCCGCGCACGGCCTCCGTTAAAGCGGATGCCGATTTTTGCAGGCGGTCGAAGCCGAGGTTCTGTGCCACACCCTTTAAGGTGTGCGCCGCAATAAAAGCATCTTTCCAGTTTTTGGCTTCCACAGCTGCTGTAAGCCGGTTATAGGTCGGGTCGTTTGCGTATTTGCGCACGAACTTGCCGATCATTGCCTCATTCGGGATGCGTTTCATCACGTTTTTGAGGTCGCCGCCGATTTTCTGATATAATTCTTCAAGCTTCATAATCTGTCACCTTTCTGCAATTCCTATCTGCATGCCGCATGATTTCCATTCGCGTGTTTCGCTTTATTTTCGTACATGCGCAGGTCTGCCTGCCGAATGGCTTCGGAGAGCGGGTGTACGCGGTATACGCCGCCAAGGCTGACATCAAGCTTCACCTCGGGGTAATCCGGCAATTTTGTCTCCTGCACGGCGCGTCTGAGCTGCTTTAAACGCTCATAGAAAACCTCTTCGCCGATCTTGGAGAAGATGAGGAGGAACTCGTCCCCGCCGTAGCGGATGAGCGTATCGCTGCCGCGGATGCCGGAACGGATTGTATTCGCGATAGTTTTCAGCGCTTCATCGCCCACAGGGTGGCCGTATGTATCGTTAATCTGCTTAAAAAGGTCAACATCCACGATTGCCACGGCATCTGCGCTTTCCAAATTGGACTGGAAACTCTCAAGATACAGTCTCGTGTACGTTCCGGTCAGGGTATCGCGGTAGAAGTTCATAAACGAAGAACGCGTTGGCGCATCGTTGTCGCCGCCGCAGCGTGTGCACTCCGCTTCGTCTTCATGCGAAGCAATCTCCAGTGTGCAGGTACGTCCGTTGACGTTGATATGTTTAGAAAGCACGAAGTACATTTGCCTGTCACGCATTTCCAGCTTGGTGACCCACTCTTTTCCTTCCAGAGAGCGGGAAGAAATACAGTTTTCGCACGGCTCATTTCTGCCCCAAATTTCATAGCAGTGTATCGGCGTAGTGATTACTTTTCCGTCTTTATCCAGCTCAAGGTTCTCATTCGTTTTCGGATCTACAAGGCGCACCACTTCAAACACGCGGCTCAAATCTTTCAAAAGATGAGACACACTATATTCAGAACATTTTTCGAGCGCTTCTTCTCCGCGCCGCACCATTTCATCCTGAATATCTTCAAAGCGTCCAAGCACGCCGGCATAATTTTTGTATTTAGTTGTCCAAAGCGATTTTGCCGTAAGGCGCTGCCAGCGATATTCCCCGTTAACGGGGATCTGCACAATCATTTTCACTTCCGGTCTTTCCGGCGTTGTTGCTTTCAGCTTTTCACGCATAGCGAGCCAATCCTTTTCAGAGAGCAGCGAAACGTCGTTCCATTCCGTCAGATACATGGATTTTTCTCGTTGATCGACCGGCGCATTCCAATCTTTGAGATGTACGGTATTTGTCCAGTGGTCAAATTCAAACTGGATACCGCCGCACTGCTCTGCGAAGAATTCCGCCTTTTTCTGCTCGAAGGTGAGCAGGCTGTGCGCACGGTTATTAGGCATAAGTTCTTTTTGCTCGAGCATTTCATCGGAAAGGCGCTTTGCTTCCTGACGGTAATCGAATCGTCTGGGGTCTGTGTGCATGTTCTCGAAAAGCTGATCCTGCACGTCCAGCAGACACCGTATCAAAAGCGGATTGAAGGCGCCGCATTCGCCGTTTGTAATCATTTTAACAGCGGTCGCGTGGTCGAACGACTTTTTGTAGCAGCGTTCGCTTGTAAGCGCGTCGTACACGTCTGCCATGGCGACGACCTGCGCGGAAATCGGAATCTCATCGCCCTTGAGACCATCCGGATAGCCGCGGCCGTCCCAACGCTCGTGGTGCCAGCGGCAGATCTCATGCGCCAGATTCATCAGCGTTTCGGATTGCTGCATACCGATGTCGGACAGCATCGAGTCACCGATGGCGGCGTGACTCTTCATAATCTCCCACTCTTCGGGGTCGAGCTTGCCGGGTTTATTTAAAATCGCTTTCGGAACGCTGATCTTACCGATGTCGTGCAGTGCGGAAACCGAAGCGATCATAGAGATATCCGTTTCCGTCAGCGGGTATTTATCCGTGATCTCAATCAAGCGGCGCAGGAGAATGTCCGTCATCGTGCGCACATGCAGAATATGCTGGCCGCTTTCGTTGTTGCGGTATTCGATAACATGGCTCAAAATATTGATCATCGTGTTGTTCGTCTTTTCACGCTCGTAGACCTGCTCCTCCACAAGGCGCACAAGGCGCTTTTGGCGGGCATACAACATGAGCGTATTTTCGACACGGCGGCGGACGACCGTCAGATCGAACGGTCTGCTGATGTAATCCGAAGCGCCGAGGTCATAGCCGCGGCGGATGAAATCCACATCGCTTTCGGACGAGATGATGATAACCGACACCTCGCTGATCCAATGCCGCAGATTCATAATCTCCAGCACGCCGAAACCGTCCATTTTCGGCATGTTGATGTCGAGCATCACGAGGTCGATATCCTCGTTTTTTTCGAGGATATCGACGGCTTCTGTGCCGTCTTTTGCCATGACATATTCGTATTTATCGCTGAGTATTTCCTCAAGGAGCATTTGGTTCATTTCCGAATCGTCCGCGATGAGTATTTTTTCCTTTAAACTCATAGATTTCTCCTTGCAGCGCTTTCTGTTTCGTCTCACAATTTATTTTTTACCGGAAAGCGCTTTCATTTTTACCGATAGAATGACTTGCCAAAGACAGAATTCGCTATATTCTCTGCAAATTCGTCAAAAAGTGAATAAAAAGCAGCAATTCTATCTATTCTACACAATAAAGAACACTATTTAAATACACTATATTTTCTATTTTATCATATTTGCTTTTTACGTGCAAGAAAAATCGCATGAAATCATACTTTTAAAAACAAAGCGTATACAAATTCTTTATTGCAAAAACACCGCGCCTGCGGAGCATTCCGTTTGGCGCGGTGTTTCTCAGTTTTCTGTATTGCGGATGTCTTCGGCGCGGGCGCGGCCCTCTGCGGTGTCTTCGGTCGTCACATTGAGCTTTTCCACTTCAAAAGTGGTTTCGGCCAGCGTGTTTTTATTTTCGCTGTCTTTTACGCTCAGCTGCACTGTGAAAAGGGAGAAAACATCGTCATACGTTAAGCTTTTCACCTCAGCTTTAATACCGTAGGGGTACGCCTTTGCGGGCAGAATGTCCTTGCCGCCAAGCTGCACATGCCCTTCCGGCGTAGTGGTAAACGCGGTGTAATCGCCGCTGCCGAACTGCTGGCTGAAAAAGCCCGTAACGTTGCCGCTGCCGTCTACTTTCAGTGTGCCGGAATAGCGCAACTCATCGCTGATGGTGGTCGTAAGCGTGGAGCACAGCACCTGCGCTTCCGAATATGAAACGGATTTTGCGTAGGAGCGCACGCCGAGCTGCACCCCCAACACCATCACCATGCTGACAAGCACCAAAATGGCGACTGTGCAGAGCATTTCCACGAGCGTTAAGCCTTTTTTATCTTTCAGCTTCAAGTTCCCGCCCCCTGCTCTTTGCTTTCCCTGTAATACGTGTAGCCGTTTTCGCTTGTGTATTCATCGACTTGAACATTGATGATTTTTGTGGCACTCTTGTTATCCTTAATGGTCAGCGTTTTGGTTTCGCCGCCTTTGACGGCATTCTTATACGTTAAAGCCACATCGGTTTTGCGCACCTTGGCATTTACCTTGGAGGCCGTGGAAACTGCGGTGGAGAGAAAAAGCATAACGAGCACCACGACCAAGATGGCCATGAGCGTTTCCACCAGTGTTTCCGCTTTTTGTGAACGCAGCTTTTTCAACCCGTTACCCCCTTTTGCAGCTTTGCCTTATTCCATTCGAGTGTTTGGGTGACGACCTGCGTGGAGCCCGTATCGCCGAAGGTTCTTTCCTCCGCCAATTTGCCCTCCATAGTCAACACCATGCGGCAGGGGTGTTCGGAACCCACACCGTTTGTGAATGTTGCAGTGAGGTTATACACCTTGCTGCTTCCGTCACTGCCGGTGTCGACTGATACAAGGATTTCTGCCGATACATCTTCATAACCGTCTACGGAAAACGTGTAGGTCTTTGCATAAGTGGACGTCGTGTTCACACCTATAAACCGTGCGCCGATGTCATTGATCATATCTCCCACCGCACATGTGGCCTTTATCGTATCATTCGTCGTAGTGGTCGTTCCATCCGCATGCGTCACCGTGGTCGTAACATCTTTATACCGGCCCGTAAGGCTTTGGAAATCGTCGCGCACGAGCTCGGCGGCAGAGCTGACCGCGAGGTAGGCCTGCTGCTGTTCTTTTTCCGAGCGTTTATTTACGGCGGCGCTGGTGGCGGCGGAGATGATGACCGCGCTCACCATGATGCCGACCAGCATAAGCAGCAGCGCCATCAGCATGGAAGCGCCCCTTTGGCTATTCAGCTTTCTGCGGATCGCCTGCATTTTCGGCACCTGCCTTTTTGTTGATTTGCGGTTCAACGGTCTCGCCGCCTGCTGCGGTATCTTCCCAAACGGCGTAGAGAGTGAGTTCGGTCTTATTCCCCTTCGCCATAGAATCTATGATGTTCCCGATCAAGCTTGCATCTGTATAATCAGCCGTTGTACTTGAAGCATCAAACGCCCAGCCCTTAAAAGCGGATGTTCCTGTGAACGTATTCGGCGGAAGGGTGTCCGTTGTTTGAATCTTATCATAAGCATACGAAACAGCAGGCATCGTACCCGAACCGCCGTTGGCATTAAACTGGATGGTATAGGTGTTCGGAACCGCCTTGATCTCGGTATCTGCGAAAATCTCGGGGAGATTATCAAAGTCAAACGTATAGCCTAAAATAGCTGTTGCCAACTTGTTCTTTTCTTCTTCTGTTAACGTCGGCTTTTCGCCGTAAGATACCTTTTTCTCCAGCACCAAATCATCGTTTACCGTTACAAATTTCACCTTATACTCATTGGAAACAATAGTGTACGGGGTGGTGAGGTTGTAGGTCACGTCGCCGTTTTTGAGGACAATCTTTAGGGTGATCTCGCCTGCCGCGGCGGATTCCACCTTTACGGCGCGATATCGGAACTTCGTGTCGTTCGTTTCTATCGTCCACTGATCGCTTACCGTCACTTTGTAGGTGTGATTTTCATCGGTCGTGATGCCGTCTTCACCCACAGTGTAGGTCGTTTCCCCTGCGGTGATCTCGATTTGATCGACCGTAAAGCTGGAGCCGGTCAAATCGGTATACGCATTCGTTGCGTAGAGGAACAGCGTACTTTTCTGCATGGCGGGGCCGTTCTCCGGGTATTCAACGGTCGTACCGGTGTAGGAGGTCGTGGATTTTTTCGGCGTGTGCGGCAGAGAAATCTGGTTATAGACGCTGCCGTTTGTCAGGCCAAGCACATCACTTGGCTTTGTTGTAGCGCTGATATACAGCGTAGCCGTGACCTCTTTTGCGGGCTCCGCGGCAGTTGCCGCGCCGTACGGATATGTGCACGTGATGCTCACCGTGGCTTCGCCCGCGGCAAAGCCGGTAAGCGGCAAGGAGAACGTGCCGTCTGCGTTCAGCTTGATATCGTCCTTACTGCACTCGATGACATCCTGCTGTACGCCGTTGTTATCGACAGCAATCTCCCATTTAAGCGTCTTTTCGGTCTCGGCAAGCAGCTGCTTGTCGTTTGCGTCCTTTACGGTCAGCGTGATCGTATCGGTGTCGCCGGAATAAACCGAAATGTTCGTAGAAGAAGCCTCCAGCTTGAGCGATGCCGTAACTTCGATTGTAAGGCGCGCGATGTAATTGCCGAGCTTCGCCTCTGCGACGACCGTGCCGACATTCTGCCCGATGAATGTGACATCGTAGCATTTATTCGCATCATTATACGCAATGCGGCTGACTGTTGCTGCGGCCTTATCGTTTGTGAGTTCGTTTCTGTTTTCGTCGTACAGCTTGATTTCCGGCTCTGCGCTCGTATCTACGTCGCTGCTGGCGACAAGCAAATGTGTCTGCAAAAGCGCCTTGCCGTCTTCGTTGTCGTTCAAAGTGCTGTCTTCCGCTTTTGTTTTGATATCCGCAAGCAGGTCGAGCTTCCGGGAATTTTCTTCCCATAAGAGACCGATGCGCGGCCAGCGGCCGTAATGCAAATTGACTGTGTTGCCGAAGATATCGGTCTGTGTCAGAACCGTCGGGAACGGATAGTTAAGCCCCTGCAGCGCCGTATCGTTGCCCGGGAAGCTATACTTGCCGTCGATATTCTGCCCCTGCTCGGTGATGGTAACGGTGGAGAAGCTCTTATAGCTTGAGCCGGACTGGTAGTTCTTGTTCAGTTTCGTTAAGAATTCGCTGCTCTGCATTTCGGCATACGATACGTATGGGGTGGAATCATTGAACAACTTGATCTCACGCCCCTGCAAATCCTGATGCGTCATGTTCAGGTTCAGGTTAGACCAACTTAAGGGAGTTTTATCGCCATATTCGCGGTAATCATCTGTATTTAATACGGCGGATTCAAGTGCATAGCAGTTATGAATCTCAATATAGTCGTTTTTAACATTCGAGAAATTTTCCTGCATTTCGCCATTGGAGGCGATTGCCTGCGTACTCTTTATAATATTTTGCTCGTTGGCTTTACCACGTTTTGGCATCTCAACATAACTGTAGCAGTTTTCAACCTTAAGCACACGACTCACATCACCAACCAAAGTTGCTAAGCCGCCGCTGTTTCGCATGACAATACCGCCAACAAGGCCGCCCATCCAGATATTCGCACCCCCATAATAGTTATTATACCAAAATTTAGCTGTGCTTATCATAGAACCGCCAGCATAACAATATCGCACTGCGCCACGAGAAACACCGGCAATACCGCCGACACGCAGATTCTGATAACGGCCATTATAGCCGATATTGATAATAATATCTGTTACAGCGGAGCAGTTTGTAATATCCATGTTTGTCATGCCGACAAGACCGCCGACACTGCCGCCGCCCCAACCCGGGGTTTTTGCATGGTTATCCTGAATGATATAGCCGGAAACCGTGCAGTTTGTAAATACACTTGCAGGATTGTCTCTGCCGGCCGCAAAGCCGACAAGACCGCCAACGCAGTACCAGCTCTCACCGTCCGTTGTAGCTTCGATTACATTGCCTTCATCCGAGTATACGACCACATTTTTAACCGTTGCACCGACCGTAATGCCAAAAATACCAACACATTCCGCATTGCTGTGAATTTCAACATTTTTGATCGTATATGCCTGTCCGTCATAATGAGAAGCAAAATATGACATTGTCGGATCAGCCTTTGCTGTATCGCCTGCATTATCATACATGCTTCCGATAGGCGTGAAGTTCTTGGCCTTACCAAGTGTACTGTATTCTAAGGAAGCATTCAAATCGTGTGTTTGATTCCAATACAGCTCTTTGCCGCTTCCCGATACCGTGTGAGTATCACCGTAAACCTGATACGTGTATTTATCCTTAAACGTATTCCAATCCCCTTTGTTCTGAGACACAATGGAGGTGTTTGTATTGTGCTTTCCGGAATTCCAGTTGATAAACTGCAGCTGCGAGACGGAGCGAATCTCGTAAGCGTTGCCGTTGGCGCCGGGTTCGACGTCACCTGTTTTTGTCGTTTTGTTCTGCACTTTGGAGTTATCGAGGCTCATAGAGTTTGCAAAGAACGGGTTGACAGTGTAGGTGTATACGGTAGCATCCGTTCCGTTGCCGTACTCCAGCCACCATGTGCCGTTTGCGTTGTTACCGGTCAAATACATTTTGTCTTCGCCGGTTTCATATGCGACAAACGTATAGCCAGGCATCTGCTTACCGAGTGCTTCGCCGGCTTTTGCATTTTCTGCAACGCGCATGAAGTTTTCATTGAAGTATGCAGCACTTAATGAAGTCGTCAAATTATTGCTGTTCGCATAGAAATAGCCGTAGCCGTAATGCGTTACAACGCCGCCGTCGTCGTGCTCTTCACAGAGAGAATCGCCCTTTAAGATGTCGTTGTTTGCGCTGGAAATTTCATTGCCCTGGCTTGTGCCCACGTAGCTGAAGTGGTAGCCGCTGTTGCTGCCGCTGTCTTCATATTCCCAGTAGAACACACCGAGCGTACCGATGTCCTTCTGCACGGGCCAATCGCCGTAATGCACGGTCTTCCCTGCTGCATTGCGCACGACTGCCGGGTAGATATAATCGCCGGTCGTTTCTTTGGCATTATAGGTGCAATCTGCCTTTTTGAAATTGTTGATTGCTTTGTTTTGCAGCTCGCTGCCCGTAAGGGGCTCACCCGCCGCGTTATCTTTGAATTCGTTCGTGGAGGTGTTGTAAGCATAAAGCGTGCCTCTGTACGAATACGTGCCGCCGTCCAGATAATAGCACTGGTATGCCGAACCGCCGGTATGCGCAAAGCCGTAGGACTCCGCATCGCCGGAAGCTGTCAGCGCCGTAGCGCTGTAGCTGCGGCGAATCATGCCGCTGGCGTTGTTCGCCGCAAAGCCCGCGACCCACACGGTGCTGTTTCGCGCGCCGCGCACCTGAATGCTGCCAAGCGCGTAGGAATCCGAAATAGAGGCGTGGTTCACGCCCGCAAAGCCGCCCGCATAGGTGTTAGAGTTCGTATTTGCAAAGCGAATGGACGGGCAGTCCGAAGCGCTGTTGCGGATGGTGCCGTAGTTGCTGCCGACAAAGCCGCCGAGCGAAGCCGTACTGGCGCTGTAACCGTAATACTCCATGGTATAGCCGGAAACCGAGCAGTTTGAAACCGTGCCGCGGTTATAACCGACGAGCACGCCCATGCTGACGCGCGACGCACTGCCGGAAGCCGAATTACCGCCCTGCGCATTGACATAGGCCACCGTGTTACTGCCGTTGCCGACAAGGAACACATTGCGCACCGCGGCAGCGGACGACGTATAACCGAACATGCCGATGTAAAGGGAATTTGCTTTAAAGGAAATTCCCTCTATTGTATTGCAGCCGCCGTTATACACAGCCGTAAACGGTTTATCCCCTGTGCCGATCGGCGCCTGTGTGCTAATCTTTGCCGGCACAACGTCATCATATTTTGTCCACTCATACCTGTTGTAATCAATGTTGAGTTCCTGACGGAACACACTGTCCTTTACGGCATCCGCATACTGCGGGTAGTAAAGGCTCAACGCATACAGCTGGCGGGCGGAGCGGATGCAGACCGTTTCCGGCGCCTGCGGCTTATTTTCGTTGACCGTCACCGTTTTTGCGAAATGCGGATTGTAGTAATACTCCGTCTCCATACCGGCTGTGGTGTCTACTATCGTGATCTTCTGGTAGAACGTATCCGGCTCTGCGGTGTCGATATAATCGGTGTTGACAACCTCTTTTGAGAGCGGATAGAGATAATACTTCGTATTTGTCGTGTCGTCGGTCGTTTCAATTGCGCTTTTAAACGATACCTGTGCCGTTTGGTCGTTTGCATACGTCACGGTAACGTTATCGGTCGCATCTTTCTTTTCGATATACGCCAGCGCATAGCCGTCGCCGACGACAAACTTACTCGTTTTGAGCGTGGAAAGGTTCGCGCCGTAGAAGCCGTAGGTTTTGTCTTCGTAGCGCTCGTAATAAACCAGTGCGCCGGATTCAAACTCCGCCTGCCAGTCGCCGTAGTGGTTCAGCTTTTCAAGGCGCGGATACGTGTAATACGTAAGGCCCTGATCCATCAAGTTATACGGAAACGTAGCCGCGCCGGAGGACAACGTGAACGCCTCGGAGATTTCTTTTGCAAAGCCCGATTCACTGAGCTCTTTATAGGTTTTCGACTTGGTTTGATTGTCGTTTTCCCACTTGCTTGTGCCGTCTCCGGAAAGACCGCCGTCTGTCAGATAATATACGTTTGAGGCACTGCCCATTGTATTCACCGTGGAATGAACCTTTGCGTTTTCTTCAACATTGTAAACACACGCAGAATAACCGCCTGTGGCGATCACATTGGAGCCGCCTACTAAGCCGAAAGCATCGACGGTCGCCGTTTGGTAACCCGCTGCATAGAAATCCTTTAAGGTGATAGAGGTTCCCGTTGCGGCCACTTCAGACTCGCCCTCTGCCTTTGCGATAAGGCCGCCCGTTCTGGCTGCCGTCAAATAGCAATCCGCATAGGAATCGGTTATCGTTGCCGCATGATACACGGCACCGATGAGGCCGCCTGCTGCGCCGCCATCTGCACGAATGACCGTAGACGCGGAGCTGTCCGTAACGGATACGCTGCCCGTTTCCGTCACCATGCCGATAAGTCCGCCGACGACTTTACCCTCGAGCCACGGCCGCACTTTTTCCGGGGAATCGATCGTTTCGATATCTGCGAGGTCGCCTTTTTTGGAGCTGAGGTATACACGGGTATTTGTGATTTTCACGGTATCGGAAACAGAACCGATGAGCGCACCGACGTTCTGGCCGCCATCGATCTTCATACCGGTAAGCGTCACGTTTTTGATCTCACCGTTAAATGTACTGAACAGACCTGCATCTCCGTTTTGCGCAGCTTTTTTGATGTGCAGGTTTGAAATGGAAGAATACAGCTTTACGTTATCGACCTCGGAATAGCCGTCATAGCTTTTGAGATTCTTATTTGTGATGGGCGTAAAGGTGTCGTCGCGGTAAAAGGAATACCAGTCTTCATTGTCGGCGGTATCATCCGCAAAGGAAAGGTCACTGACCTGCACGGCCCCGGTAATCGTATCGGAAACATGGGAGGCCTCGTCCAAATTCTGTAAATGGCGGCCGTAGGCGATGAGCGCCGTGCCCGCCGGGGTGTCCTCGGCATAGCGGAACAGGCTGTTCGTTTTGCGGGTGTAGCTTTTGCCGTCCACATTGGCGTTTTGGCTTTCTACGGAAAGCGTGACGGTGATATCTGTGCCGCACGCAAGCTTATGGTCGGTCTGATTATAGAAGCGCGTCTTTTCGCTTTCCAAGCTATCCATAACCCACGTGTAGTACCAAGTTTTGCTGTTCAGCTGGCGAAGCTCGCTGTATTTTACGACCTTTACATATTCGTTCTGGCCGTCCGAAACCTTGATATTGAACGTCAGCTCATCGGCATAGGGGTTGTTGCAGTAGAACGTTGCCGTCAGCTTCTCACGGTTATCGATGGAGATGTCCGGCTTTAGAGTGTCGGTTGTGCCGGAGATTACGCGCGCACCGCCGTAGTAGCCGATCTTCGCACCGTTGCGCAGGCGGGTCTGACGCACACGCATACGGTTTAAGTATGTGGGCAGCGTGGTGGAGACATCACCGCTTGTGATCTCCTCTTCGCTGTAAAACGCGCCGTACACACTGCCGCTTTCGGGATCGTACTCGATAACCCAGTGGTTGTTCCAGAGCTCGGCATCTACGGAAGATTCCGGCAGAACGGAAGCTGCCGCCTTGCCGACTTCCACGCGGTCTGCGGAAACGACATAGCAGAGCGTGTCTTTTGTGATGGCGTCTTCCGCATCTTCTTCGGGAGCATCCAGCGGAATGAGACCAACCTTTGCAACGCCGTTATCCTTGTTTTCGTCGTACTGATAAAGGCTTTCGTAGCCGCCGGCGCGCAGCTCGGACATGCGGTTCTGCACGGCAACGTAAAGGATTTCCGCTTTACTGTCGAGTTCCTTTTGGCGCAGATTCTTCTGAATCGTCACAAGCGAGAGAACCGCCACGGCAAACAGCACGATGACGATGGCCACAACGATCAAAAGCTCGGACATGGTAAATCCGGCTTTCCCCTTTCTTCTATTTTTCAAACTCTTCATATCCCGTGAAAAATTCATGCGTTTTGCTCCTGAGAAAAATATGGAAACCGTAAAACGGTATAAGTCTTTTTAAACACAGAAAACCGGCAAGCAAAAAACAGCTTCCGGCCTGTGTTGCACCAGCTATTTTTGAAGTTCAAAATACGTAATATACAGGTTTACCTGCACATTGCCGGAGCTGCCGGAATTTTCAAACTGCACGCTGATGTCCGATATTTGGTTTGTAAAATCGCTGTTGTGCAGCGCATCAATGATGGCGCGCGTTTCGGCGTAGGTGTTCGTTGTAAAGGTCATGTTGATGGGGCGGCACATGATGTAGCCATCGTTCAATGCCGAGACCTGACCGAAATCCAGTGAATAATCGACGGAAGCCGAAAGAATGCTGTTCAACTCAACGAGCAGCTTGCCGGAATTGTCGTAATTCGGGATGGGCGTGGGGTCGCCCGCGGCATAAATTTCCTCGAGCTCCTTCTGCATCTGGTTCATACGCGTCAAAAGCTCGGTATTCTGCAAAATCTCGTCCTGCTCCGCGGCCGTTTCGGACTGATACTCGTCGATGGAATTGTTGATGGGCTCCAAGATGAGCTTAAAATATGCGATGACGATGAGCAGCACGGTGAGGACGAGCAGCATCACTTTTTCGCGCGTTGTAAAGGCTCTTTTCATGCTGTGGCCTCCCCTTCCGCCGTGTCAGCCGGCTGTAATGTGATCGTCACGGAGAAATCGAGGTCTTCGCCTGCCGTTTTTTCGGTGGAAGCGATTGTAAGGTCAGAAGCCTTTACAATGGGCTGCTGCTGTAAAATCTCAAACATAGCGGAAATCTCCTGCAGATTCATGCCGGACATGGAAACAATCATCACGTCGTCCGAAATGGTGACGGCCTTTATAGTGCCGTAGGGCTGCAGGTAGTTCTCCATGAGGTCGAGCACTTCCTGTCTGTCCACAGAAACAAACGCGCCGGAATCCTCCTGCTGCATCCATTTTCTGGAATAGGTGCGGTACTCCTCTTCGACCTCGGGGTATTTCTCCACGGCGCTCTGCATTTCGGTATACTGGGCATGCACGGTGTTGTAAGCACTTTCTGCGGCACTTTGGCGCGCAAGCTGGTCAAGTACGCCGAATTTCACGACGAGCACCACAAGCACGATAATGACCGCCGTGCCGATAGAAAGCGTCATGACGCTTTGGGAGTGCGACTCGCGCTTTGCAAGGTTGACGGTTCTTTTGGTGGGGTATTTTACGGGCTTTTTGGCGCCGTTCCCCATGCCGAGTTCAAGCTTCATTCCAACGCCTCCTTACTTTTGCAGCGCGCAGCCGATCGCTTTGATGTAAAGCCACGCCGCTTCCAATGCGTCGTGCTGAGGAAGCAGCTCCTCGGCGTTATGTACGTCCAGATCCGTCACACGGCAGATGGCCGCGCGGATCTGATCTACCGTCACACCGCCGCCGCAAAGATAAATTCTCCGGAGCGAGCGCTCGCGGTTATTGTAGTTATAGAAGTTGACGGCCTTCATGATTTCGATCGCCATGCGGTTAAAAAGCTCGGCGCTCACGTCTTCGGAAAGCACGTCGTTGTAATCGGACAAAATGTGTGCGTGTGCCATGTGAATATCCACGCCGCGCACATCGGAAATCGTCTGCTCAAGGTCGCGCAGGCCGAGGTCGCCGGAGCGCTTCGTGGTGAAATTGCCGTCCTGCAGAATGTGCATACGGATGCCGTTGTGGCCGAGGTCTACAAAGCAGTAATCGCTGCCCGCGGGCGCATTTGTGCGCTGCATGTAATCCTCCGTCAGCGCAGCGTAGGCGCATTCCTCCGGCATGGCGACCTTCAAATTGAAGCCCGCACGGCGCAGCATGGCGCGATATTCTTCCACGGTGCTTTTTAAGGTGGCGCAAACGAAAAGCTGCAATTCTTTCACATTGCCCTCTTCGTCTTTCACTGTATCCTGCACGGCGTAGTCGAAATAATACTTATTCTTTTCCTGCGTCAGGTAATCTTTAAATTCAAACGGCAGGTTATACAACAGTTGGCCGTCCGTCATGGCGGGCACGGTCACGTTACGGGTGAACACCAGCGTGCCGGGCAGAATGACCGCCGCCGCACCGCGGGAGATGCCGTTTTCTTTCGCCATTTCCTTGATAAAATCCGCCATGGCGTCCATGGAGACGATTTCGCCGCCGGAGACCATATTATCCGGCAATTCTTTCGCCATAACCTTTTTCAGTTTGCCGCCTGTAAAGCATGCGGCTTTTACCATGCACTCACCAATGTCGAATGCCGTGATTTGTCCGGGCATGGTACAGACACCTCGCTTTCTTCATTTATCCCTATCCGTCAAGCTGTAAAGCTTTTGTTCTTTCCGTTAAAATAAGCTCAAATACGCGCCGATGATCTCGCTGCCGCAAAGGAGCGTGAGAATCGCTGCCGCCGAGATGGACGGCCCCCACGGAAAAAGCTTTCCGTCTTCTTCCTCTGCCCCGTCTCCTGCGGTACGTTTTTCCGGGAAAATAAACGCGAAGACGATGCCGAGCACGCACGCGATGAGCAGGCACAGAATGTTCCGCTGCCAGCCGAGAAACAGGCCGGTGAGGAACAGCAGTTTAATATCGCCGCCGCCCATGGCTTCCTTTTGGCGCACTTTTTCGTATAAGAGCACGATGAGCAGTAAACCGCCGCCAACGGCGAAGCCGCCGAGCAGCGCATCCATGAGGTTTTCGAGCACATTCCCCTGCAAAAACAGGAAAACAACACGCACGACGATCCCCGTCACGATGAAACGGTCCGGGATCATATACCCCTCCAAATCCGTGAATGCAGCGGCGAGCAGCAGGCACGCCAGCAAAATGTATTCAAGGGCTTGGAGCGAAATATCATATTTTAGCACGAGCAGCAAAAACGTAAGCGCCGTTAACACTTCCGCAAAGACATGTCCCGCAGAGAGCTTTGCGCCGCAGTATTTGCAGCGGCCTTTGTGCATGATGTAGCTTAAAACGGGAATTAAATCTCCCGCGCCGAGCACGTGGCCGCAGACGTCGCAGTGCGAGCGCCCGTGTAAAACAGATTCGCCGTGGACGATACGCCACGCCATGCAGTTGAGAAAGCTTCCCATGCACGCGCCGAGAATCCCCGTAAGCACACAAATATAAACCGTGAGAGCGGGTGAAACCCAAAGCATACTACGTCCCCTTTTTTATGAAAACCTAAAGTGAAAAATCAAAAGAACAGATCATAGGGGAGCCGCAACCCCCGGCCCCTCAATAGATCTGGTTCATTTAAAATGAGTTGTGTTAATTTGCAGTTAGATAAAGAAATTACTTGCCGGCACCAACAGCGATTGTAACCTTATTAGTCTTGTAGTTATAGGTATACGTGACTGTATTGCCCTTTGCCCACTTATTAACAGTCTGACCTGCAATTTCAACATTATCAGACGGTGTACCCTGCATCTTGTACTCGTTGGTTGCAGTATCCTTAGTAACAGAACCATCTTTGTTCAGCTTATAAATAACATCTTCATCTTTGCCGTTACCTTCGACATCGATTTTGTCATCAGTCAAAACCTGAGCCATAACGGAAGCATAACCGGAACGGATATTCGCTTCGTCGGTTGCCACTCTTGCCTTATTCAGAGAAGAAGCAAAGGTCGGGATAGCAATAGCGATGAGGATCGCGATGATTGCAACAACAATCAGCATTTCCATGAGCGTAAAGCCCTTCTTATTCTTCATCTTACGCATTTTGTTCATCATAAGAACCATTCTCCAATTCATTGAAATTTTGCTCGCCCCAAAAACGTACTTTTCGGGGTTCACCATCGAAATTTATGTATTCCGCCGGTTCGGGTTGGATCGCCGACGGGGTACAGCGAAATAAATCAAACGATGCTGCCATACATGGTAAACATCGGCAGGTAAACGGCCAGCAGCAAAATGACGGTGACGACCGCCAAAACAATGGTGATGGCCGGCTCTAACGTAGAGAGCAACCGCTGCGTGAACACCGAGACCTCGTTATCGAAGTAATCACCGATGACGGTGAGCGTTTCTTCCATGTTGCCGGAGCGTTCGCCCACGCCCACCATTTCGGTGAGCAGCTTTGGAAAATACGGAATCTCGTTCATACAGTCCACCAGGCTGCGGCCCTGCTCCACGCCCTGCCGCACTTTGCGGATGGACACCGCGAACATGTAGTTATCTGCCACATTTGCCGTGACCTCCAGCGCTTTCGTAATCGGCAAGCCCGCCGTGAGCATGGTGCTCATGGTGCTTGCAAACTGCGAAGCGGCGTTCAGGCTGTGCATTTTTTTGAGCGGTGAGCGCTTTAGCTTGTTTTCCGCAAGGAACGCACGCCCCTTTTCGTTCTTTTTCAGCAGAAGCCTGCCGATGAAGAACGCGAGCACAATCAAAATAAGCGACCACCAGTAGTTCGTGAGAAAATCCGACGTTGCGATGAGCCCCTTTGTGATGCCCGGCAGCTCGGTACCGAGCTCCAGAAACACGCTTGTAAACGCCGGCACGGCTACCACCATAATGATGATGAACACGATGACGGCGACGCAAATGACAATTGCCGGATACGTGAGCGTGCTGATGATCTTCGCTTTCATTTTAGCGGTTTTATCGTAATATTTATGTAGTTTTTTAAAGCATTCTTCCAGTGTGCCGGACTGTTCGCCCGCGCGTACGGTCTCTATAAACGTGGTCGGAAAGCCCGTAGCGTTGTTTTCAAAGCTTTGCGCAAGGCTGTAACCGCCGGAGACGTCCTCCGCGACCTTTTTCAGCATTTTTTGCAGCTCTTTGGTGCGCGCCTGTGCCGCAACCATCTCCACACAGCGCACAATGGGCAGACCGGAGGTCAAAATGATGGCGAACTGCGAGCAAATGATGGCAAGCTCCTTGTCTTTGATTTTCTTCGTGCCGATCTGTTTGTTCCAGCTCTGCGTCTCTTTGACTTCTTCTATTTTGGTGATGACGGAGCAGGTCTCGCGCAGCTGCGCGACCGCTTCAAACTCGTTATACGCTTTGATGACGCCGGAAAGCTTTGCGCCGTCCGGGGAAAGCCCTTTGTATTTATAGGTCGTCAAGCCCGCTCCCTCGCTTTCTTCCTAAAATTCAGCCGCGTCTTCCCTTGGAAAACGCTTCTCGGTCTCTGGCGTAGCCGAGCGCCGTTTCATACGTTACGGTGCCCTCGCGCACCATTTTCAGCAGGGCATTGTCCATCGTAATGCTGCCGTCCTGCGCGTTCATGGTAATGAAGCTGTCAATCTGCGGGGTCTTGCCTTCGCGGATTAAATTTTTGATGGCGCTGTTCACCATCATGACTTCGCACGCCGCCGCCCGGCCGCCCGCGCGCTTCGGCAACAGCTGCTGCGAAAGCACCGCACGCAACGTAGTGGAAAGCTGCAATCGAATCTGACGCTGCTGCCCCTCCGGGAACACGTTCACCATGCGGTCAACGGAATCTGCTGCGGAGTTTGTGTGCAGGGTGGCGAAGACCAAGTGACCCGTTTCCGCCGCCGTCAATGCGGTCTCAATGGTATTGAGGTCGCGCATCTCGCCGATGAGGATAACGTCCGGGTCCTCACGCAGGATAGACCGCAGGCCGTCTGCGTAGCTTCTGGTGTCTTTGCCGATCTCGCGCTGGTTGATGATGCACTGATCCGGCTCGTAAATGTATTCGATCGGGTCTTCCAGCGTGATGATGTGGCTGCACCGCGTATGGTTGATGCGGTTTAAAATCGCCGCCAACGTCGTGGATTTGCCGGAACCCGTTTCACCCGTGACTAAAATGATGCCGCTGCGGTACTCCGGGAACTCGGAAACAACCGGCGGCAAATTCAGCGCCTCGATCTCCGGGATGGTATCCGCCAAAATACGGATCGCCGCCGAAACCGTCCCCTGCTGGCGGAACAGGTTAATTCTGGTTCGCGCTCCGCACGGAAACGTCCGCGCCAAATCAAGCTCGCCGATGCATTCGATCTCGTGGAAAAGGTCGCCCGCAAGGCATTTTGCGTAGTATTCGCAGTCTTCCCACGTGAGGACTTTCTCCGTGAGGTTCTGCACCTTGCCGTCTATGCGGCATTTCACCGGCAGGCCGGTGACAATATGAATATCGGAAGCGCCTTTTTGCTGCGCCTGCGCGATGATTTCGCTGATTTCAAGCATATTAAAACCATCGCCGAAACGCGGCGACTGCGTCCTTTCCGAAAGTTATGAGCAAGTTTTCAACAGATTTTCAGCAGAATGTCAATCCGCTGTGGAATTGATGGCGCGCGCGGCTTCCGCTGCGCTGATCTCGCCGCGCAAAACAAGGTTACGGCAATTTTCGCGCATCGTGACAAAGTTCGTCTCCGTTGCTGCCCTTAAAAGCGCATCGTACTTTGCGCCTTCCGTAACCATGCGGCGAATGCGCCCTTTGAGCATGAAGATTTCAAAGACGGCACGGCGACCCTTGTAGCCGGTGTGGTAGCACTCCTGACAGCCCTCGCCGCGGTAGAACTGCACGTTGGCGTTCTCCGGCAGGCCGAGCATGGCAAGCTCCTCCGCCTCCGGCCTATACGCCTTCTTGCAGTGCGGACAGACCTTGCGCACAAGGCGCTGGGAAATGACGCCGCGCAGCGCGCTGGAAATGAGGTACGGCTCCACGCCGATATCGACCAGACGGTCGATGGCGGAAACGGCGTCGTTCGTATGCAAAGTAGAAAGCACCAAATGGCCCGTAATAGCAGCACGAATGGCAATGGCGCCCGTCTCTCCGTCGCGAATCTCACCGACGGAAATGACATCCGGGTCCTGACGCAAGATGGCGCGCAGTCCTGCCGCAAACGTCATGCCGGTCTTTTCGTTGATCTGGCACTGGTTAACGCCCGGAATGTTGTATTCCACCGGGTCCTCCAGCGTCATGAGGTTCGTTTCCTCATTTGCAAGCTCCTGCAGCATGGCGCACATCGTCGTGGATTTACCGGAACCGGTCGGGCCCACAATCAAAATCACGCCGCTGCTGTTTTTGAGCAGCGCGTCATACTTTTGCAGGTCTGTGCCCTCAAGGCCGATAGACTGCTTCGTGATCGTATGCCCGGATTTATCGAGCAAACGCAAAACAACCTTTTCGCCGTAGATCGTCGGCATGGACGAGATACGCAGGTCGATCTCGTGGTGACGCACCTGCACCATGGCACGGCCGTCCTGCGGGATCTTACGCTCGGAAATGTTCATGCCACCCATGATTTTCAGGCGGGAAATAACGTTGCTCTGCAAATTCGCGGGCACGGTCAAAATCTTTCTCAAAATGCCGTCGATACGCATGCGCACCACCATTTCGCCCTCCTGCGGCTCAAGGTGGATGTCGCTCGCGCGCTCCAAAAAGGCGCGCTCAATGACGGAGTTTACAAAGCGGATCGTCGGCGCGGCAGACGCGTTGCCGGCATCCGTCTGGTTCATCTGCACCGGCACGATATCCGGTGTGGATGTGCCGACCTCTCGCTTCATTTCTTCAATGGCGCGGGCCGTGCCTTCGCTGCCGTACAATGTGCCGATGGCCTGCTCGGTCGCGCGGCGCGTGGAGATCATCGGCACAACGCGCTTATGCGAAGCGGCCTTAATCTCTTCCTGCGCAACGAAGTTCAACGGATCGCTCATGGCAACAAAGAGCTCGTCTTTTACAAGCTTTACCGGCACCACGTTGTATTTTTTCGCGATGGCGCGCGGCACAAATTTGGCGAGCTCCAACGGAATGGAGATCGCCGTTAAATCGATGAAATCGACGCCGAGCTGCATTTGCAGTGCTTCAATGAGCTGACGCTCCGTGATGATATTACTTTCAATCAAAACGTCGCCGAGACGTTCTTTCTTCTGCTTTTGAATGGTCAGCGCTTCTTCAAGCTGCTCCTGCGTAATGGCACCTGCCGCAATCAGCAGATCGCCAAGTCGCATATAAGCCATGGAACGTCCTCCCTTTCTAAACCGAGCTTCGTATTTCGTATATTTATGCTGCTTTTCGCATAATCGAGCAGTTTTATAGGCTTAAAATGCGAAAGCCGCGTCCAAAATTCTCATTTTCTGCATAAAACACCAGAATTGCAAAATTCGCGCTATTATTTTATTATATCAACACTATGATTTCAACCTTCACGTGGAGAAAATTCCCACAGGAATTCATCTTATTTTCAGAATCAATTTATGAAATTTCTGCACATTGGTGTTTTGGTAGAAACAGGCACACTGCAGCCCATAAAAAGACGGCGGCGCAACCGCTTTTAAAGGCACGCCGCCGTTTTATGGCTTTTATCGGCTGTTTTTCTTGCAATATTTGCGCACCGCTTTTGTGATCTTTTCAAGGTCGAGCGGCTTTGTGAGGTGCTCGTTCATACCGGCTTTGCGGCTGCGGGCGGCGTCGTCGGAAAACGCGTTTGCCGTCATGGCGAAGATCGGCACGGTCTCCGAATCCGGGCGGTCGAGCGCGCGGATTTTCTCTGCCGCCTCCAAACCGTTCATCACGGGCATCATGATGTCCATTAAGATGAGATCATACGTACCCGGGGCCGAGGCGTTGAATTTCTCCAGCCCCTCTGCGCCGTTCCATGCTTTTGTGACCTCGGCGCCGCTGTCCTCAAGCAGGAACGCCGCAATCTCCATGTTCACTTCGTTATCCTCCACAAGCAGCACATGCAGCCCGCGGAACACAGTGGTATCGATCTCTTCCTCCGGCTTTTCGGCATCAAACGCCGCGGGGTCGAGCTTCAGCGGAATCTCCGTGATGAATGTGGTGCCCACGCCCTTTTCGCTGACCACGGTGACGGTGCCGCCCATGGCATCCACGAGTTTTTTCACGATGGAAAGGCCGAGCCCCGTACCTTGATACGTCGTGCGTGCACCGGAATTTTCCTGCGAGAACGGCTCAAACATATGCTTTTGGAATTCTTCGCTCATGCCGCAGCCGTTATCTTCACAGATAAAGCGGTAGCGAACGGTGTTCTCTGTTTGTGAAACGATGCTGCACGTAGCATGTACATAGCCGCCGGCTCTGCCATACTTGATGGCGTTGCCGCCGATGTTTTGAAAGATCTGTCTTAAATGCAGCGGGCTACCGATGACATGCTTTTCGCGCTTATCTTCCATTGCGAGGGTACACGTAATACCGCGCGCCTGCGCTTGCGTGGAGAGCAGCGTGCCCACATCGTGCAGCAGCTCGTTCAAATCGAACGGCACTTCCTCAAGCTGCATTTCGCCGGATTCCAGCTTGCTCATATCGAGCACATCGTTTACAAGCTCTAAAAGAAAATCCGAAGACCGCATAATCTTTGCGCGGCATTCCGCCTGCTTTTTCGCGTCATTCGGGAAACGGTCGGCAATCTGTACCATGCCGCGGATGCCGTTGATCGGCGTGCGGATGTCATGGCTCATGCGGCGCAGGAAATCCGTTTTGGCGGCGTTCGCAAGGGTAGCTTCCTCTGCTGCGCGGCGCAGGTTTTCCTGATATTCCATATCGCGCTCCTTTTGCTCCGAAACATCGCGGAACAAAAGCATGAGTGAACTCGGCTTTTCCCGGTGCGTAAAGCGGCGCTGCGGCACAAGAAGCAGCTGGTACCACTTGCCCTCCACATTTTCCATTGTGAAGCCGTCAAAAGCCTTGCCCTCTAAGCGCTGCTGAGCGGTATCGAGGTCCGTAAACGCACGGAATTCCTCCCGGTACGCCTCGGCTACGCACTCGGTGTTAAACTTTTCCAGCACGGCTTTTGCGCTTAAAACACCGTTTGTGACTGCTTTCATGCGCTCACTCTGCACAATGGGCTCCCATGTATCGTCCTGCGGGTGAATGAGCAGGTTTGACAGGTAGATGCTCGAAATGGCGCTGACAAGGTGGTATTCCTTTTCCATACGCAGTAAGCGGCGCTTTTTACTGTACTGCCGCCAAATAAGGTACCCCATGCCGCAAAACAGGTAGATTGCCGTAAACAGCAGCATCCAACCGCGGCGACTTGCGTAGACTACGCGACTCGGGAAAAAGGCATACAAATAATAATCTCTGTACTGGGTGAACATACCGTACCATGTGCCGCTGTCGTTTTTTAATTGCAGCAATGTGTCCGGTGTAAGTTGCTCCCCTCCAACGAGCACGTCAGCAATAGGATAATACTGCACAAGCGTGTTCTCCAGCTGCTCGCAATTCGTGCTGATAACGCGCATGCCGTCCGTGATGACGACGGTCACATCCTGCCGGAACATTTCAGCATCCAGCATAGTGGAGAGAGAAAGCTCATTTTTATCGTTTTGAAAGCGCGTGACATCCGTATAGCAAATAACGAGGCCCGGTTTATCCTGCCGTGCGGAAATGGCGTAGTTATACGTATTGTCGTTTAAACAGATCTGGTCGGCATAGGTTTTCTGCGGATAGTTCAAAATATCCGTCGCATTTTTGTCCCCTATTATCTGGCTGAGCAGCAGACTTTCATCCTTGCCCGCTTTGTCGTAATGAGCCAGCACGGAGAAATTTTCATCCAAAACAAAAATGCCGGTCAAATACTGAAATTTCGCATAGTGCTGTAAGCGATTTTCGTTTAAAAGCGCATCTTCCTCTTCGTAACGGTACGCCGTCAGTGTTTTGACTTTGGTCAAAATATCCTGCAGCGCTTCGGTGGTATTGGCCAAGCGGTAGTTGTCGTACTTGCGGCAGCTTGTCTGCATAAAAGCGAGTACGTCCTCAACATCCGCTTTCGCCTTGTTCTGTTCATACTGTGTTACGCCTGCAAATACCGGCAGCAGCACAACAAAGCCGAGAAGAAACGTGACCATCCACCGCATGACCGTTTCCATGCTCGGCTTATGGAGATTCGGTTTTGTTTTTCCCTTGAACTTCGGCATCATTCGGTACCTCCGTTCACGCTTTTTTCGGCATCCAACCCATATTTTTTCACAATAGCGGCCATTGTGCCGTCTTCGCGCATTTCAAGCAGCGTCTGCGTCAACTTTTCCGCCAGTACTGCATCGCCGTCCGGTTTAAATGCCACGCCCACGGCGTCGCTGTACATGTTCATGTTGAGGTAGCGGTAGCCGTCCGGGTATTCGTCCGTATATAATCTCAGCGAGCTTTCATGCCCGATGGCCGCATCCGCATAGCCCTTGCGCAGCGAGGTAAACACCTCGCCCATCGTGCTGAATGTGGAAAGGTCCGTAATCTCCGGCAAATTCGGGTTCAGCCCTTTTAAAATGATCTCCTCGCTTATAGAGCCGGCCTGCACCGCCACGCACTTTTCGGCAAGGTCTTCAAGTGTTTCAATCTCGCTGTCCGCCGGCACCACGGCCACGCGCTGCGTGTACATATACGGCCCTGCCCAAATAAACTTATCTTCGTTGCCTTCCATCGTCAGGCAGCACCAAAGGCAATCCACATAATCTTCATTCAAAAGCTCAAAGCCCTTGTCGATATCGAGCTCCACGAAGATCGGCTCATACCCGATACGCGCACAGGCTTCCTCGGCAATCTCCACGTCGATGCCGGTATAGTGGCCGCCGATATTGCGGTAAAAATATGGCGCATACGTTGTGCCGCCGATACGTATTTTCGGTTTTTCCGTCTCCGGTTGCTGTGCCGTATCGCTGCATGCGCAAAGCAGCGCCATAAGCGCGGCAAAAAGCAAAAGGATCCAAGCCTTTTTTCGCATATTTTTTCCTCTGTTTTCTATGTGATGTGATTTGAATACGGCACTCCAAAACCGCTGTTTTTCGGGGCTGAGCTACCGTTGCTTTTCTCAAAATACGCTCTGCTTTATAGATTTAGTATAGCGTACTTTCCGCTGATTTTCAATTATTTTTTGTGTTCTGTGCATAAATAACTTGTTTTTCTGCATTTTCGACGCGACGTGTGCGTAAAGACAATTCTAATGTGTGAAAAGCCGGAAGAATCTGTGCATTTTATCTTGTTTTATGTGCCTTATTATGCTAAAATTAAGTCAAAAACACCAGCCTTTACGAAACCCCAAACCGCTATAGAAAAGGAGTTGCAACTATGAGGTATCTCGCTAAACGTGTGGAGCGCATTTGTGATGAGCTTTACCGTCTGCGCATCGTGCAGCGCATGGAATGGACGGAACGTGGCCGCGTGCCCGCGCATCGACTTTGAGACGACGGTCGACTGGAAAGAGCACCAGCACCTCCTGAAAACCCACTTCCCGATGGACGTACACACGGACGAAGCAACATTTGAGATTCAGTTCGGCAACGTGACGCGCAAAACACATCAGAACACGAGCTGGGATCAGGCACGCTTTGAGAGCTGCGGCCAAAAGTGGATCGATGTTTCCGAGGGTCACTACGGCATCAGCCTGTTAAACGACTGCAAATACGGTCACTCCGTGCACAACGGCGAAATGGCGCTGACGCTCATCAAATCCGGCACAGAGCCGAACCCTGTCGCCGATCAGGAGATGCACGTATTCACCTACGCGCTCTACCCGCACGCCGAAACATGGCGCAGCGCGGCGACCGTAGCGCAGGCGTACTTCCTGAATCAGCCTGTGCGCGCCACCGCAGGCGGCATAGCAGGCGAAGCGTACTCTCTCGCGAGTGTGGACGCCAAAAACGTCATTTTGGAAACCGTCAAGCAGGCGGAAGACGGCGACGGCGTGATCGTGCGTCTGTACGAATGTGAAAACGCCCGCACAACGACAAAACTGCATTGGAACCGCCCCATCGCTTCCGTTACGGAGTGTGACTTGCAGGAGAACGCGCTCACGGATGTCCCGGTCGAAGGCGGTACATTCAAATTCACCATCAAGCCGTATGAGATCAAGACGTTCCGCATCCGTTAATCAAAAATAAAGCACCGGCGGCTGTACCCGAGTTGGGCGCAGCCGCCGGCTTATTTTATGAGGTGATATGTTTTGAGAAGCGCCACGCGCCGCTTGCCGATCTCGATACTTTTTCTAAGGCTCGTACGGTTTTGAATGTTTTCCTTACCGTAGCGTATAAGCCGCCTTCCCCACGCGGCAGGCAAGCTATGCGGCGCGCAATGCATCGCTTTTGCAGAGGGGAACGCCGCACGCAGCACGGAAAAGCGCTCGCGTTTTCCTGCATTCTGCACAGCCGCCGCGTGCAGCGTCATGTTCGCACCGTGCAAGCGGCTCTTTTCTGCCGCACCGTGCACGCCGCCTGCCAAAATATCCTCCAAAAGCGCAGTCTCATCCTGCGCGGGGTGCACGCGAAGCAGCGCTAAGCTTTCCGTTTTCTCAAAGCCGAGATATTTCTCGCCGATTTCAAAGAGCGCCGTCAAAAATTCGAGTGCCGAAAGCTTTTCGCAGCAGCGGCGCAAATACAGTTTGTCAAGCTCCTTTTCATGCTTTTCGGCAAACAACAGCAAATCACACACCGCGCGGATGCCGCACCCGCCGTGCAGAAAGTGCTTTAAGCTGTGGCACAAAAGGTATAAAAACGTCTCGTTCGCGCCAAACGTATAAATTTCTTCGCCCTGCACGGAAACGGTTTCCGTGCGCAGCTTTTCATGCGCAAAAAAGGCGTTCATGTGCCCGTACGCATCGTTTTCCGGGAACGCCGCGCCGTGCAGTTCTAAAACGAGCGGACTGCCGGGCAGGTAAAATGTCTGTTCAAGCGGATCGACACTCTCCCCTGCTGTGCGGCAGCCGAGCCGCAATAAAGCATTGCGTGTGCGGTCAAATTCACCCGAAACCGCCAGTAAATCGACATCCGAAAACAGCCGCAGCTCCGGCTTCGGGTACAGCGCAGCGCACACCGGGCCTTTCAGCACGAGCGGATGCAATTTCATTTCGCGCAGCTTGCTGTAAAGCTGTAAAAATACCTGCGTTTTCAAAATCTGCTCTGCCGTTTGGCAAAACGCCATTCGCCGCGCAGTTTTCAGTGCATTGCCGCACGCATCAAAAACAAGCGGCAGCACGCCGTGGCGCACCGCCTGGCGCAAAAGCTCCGTCTGTGTTTCCTGTGGCAGCACACCGAGCACCGCTTTTTCGTTATGTATCGCTGCTTTCAACGCGTTTAAAAGCAAACTATCCGCCTGTTTCATCGCCTGCTCCTTTTACTCGTCCGATATGCCCAAAGTATAGCAGGACAAAACCGCGCAATAAAACGAAAAAAGGCGCCCGCTGTGAAAAATCACAAGCGAGCGCCTCTTATGTTATCTCAAGCTAAAGTTCGTTTTATGTACGAATTACATCGTAACAAAGACAAACTTAATGACGAAGAGCGCAGCGATAATGGTGATACCGATGTCGTTCTTCTTGTACTTACCGGTGAAGAGCGTGATGAGCACATAAGCGATCGCGCCGATACCGATACCGTTGGAGATAGAGTAGGTCAGCGGCATCATGATGAGAGCGAGGAACGCCGGAACAGCGCTGCGCAGGTCGGACATATCGACCTTTGCGAAGCCCTTCATCATCAGAACGCCGACATAGATGAGTGCCGGAGCCGTAGCGCAGGTCGGAACAAGAGAAGCGACCGGGCTGAGGAACAGGCAAACTGCGAAGCAAATTGCAACAACAAGGCTCGTAAGGCCGGTTCTGCCGCCGGCGCCAACGCCAGCAGCGGACTCAACGAACGTGGTGCAGGTGGAAGTACCGCAAACAGCGCCCGCAACCGTTGCAACAGAGTCGCTGGTCATGCACTGGTTAACGTTGATCGGATCGCCGTTCTTGTCCAGCATGTTTGCCTGAGAAGCGGTGCCGTACAGGGTGCCGATGGTGTCGAACATATCGACGAGGCAGAACGTAACGATGAGCATGATTGCGGAGAAGATGCCGCCGAGCTCAGAGCCTGTGAACGCACGCTTCCAAGCGTCAGCCTGGAACACACCGGTGATGCCGATGGAGCCGAAATCCTTAAAGGTCTGGCCGATCTGGCTCATGTCGAAGGTCGGGGTCGTGCCGGAAAGGAGATAGTACAGAACGGAAATGCCTGCGATGCTGATGAGCACGCCGCCCTTGACGTTGTGCTTTTCAAGAATTGCAATGACGAGCAGACCGAGGAATGCGAGGATAGCCGGCATAAATGCCTTTACACCTTCAACATCCGCAAAGAATGCGCCTGCCTTCAGTGCGCCGTGGATATCGACGAACTGAACGAGCGTGTACTGGTTAGTCTGGATGATGCCGACATTCTGGAAGCCGAGGAAAGCGATGAACAGACCGATACCGGCCGGGATTGCTTTCTTGAGGCAGTCCGGAAGAGCCTTTGCAACCTTGACACGGAGACCCGTGACAGAGAACAGCAGGAAGACGATACCGGAAACCAGAATGATGACGAGGCCTGCATGGTAGCCCTTGATGACGTCGCCGCCGGAGATGATTTCCGGCAGAATGAAGGATACGAAGAAGAAGGAGTTCAGACCCATGCCGCAAGCCTGTGCAAACGGCATCTTCGCATACAGAGCCATCAGCAGCGTACCGATGATTGCTGCCAGAATGGATGCGACATACACAGCGTTCCAAATCTGCTGGAAGGCCGGGTCGGCATCCGGAGCCAGATGGTTGAAGCTAACAATCTGGTTCGGGTTCGTGACTACGATGTAAGCCATCGCGAAGAACGTCGTGAGACCGGCAATGATCTCTGTGCGGACGTTCGAGCCACGCTCGGAAATTTTGAAGAATTTGTCCAAGGATGTTCACTCTCCTATAAATTAAAGAATTTCCTGTTCTTCGTTTTTTTGACCAGTTATGGTTTGCACACATCGGAAAAACAGGAATTGTTACCTATAGTATAGCCTCTAATTTTGCGAAAATCAAGAGAAAACCGAATAAAAAGTCACATTTTGTTCATAAGCTGTTTATGATTTGGAAAAAAAGAGTTTTTTGTGCATTTCGGCTAAGGCTATCCTGTATTTTGCTGTTTTTCTCGAATTGCACTGCCGTTTTTGCGTTTTAAAATGCGCTTCTTTTTGATCACCTATAAAGTTTTCATGAATATGCCCCTATCGCTTGCTTTTTTATGCTGTTCCATGCTATACTGATTTATATGCCGCGCGCGGGGAATCCGCGCGAAAGAAAGGAAAGTGTTCCCGAACCATGAACCTACTCACAAAGCTGTTCGGCAGCTACAGCAAGAAAGAATTAAAGCGCATTGAACCGCTTAAGCAAGCGGTGCTCGCGCTCGATGACAAATACACAAAAATGACAGATGAGGAGCTGAAGGGCCAGACCGCCGTGTTGAAAGAGCGCCTCTCCCTTGGCTCTTCCCTTGACGACATCCTGCCCGAAGCGTTCGCAACGTGCCGCGAAGCCATGTGGCGCGTGCTCTCCATCAAGCCGTTCCCGGTACAGATTATCGGCGGCATCATTTTGCATCAGGGTCGCATCGCCGAGATGAAGACCGGCGAAGGCAAGACGTTCACCGCTGCCCTCCCGGCGTACCTCAACGCTTTAAGCGGCAAAGGTGTGCACATCGTCACCGTCAACGATTACCTTGCAAAATATCAGGGCGAAATGATGGCGCGTGTGTTCAACTACCTCGGTCTCACCGTAGGCCTTGCCATTCCCGGCATGGAGCCGGACGAAAAGAAAAAAGCCTACGCCTGCGACATCACATACGCAACGAACAATGAGATCGGCTTTGACTACCTGCGTGACAACATGGTCACGTACAAAGAACGCAAGGTGCAGCGCGGCCATAACTTCGCCATCGTGGACGAGGTGGACTCCATCCTCATCGATGAGGCGCGTACCCCGCTCATCATTTCCGGTCAGGGCGAGCAGTCCACCGAGCTTTACAACGTCGCCGACCGCTTTGCCAAAACGCTGCGCCCCATCCGTGTGGCGGAGACGAACGAAAAGGAAGACAATGACGAGATCTACGAGGATTACGATTATATCATCAACGAAAAGCAAAAGACCGCAACGCTCACCAAGCGCGGCGTAAAAAAAGCCGAGCAGTTCTTCAGCTTGGAAAACCTCACGGACCCGGACAACATCACCATTCAGCACCACATCAATCAGGCGATCAAGGCAAACGGCATCATGCAGCGCGATATCGATTACGTCGTGCGCGATGGCGAAGTCATCATCGTTGATGAATTCACCGGCCGTCTGATGTACGGCAGACGCTACAACGAAGGTCTGCATCAGGCCATTGAAGCGAAGGAAGGCGTGAAAATCGCGCGCGAAAGCAAAACGCTTGCAACCATCACGTTCCAGAATTTCTTCCGTCTTTACAACAAGCTCTCCGGCATGACCGGCACGGCTATGACCGAGGAATCCGAGTTCAGCGAAATTTACAAACTGGACGTTGTAGAGATTCCGACAAACAAGCCGATGATTCGTGAAGACTGCCCGGACGTTGTTTACAAGACCGAAAAGGGCAAGTTCAATGCCGTTATCAACGACATCATCGAGCACCACGAAAAAGGCCAGCCGGTGCTGGTCGGTACCATCACGATTGAAAAATCCGAGCAGCTCAGCGCCATGCTGAAGCGCCGCGGCATCAAGCACGAAGTGCTGAACGCAAAGTACCATGAAAAAGAAGCCGAAATCGTCGCACAGGCAGGCCGTAAGGGCGCCGTGACCATCGCAACGAACATGGCCGGCCGTGGTACGGATATTCTGCTCGGCGGTAACGCAGAGTTCATGGCGCGTGCCGAAATGCGCCGCATGCAGTTCTCCGAGGAGCTCATCGGCGAGGCTTCCGCCTACGGCTACACGGACGATGAAGAGATTTTGAATGCCCGCAAGACATTTGCGGAGCTCAACAAAAAATACAAAGCGGAGATTGCGCCGGAGGCAGAGGAAGTTCGCAAGCTCGGCGGCCTGTACATCATCGGCACGGAGCGCCACGAATCTCGCCGTATCGATAACCAGCTGCGCGGCCGTGCGGGCCGTCAGGGCGATCCCGGTAAGAGCCGCTTCTACATCTCTCTTGAAGACGACCTCATGCGTCTGTTCGGCGGCGACCGCATCCAGACCATTATGGACCGCCTGAATGTGGACGAGGACATGCCGATCGAAGCATCTATCCTCTCCAACACCATCGAAAACGCACAGAAGAAGGTCGAGGGCAGAAACTTTGCCATTCGTAAGAACGTTCTGCAGTATGACGACGTGATGAACCGCCAGCGCGAGATCATCTATGAGCAGCGTGACCGTGTGCTGAACGGCGACAACGTGAAGCCGCAGATTATGTCCATGATCGATCAGGCCATCGAAGCGAACGTCAAGCGCTTCTTGCCGGAGAACACCCTGCACGACGACTGGGATCTCCGCGGTCTGCGCGACCACTACCTCGGCTGGATGGTCAATCCGGATGAGCTGCACTATGAGGGTCAGGCGTTTGAGGATCTCGAGCAGCAAACGGTCATCGATTTTCTCAAGGAGCGTGCGCACAAGCTTTACGACCTGCGTGAGAAGGCGTTCACCCCGCCGATCATGCGTGAAGTGGAGCGCGTGGTGTTGCTGAAGAACGTCGATACGCAGTGGATGGATCACATTGATGCGATGGATGAGCTCCAGAAGGGCATCCGCCTGCGCGCCTACGGCCAGCAAGACCCGGTCATTGCATACCGCGAAGAGGGCTTTGACATGTTTGACGCGATGATCGACACGATCCGCGAAAACACCGCCCGCATGATTCTGACTGTGCGCCTGAAGACGCCGGAAGCACCGAAGCGTGAAGCCGTCGCCAAGGAGACCGGCACAACATCCTCCGATACGCCGGCCGTCAAGCAGCCGGTGCGCAAAAACGGCAAAAAGCCCGGCAGAAACGACCCGTGCCCGTGCGGCAGCGGCAAGAAATACAAGAAATGCTGCGGCAGAAATGAATCCTAATTCATAATCAAATCTATGAAAGACTTAGCTTCTTTACATTTAGATAATCACGACAGCCGTTTGAAGTACTACCATCTGTTCATGACCATGCCGGCGAAAACGGAAATTCCGCATTACGATCTGCCCGCGGGGTATTCGTTCACAACCTACACCCGCGGCGACCGCGATACGTGGATTGAGATTGAAAAATCGGCGAAAGAGTTTTCGACTTTTGAAGAAGGCGTGGACGCGTGGCAGCGCTACTACGGCAAGCACGAAGACGTTCTGCCCGACAGAATGTTCTTCATCGTCGACCCGAACGGCAAGAAGGTTGCGACCGCAACGGCGTTTTTCGATGAAAAGCTGCCCGGTGGCTGGCTGCATTGGGTTTCCGTAAGCCGCGACGCGCAAGGCAAGGGACTTTCCCGCCCGCTCATCGCGCACACGCTGCACCGTTTGCAGGCGCTCGGCTACAAAGAGCTGTTCGTGCCCACCCAGACCACCACGTGGGTCGCCGCAAAGCTGTACCTTGATTTCGGCTTCCGTCCCGTGCCGGAGAATTTGGAAGAAGATCATTTCGGTTGGCGCATGCTGAAAACGCTGACCGACCACCCGGCATTAAAAGAGCTGGAACCCGTCGAGGTTGACGAATTACTGAATAAATAAGAAAGCGACCGCTTTTCGAGTATTCGGAGAGCGGCCGTTTTGTATTGTAAGCTTGCGTTAACATGACAAAAGCCCTACCGGGAATTTTCTCGGCAGGGCTTTGCTGTTGCTGTTTACTTTTCCAGTGCCTCGCAGCGCTCGTAAATTTCAAACGCGGCTCTGGCGTTGTGGTACGGGCACTTCCACGGGCCGCACAATAGGTGTGAATTTTCCTCGTCCGGGGAATTTTTACCGCTTGCAAACCACTCGCCCGCCGGGCCGTTGATGATTTCGGCTTTGATGTATGCCCAGCTCTTCAGCGCGGAATCGAGATACTTCTCGTCACCCGTAATCTGCCATGCGTTCACACTGCCGACAACGGCTTCCGCCTGCACCCACCAGACCTTATTCGGCACAGCGATGCCGCCTTCTTCGTGACCCTCGTCAAACAGACCGCCGTCTGTATCCATGCCGTGGCTCAGCGTGAAGTTCACCATGTTGATGGCGACCTCCTTCGCTTCCTCAAGGAGCTTTTCCGCACGGGCTTTATCTGCGCCGTACTTTTCAAGCACTTCGGCAGCTTCCGTCAACAGCCAGGAGCCCTCAATGTCATGGCCGAACGAAACCTCGCCCGGCAGCGGCTCCATTTTATCGTTGAAAAACATGACAAAATGGTGGTGCTCGGTGTCGTAAATTCTGCGTGCGGTGATCTCGATGAGGTTCACAAGGCTCTCCTCCACGCAGGCATCGTGGCGAATACGGAAGTAGCACGTCATCGGCTCCAGAATGTGGATATGCGTGTTCATGGAAAGGTTGCCCGCCTCCGTAATGGCGCCGTTGCTGCTGCCCGTGCCGCGTGCGTTTTCAAGGTAATAGTTGCCCTCTTTGCACTCGTTTTCGATGTAATCATACGTCATATCGGCATATCTGCGTGCTTCCTCGCTACCCGTTGCGCGGACGTACTCGGAGAACGCATACAGCAAAAAGCCCTGGCCGTAGGTCATTTTCGTGTCGTCTTCCACAGAGCCGTCTGCATGCAGCATCCAGAAACCACCGCCGTTTTTGTGGTCCCAGAAGCGCTCAACGATGTAGTTAAACGCGCGGTCGGCGAGCTCCTTATACTTCTCGTCGCCGAAAATGCGGTACGCGCCCGCAAATGTCCACAGCAAACGTGCATTCAGCACGAGGCCCTTGGACGCGTCCTTGTGAATAACCTTATCAACCGTCACGGCGCCGTAAAAGCCGCCGTTTTCGTGATCGATGGTATATTGCTCCCAGAACGGGAAAATAGAACCGTGCAGCAAATCCTCTTTCATTTCATCGCGCAGCTTTAAAAGTTTTTCCATCACTTTCACCCTTCCAAATCACTATAAATTTAAAACAGCGACCCGGCTGAACGGAGCCAAAAGCCGCTGCTTTACAATCAATATTTGTCCAAAATACAGTCCAGAACACTGACTTCTTTGCCGTTTTTCAGGTAAACGCGTGTGACGCGCTTTGAGATGTCGCACACCACTTCATAGTGGATTGTCTCCATGATGCCGGCAATTTCCGCCGCGGTGATCTCATCCTCGCCGTCGCGGCCGATGAGCGTTACGGTGTCCCCTACCTTCGCCTGCGGCACGGCGGAAACATCCACCATGCACTGGTCCATGCAGACTTTACCTAAAATCGGGCAGCGCGTGCCGTGAATGAGCACACTGCCGCGGTTCGAAAGCCTGCGGGAGTAGCCGTCCGCGTAGCCGACCGGAATGGTCGCAACGCGCATGCGTTCCTTTGCGGTGAATGTGCGGTCGTAACTGATGTCCGATCCGGGCTCAATCTCCTTCACGTGCGAAATGACGGAGTGCAGGCTGAGCACCGGGCGGAAATCCGCGTGATGCTCCACGCTGAGCGACGGTTCCATGCCGTATAAAATCACGCCCGCACGCACCATATCGAGGTGCATCTCGGGGTAATCGAGGATTGCACCGCTGTTCGCGCAGTGGTGAATTTTAAACGTGATGCCCTGCTTTTCAAGCTCCGCGATGAGCGCCATAAAGCACGAGAACTGCTTCAAGGTAAATGCCTTGCCATTCTCGCCACCATCTGCCACGGCAAAATGCGTGAAGATGCCCTCCGGGATAAGCCCCGGGCGGCGGCACGCTTCTGCCACAACGCTTACGGCCTCCTTGTCGCGCTCAATGTCCTGAAAATAGAATCCGAGGCGGCTCATGCCGGTATCGACCTTGACGTGAATCTTCACCTTAACGCCGCTTTTTACGGCGTTTTCGGAGAGCGCCGCGCAGTATTCTGCAGAATACGCGCACTGCGCAATGTCGTTTTCGGCAAGCACGTCTGCGGCTTCCGCCGGGGTATAGCCCAGCACGAGCAGCGGCAGCTTGATGCCCGCACGACGCACCTGCAAGGCTTCCTCAATGTTGGAAAGCGCCAGCCAGTCTGCGCCGAGGGCTTCGTATTCCTCTGCCATGCGCACCGCGCCATGCCCGTAGGCATCTGCCTTAATCACACAGCAGACCATCGACCGGTTGCCGACATAGCGGCGAATTTCCTTAAAATTGTGCGCCGCCGCGTCGAGGTCGATCTGCGCCCATGTTCTTTTCTGTAAAATGTCCATAACCAAATTGTCCTTATACGCGGCTGCGCGGGCAGCATTTTGCCCGCGCATACCGGAATTTTATAAGGCGTTTCTGCCTTTTATTACTTGAAGTAACGCACGCCGCTCTCAAAGATCTGCTGATCCTTTTCGCCAGGCACGTTAAAGTAGAGGTTTTCGCCCTTGCGTTCGCTGTGGCCCATCTTGCCGAAGACGCGGCCGTCCGGGCTTGTGATGCCCTCAATGCCGCACACGGAGCCGTTCGGGTTCCATGTGATGTCGCCGCTCACCTTGCCGCACGGCGTGGTGTACTGCGTGGCAATCTGGCCGTTTTCGATGAGCTTTTTCAGCGCTGCGTCATCCGCTACAAAGCGGCCCTCACCGTGGGAGACCGGGATGGCGAAGACATCACCTGCGTTGACGCCGGAGAGCCACGGAGACTTCGTGTTTGTCACGCGAGTATAGACCATGCGGGAAACGTGGCGGCCGAGCGTGTTAAACGTCAAGGTCGGGTCGTCGTCCTTGAGGTCCACGATCTTGCCGTAGGTGACAAGACCGAGCTTGATGAGCGCCTGGAAGCCGTTGCAGATGCCGAGCACAAGACCGTCGCGCGTATCGAGCAGGTCCGTGACCGCCTGTGCAATTTTCGGATTGCGGAACGTTGTCGCGATGAACTTGCCGGAGCCCTCCGGCTCGTCGCCGCCGGAGAATCCGCCCGGGATCATGATGATCTGGGAGGAGCGGATTGCCTTTTCCATGCGGTCGATGGTGTATTCGATGTCCTTTGCGCAGAGGTTCTGCACAACAAGGATCTCGGTCTCTGCGCCCGCCTTTTCAAACGCACGCTTCGTGTCGATCTCGCAGTTGGTGCCCGGGAATACCGGGATGAATACCTTCGGCTTTGCGACGCGGATGACCGGGGAGCCGGTGTACTTGTGGTTATCGAGCGGCACATCATATTCTACGGCGACGGTCTCCGCTTTATTCGCGAAGATTTTTTCGAGCTTGCCGTTCCAGGTCTCAATGAGGTTGTCCAAGTCGAGCGCTTTGCCGTTCAGCTCAATCTTTGCCGTATCGGTAACGGTGCCGAGCACAACAGCGTCGAATGTATTCTTGACGCTCTCAAGCGCATCTGCCGGAACTTCCACGACGAGTGCGCCAGCCTTCGGGGCAAAAAGCAGCTCTGCGTTTTCGGCAGTCTTCTCGAACTTGAAGCCGAGCTTGTTGCCGAACGCCATCTTCGCAACGGCAGCAGCCGCGCCGCCTTCCTTGACGACGTGTGCGGAAAGAACAGAGCCGTCCGCGATTTTTGCAAGCACGTTCTTGTAGTATGCCTTCAAAGCTTCCCAGTTCGGGAGCTCGGTTTCCTTGTCCTCCGGAATCGGCAACAGCACGGCGTAGTTGCCGGCGTTCTTGAACGCGCCGGAGATCGTCTTGCTGGCCTTCGTCATCGTCACCGCAAAGCTGACAAGCGTCGGCGGGACATCGAGGTCTTCAAAGGAGCCGGACATACTGTCCTTGCCGCCGATGGACGGCAGGCCAAGGTTCAGCTGCGCGGTGAGTGCGCCGAGCAGGGCTGCAGCAGGCTTGCCCCAGCGCTCCGGCTTATCGTGCAGGCGCTCGAAGTACTCCTGGAACGTCAAGCGGGACTTCATCGGATCTGCGCCGACAGCTGCGAGCTTCGAGAGGCTCTCCACAACGGCGTATGCTGCGCCGTGGAACGGCGAGAAGCGTGCAATACCCGGAATATAGCCGTAAGCCATAGCGGTGGCGTCATCGGTCTCACCCGTGAGCAGCGGAATCTTCGCAACCATGGCGTCTTCCGGCGTCAGCTGATACTTACCGGCAAACGGCATCAAAACGGTGCCTGCGCCGATGGAAGCATCGAAACGCTCGGAAAGACCCTTCTGGCCGCAGACCTCAAGGCGGGAGAGGTTCTCTGCGAACGCCTCGTCCAGTGATTTATTCTCAAGGCAAGCCGGTACGGCGTTGCGGTAATTTTTCGTTTCATCCGGTGCGGTGATGAACGCGTCTGCGTTCTGCGTCACACCGTTCGTATCGAGGAATGCACGGCTCAGGTCGACTACGCGGTCGCCGCGCCACTCCATCTTGAGTCTCGGCTCTTCGGTAACGATGGCCACGACCTGCGCGTCGAGGTTTTCCTCCTGCGCCTTAGCGCGGAATTTCTCCACATCCTTCGGGTCGAGCACGACCGCCATACGCTCCTGCGATTCGGAAATCGCAAGCTCGGTGCCGTCGAGGCCCTCGTATTTCTTCGGAACTTTGTTCAAATCAATCTCAAGGCCCGGTGCAAGCTCGCCGATGGCGACGCACACACCGCCCGCGCCGAAGTCGTTGCAGCGCTTGATGAGCGTGGAAACCTCCGGGTCACGGAACAGACGCTGAATTTTGCGTTCGGTCGGCGGGTTGCCCTTCTGCACCTCTGCGCCGCAAACCTCGATGGATTCGAGCGTATGCGCCTTGGAGGAACCCGTTGCGCCGCCGCAGCCGTCACGGCCCGTTGCGCCGCCGAGCAGCACAATGATATCGCCGGGCTTCGGCTCGAAGCGCTTGACGTTCGCCTTCGGAGATGCGCCGATGACCGCGCCGATCTCCATGCGCTTTGCAACATAACCGGGGTCATAAAGCTCCGTGACCTGACCGGTCGCAAGGCCGATCTGGTTGCCGTAGGAGGAATAGCCCGCCGCAGCGCCGGTGGTAATCTTTCTTGTGGGCAGCTTACCCTTCATCGTATCCTTAAACGGAACAGTCGGGTCGCCGCTGCCGGTAACGCGCATCGCCTGATAAACATACGCTCTGCCGGAGAGCGGGTCGCGGATCGCGCCGCCAAGGCATGTTGCCGCGCCGCCGAACGGCTCAATCTCCGTCGGGTGGTTGTGGGTCTCATTCTTGAACTGCACGAGCCACTGCTCGGTCTTGCCGTCGATCGTGACCGGCACTTCAATGGAACAGGCGTTGATCTCGTCGCTTTCGTCCAGATCGTCTACCATGCCGTGCTTTTTGAGGTATTTCGCGCCGATGACCGCCATGTCCATGAGCGAAACGGGCTTGTCCTTGCCCTTATACAGCTCTTCGCGGGCTGCAAAATACTCGCCGAGTGCCTTTTCGATGGCACCGCTCAGCTTGCCCTTTTCAATCTCGATGTTGTTGAGACGCGTAAGGAATGTGGTGTGGCGGCAGTGGTCGCTCCAGTAGGTATCAATCACGCGCAGCTCCGTCACGCTCGGGTCACGGTGCTCTTCGTCGCGGAAATAATCGCGGCAGAACGCGAGGTCTTCAAACGTCATGGCAAAGCCCATGGTGCCATAATATTTTCTAAGCTCCTCGTCGCTCCAGGAGATCATGCCCGTGACGCGCTTAACGTCTGCCGGCACGTCGATCTTCATGTCAAGCGTCTCCGGCTTTTCCATCGATGCCAAACGGGATTCGACCGGGTTCACGATATAGTTCTTAATCTTGTCCATTTCCTCTTCGGAAAGGTCGCCCTTAACGGCGATCACTTTTGCATAAGCGACCTGCGGGCGCTCGCCCTGCGTCAAGAGCTGTACGCACTGGGAAGCGGAATCCGCACGCTGGTCGTACTGACCGGGCAAAAACTCCGTTGCGAAGACATGATATTCGCTGCTGACCTTGTAGTTTTCGTCGTACACGTTGTCCACATTCGGCTCGGAAAGGATCGTGCGGGCTGCCGCCTCGAACTCCTCGCCGGAAAGACCGGAAACATCATAGCGGTTCAAAATACGCAGGTCCTCAATAGCCTTGAGGCCGAGATTCTGACGAAGATCCGCCATCATGTGGCGTGCTTCAACATCGAATCCCTTTCTTTTCTCCACAAATACGCGTGTGACCATGTTTGTGACCATTCCTTTCTTCTGGGGAAAAATCAGGATTTGTACTGCCGCAAAAAACGGCACTTGTGACAAAGTAATCTCTTACTATTTTATCACAGGTGCCGTTTATAAGCAAATATAGATTATAGCAAATCACGCCCTGTTTTTGAGTGCAATTTTGTGCTATTTTTTGGTAGTGTCGTTCAGGTCTTCCACACTAAGCGCCACTTTGTGCTGAATGGGTTTCCATTCAATGTTCGTAAACACCGCGTAAACCATTGCAATCGCATAGGTGAAAATAAACAGCGGGAACAACAGCCAACCGAAGAACATCGCTTTTTTCGATGCACGGATGCGCTTTCTCTGCGTGATGCACGTAATGCCGCCGACGAACCACAGCGTCAGTATAGAACCGAAAATACCGCTGCACACGGAAAGCACACAAACGCCCATATCCGGCGTGCGCGTCACAACGCCCGCCGCGACCATAATCGCGTTAAACACGATTGAAGCGCAGGTCAAGACAAGGCACGGAATGTTGTTCATAATCATATCGAAGCAGGCAAAACTGCCATCCACAACGGTTTTTTTCAGCATTTTGAAGCCGTATCGGCTGAAAACCTGCAAATAGCCCTTAATCCAGCGGGCACGTTGCGTAAAGGACTGCCCAAGCCGCGTGGGCTGCTCGTCATAAATAATGGCGTTTTCGCAGTAACCGACCGTGTCGTCCTTTAAAATGCGATCCACGGTGAACTCAAAGTCCTCCGTCAGCAGGAAATGCTTCCAACCATCGTTTTCGCGTGCAATCTCGCTGCTGAACAAAAAGCCGGTGCCGGAAACGCAGCTGCTGGTACCGAACATCATACGGGCGCGATTGAGCTGCGTCGCTTCGCGCAGGAAGAAAATGGAGTAGCCCGCGCTGATCCAGTTGTCGCCAAAGTTTTTCGAGTTGCGGTAGGACGTGACAACCTTGTAGCCGTTGTCAAAAACATTATTCATCTCGGAGATAAAATTCTCATCCAGAATATTGTCCGCGTCAAAGACGAAAAAACCGTCGTAGGCATATTCGCCAAAATTCTTAAAAATGTTTTCTAATAAGAAACGCAGCGCATAGCCCTTGCCCACAGCATACGTATTGTGGCGCTCGTAAACGACCGCACCGGCTTCGCGCGCCGCCTGCGCGGTGTTATCCGTGCAGTTATCCGCCACAACAAAAATATCGATAAGCTCCTCGGGATACTTCTGCGCGCGCACACTGCGGATGAGTTGCGCAATGACGGCTTCCTCATTGCGCGCAGCAATCAGCACGCCGTAGCGGTGCAGCTTCTTCGCTTGGAAGACTTTCTGCTTTTTTAAAAGCGCCGCCACAAGGTAGACCGCCTGGTACGCGTAGCAAGCCATAAATAAAATAGAAATGATAAAGTTCACATATGACAGTGTTTTCATGGTTTCTCCTTTTCCGGCCTTGGTGCAGGACCAATGTCATCGTCTGTTTTCAGATTTCCGCTTCTGTCTAAATCTCCGTATTCAAAGCGCAATGCGCAACCGCCATCCGCTTTCATTCACATTCTATTCACAGTTTTCAGTATTTTCATTATACGGCATGGAAAAGGAATAAACAATAGAAATGTGCGATTCTTATGAGTTTTGTAAGAAACCTTAAATTTCTGCAAACAGTGCACCAAATTTTACGCACTTTTTCGTGATATTCACGAAAGGAAAATTAATTTTAACTTTTTCGCAAAAAAGACTTGCATTTTTCGGGGACTTGCTATATAATAATCGAGCAGCAGAAAATTGGGCGCTTAGCTCAGCTGGCTAGAGCACCTGCTTGACGTGCAGGGGGTCAGCGGTTCAAGTCCGTTAGCGCCCACCAAAACCTCAGGAACTTCGGTTTCTGAGGTTTTTTTTTTTACCCAAATGACTATTTCTGAATGTTCTCTCCCCCATCACGCTGAAATTCAGGCTGATGGGGGCTTTCATTTGCTTCAAACCGTGGGATCAGCTCATAGCCCGTCCATGTGCCCTCGCCTACATTGTCGTAGGTGACATACTCGGCCTTGCGCGCTTCCGGGTCAAAGCGGAACACAAGCGCTATGGCATCGCCGCCTTTGTTTCTGATCTGCCCGACGACATAATACACATCGTCAAAGCAATATATGCGGTTAAAAAAATACTCTGTGCAAGGCTCGCGGCTCCAAGTCTTCTGCTTTGAAATTTGCATAAGCTCATCGGTTTTGTCGCTCATCTCGGCAAACTCTTCAAACGTAATCCGAATTCGGTCACCGCTTTTCTCATCGAACAAAAGCAGCGCGTTGTCTTCGTGATCAATCTGCACGAGGCCGTCTTCTATTAGCCCGCTTTTGTCTGTCTCCGTGGTGTCGTTCGTCCTTTTAATGTTTCCGCTTTTAAAATCGTACTGCACGATTTCGTCATTTTCCGTCCACCAAATTCTTTCTTTATTGGCACATGCCTTTTCAAACACGTCCACATCGGTCATATACAAAACACGGCTGTCTTCCCTGGATAAATTCGAAGAGATCAAAAGGTATGTCTCTTGGCCTTGTGCCCAATGACGCCAAACCAGATAAATTCTATTATCGTAAATCGCCAAAGCCTGCTCATATGCGCCTTCTTCCAAAACGTTGTTGAGCGACACCGATTCCGTTTCTGTTTCCAGCAAGCGTTTAAACACCTGCCCAACGCACGGGCTGCTCTGCGCCGACTCCCACGACTTGATCCTAAAATCATCGTACGAGGCAAAGGCTGTAAACGCAACTATAAAGAGAAGCACAATCCCCGAAACGATTAGAACACAGACCGTAACAAGCGCGATTTCAATCTTCTTTAAAGTACTGCTTTGCAATTGGATTCACCCCCACAACAAAACCTACCCTGTGCTATCCATTTTATGCGGTTTAGTCCCGCTGCATTTTGCCGGCGAGCAGAACAAGGTCTGCGGCATCGGGCCTGCCATTTTCATTTAAGTCGGCGGCAAGCGCGGCTGTGTCGGTCAGTTCCGTCTCCCCGACGAGCACACGCTGCAAAAGACGCATATCGGCCGTATTCACGGTGCCGGAAGCGTTGATGTCGCCGGGCACAATGACCGTATACAGCTCATCGTCGATCAGCACGCTCATGCCGGTTTTCAGCCTGCCGGAGGCCGCTGCGGAGGATGACGTGTACACTTCCACTTCCGCCTGTGGGAACGCTGCCCGTAGCTTTGCTGCCGTAACACCCGGTTCTGCGTACAAAATGTGGCCGGAAACCCGCAACTTCGCCGTGACATCCGGATCCGGCGTGGCGGTCGGTTTCGGTGTAGCCGTCGGCTTCGGCGTCGTGCTCGGTTTCGGGGTAGCCGTCGGCTTCGGCGTTTTAGAGGGCTTTGGGGTCGCGGTCGGCTCCGGCGTAGGTGTCGGGATGGGCGAAGGTGTGGGCGTAGGCTGCACAAATGTACCGAACGGCTCTCTGCACAGTGCGCCGTTTTGCCAGATGATCGCTGCATTTGCAGTGAGTGCAGCCGCTTCGCCGGAAAGCGTGAAGAACGCCGCTTTGTCGCCGCGGCGCACGCGCGAGACCTCCGAGGTGTCCGAAAGCCAGTAGAGCATGTCGCCGCTCAAAACGGCCTCCGTCACGATCGTGTCTTCCGCCCACTCTTCTCCGGAAAACAAGCGCACTTCGCCCTGCATGTTGACGTACACGTCGCTGCCAAGCAGCTTATACGGCCGCGCAGCCGGCGCATAGGTAAACGCCGTGCCGGAAAGTGTCGGCACATTTCCCGCAAGCGAAATCTGCACGGCACTTTCCGAAAGCAGCACATAAAGCGTACCATCCACTGTCTGTATGCCGAATATTTTATCTTCAAATATGAATTCCGTTAGGGGCTCACCCGCCGCGTCAAACACTTGCAATGTGCTCGGCGCGCCGTAGGTAACAGCATAAAGCCTGCCCGCGCTGTCGCTTTCCGCAAAGCGCAGGCCGCTCGTCACAGGCAAAGCGAACAGGTCTGTTTCCTCCAATGTTTCCGCACTGAAACGCTCCACGGCAAGGAACTCCTCCGTTTCGGCGAAAACCGTCACGGTATCGCCATGCAAAACGGCATATTGCCCGTTAAACGGTGCTTCGGCGGAACGACCGTCCGGGCGATACAGCACCGTCGTACGACCGGTGTAGACCAGTATCTCGCTTTCACCATAAGTTTCATACAGTAAAACCTGCGCATCCTTGTCTTCCGTGATGCTCTGCGGGGCAAATCCGCAAAGCAAAAGTAAAAAGAGAATTGCCGCAGCACCCGCAAAATATCGCCGTTTTTTCATGTTTTCGTCCCCTCTCTGCGCCGAACGAACTTCTTGACAAGAGTATATCGTAATCCGTTGAATATTTAAATAGTTTTTCGGCAATTTCTGCCATATTTTGCAACTTTCTAACAAACTCACCAAATGGCACGGGCGATTCTACGACATTTTCACATACAAAAAATCGCCGGAGCGCACTTGCCCCGGCGATTTTCCGCATACTATCTGTTATTTTTCTGTTATTTTTTTGAGCTTACGCCCGTCTTCTTTCGCAAAAAACTCCTTTGTCAGCTTCACCACCGTGCCGGAAAGCAATAACAACGCGATAAGATTCGGAATACTCATCAGGCCGTTAAAGGTATCGGCGATGTTCCACAGCAGGTCAAGGTTGACGGTTGCGCCGAGGATTGCGACGAACGAATAAATGACGAGGAACGGGCGCACGGCCTTACTGGTGCGGAACAGAAATTCCACAAAACGCGAGCCGTAAAGGCCCCAGCCGATGATGGTCGAGAACGCGAAGCAGCACAGCGCGACCGCAGAGAAAATGGAAGCCCAACTGCCGTAGGTCGTCGTAAAGCCGGAAATCGTCAGGTCTGCGCCCGCCATGGTGCCGTAATTCACCGCCGTGCCGCTGCACAAAATGACAAGCGCCGTCAATGTGCAGATGACGATGGTATCGACAAACACCTCAAAAATGCCAAACACACCCTGTTTTACAGGCTTTTTCGTATCGGCGCAGGCATGCGCGATAGAACCCGTGCCGAGGCCGGCCTCATTGGAGAAAATGCCGCGGGAAACGCCGCGCTGCATGCTGATGAACAGACTGCCGATGGCACCGCCCGTGAAAGCCTTCGGGTTAAACGCACCAACAACGATCGATGCCAGTACCTCCGGCAGACGCGTAATGTTCAGGACAACCACGCCAAGCCCCAAAAGCACATACAAAAGCGCCATAAACGGCACGAGCTTTTCGCTCACACTGCCGATGCGCTTGATGCCGCCCAGCAGCACCATGGCAACGAGCATTGCGCATAAAATGCCGATGACAAGGTTCACCGTGGGAATGTGGTCCGCGCCGATCACATTGTACTGCGTCAGCGCCGTATCGATAGCGGTTACAATGGTGTTCACCTGCGTAGCGTTTCCGGTACCAAACACCGTCAGCGCGCCGAACAGCGAATACAGCACCGCCAAAAATTGCCAGTGCCTACCGAGGCCGTTTTTAATGTAATACATCGGCCCGCCGACCCACTCGCCGGTCTTGCTGCGCTCACGAAAATGCACCGCCAACGTAACTTCCGCAAACTTTGTGCACATACCGAGCAGTGCGGAACACCACATCCAGAATACCGCGCCCGGGCCGCCTATCGCAATAGCGCCCGCCACACCGGCAATGTTGCCCGTGCCCACTGTGCCGGCCAGCGCCGTGCATACAGCCTGAAACGGCGTCATAGAACCGTCCGAAGCATCTTTTTTGCGGAACATGCGCCCTGCCGTGGTGCGCATGGCATAGGGGAATTTGCGGATCTGCAAAAAGCGCGTGCGGAAGCTTAAAAGCAAGCCTACGCCGATGATGCAGACCATGGCCGGAACACCCCAGATAAAATCGTTCACCGCTTTGTTTACGGCAGCTATGATCTCTAACATGATCTTCCAACTTTCGTTTCTCAAATTTAATGCGTTTTTCACTTTTCTTTCAGGCAAAGTCGAAAAACGCAGAATAATATTTTTTATTATACACACATATGCAAGATGTAGCAAGTAAAAATGCGTATTTCTTTCGCACAAGGTCGGAAGACAAAAGTAATTTGCTGAATCGACCAAATACATTCAGCTTTATAAATCTTTTAACCGATAAAATCTATCTTAAAACAGAAAAAATCCACAAAGACCGAAATCTTTGTGGATTCCTTGGCGCGCTTGAAGGGACTCGAACCCCTGACCTACTGGTTCGTAGCCAGTCACTCTATCCAGCTGAGCTACAAGCGCATTTCTCAAACAGCTTCATCATTATAAGCTCAAAAGTGCAATATGTCAACCCTTTTTTTAAAAAAACTTCAAATTTTCTCCGAAAATCTTATTTTAGCCAAAAATACTTGCATCGACATTTTTATTGTGGTATTGTTTGACCAAAGACTTTATTCGTTCCCTTTACACCAACTCGATTTCATTTAGGAGGCGTTTACTATGATCGATCTTACCGAATTTGAAAGCCGTGCAGTGCCGCTTCGCGCACTCGGCGTTGTGGTCTCGCAAAACGGCACGCAGCTGGCCCGCAAGCTGTGGGACGATACCTGCCGCCGCAATGTGTATTCCGCAAGCAAAAGCTTTACTTCTATGGCAGTCGGCATTGCGCAAAAAGAGGGCCTGCTCTCCATCGACGAAAAGCTCACGGACGCATTCAAGGATGACCTGCCCGAAATCGTTTCCGACAACTTAAAGGCCGCCACGGTGCGCGATCTGCTCACCATGTGTCTCGGACAGGAAAAGAGCTTTTTAATGGGCGGCGAACGCCCGTACTATGAAGACCGCAACTGGGTGCGCCTTGCGCTTCGTCAGCCGTTCGTGTACGCGCCGGGCGAAAAATTCGTGTACAACAACGTTGGTCCGTACCTTGCCGGCATTCTCGTGCAGCGCCGCGCGGGCTGCGACCTTGTTCATTACCTGATGCCGCGCATGTTCGCGCCGATGGGCATTCAGCTGCCCACATGGGAAAATGACCCAAACGGTCAGACCTTCGGTGCAGGCGGCCTGTTCCTCACCATTGACGAACTGCACCTGTTCGGTCAGTTATTGTTGCAAAACGGCGAATGGAACGGCAAGCAGCTCATCCCCGCCGAGTGGGTCAAAGAAGCGACCTCAAAACAGGTCGAAAACGACAGCGAGGGTTACGGCTACCTCTTCTGGGCAGGCCCCGAAGGTTCCTTCCGCGCCGACGGCAAATACGGCCAGTTCGTCATTTTGATGCGCGACAAAAACGCAGTCGTCACCGTCACCGCCGAAAGTCGCGATGCCGGTGCACTGCTGCGCGCCGTCTTTGAGGAGATCTACCCACAGCTTTAAAATTTGAATCACAAGCAAAACGGCGCCGCACAGAGATAATTTACCCTGTGCGGCGCCGTTACCGCGTGTTCCGTATTTTCCGTATTGAGCGTCCTTTCGCAGCGCTTTTCAGCTTTCCGCAGCTTCTAACAGCTCAGACTCGCTCGTTTCAGTTGTTTTATTATATTTTTTATAATACTTTGTTGTTTTCTGACGGTACAGCATCAAAAGGCCGCGCACGCAAAGCTCCGTCCCCATGGCCGTCCACATACCCGGCAGACCGAAATTGCCGACGAGCAGCAGGGCAAGCCCGATGCGCACCACCCAAATACTGCCGAGGTTCATCATACTCGGCACGAAGGTATCGCCGGTACCGCGCAGTGCGCCCGCCGCAACGATGGAAACGCCGTACAGCGGTTCAGCCAGCAGCCCGATGCGCAACGCCTGCGCCGCAAGCGCGCGGACGGAGAGATCGGGCGTCAAAATGCTGAATACAAACGGGCACAGGAACATCATCAAAAGTCCCGTTATCGCCATAAAGCCCGCGCCCATCACGATACAGATGTTGCCGTAGCGCTTGGCAAGGTCGGTCTTTCCCGCGCCGATGTTGCGCCCGACGAGCGTCGTCGCCGCCGAGCCGATACCGTAGCCCGGCATGTAGCACAAGCTCTCTGCCGTCACGGCGAAGGAGTTTGCCGCGATGGAAACTGCACCGAGCGGCGCAATAATCATGGTCGCGACGACCTGCGCACTGCACATGGCGATCTCCTGCACGCCGACCGGCAGACCGATCTTCAAAGCTTTTTTGAGAATTTCCGGGTCAAAGCCGTGCTTTTCGGTCTCTTTGCGGTTGAGCCGCAAATGCGGGTTGCACAACAGGCAGCGCCACGCCATCGTCAGGCTGACGACCGCACACGCACTCGCCGTGCCGATTCCCGCACCCATCACGCCGAAGTGCGGAATAAAAATGGTATTGAACACCACATCGAGTAAACACATGGCGGCGTTTAAAATGCTCGGCGTCAGCATATCGCCGCTGCACTGCAAGTACGACGAGTTCAGCGAGTTGATCTGCGAGAACGGGATCATCAGCGCGTACACCATGAAGTATTTCGAGGCATCGTAACGAATAGCCGGGTCGCCGCCGAGCCACGTCGGCAGCATACTGTGGATGGAAAGCCCCAACGCGCACAAAATCCCTGCCACGCACAGCGCCGTGCACAGGCCGTGACGCACCACGCTTCTCGCTTCCGCATCACGTCCCGCGCCGATGTTATGCGCCACCTGCACGGAAAAGCCTGCCGAAACAGCGTATGTAATGCCGCCCAGCAGCCATGTGCTCGTGGATACCAGACCGATCGCCGCCGAAGCGTTCGCACCGAGCGAACCCACCATGGCGGAATCGATATACTGCATTACGATGGTTGTGATCTGCGTTAAAATAGCCGGCAGGCTCAGTACCCAAACTTCCTTCACCTGCGGCTTCAGTTCATGCCAGCTTATTTTTTTCATGTCTCGCTCCCCGTTTCTTCAAATTTCCCTGTTGTAAAATAGCGGCGCATCACGCCGGAAAACCGGAACAGCTCCTGTACAAATTCCGGGTCTTTATCTTTAAAATACAGCCGAAAAAGCCGCTCCTCTGCCTCATACACGGGCTTTAAAACCTCATTCGCGTAGTCTCTGCCCGCTTCTGTCAGCGTTACGGAAAGCTCCCTGCGCTCGCCGGGAATGGGGCTCTGCACCACAAAGCCGCCCTTTTCCAGCTCTTTGATAAGCGTGTTCACCGTCGTTTTCGGAAATCCCCAGTCCCAGCAGATCTGCTTTTGCGTGTGCCCCTCGCCGTCGTTCAGCGCCGAAAGCAGCCACAGCATATTCGGTTTGATCTGCGCACTTTTCGAGAACACATCGTAAGCTGCGTCTATGCCGTACACCGCCTTGCCAAGCTGCCGGAAAAACGCATATCGTTCCATTTCGCTCCACCCCACTAAAATACGAATTCGTATTTTATTTTAGCACGGGTCCGTACGGGTGTCAACCACGGTATCGTGTAAATCGTAAATATTTTTTGAATAAGAATGTATAAACCCCCGCCCCGGGTACCGGCACAAAGCCGATTTCCGGGGCGGGGATTCATTACTTTTAGGTTTTCACTTTACTTTTCGTGTCTCTTCTTTTTATAGATGAGCACCGCTACAAGCGCGCCTCCGCTCAGCACAAGCGCCGCGCTGCCGAAAACGACCGGCAAGTTGCTGCTGCCTGTCTTCGGGTTATTGGGGTCTGCCTTCGGCGCCGGAGTCGGCGTAGCCGTCGGTTTTACCGTAGGCGTCGCGGTCGGAACCGCCGTCGGGCTCGCAGAAGGCGTAGCCGTCGGTTTTACCGTAGGCGTCGCGGTCGGAGCCGCCGTCGGGCTCGCAGAAGGTGCAGCCGTAGGCGTTGCCGTAGGCGTCGCAGTCGGAACCGCCGTCGAGCTTGCAGAAGGTGTCGCCGTCGGTGTCGCGGTCGGAACCGCCGTCGGGCTTGCAGAAGGTGCAGCCGTGGGTGTTGCCGTAGGCGTCGCGGTCGGAGCCTCTGTGGGCTTTTCCACCAACGCGGTGATGGCATTTTCAATGGCCTGCGCCATTGCGTCTACCTCGTCTTGTTCCGTTATGTTCTTGTCGCGCACAACTGCGTTAATCGCCGATTCCACTGCGGTGAAGTTTGTATACGCGTCTTTATTCAGCGCATTTGCCTTCGCAATGGCCTCGTCCACTTTCGTGTAGTCGGCATCTTTGTACTGTAACGCGGTGATGGCATTTTCAATAGCCTGCGCCATTGCATCCACCTCTGCCTGCTCTGCCAGTGTCTTTCCTGGAACCACTAAATTGATTGCAGCTTCCACAGCAGAAAAGTCCTTGTAGTTATCTTTTTCCAAAGCATTTGCCTTGGCAATGGCCGCATCTACGCTACTATAATCAGCAGGACCATTGAATTTCGGATAATCACCAGCCTGCGCAAACGCATCGCCCAGCAATCCTGCCACCGTGCCGTTTCTAAATTCTTCTTCTGTCTTTTCACTGGCCGTACCAGCGTTCTCAGTTATTCCACAAGCCCCAAAGAAACAGTTTGTATCAACGATACTACTACCACCGCCCCACAGGTGACCTGCGAAAACGCCAGTGGCCTTAATTCCGGGCACAGCGGTTCCCTCGGTAGAAAGCATTGCCCGATATACATAGCAATTATTAACAGTTAACGCGGAATCTGTCATCTCACCAACGAAACCGCCTACCAAACTCACTCCCTGAACATCGTCGGTTTTAGAGCTTACAGAGCAGTTTGCAGTATAGCAGTTTGTAAATGTAGAATTGCCGGCTCCATAGTCAGGGTCATCGTCCACTTCACCGACAAAACCACCGCCGTAAGCCATAGTTCTAATTTGGTTGTTTTCGGCAGCGCACTTTTCAAATGTTCCGCCGGTGGAATAACCCACAATGCTTCCCGCACAGTTATTATTGTTGTTGCGTCTGCTCTCCAGAGAGGAGTTCTCAACCGAGCAGTTTTCGATGGATGAACCATAACACACACCTGCAATACCGCCCACATAGCTGTAATTATTCTGACCGGTTGCCACAAAGTTTGCGTTTTTCACATGCAGATTTGCAACCGAACCGAAAGCGACCCACCCGAAAATGCCCGCCGTAGCGTAACCTTCCGGGTCAACTTTTCCGGTAGAAACCGCATTTGTGATGCTGTGCCCGCCACCATCATAGTTTCCCGCAAAATAGTAACTACCAGAATAACCGATTGGTTCCCACGTTACCCCGGTCAGGTCAATATCAGCCGTTTGCTTGAAGTAATAGCCATGGCAGTTTCCAACACCATCGGCTTCAGTATCAAACGTTGCTGCATTACCGGAGTTCAGGAACTCTGCCAAAGCACTCAAATCCGCTTGCGAAGCAATCAGCCACGGGTCTCCCTGTGTGCCTGTTCCGCCGCTAAAGAGCGGAGCTTCTGCTGCAAACACGCCCATCGGCACGCAGAAAATCATCATGCAGATTGCCAAAGCGATGCCTAATATACGTTTTTTCATATAGGGCCTCCTATTACTATATGTATACGCCGTACAGAACGTACCGTATATACTGTTTCTATTTTAATCATATATGAAGTTCAGCCAAAAATCAACCTATTTTCCTTTCTTCTTTCTTAAATTTTACGTTATTATTCACAACAAGAATTAAAAATCCGCATTCCCGGTTTTTACGGAAATGCGGATTTAATTTCTATGAATTTATACGGTTTAGCTATGGTTTAAAACGCATTAGCCCATACCGCTGCCGCCGCAGGTCGCAAACGGAATCATCGTCTTGCCGGCAAAATCAGAACTTTCCGCCGCCACCGCCGTGGGTCGTGCCGGAGGACGACGTGTGCGTTGCGGAGCCGCCGGAAGAATCGTTGTCCTTCGGCTTTGCCGTGCGGTTCACGTGCGAGTAGAGGAACACGTCGTTTGCATACGCCACGTTCATGCTGCCGGGGCGCACATAATCCGACGCTGCCGCCTTACGGCGCACGGTTTTGAGCTGCCCGCGCATAAAGCCCGTCACAACGAGCGCCGCGACGAGGCCGATAGCAAGCGAAACCAAAATCGCCGGGCCCCACGGGAAATTCCCCACGGTGCTCTCCTCGTACGCCTCACCTTCCTCGTAGTAACCGCTCTGCACGCCCGAGATGTAGCTGTCGCACATATCGGCATACGTCGAAAACGCGTCATAATAGTAGCCGCCGCTGAGGTCGCTCAAAAACGCATCCTCCATATTGCCGCGCCGCGCATCCGTAATGGCCGTAATGGCGCTGCCCGTCGTCGTTATGTACCAGTCGCGCTCTTCCATGCTGATGAGCAGCAGAACGCCGTCCGGGTTATACTTATACGAATTATAATCGTAAAAATCGTCCGCATATTCACGCGGTGTCTTGTCGCCGATGGAGTCTTCCGTCACAACGGCAACGTCCACGCTCAGCCGGTCGCTGATCTCATCAAGCTTCGCGAGCAGATTACTTTCTTCCTCGCCCGTCAAAAGGTCCGCGTTGTCGATCAGGTGCGGCGTGTAGTCCTCCGCGGTATCGGCAAACGCCGGAACAGACACAACTACACATAAAAGAACGGCGAAAAATACCGATAAAAGCTTTTTATTCATTCTCCGCACCCCCTTAGAACAGCCAGAACAGGAAATAGGCAATCAGCGCAATCACACCGAAGCCTGCCGTAAGCCCGCCAAGCCACTTAAAGTACAGCCCGTTATCCACCGGCAGGTCGCCGACAAATTTGCCGGTCTGCCCGTTCATCGCAAAGAGGTACTTTTTGCCCTTCCACGTCGTGTTCAAAAGCCACACGGGGTAAAGCGCGTACTTTGCCTTGCCGTTGTGCAGACGAATGGAGGAATTCTCCGTCGTGACGGAGTGATACCCCTTCACCGTAGAAGCGAATGCGTCTTCCGTGGAGCGCTTGATGCGCTCGTTGGCGCGGTCGATGCTCTGCTCGGCCGTCACATCGTACTTGTCCGCAAGGTAGCCCGCGAGATACGCCGTTTTAAAATCCACCGCGTCCTCAAACTTGAACGGCTCAATGGATTCCATCAAATCGTCCGGCATCTTGGAGGAACCGTCCACCGGCACGCGGTCAAAGCCAATATCACCGCTGCGGCCTATCGAGTAGTAGCTTGTTTCCGTGTAATCGTAATCGCTGTCGCTCCAGGTGCGCACACGCGTCGCTTTATAGCGAATATCCGCATCGGCATCGGCATCAAACAGCCAAAACGGCACGTAAACGCCCTTGATTTCATCGATATGGTTCTCTTTTTTGAAAATCTTCGGCAGCAGCTTTTTGCCCTTATAATGCCGCTGCAAGGCTTCCTTTGCCGCCTTTTTGTCGATCTTGAACGGAATCACGTAATCGGGCTTCAAAGCGCCGCTCACCTGCCCCATCATCACGACCGGGTTGCCGCAGTACGGGCAGGAGGTCGCCGCCGTGTTTTCATCACAGACAATCTCTCCGCCGCAGGAGTTGCACACGTAACTGCGCAGCGTGCTTTCTTCGCCCTGCTCCCACGCGCCGCCGGCCGTGGTCTCCCAGTCCATTTCGTCGGGCTTTGCGTTTTGTACTTCTTCCTCGTGCGCGGTAAACGCTTCGGTGTCAAACTCCGTGTCGCAGTACGGGCATTTTATCTTCTGAATTTTACTGTCAAATTCCACAGCGCCGCCGCAGCAAGGACATTTGTATTCTTTAATTGCCGCCATTTGCTCTCATCTCCTCACAGTTCAACGCAGGTCGCAACCTTTAGGCACGGTCATTTTCATCAAACGGGTCGCCGCACTGCGGGCAGAACTTCGGCGGGTGCGCGGGGTCTTCCGGCTCCCAGCCGCACTTGTCACAGCGGTACTTCGGTAAGCCCTCCGGCTTTTTCGCGCCGCAGTTTGCACAGAAATTGCCCTTGTTCACTTTGCCGCAGGAGCAGGTCCAGCCGTCGTTATCCGGCTTCTTTGCCCCGCAGTTCGGGCAGAAATTGCCGTTGACCACCGTGCCGCACGCGCACTTCCAGCTGTCCGCAGCCTGCGCCGCCTGCTGCTGACCCATGCCGTACAGCGCCTGTGCGTTCATGCCGCCCGCATTCATAGCCATATTTACGCCCATAAAGCCGTTCATAGCACCGGCAGAGTTGCCCGCGGCCGTTTTCATCGCGTCCGACTGTGCGCCGACGAGCGTGGCCGCCGCCATAGTCGGGTCGCGCATCATCGCCGTGCGCTGTGCCTGCTTGATCATCTCGGCGTCCTCGTCCGGCAGTGTCACGGAGCCAAGCGCAATACTGACGACCGTCAAGCCGCGCAGCTCACCCCATTTCGCGGAAAGCGCCGTATTCATGGCGTCTTCCAGCTCCGTGTTGTGTGCCACAATCTGGTTCGGACGCAAACCGAGGTCGGAAAGCTTGCCGAACGCCGGCTGCAAAGCGCTGATGAACTCGTGCTTCAGCTGGCTATCCAATTCGTCGCGGGTATATTCCTGCTCCACGTTGCCGCACACATTCGTGTAGAACAAAAGCGGGTCCGCAATGCGGTACGAATATACGCCGGAGCAGCGGACGGAAACGTCCACGTCCAGCCCGATCTTGTTATCGACCACGCGAAACGGAATGGGGTTCGGCGTGCCGAATTTATTGTCGATGAGTTCCTTCGTATTAAAGTAATATACGCGCTGATCTTTGCCGGTGTCGCCGCCATACGTAAAACGCTTGCCAATCTGCGCAAAGGTGTTTTTAATGCCCGCACTGAGAGAGCCGGAGAAAACAGAAGGCTCGCTCGAAGCGTCATAGGTGAATTCACCCGGCTCCGCGCAAAGCTCCACCACTCTGCCCTGCTCCACGATCATCATGCACTGGCCGTCTGCCACCGCAATGCCGGAGCCGCTCGTGATGATGTTGTCACTGCCGCGCGTATTGGAGGATCGCCCGCTCGTGCGCTTTACACCCTTTGTGACAAGCACCTCTTTTGGCATCGATTCGCAATAGAAAAATTCTTTCCACTGATCCGCCATAACACCGCTCGCGGCGCCGACAGCTGCCTTAATAAGACCCATAAATAATTGCTCCTTTTCAATGGTTTCCGCACGTTATATTCCGCCCGGTGTTTATGCTCTAAGTTTAGCACAGAATTTTGCTGTTTTCAATGAATTTCGACAGCACACTCAACAAATATTTGCGCTTTCCTCTGAATTCAGGGAAGCATCCATGATGGAAACCCAATTTTTCAATTTTGAACCTGTGCCCAGAAGACCGGGTGCATATCCGTCTGTGCGGCTCTTTTTTAATCAAATTTGCTTTGCCTCTTCGCCGAGCGTGAATTCATAGTGCATTTCAAGCGCGGCAAACAGCTTTTGCATCACTTCGTTTGCAATGGCACGGATGTCGAGGCTCGCAATCAATGCCATAACCTCCCGCTGTTTTTCCTCCGGCACGCAATAAATGCGCAGTGTCAGCTGCAAAAAGCGCTCTAACTTGCGTTCCAGCGTAAAATACACGTCGCACGGACGCGCCATATATCCGCGCATAATCGCCGCCGAACCGATGTCCGACTCATAAAAATCGCTCACACTGTACCCGGGCATATACGCGCCGAAAATACGGTGCAGCATCTCGGCCGTCATCCTGTGGATGATTTCCAAATTTTCCGGCAGCGTGTACGCCTCCACGTAAATTTGGCGCAGGTTCTCGTTCAGCTCTGCCAGCGTCAGCTGAATCGCCGTCTCCACCGCGTAGAGCTTTACGGGGTCTGTCTCCCCCTGTGCAATCTGCCCCGCGATAGTAAACTGATTTTGAAACATGAACTCGGTCAGCTCGGTGAGCACACCGGCTTTCGTGCGGTACAAATTATAGAACGTGCCCGCGGAAACATCCGCTTCCGTCAAAATCTGCTTCGGCGGCGTATGCTTAAACCCCTGCTCCAAAAACAGACGCACACAGGTAGAAAGAATTCGCTTGCGCGAGGCCTCCTTTTCGTTGCGGTTTGCCATTTATACCCCTCTTTTCCCTGTTTTAGAATTGATTCTAATACTCCCAAATGAGTATACCACAACAAAAAGAAAAATCAAGTGTCGGTACACGAAAAAAGGGCAGCTCTTCGCCGCCCTTAACGAATATTTGTCTTTACCGCACGGGTTATATGTTCCGTAAGATCGCTTTTTTCAGCGTTTCGGCATTCAGCGGCTTCGAGAGATGCTCCGTCATACCGGCTTTGCGGCTGCGCTCCACATCTTCCGAGAACGCGTTCGCTGTCATCGCGATGATCGGCACCGTTTTCGCATCCGGCCGGTCCAGCGCACGAATGCGCTGCACCGCCTCAAGGCCGTCCATCACCGGCATCATGATGTCCATTAAGATCACGCCGATCTCGCCCGGCGCGGAGTTTCGGAAGGCCTCCACGGCCTCTTTGCCGTTCCACGCCTGCATCGTTTCGGCACCCATGTCTTCCAGGAAGAATTCCGCAATCTCCATGTTGAGTTCGTTGTCTTCGGCCAGCAGCACTTTCAGCCCGTGCAGAGCCGTTTCGTCCGCCGCGCCATTCGCCGCCGCCTGCGCAGAGGGGTGCTTGTCGATCTCAAACGGCAGCGTCACCGTAAACGCAGAGCCTTCGCCGAGCACGCTTTCCACCGTGATGGTGCCATTCATCTTCTCGATGAGCTCCTTCACGATAGACATGCCGAGGCCCGTGCCCTGATACTGCGTGCGGGCGCCCTGCTTTTCCTGTGTAAACGGCTCAAAAAGCTCGTTGTTCACAAAATCTTCGCTCATACCGATGCCCGTATCACGTATTGTAAAGCGGAATGTCGCCGTGTTTTCGTCACAGGCAATCTCCTCCGCATACGTTTCAATCGTGCCGTTTTCTTTATTGTATTTTGCCGCGTTGCTGAACAGATTCAATAAGATCTGCCGCAGATGCAGCGGGCTTCCGATAAGCTTTGCGTGCGCAAACGAAATCTTGCTGTAGGTATACACAATACTCGTTTTTGCCACCTGCGCTTCGTTCAGTGCGCGGACGTTCTTCATCAAATCGTCAAGGTCAAACGGCACATGCTCCGGCTCCATATGGCCGGATTCCAGCTTGCTCATATCCAAAACATCGTTGATGAGCGACAGCAGATGCTCGGAGGAAACATGGATCTTTTCAAGGCAGTCGTCCACGCGCTCATGATCTTCACGATTTTTCTTGATAATCTCCAGCATACCCATCACACCGTTGATCGGCGTGCGGATATCGTGGCTCATGCGGGAAAGGAACTCCGTCTTCGCTTTATTCGCCAGCGTTGCTTCGTCCACCTCAGCCCGCAAGCGCTCGTGCTCCTTCTGCTCCTGTGCATGGAACTCCGTGGTGTTTTTCAGCAGCACAAGGCTGTGGATCATCGGCTTTTCCTCACCGCTCTTCGCATCGTATACGCGTGAAGACATCATCAGCGCCGTTTTCTGTATCCAGCGTGTCTCGCTGCCGGATACGCGCTCACAGTATTCCACCGTCACCTGCTTTTCTCCGCTCGCATAGCGTTCCAAAAGCTTTTCGGCCGTGTCGATCAATCGGTAGCTGCCCATCGTTTCGGGCAAAATCAGCATAGAATGACGGTGGCAATATTCGCCGTACGGACACGGTGCTTTCAAGTCCTCAATAAAGGTGTCTGCGCCGCGTTCACGACGGAAATCACGCTCCACCAGATCATCCGTCAGATTCACGGAGTATACCGCATCCGCAGTCTCCAGCATCGCATCCACGTAACTGTCGTTTTCCAAAATAGACTGCTTCAGCTGCTCGTAATACTGCGTCAGTTGCTGCTTGGCGTCCGTCTCCGGCTGCGCACTGTCGATCGTCTCAAACGCCAGTAAGAAATGATGCAGCGTGCCGTCCGGGTCTGCATCCACAAAAATCGCCGTCAGTCGCCCATAGTCGGCACTGTTCGCGCCGAAAATCTTGTGCTGCAATTCCACCACGCGGTTCTTTTCGGAAAGCGCCTCGCACAGCGCCGTCAACTGTAATCTGCTGCGCACCGCCTTGCGGTCTTCCTGTGCCACGCGTTCTTCTGCAATCTGCTCCACAGCGCCGGAATAACTGCCGTCCGCCGCAAGGAAAAACGCCTCGCTTGCACGAATCACCCTGTAAGCGTCCTGCCTTGCGTCGCAGTACAGGCAATCGGAAAAGTTGCTGCCGTATTTTTTCATGCTTTTCAGCAGCCTGCGATCCAGCTTCTTTTCTGCCAATGCTTCCTCGCGCTTCACGTGGTTTTTGTTGATATACATGTTTTTGTCTGCGAGGATATACAAATCGCGCATCGTGCAGTTTTCGTTCTCGTCGGAGACCGAAATGCCAACCGCGTAGCTCACCGGAAAATCGGGGTTCGCTGCATTGTACGTGTCCACACGGTCGCGGATGAGCTGTAAGCATCGCTGCATTTCTTCCTTGTCCGCGCCGTCCATAATGGCGATGAATTCGTCGCCGCCCGCGCGACCCACAAAGTAATGCGCCGGCACCGCCTCGCGCACCAGCTCCGCAAAAATGCGAATGTACGCGTCGCCCTTTTCGTGGCCCATGCTGTTGTTGATGCGTCTCAAATTGTTGAGGTCAAAGCTGCAAACACCCACGGACATCGTGATCATCTCCTGCGCGCTCAATAGCTCCTCACATTTATTTTTGTTCGGCAGCCCCGTCGCTTCGTCCATGTACACCTTTTTCTGCAAAGCGTGGTTCATGGCGGTGTAGTGCAGCGCCTTGATAAACTCATAACCGATCAGCATCATCAAAACTACGATGTCCGCCGTGATGTACCGCTCCAAAACCGCCAAAGAGGACGCGCGCTTTTGTGAATAGGTTTCCGCAAGACCCGTCGCTTCATCGCAAATGTCGAAAAACTTTTCGCTTTTGTCGATGATGTCGGTTTTCTCAAAACCCTTTTCGCGCACAAGATAAATCTCCTGCTTCAGGCTTTCAAAGCAAGAAGCCAACTCTTCCATTTTCGTCTGAAAACTCTTGTCGTCCAATCGCACAAGGGTAAGCTCGTCATCGCCGAAGCGCAGACCGTTGATAAACGATTCCACGCTCTCCATCATCCCGTCCTCCGCTTGACCCGCAATCTCCATTTTGACAAGGCGTTGCGTTTCGCCGCGCACAAGGCCCGCATAGTTCACCACGCGCGCCGTGCCCTGAATGCCCGAGACCAGCACCATCATCCAAACGATCAGCGCCGCCAAAACCACGGCCAGCACGCCGATAGCCGCCTGCACGGCATTCGATATTTTCTTGTTTTCCCTCATATTCTTCACCGTTTCGAATCGTTTGGAGTTATACATTGCCGGACCCTTTCCCAAAATCTTACGGTTCATTATAGCACATTCATGTTCCGTCTTCAACACAAAAAAAGGCCCGACCTTTGTGCATCAAACCGCCAAAGGTCGGACTGCTGTTTACTTTACGCGCCGCACCGGCCGCACGTATTTTCAAAAGCGCTTTTCACCATTTCGGCATACTCCTTTTTCACGTTTTCCGGCTCCGTGATTCGGATTTTCCCACCGTAGCCGAACACCCAGCGGTAAAAGACAGGGCTTGCCGCCGTCTCTGTTTCCACGGTAAACGCGTCGTCGCCAAAGGCCTTTGTTTCCACATCCTCGCCGAATGCGTCCACCACCGCATTCATCATCGCGTTGTCACACAAAAGCGTCACGCGCTCACGGCGGCTGTCATACATGCTTGTCATCGTGCGGATATGCCGCATCAACTCCTCTTTTTCGGGCCGCGGCTCCGCGTCCTCATCTAAAATCTCCGGGCAACGGTCAATGCGGTCCACGCGAAAGCTCACAAGCTTTTCGTGCTTGTCGGAATACCCCACAACGTAATATTCATCTGTATTCCAAACAAGCTTATATGGGCTGAAAACATACGGCTTCCCGTCGTTTTTCAGCACACGGTTCTTGCCCGGACCGTAATGAAAATAGTAAAACGCAATTTTCTTCCGCTTTGCAATAGCCGCGTTGATTGTGTCTGCAATGTAGTAAATGCTCTCGTTGCAGGATTTCCCGTTGTTCGCGCAAAACCCCTCCTGCAAAGCCTCGGCCTCATAAACGCTCGTCAGCCGGCAAAGCTTTTCAATCAGCTCCTCGCTTTTCTTTTCGGTGATAAATCCCGCAGATTCCACCGCGTCCGCAAGCAGCTTCAATTCCGGCATCTCAAATAAGCGGCTCGCAAGGTAATAGCGGTTCTGCGTCGTCTTGTGCGTGTAAATATCAAAGCCGCAGTCCGCAAGCTGCTTGATGTTCTTGCCGACGGTCGTGCGGTGCACCGTAACGCCGCATTCCTTTTGGAGCTTATCCATAATGTTTTTTGTAGAAAGCTCGTGGTTTTCGTCGCTGTATGTGTTCAGAATTTTCAAAAGCGAGATCGTCCGCAGCTCGGCGTTGTCCTCCGCCTTCGGTGTCTTATTCGTCTTTGCCATAAAGCAGCACTCCTTTGCGCTCGTTCTGCTTTTATTATAGCGGACGAACCCCCACCGCACAAGCCCGGAAACCGTCAGGTGTCGCTTTTTCGCTCACTGCGGCTTCGTGATAAGCTCTGTCACCGCTTCGCCGTAAGACGGCACAAACGAAAAATTCTGCTGATACTCCTTCGCGTTCCATGCAATGTTCGGCATGTATATCCCTCACTTTTCCGCTAAAATGCGTTCGATCTCATCTAATGTGTCGGCAAAATAAATGCTCTCTTGCCGCTCCTTGGTCGAAAGCCCCATCTCGATCATATGGCCTAAAAGCGCCTTCAGCCCGTCGTAATATCCATTCAGATTATAAAGAATGCACGGCGCGTCTAAATGCTTCAGCGATACCTTCGACATCACTTCCGCAATTTCCTCCAGCGTGCCCGTGCCGCCCGGGAACGCGATAAACGCGTCGCCGAGCTCAATCATTTTCGTCTTTCTGTCCGTCATGTCCTTTGTCACAATAAGCTCCGTCAGCCCGTCGTGCTGCAGCTCGGAGTCCACAAAAAACTGCGGCTCCACGCCGGTCACTTTGCCGCCGTTTTGCAGCACGCTTTCGGCGATCTCCCCCATTAGCCCGCATTTTGAGCCGCCGTAAATGAGGTCATGCCCGTTTTTGCCAATCCACTTGCCGAGCGCCTCCACCGCCTCTTGCAGCTTGGGGTCATTGCCTGCGTTCGCACCGAGATAAACCGTGATATTCATCTTCATCCCCGCCTTTCTTTTCCCTTATCATACAAGAATTCGCCGAAGATTTCAACCGCTTCACTCCACACGGTACAAAACATGCGCATAAAAAACGGCGGCGCAAAGCCTAAGCTCCACGCCGCCGTTTTGGGATATATAAATCAGGAGAGCGCCTGCCCGCATTCCGAGCAGAATTTACTGCCCGGCTTTACCGGCGCGCCGCAGCCCGGACACACCGTTTGTAGCTTTGCGCCGCAAGCGCTGCAAAACCTCGCGTTTGCGAAGATCTGCGTCCCGCACTGCGGACAGACTGCCCCCGCCGGAGCTGTCGGCGCCGCATTTACGGGTACGCCCGCCGTCCGGAAGCTCGTTGGCTCGCCCATCGTGCAGCGGTACACCACCTCAAAAATCTCGCTCGGCAGCTTTTTCTGCTTATACGCACCGATGCCCGCCGTTACCGCCAGCGGCCACAGCAGAAAAATCCCCACGGCGCCCGCGCCCAGCTTGTCCGCCCACTGGCCCTCGCCGAGCGTCACATTGAGCTGCGTGCCGTTTACCGTGAGCTCCACCGTCGTCGCCAGCTTCATGCCGGAAAGCGTGCGCAGCGTATCGGCCTGCGCCGCCTGAATGAGGTACCCGTTCGGTGTCGCCACGCTCTGCACCTCCATGCCCTTTTCGCCGCGCAAAAACGTCGTCACAGCCTCCAAAACCTGCTCTGCAGTCACTTGGTTCAGTTCAAATACTCTCGACTCTTTCATGTCGTTCCCCCATTTCTATTTCGCTTCTATTTCGCTTCGCGCAGCGCCCTCCAAAGCGCCGCATCATTTTCCAGTTGATAAGCGTCTCCTTCATACAGCAGGTTCCGCTGCTCAAACCGTATCACACACGTCGTGCCGTCTGTTTTCACAAACGTCAAACTCTGCTCGCTGTCCGTTGCACGCATGTCCGTTCTTTCGCCGATTTTCACCCCGCAAAGTGCGTCAAAAATCGTTTGCATCGCCGCCTTGTCCGTGATGCGGCAGGAAACGGGCGTGTCCAACGTGTAGCGATATTCCATGCAGTTCATCTCATTCACGTCAAATGTCTTTGCGAAATTCTCTGCTTCGCTGCCGCAAAACGCAAACACCTCGCCGGCTTCGCTTCTTTCCGCCGTCTTTCCGCCGCAGCCCGCAAGCAACACGCACAAAACGACCAGCGCACACAGCAAAATAAAACCGCATCGCTTCATTTTCCCGCCCCCTTTTCTATCCCCTATCCTACCAAACGACCGTAACCGAAAAAAGCGTTTTCCCGGTTTTGTCATTGACACACCGGAAAATGTCAAAACCCACTGCGTTCGCTTATGGCGGTTTCGGTCGAAGCGTGGTATAATCGCCTTAAATCAAGCATACGGAGGGAACCCGCATGAAATTTTGTGACCGTCTCAATTTATATATCGAAACACTCGGCTGCTCCGCCAAAACGCTTTCCGCCGCCTCCGGCATATCGGATGCCGCCATCAGCCGCTACCGCTCCGGCGAGCGTGAACCCGGCAGGGACAGCGAACAGCTTCTGCGGCTCGCACAGGGCATCTGCGCCATCGCCGCCGAAAGCGATTATTCTCCCAGCTTTTCGGAGGGCGAAGTTCTCTGCGCCCTCCGCGCTTCCCTGCACACCGAAAAATCCGATTTTGACAGCGCCGTTCAAAACCTCAAAAACCTGCTCACCGCATTCGGCATCAGCTACGCAGAGCTTTCCCGCGCCATGAATTTCGACGCATCCTACCTCTCCCGCGTCTGCTCCGGACAGAGAAAACCCGCAAACACAGAGGAATTCATCACGCAGGTCTGCCGCTATGTCACAAGGCGGTGCCTGAAAAACGACCAAAAAGAAGCCCTCTGCGCGCTCGTCGGTACACCCGCAGAGCAACCTGCAAAGCCCGAGCAATACACTGCGCTCCTCATGGAGTGGCTGTGCGCCGCAAAGCAGCGCGATGCCGAGTCCGTCTCCAAATTTCTCGCGCATCTCGATACCTTCGACCTCAATGAATATATCGAAGCCATTCATTTTGGGGAGATTAAGGTGCCTTCGCTCCCGTTCCGACTCCCTGCCTCGCGCAATTACTACGGCATAGAGGAAATGAAGCAGGGCGAGCTCGATTTTTTCAAGGCGACCGCGCTTTCCAAATCCGCCGCCCCCGTTTTCATGTGCAGCGATATGCCCATGGCCGATATGGCGGAAGATCTCGACTTCGGTAAAAAATGGATGTTCGGCATCGCCGTCGCGCTCCGAAAAGGACTGCATCTCGATATAATCCACAACATAGACCGCCCGTTTGAAGAAATGATGCTCGGGTTAGAGAGCTGGATCCCCATTTACATGACGGGGCAGGTCTCGCCGTACTACTTAAAAGGCGTGCAGAACACCGTCTACTGCCACTTTCATTACGTCTCCGGCGCCGCCGCGCTCACCGGCGAGTGCATAAACGGCTTTCACGAAGACGGCCATTACCATTTCACGAATAACCGTGAAGAGGTGCAGCACAGCCGCCGCATCGCAGACCACCTGCTGCAAAAAGCGCAGCCCTTAATGGAAATTTATAAAGCCCCACAGGCCGATCTGTTCCGCGCATTCCTCAAAAACGACGCAGCCACCGTCGGCGCACGGCAAAACATTCTCTCCGCTCCGCCGCTTTATACCATGCCGGAAGATCTGCTCGGACGCATTCTAAAGCGCAGCGGCATGTCGGCAGCAGACGCAGAAAGCATCAACGCCACACGCAAACAGCAAACGGAAAATATCGAGCAAATTCTCACTGCAAACACCGTCATTGACGAGCTCCCGCATGTAAGCGAAGAAGCGTTCCGGGCAAGCCCCCTCACGCTCTCGCTTTCAAACGCATTCATCGAAAACACCGTCACGTACACCTATGAAGAATACACAGCGCACCTTAAAGCCACCAAAATATTCGCTGAACAACACCCAAACTACACCGTCCGTTTTGCGGAGAAACCCGCGTTCCGCAATATCCAAATTCAAATCCACGAAAACGAGTGGGTCATGCTGTCCAAAAGCAAAGCCCCCGCCATCCATTTCGTCATTCGCCACAGTAAAATGCTCAGCGCCTTCCAAAACATGATCTTGCCTTACGTTGAGGATTAACCGCCACCCGCGTCAACGGTGGTTAAAAGTTTTGCAACGTTCACGGCGCTAATCGCCGTTTATTGCCGAATATATTCGCAAAAATCATTCACAACACGCTCCATCATTTCACTATTCCGGCGCGAAACCTCGGCCGCGTTTTCCGCCTGCATGTTTCCCTGCCGTATCGCTTCCTGAATGTACTCGTCCGTAAATGTAAAGCTTGTTAAAGACTGTATCAAGATCGGCGCCACCGTCTCAAATTTTCCCTCCGGCGCAATGATGCCGAAAATGTTCGAGGCACTGCGTGAAGGCGTCACGTCCACACCGTTGATTTCATAACCGCCCGCGTCTAAAATGCTGCCCTCAAACATACCTGTGCAGTCCGCCCCTGTTTTCGATGTGAGGCTCGCTAAGATCGAAGCTTCCGAAACCGCATAGCTTGCAAGCGGCGTCGTAATGGGCGTTTCGCTCAAAACTGTCATGTTTTGAATTTTTGCAAATGCAAAACTCTGGGGCATGATGCTGTCGTAAGCGTCTTGGTAATCGTCCATCGCGTTTAAGCACCCCGCAAGCGTCGGGTCCTCCAGCACCGGCAAATATGTCAGCGGGTCATTGCTCGTGCTCATCGATTGATACTGCGCCTTCGCTTCCGCACTCTTAAAGTACGGGCCAAGCTCACCGTAATAGAAGATCTGCACATCCGGGTCATTCGGGTCCCACGCGCGGATGGAATAGCCCGCGTATTCGCCGCCGGTCATAATCTGCCACCCCTGCGGCAGCTGCATCGTGAACACCCCGCCGTCGTAATCAACCAATGTGTACGTCGCTTCAGGTGTCGGTTCCGCCGTCGGCTCCGGGGTCACGGTCACTTCCGGCTCGGGCGTCACTTCAGGCTCCGTCTGCGCATTTGAAGCTTCGGAGGACGCTTCCGTTTTTGATTCCGCCGTCTCCTCGTCCGGGTCTATCCCCGCTGCCTCAAACACCGTGTCCGTGCCGAGCGCATCATATGTCTTGCCGCCTAATACAACACACCCGTCCTCACGCAGCGTAAAGCTCATTTTGCTGCCGCTTGCGTCCGCAAATGTAAAAATATACCGCGTGTATTTGTCGTCCGTCTTTACAACTTCGCCGAGCGTCACATCTTTCAACGCGCCAAAAATTTCTTCCGCTTGCTTTGCGTCCCGCACCGTTTTCGGTTCCGCCGCAAAGCTTCCTTTTTCTTCGTAAATCGTCAGGCTTTCCGCCGCAAATTTTCCCGCGCCGCTCACTCGGTCAAACAGCGCGTTTTTCGCGCCGCAGCCCGCAAAATTCAAAAGCAATACAAGCGTCAGCACAGCCGCCGTCATTCGTTTCGTTCGTGTCATGTTTGTCTCCTCAGTAGTTTAATCCCTGAATGTTCAGCACCGGCGCCAAATCGCAATCCACCACATACACCATGCCGCCGGATTGCTGCGCCTCCTGCTCCTTGTTGTACAAGTAGTTCGCCCATTCCTCCGCGCTCAGTGGCTGAATGAGCGACTGCAGCGCGTCCTGCGTCGCCGTAAACGGCAGCATCGTCGTCTCAATGAGGAAGTATTGCCCGGAGCCGCTCCACGTTTCCACCGCTGTCTGCGCGTGTCCCGGCGTGAACACAATCATCGCGTGCATGCTTGCGGATTCCAGCACGCTCGCCATTAAAACCGCCGTTTCGATGCAAATTCCGGAGCCGTTCTCTAAAACTGCGTCGGGCATCAAAACGCGCTGGCTCGCACTGAACGAATACGGCCCCATGTTGTAGCGTACGCCCATGTTACTGATGGCGCTCTGTATCGCCGCCACCTGATAATACGTGATGTACGCGCCTTGGTCGGACGTAAAGCCGTACGCCGGCTGATACCCCGGCAGCATACCGTATTCCGTGCCGAAGCTTTGCTCCAGCCACGATACCGCATTACGGCGCACCTGCAAAATGCCGTCCGTTTCCGGCGTCATCCACGCCAAGATGTTGTCGTTCTGGATGATGCCGAATTCATCGCTGTAATTTTTATAATCGTACACGCTGTGCAGCTCAATGTTCTTCGTCTCCTGAATAATCGCCTCGCCCGTGATCGTGTTTTCCACACGCAGCGTCATCTGCGTGTCCTTCGTCGTTGAAAGGTCGGGCATATCGGTGAGCACCGGCGGCTTGATCATCAAATACGTCATCTCCGGCGTCAGTGTCACTTTCTGCTCATATTTCTGCGTAAAGCCCGCAATTTCCGCCGTCACCATCACGTCGGTGTAGCCCTTGTCCGTATATAAAAGCAGGTTGATCGCCGAGTCCATCGAGGGATACAAATTCGGAAAAATCTCCTCCACGGTCGAGTAGTCCGAGAACACGATCGGCGCCTGCGCGTCATACGCGCCAACATTTTTGCCGCCCTCGCAGGCCGCCAGGATCTCATCCGCATACGCGTCAAGGTTCTCATCGAGCAAAAACGCGGCGTGGTTATATTCGCGGCTGTATAAATCGAACATCGTCTCCTCGTGCCGCCCGGAAGTAATGCCCACGCGCGAGATGAGCTGGTTTGCGGAATACAGTCTCAAAACGTCCGACCATGCAAGGCCCCACGAGCGCGATTCCATGTATTTTGTCATCACATCAAGGTTCGCAACGTATTTCGGCCACAGATCATTGAGCCACGCCGGCGTGTCCAACGTACTGAGCGCCGTTTTCACATTGCCCGCCGCCTCGTAAACGGAAATGAGGTACGCCTGCTCGTCGCTACGGTCGCCGACCGTAGCCGTTACAAGCGGCTGCAAAGCGTCATACTGCGCCGTGTAAAATATCAGCGCCTCCTGAATGCCGCCGATCACCTCAAGTGCGTCCTCAAAGTAAGCCTTCTGCTCCGCTTCCACAGCCTTGCCTTTTTCGGTCTTCGGCGCGTCGCAGCGCTCGAGGCTCTGCATCTGCTGCCGCACCGCGCCCACCGCGTCGTTAAGCGCGTTTAGTTTCTCCGTGCACAAAGTATAATACTCGTCCAGCACGTCAAAGCCCTCTGCATTCACAGAATTCTCATACACAATGCTGCTCTGCCCGGAAAGCTCGTCCGCCGCAGCTTCCACGTCCTTTAAAATGCTCTGCGTCTCCGTCACGGCCGCCGCCATCTGCTCCAAATACGCCTTGTCCTGCTGCACCATGCCGCATCCTGCAAACGATGTGCACAACAGCACCACCGCCAAAATAAAGCTTACCGCCCGTTTCCCATTTTTCATACGCGTCCCCCTTTTGCTCTACAGAATTATTCTTTGGTTCTATTATAACGAAAAGGTATGCCGCGTTTGAACCCGCTTTCCCGCCCTGTCCGTGACAAACCCGGAAACGAAAAGCTCCTTCAAAATAGAAATAGCCGCCTGATTTCTTTTGAAAACCAAGCGGCTATGTACGCTATATTCAGTTCGGCAAACTGGAATTTATCTCTCAGCAGCGATCAGTACAGCTCTGCACGGCGAACCATCCGCACCGGATAGATTTAATGGCGCTGCATTTAAGAAATAACTGCCTTCCGGAACTTCTGCCAAACGGATTCCTTCAAGCAATACGATACCGGCCCCCAGCAGGATGAGATGTACCTCCATTGGAGCAGCCTCGGGCCCGACAGTCTGGGATTCGTTGCCGAGCAGTAAGATCCCCGAGTCGGCAAATACTTTCGCTGCCTCCGAAGAAACCTCCGCGTCTCCCTTAATAAGAATTCTCATTGCCGCTTCCGGGTTCTGTTTTTTCGCTTTTTCAAGGATTTCCGCCGCTGCGGTGCCGGAGACAATTCCGCAATATTCCGCAACATAAGCCATTCCTACGAATGTGTCCAAGCCTATGGAATCAACGGTTTTTCCGTCTTTGATAAAATGAAACGGCGCGTCGATATGCGTGCCGTTGTGAGCACACATACCAAAAGCCGTCAGGTTACACAAATCGCCCTTTTCTATTGAGCAAAGCTGCTTTTTTTCAGGCGCCGGATCGCCGGCAAATACCTGACAGCCGAAAACCTCTTGGGCAATGTCATAAATTTTCATTTCACATTCTCCTCCGTCAAATTTCGATTAGTCATTCATACTTTGGCAGATACTATACCGAGTGATTGCTCTGCGGTATAGATCGCTTGTATTTCGTGATCGTATCGATCAATTCCTCCATGTTAATCGGCTTGGAAATATGGGCATTCATGCCTAAATCCAGGGATTCCTGAATATCATCTATAAAAGCATTTGCAGACAAAGCTATAATTGGAATCGTAACTGCATCGGACCGCTCTATACCCAAGGCTCGAATGGCTTTTGCTGCTTGGTGTCCATCCATGTTTGGCATCATAATATCCATCAAAATAAGATCGTATGTGCCTCGTGGATGATTTTTAAACAAATCCACAACTTCTTTTCCGTCTGATGCGCGTGTTACGGTCATACCAGCTTCTTCCAGTATTATCGTAGCAAGTTCAGCATTTAGATCATTATCCTCAGCCATAAGAACATGAATACCCGTCAAATCTCTATGCAGATGTTGTTTTTGTTCTGATTGAATAACCTGTTCTGTCAACTCCAGTGGGATCTCCACTGTGAATGTAGAACCTACACCTTTTTTGCTCTCAACAGCAATCGAACCGCCCATCATATCCACATATTTTTTTGTGATGGCCATACCAAGACCGGTTCCCTTATATTGAGTTCTGGCATTAGCAACATCTTCTTGTGAAAACGGATCGAATAATTTTTTCTGGAACTCTTCGCTCATGCCAATACCGTTATCTCGAACAACATAACGAGTTATGATATGTTTCTCATCCGCTCCTGGGTAACTGCTGATATCCAAAGTAATCTTTCCGCCGTCCTTTGTGAATTTCACAGCATTGCCAAGAAGATTCACCAAAACTTCTCGGATACGCACAACATCCGCAAGGACATATGGGTTCTTTGGGATTTCTCGATGTACTTCAAACTTAAGATCTCGATTATAAAGAAGTCCATTCATAATCGCCTGGACGTTATCTGTCAATTGCGTAATGTCCACTGGCTGGGGCGAAATAGTAACTTTTCCGCTTTCAATGCGAGTAAAATCCAGAACGTCATTCAACAAAGAGAGAAGATGATTCGAACTTTGTTGAACTTTCTCCAAGCTAGCATGAATATCTGAAACCGTGTTCTGGTGAAGCGCAATGTTTGTAAATCCAATAATGGCATTCATCGGCGTTCTGATGTCATGGCTAATACTAAGCAAAAACGCAGATTTTGCTTTGTTGGCAGCATCTGCTTCCTCAGCGGCGGTCATTAATAATTGTTTTTGTTTTTGCTCTTCTGCCTTGCTTTTCTGGTAAACATAATAGGTATATAGACAAATTAAAAGCAATACAGCTCCTGCGACTAAACCGCAGATGATGGAAATATGATTCGTCTTTTCAACCATTCCATAAGCTGATTGCATATCCATTTCAATGCAAAATGCGCCAATGATTTCTCCTGTCCCATCATGATTTGCTCTTACAGGATAGCAAGCCGTAAAAATCGGCCCCCATGTTGTATCAATGATATCCTGAGAGTACACTTTCTCCCCAGAAATAGCCCTATCAATATACGGAACCATTTCTTCCTCAATATAATCTCCAGGGTGTCTTACATCATCTGCATTCGGATCCAAACCGTCTACCACATAAACGAGTTTTCCTTCTTCATTTTTTTTAGCGGTGTAAATATATCGAGTAGAATTCAGTGTTCTGATTTCATTGAAATAGGAAGAAATATCCTTATATAATTGCTCCTTTTCATCAGATTGATCTTTGATTTGATCAAAATCTTCTTTGCCGATTCTTCCATCCACAAGTTTGTGTACTGCATCTGCACTCGCTGTGTCACGCGCGATTTCTGTTTCAAGGGCGGTCTTAGTGTAAGAACTTTGCAGAATATATGTGTACGACGCAATTACAAAAATCATCAAAAGGCTCGCAATCACAAAGATGCTGCCTGTATTCTTCAGCCTAAAGAGTTTTTTCAAATGAATGCCTTCTTTTGCTTTCTTCATGCTGCTCATTCACATCCTCTAAATTCCGATTTGCCTTTCTTAAATCAACCCAACCCCACCCCGCCGGGGAAAGCCTTCCCCTTGGGGGGAAGGTGGCGCGGTACGCGCCGGATGAGGGAGAAATGTCCGGAAGGCTCCCCCTCATCAGTCACCTGCGGTGACAGCTTCCCCCAGAGGGGGGAGCCAATGCTGCCGTTATACCCGCCCCGGCACCGCAGTCCGACAAACGGGAATTGTTATCTATCTTTCTTTTGATACAGAACGCAATTAACAACAATACAAATTACCCACACAATAGCACTTGCAATATCAAGTACCGGGATAAGTGGACTGATTCTTTCTATTCCATAATTGAAATCAATCAAAATACGGATTATTGAAATGATTAAAGCTATTATAAACGCAATAATTGCGCACAATCTAACTTTCCTGCTCATAGGCACCTCCACAACTTCCGATTTGCCCGTCTTACAGCAGCCCAACCTCCCGCGGCATCATACCAAAAACGCCTCAAACCGGTGCAGGTCGTCAATCTTCACGGTGGCGCGGTAAAAAACGCCGTCCTCGCGGTATTCCTCCGCCGCTACGCTGCCGCGGCTGCGCAAAATGTCGGCCAGCGCCAGCTTGTCATAGGGCAGCACCAGCTCGATCGTGCGCACGCGGTGGCCCAGCACATCGTCCAGCTTGGCCAAAAGCTCAGGCAGGCCGCAGCCGGTCTTGGCGCTCGTCAGTAGAATGTCCGGGTCAAACGCAACGGCGTTCGCCATATCGCATTTGTTGTAGACCACCAGCTGGGGGATGCTCTCGCAGTCAAGGCTGCCCAGAACCTCATCGGTCACGGCCAGCTGCTCGGTGGCCTGGGCATCGCCCGCATCGGCCACCTTGATGATGACATCCGCAAAGGCGGCCTCCTCCAGCGTGGATTTGAACGCCTCGACCAGATGGTGCGGCAGCCGGCTGACAAAGCCGACCGTGTCCACCAGAATAATTTGCAGCCCGCTGGGCAGCACCAGCTTGCGGGCGGTGGGGTCCAGCGTGGCAAACAGCATGTCGGCCTCAAAGATCTGCTCACCGCACAGGGCGTTCAGCAGGCTGGATTTGCCCACATTGGTGTAGCCGACCAGCGCCACCACGGGCACATTGTTCTTTTGGCGGGCGCGGCGGGTCTCGCTGCGGCGCTTTTCCATTTCCTTCAGCTTTTCTTCCAGATGCTCAATGCGGTGGTGCAGGTGGCGGCGGTCCAGCTCCAGCTTGGTCTCACCGGCGCCGCGGCGCGCACCGCCGCCGCCCCCGCCGCCGCCGCCCTGACGGCTCAGGCTTTCGCCCAGCCCCTGCAGGCGCGGCAGCTGGTAGCGCAGTGTGGCAAGCTCGGTCTGCAGCTTGCCCTCGTTCGTGGTGGCGCGGGCACGGAAAATTTCAAGGATCAGCATCGTGCGGTCCAGCACCTCAAGCTGCAGCGCGGCAGAGAGGTTGCGGATCTGGCTGCCGGTCAGCTCGCCGTCAAAAATCGCGGCGGCCGCGTTCACATTCTGGCAGACAAGGCGGGCCTCGGCGACCTTGCCCTCGCCCAGCATCGTGGCGGCCTCGGGCGTGGCGCGCTTCTGTACGACCTCGGCCACGGCGTCCATGCCGTTGGCATCGGCCAGTGCGCGCAGCTCGTCCAGACTGCGGGTCATATCATAGCGGCCCTGATCCAGCGCCAGCAGCACCACAGGCAGCTTTTCGCCGTCGGTGGCCTTCTGGGCGGTCGTGCCAAAGTCAAGTTCTGTTGTGTTATCGCTCATAATTCCTCTTTCAGCAGGTGGTAGGCGCGGCAGGGGACCGGCGTGCCGTCAAACTTGCGGTCGGTCACATCATGGTCGTAGACAAAGCCTGC